>Ga0209473_1002242_pt1 | contig 10679 bp, 16 predicted proteins | sample GraSoiAngelo_133_FD_185890 | JGI IMG/M metagenome (GOLD analysis project Ga0209473, IMG submission 185890) | Grasslands soil microbial communities from the Angelo Coastal Reserve, California, USA - 14_0929_05_20cm (SPAdes) (version 2) | ecosystem: Environmental > Terrestrial > Soil > Grasslands ...
CCGTCATGTGCTACGCCCAGGGCATTCTGGGGATGACCGCCGCTGACCGGACGTTCTCGGTCGCCAAGCTGTTTTTTGCCTACGGGCTGGGCAACGCGCTGACCTTTCCGTTTGCCGTCGGCGCCACCACCATCCTCTGGCCCGGGCCGCCGACGCCGCCCAACGTTTATGGGCAAATCGAGCGGCACAAGCCCACGCTGTTCTTTTCGGTCCCCACGAATTACGGCCAGCTGCTGGCGCACAAGGGCGAGGGTGCGGACTTCGATCTATCCAGCATTCGGCAGGCCGTTTCCGCTGGCGAGGCCTTACCGAAAGCGCTCTACGAACGCTTCAGGGATCGATTCGGCGTGGAGATCCTCGACGGGATCGGCAGCACCGAGATTCTGCATATCTTTATCTCCAACCGGTCGGGTCGAGCTCGTCCGGGCTCCGCCGGAGAGCTGGTGCCAGGATACGAGGCGCGCATCGTCGACGAGACCGGCCAGGATGTTCCGGACGGGACGGTCGGCAACCTGATGATCAAGGGCGACAGCACGTGCGCCTATTACTGGAACAAGCACGAGCGGACAAAGGACACCATCGAGGGCCATTGGATCCGCACCGGCGACAAGTTCTCCCGCGATGTCGATGGCTATTACTGGTACGCCGGTCGCGCCGATGACATGTTGAAAGTGGGTGGCATCTGGGTCAGCCCGGTGGAGATCGAGAACACCTTGGTCGAACACCCCGCGGTGCAAGAGGCGGGCGTCATCGGGCGGCGCGATGCCGATGACCTGGAAAAACCCATGGCCTACGTCGTCCTGGCTGCCGGCCAGCAGCCGTCCGCGGAGCTGGCACGTGAGCTGCAGGATTTCGTCCGTTCGAAGATCGCCGAGTACAAGCGCCCGCGCTGGATCGAGTTCGTCGAGGCGCTGCCAAAGACCGCCACCGGCAAGACGCAGCGCTTCAAGCTGCGGCAGGCTGCCTCAGAGGCGATCTAGCGCGGCGTAGTACCAGCCGACGGCCGGCAGGAACCATGGCGTCTCGCGATACAGGGGCAGGCCTGGAAACGGCCGTTGCCAGCAACCCGGCACCTCACCGCCGGCGATCCAATCGGCTGCCAGCTGCCCGAAGTAGGTCGACATCGCGACCCCGGTGCCGCAATACCCGAGAGCATATGTGATGCCCTCGGTGCGGCCGATGTGCGGCAGGCGATCAAAGGTGAACCCGACGTTGCCGCCCCAGGCGTGCTCGACCATGATCCCTGCGAGCTGCGGGTGGACGCGAACCATCGCGGCATAGAGCCAGTCGCGGGCCTTCGCGATCGTCGTCGGCGCAAAGCTCGCCCGGCCGCCGAAGAGCATGCGGTTGTCGCTGCTGAGCCGCCAGTAATAGAGGAAGTTCTTCGAGTCGAACAGCATTCGCCGGTTGGGAATGGCGCTCCGGGCGCGGTCGTCGGACAGCGGTTCGGTGGCGATGATATAGCTGCCGATCGGGATGATGCGGCGCCGGATCGAGGGGACGAGTCCATCGCTGTAGCCATTGGTCGCGAGCAGCACATCGCGGGCGGCGATGGCTCCCCGCGGTGTCTCGACGGTAAAACCGCCCTGACGCCGGCGAGCGAGCGCGACGGCAGGCGTGCGGTCATGGAGGTGTGCGCCTCGGTCGAAGGCGAGGCGGGCCAGCCCGGCGAAATACTTCGCGGGATGGAGGCCGCCGCTCCGTTCGTAGAGCAGACCGCCGTGATACACCGGGGACGCGATCTCAGCGGCTAGCGCGTCCCGGTCGAGAATGCGAGCGCTGATTCCCCACTCCTCTGCCAGGACGCGCGCTTCGGCTTCGAGCTGCTCCATATCGCGCGGCTTGTAGGCGAGGTGGAGGTGGCCAGTCCGGGCGTAATCGCATTCGATTCGATCGGTCGTGATCGTTTCCTCGAGGAGGGCGAAGGCGTCCACGCTGGCCTGGTACAGTTGGCGGCCCTGGTCACCGTAACGCTTGAGCAAGTCGGCGGGTCCGACCTTGAAGCCAGGATGGACCATGCCGCCGTTGCGGCTGCTCGCGCCCCAGCCAAGCTCATGCTTTTCCAGCAGAGCGACCGAGCGACCGCGCTGCGCCAGGCGCGCCGCCGCCGTCATTCCCGTGTAGCCGCCGCCGACAACCACCACATCGACCTCGTTCGGCAGTGGCGACTCGAGGCGCGCGGCGGGCGCGGCTTCGCGCCACCAGTAGGGCTCCTCGCGATAGTCAGGAGCGAGCGGGGTTACGCCTGGACCTTGACGCCGTGCCAGAAGGCAACGTAGTCCTTGATCTCGGCAGCCTCCGGCTTGGGTGATGGGTAGAACCAGGCGGCATCCGGGTTCGTCTGGCCGTCGACCGCGACCGTGAAATAGCTCGCCTCGCCCTTCCACGAGCAAATGGTGTGCGTCTCGCTGGGCTGAAAATGCTCGCGCTTGACGGCCTCAGGCGGGAAATAGTGGTTCCCCTCGACAACGATCGTCTGGTCGCTCTCCGCCAGGGTGACCCCGTTCCAGACTGCCTTCACTGTGCCTCGAACAACCGGCCCGGCCGCTAGCTTATTCCGCCGGCGGCTGCCGGCAGGAGCTGGCGTCCCGCGTCCAATGTATAGACGTTGTAGGCGTGACGGATAACCGGCTGCGCCACGTTGCGGACCGCGATACCGGACGGCGTGCGCCCCTTTTCCACCCCGTGATGCGCGTGACCGTGAAGGACCAGGTCGGCGCCCGCGTTGTCCACCGCTTCGGCCAGCAGATAGCTGCCGAGGAAGGGGTAAATCTCCAGCCGCTCGCCTTCCAGCGTCGCCTCGATGGGCGAGTAATGGAGGAGCGCGATGCGAAGATCCGCCTCCAGGCCTGCCAGGACCCGCTCCAGCCGGTCCGACAGCATCTTCGTGTGGCCGACGAACGCCTTCATCTCAGGCTCGCCGAAATCGCTGCCGTGCGCGCCCCGAAAACCGCCGCCGAAGCCCTTGGTACCGGCGATGCCCACCCGGACGCCGTCAACATCGATGGCCGTCGCCTCACCTTCAAGGACGCGCACGCGCGCGTCCTCGAGCACCCGCCGGACCTCGTCCTCGCGGTCGGCGTGGTAATCGTGGTTGCCGAGCACCGCAACCACGGGAACCCGCAGACCGCGCAGCTCGTCGGCCAGAACCTTGACCTCCTCCGGTCCACCGCATCGCGTCAGGTCACCGGCCAGCAGCAAGAGGTCGGCGCGGTCTTGCAGATGCTGCAGGCTGGGGCGGAGGATTTCTCGTGAACCCTCGCCGTAGTGAAGGTCGCCGACGGCGGCGATCCGAATCACGACACGGGCTCCTCGCCGTCTGGCTCAGCGGCCGGCACGACGGTAACCTCGTTGACGACCTCGTATTCGGGCAATAGCTCTTTCGCGACCTCGGTGATCCGTTGCTTCAGTTGCGGGCTCGACACGTTGCCGCCAACCATGACTCGATGCTCCCGGACTTCCACTCTCAGATCCTGCTCGGCGACGCGAGGGTCGTGGATCAGCTTCTCGCGAATCGCCTCGGGAAGGTAGTCGGGGCGGCGCGGCTCCGTCACTGGGCGTAGATCTCTTCGTAGAGGCGGCGGATCACCCAGGTCGGCACCAGGATATCGGCGGACTGCGCGTAGACCAGCAAGGCCAGCAGCCGCCGCGCGCCGACTCGCCCGCGCCGGGTCAAGTAGGTCCAGTCGAGTTGGGCGCGTCCGAGGATCGCCAGGGCATCGAACCAGTGGCGTGAGGTCTCCTCACGATGGACGATCGCCTTGATCACGATCTGGTCTTCGGGGCTGGGAATCCGCAGGCGCAGGTCCTGGTAGTCGCGCTCGATCGATCGGGACTGCATCTCGTCGTCGAGGTAGATCCCGCCCATCACCATGAAGATGACATCGACCATCACGTCGTCCTTGAACGCTTTGTAGATCCAGATCGGGTCGGTCTCCTCGGTGGTAAAGCCCGCGCCGCGAAGCGCCTCCAGGACGTCGCGCGCGTCGTCGGGACGCACGAGAAAGTCGATGTCGTGGGTCCAGCGCGGACGCCCAACCAGCGACGAGGCCAGGCCGCCGAGAACCAGGAAGGCGTAGCCGGCCCGGTCGACCGCCTCGACGGCCTCGCGCAGAACCCGGACGAAGGTCTCGTCGGCTCTCGCCCGCTCTACCTGGAGAATGTCACTTTTGGCGATAGTCAAATTGTAGGCGTCGCGCGCGGGATCAGCCCTGGTCGGAATTGCTCGTATGGAGGTACGCGGCCGATTGCCCGCTGATATAGAGGAATGCGACCACGGCCAGGAGCAATCGCAGATACCAGGCAACGTGTGGCGTGCCGGCCACGATCAGCACGGCCGAGACCAATCCGCCGCCGACCGGAATCAACCAGCGCCAGAGCGTCCGCGGTTGAGCTCGGGTGTGCTGGCGCGCTCGTGAACGGCTCCAGGCGCCAATCAATGTTCTTTCCATCTCCCCCTATCCAAACCGGCCGCGCCGGCCCCATTATTCCGGCTATCAGCCCACTGAGCGACGTCCAGTTCAGCCGCTTCGCGGAGACCGAGGTCGCCAAGTTGCTGACATTCGGCAAGCCTCGGGGAATGCTCGAGGTGATGGTCCCCATGACGGACGACGAGCGGCGCGACCTCGAAGCCCACCTCAAGGAGCACTTCCGCCTGAGCTTTGCGCTGCAGGTCAAGGCGAGCTACGTGCTGTACGGCGCCGGCCGGGCTCCTCGGTTCCAAAAGAGTTTCGTTGTTAGGCCGGAGCGATTAATCGAAGACGACTTGTTCTGGTATTTCTTCGGCTTCATGGATCTCGAGACGATGGCGTTTCGCGCCCCGGTCTTCCTCGTGCCGTCGCATGTCGTGCACACCGAGACGGTCCACGAGTTGCGTGGCGGGCTGCTCCACTACAACTTCGAGGCCAGCATGGAGACGAAGTCGAGAGACAAGTGGCGGCCCTATGCCTGCGATCCCGCGGAGGTGGCGGGCCGCGTAGTGAAGGCCCTGCGAGCCTGCGAAGGCGACAGAAACCTGAAAGTGGGCCGGGGTCCTTCGTCGGTCATTGAACCGGGAACGATCCTAGTGGTCCGCGCCGTCTGAGGGCTGGCCCGTTACCGGGCTGATTCGTAGTCTCGCTTGACCGGGCGGTCGATCGGCCTCTACACTGGCGATCTCGGATTGTTGAGTTTGTCGATCAATGGAATCAACTATGTCAGCTGCCACCATCGAAATGCCCCTCTTCGATCGAACGGCGCGCAAAGCGCACCAATGGAGCATGGTCGCGCTGGTTGCGGCCGGCCTGATCCTGCAGGGAATCCCGGGCGCCCTCCTGCTGACCGCTGCCGGCCTAATCATGCTGGCCGGCCGCTTCTGGTGGCCCGCCGACGTGGTCCGCCAACTGGTGTGGCGCGTTCTCGAACCCGCCGGGATTCTCAAGCGCGACGACGTCCGTGAGGATCACCAGACCCGACGCGTCGCGCGGGTCCTGGGCGGCACGATCTGGCTGCTCGCGGCCGCGTCACTGCTGGCGGGCTATACCATCGCGGCCTGGGTCCTCACGCTCCCCATCGCCGTGATGGTGGCGCTGGATGCGGGCCTCGACTTCTGCGCGCTGTGTTTCATCGTTGCGCAGCTGAATCGACGCGGCATCGGGCGACGGGCCTGAGATGGTCGAGCGCGCGCTCGTCCTGGCAGTCGTCACGGTCGCCGTTGCCGCGACGGTGATCCTCGCGCGCTGGTGGTTGGGGCGCGGGGTGGCCGGCTTGCGGATCAGACCGGCCGAGGGCCTCTGGAAGGCTCTTGGGACCGCGCCCGATGGCCGCCCATCACTCGTTGTATTTTCGACCCCGAGTTGCACGGTTTGCCGGACCGCGCAGTATCCGGCAGTCGAGACCGTCCAGTCCACCTACGGCTCGGCGCTTCGCGTCTTGCGGGTCGATCTCTCGCGCCAGCCGGCCGCCGCGGCCGCCTTCAGGGTCCTGACCGCACCCTCCACGGCGCTGTTAGCCGGTGATGGACGAGTCCGATCCTTCAATCACGGTTTCGCGCCGGCCGAGCAACTGAGCGCGCAACTCAGCGCGCTCGGCGCTTCGCCAGTGTCGCCTCGGTAACCGCGGCCGCCAGTTCCACCAACTCGCGGGGTGCCGCCGTCGGGCGGCCGTCGCTCAGGCGCACCCAGACCCACTCGGTCAGGACTTCGGCCAGCAGCAGGCCATCGGCAACGCGGCGGATGGATGTCCGCCTCACGCCGCGGGCGCCCTTGACGAGCTCGACCTTGACGGTCAGCTCCACCTCATCCCCATACACCGCCGGCTGGTGATAGGTGATGTCGGTGTGCCGGATGACCCAGCCACCGCCTCGACTGGCCGACCAGTCCCGACCGTAGCCCGCGGCCTCAGCGTGCGCCGTGGCGACTTCCTCGGCCCAGCTGAGGTAGACCACGTTATTGACGTGGCCTCGGCTGTCCAGCTCGTAGCCGCGCACGGGCCAGCGCACCGTGTATACCAGCGGGTCAACCACCCGACTATTCTGAAGGTCGTGCACGTCAAGGAGCTCGGGCACCTCGTCCTCTACGTTCGGAATCTGGAACGCTCGAGGCGGTTCTATCGCGACCTGCTGGGCTGGACGGAGATCTCGATCCCGGGCGAGGAGATCGGGTTTCCGGCCGCCGCCTTCTCGTCCGGGCGCACGCACCACGAGCTGCTGTTGATCGAGGTGGGGGAGGACGCAACGCCGATCCCGACGGGCCGCCGGGTCGGGATGTATCACTTCGGGCTCAAGATCGGCGATACCGACGTAGAGCTGCGGGAGGCGAGAGACCAGCTGGTGGCGGCAGGTGCCCGCCTCGTCGGGACCGCGGATCACACGATCACCCACAGCCTCTACATCGAGGATCCGGACGGCAATGAGATCGAGCTGTACATCGATGTCCAGCCGGCCGTCTGGAAGGATGACCCTGCGGCCGTCTTCGCTCGGCCTCGCCCGCTTCGGCTTTGAACGCCCATCCTACCCTCCCGCGCGAGCGGAGGAGGAATTAGTCGCAAGGTCGCGCCGGAAGGACCGTTTCAAGCGGTATGCCCCGCTCTCAGCGTGACCAGATGGAGGCGATGCTCCGCCAGGCTGACGCCAGCCTGGAAAAATGGTTTCGGGGCGCGAAAACCCGCGGTGCGGGCATCCTCCGTCAGCGGGTTGACGATCTCCAGGCTGGACTGAAGAAACTCAGGACGGGTCTCGAGCAGGTCGAGCGCGAGCGCTCAGTCGCACCCGCCGAAACGCCCGAGCCCATGCCGAAAGTTACGTCCGGCAAGCGGCGGCCACGTTCGACGGTTGCCCGTAAGCCCTCCGCTGCGCGAAAGCGAAAGAAAGCCGCCTGAACGTCAGACGAGGTGGTGCTCGATCGCATACCGGGTCGCGGCGCTTCGTGACTTGACGCCCAACTTGGCATAGACGGACCGAAGGTGCGCGTCGATGGTCCGGGTGCTGATCCCGAGCTCTTCGGCTAACTGCCGGTTGGTAAGGCCGCTCGTCACGCGTCGCAGGATCTCGACCTCGCGGTTGGTCAGGCCATCTGTCCTGGACCGCCTAGCCACTATTGCGGACCGCTGGATAATGTGAGATTGTATGTACCATTCCGACTGTTATTGCTCATCATAACAGTCATATAGAGCGCATTGAGCGATAAATTGCTCACCACGCGCGAGGCGGCCCGGTTCCTCCGGGCGAGCGAGGCGTCGTTACGCCGGTGGGCCGATTCTGGACTCTTGCCGGCCAGCCGCGTGGGGCGGCGGCGAGCACGCCGCTTCAAGGAGGAGGACCTGCTGCGCTTCATGGGACCTGAGCAAGGTGGCCCCTCGCGGACGACGACGGGCCTGCCGCGCGCGATCTCGCTGGAAAATATGTTCATCGGCCTCGGGAGTCATCTGGGGAGTTTCTACAGCAGCGACGCCGGCCGCCTTCGCCTGGGTCTTCCGTTTCTGCGTGACGGCATCCAGTCCGGCCAGGCCAGCGTCCTATTCGCGCTGCCCGAAGCCCGAGAGCATTACCTCCAGGCCCTTCGACGCGAGAGCGTCGACGTCGCGGCGGCGGAGCGCAGCGGTCAGCTGCGCATGTTGACTGTTCCGCCCGTGTCGCCCGAACAATTCATTTCGCTCCTCGAAGGTATTTTCATCGATATCACCCGGCAGCGGCCCGGACCATTTCGCTTTCTAGGTGAGCCGGTCGCGGGATTGGCGGCGGTCCAATCGGTTCCGGCCTTTTTGAGCTTCGAGCACCAATGCGGTGCACTGGCCAAACGGTTTCCGATGGTGATCCTCTGTGCCTATGACGTTCGCGAGTTCGACGGCCAGACCATCATCGAGTGCCTCAAGCTCCACCACGACACCTTCGCCTACGAACTCGGCTACTTCCTGAGCTGATCAGAGCAATCCGTGCTGGATGGCGTAGCGAGTCGCGGCGCTTCGGTGCCCGACCCCGAGCTTATGAAAAATCGAGCGCAAATGCGCGTGGACCGTTCGGCGGCTGAGAAAGAGTGCCTCGGCGATCTCGTTGTTGGTCATTCCCCTCGCCACCAGCCGCAACACCTCGATCTGTCGCGGCGTCAAGTGCTCGAGGCCGGCCGGTACAGACGCCTCGGCTTCCGCCAGGTCGACGCCCGGCGGCGACGCCCCGCCGTCATGCCCCATGGCCAAAAATGGCACCCCCCTGCCTTGGACCCGGTACGAGGGCCGATTCTTCCGTTCCTCACACAGCGTCGCAGTCGCTCGTCGTCGCTGCATCGGCAGGAATACCTATTGTGCCGGCGCAACAGCCCGTGAGGTGAGGCCGTCTCGGGGCATCGCCTACGCCCTCGGCGCGATCGCGTCGGTCCAGGTGGGGGCGACCGTCGCCCGGCACCTGTTCGCCTTTCTTGGTCCGGCCGGCACGGTGTTCGTGCGGGTCGCGTTCGGGGCCGGCATCCTGCTGGCGATCGCGCGCCCGCGATGGCCTCGATTCGACGCCCGGCAGTGGCGGGCGATCGTGCTTTTCGGCCTGATCGTCGCGGGGATGAACCTGTGCTTCTACGAGGCGATCGCGCGCATCCCGCTCGGGGTGGCGGTCACGGTCGAGTTCGTCGGGCCCCTGGGCGTCGCGATCGCTGGTTCGCGCCGGCCACTCGACCTCGCCTGGGCGGCGATGGCCGCCGCCGGCGTGGCGCTGCTTTCGTTCAGCGGCGGCGCGGTAACGACGCTCGGCCTGCTCTTCGCGCTGGGGGCAGCCGCGGGCTGGGCCTCCTATATCGTCATCAGCCAACGGGTGGGGCGGCTGGTTCCCGGTGGAGACGGCCTGGCGTTCGCGCTCGCTGTCGGCGCGTTGGCGCTGGTGCCCTTCGGCATCGCGGGCGCCGGAGGCGCGCTTCTCAACGTGCGCAACCTCGGCATTGGGCTGGTTGTCGCCATCCTTTCATCCGCCATCCCGTTCTCGCTCGAGTTCGCCGCGCTGCGCCGTCTGTCGAGACAACTCTTCGGCATCCTGATGAGCTTGGAGCCGGCGGTGGGCGCGGCGGCCGGCTTTCTCTTCCTCGGCCAGCAGCTTTCGCTGCGTGATGTCGTTGCCATCGGACTCGTGATCGTGGCCAGCGCCGGCGCAACCCGGACCGCGGCACCGCCCGCCGCCACCGACGTCCCCTGAGTCACGTGTTTGGGTTGGATCGAGGACGGGTACAATTGATGAAGTTGCCAGCGAAATTCGCTTCCCCCTTCAATCCCGGTGAGCTTGTACTCCACACCACGCACGGCCTCAGCCGTTACGTGGGAACTCGGTTGCTCGAGGCCACCGACGGCACGAGTGCCCAGTATTTTCAACTGGACTATGCCGACGGCCACCGAGTCTTCGTGCCCGTCGAGCACGTCGAGCGCCTGAGCAAGTATCTCGGCGAAGAGTCGGCGCTTGCGCGGCTCACCACGAGTGAGCAGCGTTCGCCCTACAGTCGCAGCCAGAAGCCGCAGTAAGCGGCCCGTCTCAGGTCCCGCTGCGCTCCGCTGACTTATCCTCGTCCGACGACGCCACTTCCCGCTGAATCTCGGCGTCATCCCGCTGCATGGCTCCGCGCGATCGCTGCAGCGATGCCTCCGCCCGCACTAACCGCTGCTCAGCGCGCTTGAGGACGTCCCGGCTGCGATCGATCGCCTCTTGCTGACGCCTGACCATGTCGGGGACTGCTTCACGCAGGGCTCGCCCACGCTCGTCGAGCACCGACGCGAGGTTCGCCAATCGCCGTTCCTTCTCATCGAGATCGAGGTCGCGCGTGTCGCTTGCTGCCTCCCTCTGATCCGCGACGCTGTCACGCTCATCGGCAACGCGATCGCGCTCGTTGGCGATGCGCTCGCGCTCGTCGGCGATGCGCTCCCGCTCGGGGTGAAGCGAGTCTGATGCTGCCATTCAGGCGTTGACTAGGGACCATTCTGTCCCGGCCGGGGTGTCCTGTACCTCGACACCGCAGTCCGCAAGAATGGCACGCAGACGATCGGCTTCGCGGAAGCGCTGCTCACGCCTCGCCTCGCCCCGCATCGAGAGGAGGACGTCGACCAGTGGTGCGACGTACTCGCGCACCTCCTCGCGTCCGCCGTCGCGCGCGAGATCTCCGAGACGGACCACCAGGCGACGCATTTCGGCACGCACCCGATCCCGCTCACCGCTGCCGCCGATGTCCGCGATCCGC
>Ga0209473_1002247_pt1 | contig 10674 bp, 11 predicted proteins | sample GraSoiAngelo_133_FD_185890 | JGI IMG/M metagenome (GOLD analysis project Ga0209473, IMG submission 185890) | Grasslands soil microbial communities from the Angelo Coastal Reserve, California, USA - 14_0929_05_20cm (SPAdes) (version 2) | ecosystem: Environmental > Terrestrial > Soil > Grasslands ...
TCCGTCTCGAGCGAGAGGTAGGCGTGCTGCTCCGTCGATCCGAGCGGCAGCACGATCCGGTCGTCGCGCTCGAGGTACTCGGCGAGCTGCATCCAGTTGAGGTCGCGGATCCTCACCATCAAACGAGTTCCAGCGTCGCCCGCCGCCGGCCCTCGGCCTCGAAAACCCGCAGCAGGATGTAGCCGACGGCGAAGTAGCACAGGCCGATCAGCGCCTCCTTGCCGAGCAAGCCGTCGACGGAAGAGAGCGACGCGCCGTGCGCGACCCGCCGCGCTGCGGCGATTCCGTGCGTCAGAGGCATGCCGCTGCCGACCACCTGCATCCACTTCGGCAGTGCCGAGAGCGGGATGTTGACGCCGCAGAACAGCAGCATCAGGAAATAGGCCGGGTTCGCGATCGTGAACACGTCCCGCCAGCGCAGCCCGAGCGCGCCGACGACGAGCCCGAACGCGGTGCAGGTCGTGGTCGAGAGCAACACGACCAGCGCGAGCTCCGGGATCGTGCCAGGCGCGGGGTGGAAGTCCAGGAGCAGCCGCCCGATTGCGAAGCCGAACGCCGAGACGATGAAGCCGTTGACGATGTGCGGCAGGGCTCGTCCGAGGAAAAGCGCCATCCGGTTCGCCGGTGTCGCCAGCAGCGGCGCGAGCGTCTGCGTCCAGCGCTCGCCGCCGACCGTGATCGCGACTCCGAAGACGCCGGACATCCCGGATACCTGCACGGCGTTGCCGACGACGTAGAAAGCGTCGTCGCGGACGTGGCTGAAGCGGCCGAGGTAGGCGAAGAAGAGCACCTGGAAAGCCGGCCCGCCCAGCATCGTGGGCACATAGAAGCGCGGGCTCTGCCAGTTGAAGAGCGCGCGGTAGCTGAAGTAGCCGCCGAGGAAGAAGATGCGCAGCGTTTGCCTCATACAAGGGACAGAGTCGCGCGCTCGCGGGCGCGCCGCTCGAAGGCGCCGACGACCGCCTGGCCGATGAAGAAGTAGACGGCCGCGAGCCCGAGAGCGATCCCGATTCCCGGCCAAGGGTTGCCGCCGAGGGCCGCGTTATGGATCGCGCGGTAGCCCCACGTCGGCGCCAGGATCCACGAGAGCGGGTGGATCCAGCCCGGCAGCAGGGAGAGGGGCACGATCACGCCGGTGACGATCCAGACCGGGAACTCGAGCATGTTCGAGAGCGCATTCGCCTCGCGGTAGAGGATGAAGCTCGCGCCCATCACGAGCCCGAGCACGCCGAGCGAGACGATCGTCACGACGATCGAGATCGCGAAGGCGACCGGATGCGCGAAATGGAGCGGGATCCCAAAGATGACGCGTCCCCAGAGGAGCGTCGACGCGAGCGAGTAGAGGCCGATCGACGCCGCCGCGAGCGTCTGCGGGAACAGGATCAGCGCGTAGGGCGGCGGCGAAGCGACGAGCGGCTCGAGCACGCCCTGCCAGCGCTGGAAGTTGATCGCACCGCCGGACCCGAATAGCGTCGAAGTCCAAATTCCCATCAGGCCCGCAGACAGCGCCGCGTAGAGCAGCGTCCCGGGCCGGTGGCCCGCCTTGAACAGGTAGTACGCGAGCGTGGCGAAGATCAGCGGCTCGATGATCGAAGTGAAGACAAAGAGGCCTGCCTTCGTCATCTGCTTGAGCTGGAACCACCAGCAGACAGCGAGCAGGCGCGCGATCCGCATCAGTTCTCCGTCACCAGGCTCACGTAGGCGTCCTCGAGCGTGGGCTCCCGCGCGGTGACGCGGCCGACCCGGACGCCGTCGAGGTGGCCGAGCAGCTGCTGCGTGAGCACGGAGCCCTGCGGCGCCTGGACGAGCAGGAGCTGCGCGTGCTCGCGGTCCTCCACGGCGACGGACGTGACGCCGGGAGCGTCGCGAAGCCGTTGGATCGCGTGTTCGGGCGCACCGTAGGCCTCGATCTCGATCACGGTGCGGTCGGCGACGGCGTTTTTCAAGTCCGCGGGTGTGCCGGTGGCGACGATCTCGCCCTTGGCGATGACCGCGATGCGGTCGCAGAGGGCGTCTGCCTCGTACATGTAGTGGGTGGTCAACAAGACGGTTTTGCCCGCGCGCGCCAGCTCGGCGATCGTGTGCCTGAGCTCGCGGGCGCCGACCGGGTCGAGCCCGATCGTCGGCTCGTCGAGAACGATTACAGGCGGGTCGTGCAGGAGCCCGCGGGCGATGTGGAGCCGCTGCCGCATCCCGCGCGAGTACCCCTCGACGCGCTCGCGCTCGCGCCCGGTCAGCCCGACGAGCTCGAGCAGCTCCGGAATCCGCCGCTTCTGCACCTTCGGCGGCACCCCGTACAACTCCGAGAAGTAGCGCAGGTTGTCGAGCCCGCTCAGCCGCTCGTAGGCGCCGCGGTCGCCGCCGAAGACGTACCCGATCTGCTTCCGAACCGACTGCGCGTCGCGGACGACGTCGTGCCCGAGCACGCGCGCCGTCCCGGCGCTCGGGATCAACAGCGTCACGAGCATCTTGATCGTGGTCGTCTTGCCCGCGCCGTTCGGGCCGAGTAGGCCGAAGAGCTCGCCCTCACTCACCTCGAAGTCGATCCCGCGCACGGCTTCGATCGTCCTCGTGCGTCGCCGCAGGAAACCCGAGGTCTGCTTGTAGGTCCGAACCAGTTTCTCCGCCTCGATCGCGGCCATGTGCGCAGCCTATCCAGGCGACCCGACCGCGCAGGGCGTCCAAATCAGCGTGGGAACCGGTTGGCTACACTCGCCGACGAGTGGCGGCGTAGCTCAGCTGGTTAGAGCAGCGGAATCATAATCCGAAGGTCGAAGGTTCGAGTCCTTCCGCCGCTACCTCGCAGCGATTCCGGCCGGGCACGCCCTCCGGGTCGCCGCTACAATCGGGCGACCGGCCGGGAGGGGACTGCCTTCCGGTCGTTTCCACGCACGCAACCAGGAGCTTTTCGCTTGGCAACCGGAGTACGAGACGCGATCACCCTCGCTTGCACCGACTGCAAGCGGCGGAACTACCAGACGACCAAGTCCAAGCGGAATACGCCGGACCGCGTCGAGCTGCGCAAGTACTGCCGCTGGTGCGGCCGTCACACGGCGCACCGGGAGACGCGCTAACAATGGCCAAGCAGACCCGAGCCCAGCGACGCGCCCGCCGCGCCGAGCAGGAGCGGCAGCAAAACGGCGGCGACGCCAGGGTCGTGCAGCGCCAGGCGCCTGTGCGTGTGCCCAACGCCGAGCCCGCGGCCGTCACGGGCGAGCGCCGGCTTCCCGGCTCCGGCTTCCGGCGCTTCGTAGGCGAGTCCGCGGCGGAGCTGAAGAAGGTCGAGTGGCCCGGTCAGCAGCAGCTGATCCAGGGCACCGCGGTCGTGTTGATCGCGTGTGTCATCGTCGGCGCCTACCTGTGGGTCGCCGATCTTGCCTTCAAGCGGCTCGTCCAGCACGTCTTCCTCGGTCAGTAAGGGGTCTCCAATGTTCCGCTGGTACGCCATCAACACCTATTCCGGTCACGAGAACAAGGTCAAGACCAACCTCGAGCACAGGATCGACTCGATGAACCAGCATCCGCGCTTCCGCCGTGTCGTCGTGCCGACCGAGCAGGTGATCGAGACGAAGGACGGCCAGAAGGTGCAGACCGAGAAGAGGATCCTGCCCGGCTACGTCCTCGTGAACATGGACCTGAACGACGACGCCTGGACTGTCGTCAAGAACACTCCGGGGGTCACCGGCTTCGTCGGCGCGGGCACCAAGCCCGTGCCGCTCTCCCAGGGCGAGGTCGACCGCATCCTCCGCACCGGCGCGACCGCCGGCGAGCGCCCCCGGGCGCAGGTCGAGTTCTCGCTCGGCGAGTCGGTGAAGGTGACCTCCGGCCCGCTCTCCGACTTCGACGGCGAGATCGTCGACGTCAATCCCGACCAGCAGAAGCTGAAGGTGCTCGTCGACATCTTCGAGCGCCAAGTCCCGGTCGAGCTCGGGTTCGATCAGGTCAAGAAGATCGATTAATGGCGAAGAAAGTCCTGACCATGATCAAGCTGCAGATCCCTGGCGGCCAGGCGAACCCGGCCCCGCCGGTCGGGCCTGCGCTCGGTCAGCACGGCGTCAACATCATGGAGTTCTGCAAGGCGTTCAACGCGCAGACCTCCGACCAGAACGGCCGGATCATTCCGGTCGAGATCACGGTCTACGAAGACCGCTCGTTCGACTTCATCACCAAGACGCCGCCCGCGGCGGTCCTGATCAAGGAGGCCCTCCGGCTGGAGAAGGGCTCCGGCGAGCCGAACCGCGAGAAGGTCGGCCGCCTGACCCGCGACCAGGTGCGCCAGATCGCCGAGGCAAAAATGCCCGACCTGAACGCGCGCGACGTCGAAGAGGCAATGAAGGTTGTGGCGGGAACGGCGAGGAGCATGGGCGTGGAGACCGACGTATGACGTTTCCCAACTTTCTCAGCGGGCGCGCCGACATGCGCGGCGCGGCCGGTGCGTACCTCCTGAAGAAGGGGGCCCACGGGGGAAAGATGGTTTCCCCCGTGAAACGAGCAAGCCGGAGGCCCGCGAAGTGACTCAGCACGGCAAGAACTATCGCGCGGCGCGCGCGGCGATCGACCGCGAGCAGCTCTACTCGCCGGCCGAGGCGATTCGCCTGCTCAAGAGCTTCCCGGAGAAGAAGTTCGACGAGACGGTCGAGGTGCACTTCAACCTCGGCCTCAACGTCCGGCACGCCGAGCAGCAGCTGCGCGGGACGCTGATGCTCCCGCACGGGACGGGCCGCGAGTCCACGGTCGCCGTCTTCGCCGAGGGCGACAAGGCGCGCGAGGCGCAGGAGGCGGGGGCGGACGTCGCGAAGCAGATCGAGGAGGGTTTCGACGACTTCGACGTCGCGATCGCCACGCCCGACCAGATGAGCGTGGTCGGCCGGCTCGGCCGCATCCTCGGCCCGCGCGGGAAGATGCCGAATCCGAAGACCGGCACGGTGACGATGGACGTCGCGAAGGCGGTCCAGGAGGCGAAGGCCGGCAAGCTCGAGTACCGGACCGACCGCGGCGCGAACGTCCATCTCCCGCTCGGCAAGCGGAGCTTCGACGAGCGCCAGCTCGCGGAGAACTACGCGGCGCTGATCGACGAGATCATGCGTGCGAAGCCCGCGGCCGCGAAGGGCCGCTACATCCACGGCATTACACTGACAACCACGATGGGCCCCGGGATCCACGTCGACCCGGCGCGGACGAGGGGCATCGTCGAAGAGCTCGAGGAGAGACCGGCAGAAGCAGCAGTACCCGCGTAAGAACGCCCGTCGCCCAAGACCGTTGGCTGCGCGAAAGCGCGGAAGACCACCGTAGGCGGCCCATCGAGAAGCCTCTCGTCGGGTCCGCCGTTGGCGGGCCCGAAGTGTTTCGAGGAGGTGATTCGATGCTGAGACAAGACAAGGAGAGGATCGTCAGCGAGCTGGCCGAGCGGCTGAAGGGCTCGCAGAGCCTGCTCGTCGCCGACTATCGCGGCCTCTCGATGCCCGAGATCGACGAACTGCGGACGAAACTCTTGGAGACCGGCGCCCGCTTCTCGGTCGTCAAGAACACCCTGACACGCCTCGCGGCGGAGCAGGCCGGCGCCACCCAGCTCCTCGAGCTGATCGACGGCCCGACCGCGATCGCGTTCATTGATGCCGAGGGCGACCCCGCCGCGGCCGCGAAGGTCCTGAATGACACCGCTCGCGCACACGACGTGCTCGTGATTCGCGGCGGTCTGCTCGAAGGTGACACGGTCTCGGACGTCGAGGTCAAGCGGCTCGCGACCCTGCCGCCGACGGACGTCCTGCGCGCGCAGTTGGCAAGTGCGGTTGCCGCGCCGCTGACGACGATCGTCGGCGTGTTCACTGCGCCGCTCCGCGATCTCGTGAACGTGCTCGACGCGCGGATCAAGCAGCTCGAGGAGCAGGGCGAGAGTGTGCCCGCGCCCGAGCCGGAAGCCCAGCCGGCGGCGGAGCTCGCCGAGGCCGGACCCGAGCCCGAAGCCGAGGCGGCCGCGGAACCTGACGAACAGGAACAGTCAAGCGAAGTCCCATCGCCCGAAGGCGATCAGCCTTCGGGCGAGACACAAGAGGAGGAGTAATGGCCAAGACAGACACAGGCAAGCTCGTCGAGCAGCTCGGTGGGATGAGCGTCCTCGACCTCGTCGAGCTGAAGAACAAGCTCGAGGAGGAGTGGGGCGTTACCGCCGCCGCTCCGGTCGCGGTCGCGGCTCCGGGCGCTCCGGCGGCCGGCGACGGCGCAGCCGCGGCGGAGGAGCAGTCGACCTTCGACGTCGTCCTCAACGAGGCCGGCGGCCAGAAGATCCAGGTGATCAAGGTCGTCCGTGCCGTCACGGGCCTCGGCCTGAAGGAGGCCAAGGACCTAGTCGACGGCGCGCCCAATCCGGTCAAGGAAGGCGTCGCCAAGGAAGAGGCAGACACGATCAAGGGCCAGCTCGAAGAGGCCGGAGCTACGGTCGAGTTGAAGTAGCTCCGAGCAACACCCGGTCATTTCGCAGGGGCCCCGACGGGGCCCCCTGCGTTTGCCGCCTCTCGCGGCGGTCCTCTCTCGCTGAGACTCGAACCCGACCGTAAAACTCCCGTAAGAAGACCTACCTCGTTCCAGGGATTTCGCAGCGGGGCGCCCGTGTTCCAGCCGACACGTGACACAGGCAGCAACCAATCCGCGGAGGTATGGAATGCGTTTTACGAAGCTCGTAACTGTCGCGCTCGCCACAGCGGCTCTCGCCGCCTCCGGTGCGACCGCTGATCCTGGTCACGGCAAGGGCAAGCCCACCTGCAAGCCCGCTCCGGTGATGCTCGCGGGCACGCTCGCGAGCGAACCCGCCACGGGCGACATCTCGCTCGAGCTCACGGTCAAGCATGCAAATCGTCTCGGGCGTATGTACGCGAAGGCGGGCAATCCCGTCACGGTCGCACTCGATGCCAAGACTCGCTATCGCAAGGACGGCGGCGACTCGACGCTCGATGCGCTCGCGCAGAACGACCGGGCGCTCGTACTCGCGAAGGTCTGTAGGTCAGACGTCAAAGCCGCGAAGGCGTCGAGCAGCGCGCTGCCGGTGCCGACGGCACGCCTCGTGCTCGACAAGGGCCAGAAGCCCGCGGAAAGCAGCTAGCGCAGCGGCTTCCGCGACTCGGCATCACACGCAGCCAGAGGCGCCTGAAACGGCGCCTCTGGTGCATCCAAGGCCAAAAATCGTTATAGTTGAGCCACCGGGTGCCTCCCGCAGGCTTCGCCTTGCGCAGGAGGACCCCTTTTCGCTATCTTTGTGGGTCGCGCCGTAGTTTCGCCCGTCCGCATTTCTCCACGCATTCCACACACAGAGCCGTAAAGGGAGGCACCCTCACTTGACCGCACGGGTTGCCGCGCCTCGCGCGCGGAAGAGTTTCTCGCGCCTGAAGCACGTCCTCGACCTTCCGAACCTGATCGACATCCAAAAGGCGTCGTTCGCGTGGTTCCTGGAGGAAGGTCTCCGCGAGACGATCGACGACATTTCGCCGATCGAGGACTACACGGGCACTCTCGCCGTCGAATTCGGCGACTACAAGTTCGGCGAACCGCCGATCTCGATCCAGGAGTGCCGCGAAAAGGACCTGACCTACCAGGCCCCGCTGAACATGACCGTCCGCTTCGTCAACAAGGAGACGGGCGAGATCCGAGAGCAGAACGTCTTCATGGGCGACTTCCCGATGATGACCGAGTTCGGGACGTTCATCATCAACGGCACCGAGCGCGTGATCGTCACGCAGCTCGTCCGCAGCCCGGGCGCCTACCTGATGGAGCCCAAGGACGCGACGAAGCAGGTCTTCACCGCGAACCTGATGCCGTCCCGCGGCTCTTGGCTCGAGCTCGAGATCGACAAGAAGGGCATCGTCTACGCCCGCATCGACCGGAAGCGCAAGCTGCCGATCACGACGCTGCTCCGAGCCCTGCCCGAGGAAGACCCGTCGACGGGGTTCAAGCTGGACACGAGTACGAACGAGGCGATCCTGAAGCTGTTCGACAACTCGCCGTTCATGGTCAACACGCTCGAGAAGGACCCCTCCGAGACCGAGGAGGAGGCCCTGATCGAGGTCTTCAAGAAGCAGCGGCCGGGTGAGCCGCCGACGCTCGACAACGCCCGCAACCTGCTCAAGGCGCTCTTCTTCGACCCGAAGCGCTACGACCTGACGAAGGTCGGCCGCTACAAGCTCAATCAGCGCCTGGAGGTGAACGTCAAGGAGGGCACGCGCGTCCTGACGACCGAGGACATCCTCGCGCTCGTCCGCAAGCTCGTCGAGCTGCCGGTGAAGCTCGGTGTCGATCTCGAGTCGAAGGACTTTGCCGCCGACGCGGTCGTGCTCTCGCGCGATCCGATCCGCGGCGACCTCGACGAGTACGAGCACTTCGGCAACCGGCGGCTGCGCACGGTCGGCGAGCTGATCCAGGAGGCGTTCCGGGTGGGCCTCTACCGCATGGAGCGGGTCGTCCGCGAGCGGATGACGACGGAGGACGTCGACACGATCACGCCGCAGACGATCATCAACATTCGGCCTGTCGTCGCGGCGTTGAAGGAGTTCTTCGGCTCCTCGCAGCTCTCGCAGTTCATGGATCAGACGAACTCGCTCGCCGGGCTCACGCACCGGCGGCGCCTGTCGGCCCTCGGCGCCGGCGGCCTGACGCGCGAGCGCGCGCCGATCGAGGTGCGCGACGTGCATCCGACCCATTACGGCCGCATGTGCCCGATCGAGACGCCGGAGGGTCCGAACATCGGCCTGATGGGCTCGCTGGCCTCGATGGCGACCGTTTCGGAGTTCGGCTTCATCCAGACCCCGTACCGCGTGGTCAAGAACGGCCGCGTGACAGAGGAGATCATCTACCTCGACGCCGCCGAGGAGGCGCAGTTCACGATCGCGCAGGCCTCGGCGCCGCTCGACGAGAAGGGGAAGTTCCTGGACGACCAGGTGCTCTGCCGCTCCCGCGAGGGCGAGGCCGTCACCGCGCGCCCGCAGGACGTCGAGTACATGGACGTCGCCCCGGCGCAGATCGTCTCAGTCGCGACAGCCCTGATTCCGTTCCTCGAGCACAACGACGCGAACCGTGCGCTGATGGGCGCGAACATGCAGCGGCAGGCAGTGCCGCTGATGATTCCGCAGGCCCCGCTGATCGGCACCGGCCTCGAGTACCGCGCCGCGGTCGACACCGGGGATGTCGAGATCGCCGAGAAGGCAGGCCAAGTCGTCGACGTCGACGCCGAGAAGATCGTCGTCGAGACGAGGGACGGCACGGACACCTACGACATGACGAAGTTCATGCGCTCGAACCAGGGAACGCTGATCCACCAGAAGCCGATCGTCGGTCTCGGCGATCGCGTCAGCGCCGGCCAGGTGCTTGCGGACGGCAGCTCCACTGACAGCGGCGAGCTCGCGCTCGGCGCGAACCTGCTCGTGGCCTTCATGCCCTTCGAGGGCTACAACTTCGAGGACGCGATCGTGATCTCGGAGCGCTGCGTCAAGGAAGACGTGCTCTCCTCGATCCACATCCACGAGTACGAGATCGACGCTCGCTCGACCAAGCTGGGCGACGAGGAGATCACGCGCGACATCCCGAACCGCTCCGAGGAGTCGCTCAAGGACCTCGACGAGCGCGGCGTCGTCCGCATCGGCGCCGAGGTCGGCTCCGGTGACCTGCTGGTCGGCAAGGTGACGCCGAAGGGCGAGACCGAGCTGACGGCCGAGGAGAAGCTGATCCGCGCGATCTTCAAGGAAAAGGCGCGCGAGGTTCGCGACACCTCGCTGAAGGTGCCGCACGGCGAGGGCGGCAAGGTGATCGACGTGAAGACGTTCTCCCGCGACGCGGGCGACGACCTCTCGCCCGGCGTCAACGAGCTCGTCCGCGTCTACGTGGCGAAGAAGCGCAAGATCGCCGAGGGCGACAAGCTCGCCGGCCGCCACGGCAACAAGGGCGTAATCGCCCGGATCGTGCCGGAGGAGGACATGCCTTTCCTCGAGGACGGCACGCCGGTCGACGTCGTGCTGAACCCGCTCGGCGTTCCGAGCCGGATGAACATCGGCCAGATCCTCGAGACGCACCTCGGCTGGGCCGCCGCCCGCGGCGTCTTCAGCGAGAACGGCAACGGCGAGGCGCAGCCGATCGCGACACCCGTCTTCGACGGGGCCAGCGAAACCGATGTCGACGAGGCGCTGATGAAGTGGGTCGAGCAGAACCCCGACTCGCCGATCAAGTTCGTGGTCGACAAGAAGCAGCCGGAAGGACGGCGCTGCTCGGGCAAGGTGCGGCTCTTCAACGGCAAGAACGGCGCCCCGTACGAGCAGTCGATCACGGTCGGCTACATGTACATCCTGAAGCTGCTCCACCTCGTGGACGACAAGATCCACGCCCGCTCGACCGGTCCGTACTCGCTGGTCACCCAGCAGCCGTTGGGCGGCAAGGCGCAGTTCGGCGGCCAGCGCTTCGGGGAGATGGAGGTCTGGGCGCTCGAGGCCTACGGCGCCGCGTACACCCTGCAGGAGATGCTCACGATCAAGTCCGACGACACGGTCGGACGCGTGAAGGCGTACGAGGCGATCGTCAAGGGCGAGAACATCGCCGAGCCGTCGATCCCCGAGTCCTTCAAGGTGCTGCTGAAGGAGATGCAGTCGCTCGCGCTCGACGTCCACGTCCTCTCCGACGAGGGCAAGGAGGTCGAGGTGC
>Ga0209473_1002248_pt1 | contig 10669 bp, 13 predicted proteins | sample GraSoiAngelo_133_FD_185890 | JGI IMG/M metagenome (GOLD analysis project Ga0209473, IMG submission 185890) | Grasslands soil microbial communities from the Angelo Coastal Reserve, California, USA - 14_0929_05_20cm (SPAdes) (version 2) | ecosystem: Environmental > Terrestrial > Soil > Grasslands ...
CAAAACAATCTTCACTTCTGAATGATCGCGTTACTTACAGGGTCCTGGCACGGGGATGACAAATTTGCCGTCTTTCTCAGCGATAAAATTGTCGGTCGTATTGGTTGAACTGCCGTTCTCATCCTTTTTCTCAATCACAATCACGAGCTTGTTCGTCGGCTTAAGGTTGAGGCAAACTTTTCCGCCGGAGGGAGACTCCTGCGGCGCGCTCGCCTTCTTTGCATCGTCTGGCGTCAGATCTACCAGCTCGATTTTTGAAACTTTGTCGCCTGCTCCGCTCGACTGCATCATTTTGTAAAAGCCAACAATCATCGAATCGGCGCCGGTTGTATAAAGAACCGATTGTAGTGTCGCGCTGTCATTGGCCTCGAGAATCTGAGAATGTTTTAGAGGAAGGCAGTAGCCGCAATCGTGAAGAAATGGAAAGGCTATTTTCGTTCAGCGAGAGCTTTATATCACAGCGTAAGCGCAGCGGAGGGACGCACTTCCGCGCGTCCTATTTTATCGATAGAGGACATGCAGAAGCATGTTCCTCCAAAGGAAAGCGGGGTCAGTTCCTTCCTCGTGCGAAGAAGAAATTCGATTGAATGCGCGAAAGTTCCGCGCTTAGTCGTGCTTCGCCTGCGATGAATATTCACGAATATCAAGCCAAGGAGTTGCTGCAGAAATTTGGGGTCGCGACAACCCGCGGGAAATTGGCCTCTTCGCCAGAGGAAGCTGAACAAATCGCGCGCGAAATCGCACCGGCTGAGATTGTGGTGAAAGCCCAAATTCACGCGGGTGGGCGAGGGAAAGGGACGTTTGTGAATGGATTCAAAGGCGGCGTCCACCTTTGCAAAACACCGGAAGAAGCGCGTGAGATCGCGGGCAAGATGCTTGGCCAGACGCTGGTCACGCATCAAACCGGAGCCGCTGGCCGCGTGGTCAACAAAGTGTTGGTGGCGCAGTCGGCCCAGATCGCGCGCGAAGTTTATTTTGCCATTCTGCTCGATCGCGCCACCGCCGCACCGCTGATTGTTGCGAGCACTGAAGGTGGAGTTGAAATCGAAGCCGTGGCCGCAAAATCGCCAGAAAAAATTATCCGCGAATCCATCCATCCACTGGCCGGTCTGCAACCGTTTCAAACGCGCAAACTGGCGAAACAACTCCAGTTTGAATCGTCCCAATTGAAAGCCGCCTCGAAATTATTTGACGGATTGTATCGCGCCTTCATCGGGCTCGATTGCCCAATGGTAGAAGTCAATCCACTGGTCGTTACTCCCAAAGGGGAAGTGCTGGCGCTCGATGCGAAATTTAATTTCGATGACAACGCCTTGTTTCGGCATCCGGAAGTCGCAGCCATGCGCGATATTGCGGAAGAAGATCCGCGCGAGGTCGAAGCGTCTAGACACGGGCTCAATTACATCGGCTTGGATGGAAATATCGCCTGTCTCGTTAACGGCGCTGGACTGGCCATGGCAACGATGGACATCATCAAATTTTACGGCGGCAATCCCGCGAACTTCCTCGATGTCGGTGGCGGTGCCACGGAGGAGCAGGTGACGGAAGCTTTCAAGATTTTGATCGCGGACAAAAAAGTGCAGGCCATTCTGGTAAACATTTTTGGCGGCATCATGAAGTGCGACGTAATCGCGCAGGGGATTATCAACGCCGCAAAAACGGTGCGTCTCTCGGTGCCGCTGGTCGTTCGACTGGAAGGGACAAATGTCGAAAAAGGAAAGCGCTTGCTAAAGGAAAGCGGTGTCGCCTTGATCACCGCGGATGATCTGGCGGACGCAGCGGAAAAGGCCGTGGCGGCCGCAAAGTCAGACGCGGCCACGGCAAATCCCAAATCCCAAGCTCCAAATCCCAAATAGAATCCCAAATACTAGTTATCAAATGTATCACCGCGGATGGCGCCAGCGTTTGTTGGATGGAATTGCAACGGCGTTCAAAATGCATTCGTCATCCCGAGCCGCGGAGACGGCGAGGGATCCGGCAAAAAGAAGTTGGTCGCACAAATTTCGCTTGCGTTACGCCATCAGTTTAGGTGAGGTCCCTCGCTTGCGCTCGGGATGACAGCCGCGCTGATTATGCGAGCGCGAATTGCTTATTGGGCACTCTGACATTGAAGCTTCGAGAATGAGAATTAAGGGCCTAGCCTTCGTCGGCATACCTGTCACGGACATGCCACGCGCGCGTTCGTTTTATGAAGGCGTGCTCGGCTTGAAAGTTTCAGAGGAAATGATGAGCGGAAAATGGGTTGAATATTCGCTTGGCAATAACACGCTCGCCATCGCCAATGTTGATCCGCAGTGGCTGCCTTCCGATCAAGGGACCGGCGCGGCATTGGAGGTCGAAAATTTCGACGAAGCGGTAAAGTCGCTAAAAGATCGACACGTCCCTTTTGTGGTGGAGGCGTATGAAAGTCCCTGTTGTTGGATGGCGATTATCAATGATCCTGACGGGAACAACATCGTCATCCACAAATTGAAACCAGAAAATGAGAAAGAACCGAGCTTATGATTAGAGAAGTCGCATTCGTTGCCATTGCCGTGTCGGACGGCGAGCGCGCCCGAAAGTTTTACCAGGAAACGCTGGAGCTAAAGCCAGCACGAACGCAAATGGAAGGAGCGTGGGTCGAGTACGATTTTGGCCCAACCACCATTGGGGTTGGTTGTCATCCGGCCTGGCAACCATCGCGCGATGGAACGACGGTCGCCTTTGAAGTGGATGACATCGACGCCACGATTGAGAAACTAAAATCGCGCGGGGTGACCTTTGATATCCCCAAAACCGAGACCCCTGTTTGTTGGATGGCGCAATTCCGTGACCCCGACGGGAACAAGCTTGTTGTGCACAAACGCAAAGCGAATGCGTAGCGCTCGCAAAGACGAAGCTCGAATGACGAAGGAAACCTAAATGCTCAAATGACGAAGGACGCCCAGTGTTTCTTTTAATCATTTCGGGTTTCGTCATTCCTTCGTCATTCAACGCCAGTCCGGCTTGGACCATTCGTCATTCTCATCATGTCTGTTCTAGTTGATAAAAATACCCGTCTCGTCGTTCAGGGAATTACCGGAAGCGCCGGCGGCTTTCACACGCGCCAATGCATGGAGTACGGGACGAATGTAGTTGCTGGGGTGACGCCAGGAAAAGGCGGGCAAAAATTCGACGATAAAGTTCCGGTATTTGACACGGTGGCGGAAGCACGAGCGCAAACCGGGTGCAACGTTTCCATGATTTTTGTGCCTGCCGCAGGCGCGGCCGATTCCATTCTGGAAGCGGTCGATGCCGACGTCGAGTTGGTTGTCTGCATTACCGAAGGGATTCCGGTGATGGACATGATGCGGGTCAAAGCGCAAATGGCCGGAACAAAATCGCGCCTGATCGGTCCAAACTGTCCGGGGATCATCACGCCCGGCGCTGCCAAGATCGGCATCATGCCGGGTTACATTCATAAAGAGGGCGAGGTTGGCGTTATTTCCCGCTCCGGCACCTTGACCTATGAAGCAGTCTGGCAGCTAACGAGTCGTGGATACGGCCAATCAACCTGCATCGGAATCGGGGGCGACCCAATCAATGGCATGTCGCATCTCGACGCGGTCAAGATCTTTAACGATGATCCCGGAACCGAGGCGATGATTTTGATCGGCGAGATCGGCGGCTCCGCCGAAGAAGAAGCGGCCTTGTGGATTGAGGACAATTGCCGGAAGCCGGTCGCCGCTTTCATCGCCGGGGTGACCGCGCCGGCCGGACGCCGGATGGGCCACGCCGGCGCCATCGTCTCCGGTGGCAAAGGGACGGCGGCCGGAAAAATCGAGGCGCTCAAGGCCGCCCGCATTGCCGTCGCCGAAACACCAGCAACGATGGCGGACACGCTGATTGCGCGAATGAAGCGCTGAGCTATTTTCGCTGAAATGACTGTGACCGAATTGCGCAAGACCGAATCCACGCCGGCGCCGAAGGGGACGAACGTTGCCCGTGGGCTGGAAGGCATTATCGCGAATACGACGCGATTAAGCGACGTCATTGGCGATAAGGGCCAGCTCATCTATGCCGGTTACGATATCAACGATCTTGCCGGCAAAGTCAGCTACAAGGAAGTGGTGTATCTGTTGTGGAAAGGGAAACTGCCAAATCGGCGGGAGCTCGATGAATTCACGCACGCGCTGCGAGCCGAGCGACAACTGCCAGACGCAGTGATCAATTTCATCACCTCGGCGCCAAAAAATGCCGACCCGATGGATGTGATGCGGACCGCCATTTCCATGCTGGGCGTTTACGACCCCGACATGGAGAAGGAAGCGACGCGGGAAGTAAATGAACGACGCGCGCGAAGTATCACCGCGAAAATCGGAGTCATTGCCGCTTATTTCCATCGCGCCCGCCAGGGTAAGTCACTGCCGCCGGTTCGGGACGACCTGACTGAAGCCGAGCATTTCCTCTATTTAATATGTGGGGAACCGCAGGCGCAGGAAGCGAGTGACGCGCTCGATGTCGCGTTTGTCTTGCACGCCGATCACGGCATGAACGCATCCACTTTTAGCGCGCGCGTGACGATTTCGACGCTGAGCGATTTTTACTCCGCCATTACCTCAGCCATCGGCACGCTCAAGGGGCCGTTGCATGGCGGCGCCAATGAGGGGGTTATTCAGATGCTTCAGGAAATTGGCGAGGAGAAGAACGTCGATGCCTATATCGAAAAGCAGTTGGCGCAAAAAAAGAAAATCATGGGCATCGGTCATCGCGTATACAAAACGCTCGACCCGCGGGCACCGCATTTGCGCGCGATGGCGGCCAAGCTGAGCGAAAAAATCGGGGAGCCGAAATGGATCCGCATGTCGGAGCGCATCGCCCAGTTGATGAAGGAAAAGAAGAACCTGAACGCGAATGTCGACTTTTATTCTGCCACCGTCTATTACTCGTTAGGTATTCCAACCGATCTCTTCACACCGATTTTTGCCATTGCCCGTTGCTCCGGCTGGTGTGCACACGTGCTTGAACAATTGGAAGACAATCGCCTTTACCGCCCGCTGAGTCAGTATGTCGGCGAGCCGGTCGGCAAGAAAGTCATTCCGATCGATCAACGGCCGTAAACAGCTAAAGCAACGCAACGACCTTTTACCCTGGCGCGACGGCTGCGGAGTTAACATTTGGGTGATCCATATGCGACACTAGGATGTTAACTTCGGAAGTGACGTCGTCAGGGGCTTTGGTTTTGACCGCAGCGGAACAGTTTCTAAGCGAACGCAAGGGTCATCAGCTATCTTGACTCTCGCACGGTAACTGGGCCGCCTTCCAATCCATCGCCATGCGAATGCGCGAGCATCCGCTTGGATGATCGAAAAAGATGAATTCCTCCAGCGGTGTCGGTTCCATCTTGCGATACTTCCCGAGTTTGAGCGCGACCATGGCTGACGCGTCCGGCTCGCGTGCGGCATTCAATCCGAAGATATCCGCTTCAGCTTCAATAGTGCGGCTCATGGTGTTCGCGATCGGCGTCAGCAGGAAGCCGTAAGTGGCGAAAATCAACATCAGCAATGGGAATCCGGCCGGATCCGCGATTCCGGTCACACCCCAGCTCGGGCCGCGTTTTCTAATGACGCGATTGAATGTTGCTGCCGCCAAAGCGAACCCAAGGAAGATAAAAATCGCGAGCGACATTGTAATCTTAGCGCCGTGATTGAGAACGTAATGGCCCATCTCGTGCGCCATCACCTCGCGAATTTCCGGCAAGGTACATTGATTGAGAAGATTATCGTTAAGAGCGATCCGCGTCGTTCCCGCTAATCCCGCTACGTTGGCGCTTACCCGTTTTGTTTGTCGCGATTGATCGACGACAAAGACTTGCTGCACCGGAATTTCATTCGCACGCGCCAAGGCCAGAATCGGATCGCGAATTTTGGGGTCAGTTAGCGGAGTGTACTTATTAAAAATCGGTTCGATGAAAACCGGAGCCGCGATGGTAAGGACCGTCGTTAGAACTATTCCAGCGATGGTTCCCCAAATCCACCAGGTGCGTTCGGCTACTCGAAAGATTGAATAAAGAACGGCGAAAACGATTGGCAGAATGATGAGCCCAACGGTGAGCGCTTTGAGCGACTCGCCGAACCAGGCGCCGAAGGTTTGATTCGACATTCCATATTGATGTTCGCGCACGAAACCTTCGTAGCAGTTCAATGGCAAATTCAACGCCCAAATGATAATTGCGAAACCGATTGCGTAGATGCCGGCCTGGACCGGTCTGAAGCTCGTTAGCGTTGCCGCCAGATCACGGATGCGCGCGGAAAGTCTTGTCGTTAAGAGCAAGAGTGCAATTGCGACGGTGACGAGAAAATTCCACAGAATGAGCCAGTAACTACCTTCGAAATATGCGTCCGACCGCGCTTTCTCGTTTGCCGGCATGGTGTCGAGCCAGGCGCGAGTCGCTGCCTCGGGGTCAGTGATCCCGGCTGGGGTCGCAACCGGCGTCGGCGAAGCAGCTGTGTTCGCGGTTGCCGCCGAAGTTTGTTGCGCTGGCAAGGGGATGGAGGAGACAACCAGGACGACGCTGAAAAAAGCGAGACGAAGAATCATTCGCGAATTGTTAAAGGATTAGCGGCGCGACTGGAAGCCTGTTCCGCATTGAGTCGTTGTCCTCGCTAGCGGCAGAGCATCCAAAGCGGTCCCGCAATTGCGGACCGTACTCCAAAAGCTGGCACAGAGTTGAACGGACACCGGAATTTCGCGAAGCGTCTTGGAGTGCGCCAACCCTCCCACGCTCAGCCGCGGCTTCTGGCGGCAATTCACCAAACCGCGGCGCCCGTTCGCGCCTGGCATCGAGAGCGAGCAATCGCCTTCAAGCTCGGAGAGTTCCCAACGCTTTTTTATCGACGATTGCCGTCATTTCGTTTTTCTTAGATTCGTGAAGCTAGCCGTGGCGTTAATCTGCCTCCTTGCTCTCAGCGCCGTCGCGCAAAATGTGGATCCGGCCCTTTGCGGACCATATCCCAAGAATTACAAAGAAATTGTTTGGAATTGGATGCAAGGAGTGCTGCTCGATGCCGACAGCGCCAAGATCGAATGGCAGGGTGACCCTAGGCCGGCCGATTTGGGAAAGAACGGGCAGCATATTTACGGGTGGCTGGTCGAGTTTCGCGTAAACTCGCGTAATCGCTTCGGCCAATACACCGGCAAACAATCACACGGCACACTGATTCGCGATGATCATGTGATTAAAGGAATAGGATTTGGTTACGGAGAGTGATCTGCGCAATCGAAGGGCGGATTTCGCGGCGCTCGCCTTTGTGTTCGACGAAATATTCTTCAACGGACAAGATGCCCATTGGCCCCACAGCCAAGATGGCTGTGCTACAGAGAAAGCTTTCCAACGGACAAAAGGCATCTCATAATGGCTTCTCACATAGCTTCGGCGCTCTGTCGCCATGATGTTGAAGCCGGAACGCCCCGACAGAGCGGTGCGACTACAAGCAATTATCCCGAAAAATGATTAATTCTTCATCACTCAAACAAAATAGGAGCACGAGCCGCCTGCCACAATCGGGTCAGCGTGGGCAAGCACTGGTTTTCATTATTATCGTTATCGCCGTCATCGGAGGCGGCCTGTTCTTTCTTATCAGCATGCGAAAGGATGCCAAAGCGGAGGGCGAACGTTTCGTAAGACAGGTAATCGAACGTTGTGCCTTTCAGCATGACGTGAAGTTTCTCCATTCCAACGTCGCGAGCGACCGCCGTCTGGCGGTGCCCCCCGCCATGGATGATCAGTTTATTTACTACCTTACGCAGCTAGGAGTGCCCGATCGCAATTACACTCTCACCGGTCAATTGGAGTTTGATCATTACTTCGGTTCACCACACGGCAGCTACCAGGCCATCCTTACGTACCCCAATCAGCACGCCACAGTGTCAGTTACTATCGCGCGGCCGAGCGGTATCTGGCTGGTGACCGATTTCGGCGTTACCTACGAACGGCCGCCGCAATAAGCTTATCCAATTGATCGACGCATAACTGCGACCACGTCTCAAGAGTGTCGCGACGCTTGAGCAGCTCTTCGCGGTAAAGAAACTCGAGATTCGTGATCATTGCTTCGCGTTTCTCGACTTTTGGTTCGTCGAGATTGAAAACGTGCACCACCCCGAGATGGACGCGGCCGACCTCAGTGCTGTCATCATTCAAAAGCGCAACGATCCGATCGTCGAAAGTTGTCTCGATTCGAATCTCTTCATTTACTTCGCGTTCAACCCCGGCGCGATAAGCCTCTTCGTCCCAGGCAAACAATGATTCGTCGCTGTCGTTCATGTGCCCGCCGATGCCGATCGATCCTTTGGCGACTAAACGTTGTTCGCCCGCCTTTTTCCCGCGGACGTAATACAGCACGCGATCGCCATAGGCGATGATGGCGTAGGGGATGATTTGTTTGTGGGTCGGATCACGCTCGGCCCCGGCGCGCGGGAGAAAGAAATTGTTCCCGCGACATAAAAGCGCACCGAGATAACGCTCCGGCTCAAAGTTCAATCCCTGGAAGGCGCCCAACCGGTCGAAAAGGCTGCGCTTAACCACGAGGATATTTTCGATCGGTAAATTCATAGTAGCCGTCACGTCTTTTAAAATGAAAATGTAAATCCGACTTGTGGTCCAAAGAGATTCAGACTCGGGTTCGGATCGGTTAGGCCGGCGTTGGAGAAGTGTTGATAAAGTAAACCGACCTGACCGCTGAAGCGGTCGCTAAATTGATAGGAAACGCCCGCGGCGCTCAGAATGTTGAAGGTGAAATCCTGCCCTTGCCCCCCGAATTGCTCGGGATGGCTGTCGATCGCTCCAAGGCCAGCGCCGCCCGAAAAATATGGGACGAATCGGCTACCGGGGCGGACAAAGTTGTAGCGCAGTCCCAGATTCATCCCGAGGTAATGGTTCTCGATTCCGCGAATAATCGGCTCGGCCAAAAAGCTGAAGTAAACCTGATTGTAACCGCGAAAGAGTCCTTCGCGGTGGAGGTAGTTTCCCCAGCGCACGCGCGCGGTCAAAAAATCGGCGCTGATCTCATAATTGCGCGGCGGATTAAACGCGCCAAACAGGTATGCGCTTTCGATGGCGAAATCAAAACGAGATGGTTCGTCGGAAATCCCGATGCTGGAATTTGCACTGCGATCAGTCCCGCCGAATGCGAACGGCGCACGCGCGAGGGCCGATGCGATGATTATCATTGCCACACGCAATTTCATTAAGGCGGTTATGATAAAAAGGACGATGCCGTTTGCAATCCGTGCTACAGGTACAGCCAATCGCGCAAGTCCTTTGGCAGCGGACTCGCCCAGTCGCGCCGCTCGTCGATGCGCAAGCGCGATGCGTGTAAGGCGTGGCGACCGAGCAATAATTTGTGCGCTAATTCATCGGTCCAACCGGTTTCGATGAATCGCAGATAAAGATTCTCGTCCGGCCCGTAGATTTTATCGCCAACAATTGGATGTCCGAGCGAAGCGAGGTGCACGCGAATCTGATGGGTGCGCCCGGTCAAAGGCTGCGCTTTTAACAACGAAAATGATTCACCATTTGGCGTTAATTTTTGAAAACGTTTTACCACGCGAAAATCCGTCACCGCTTCCACGCCACGCGGATCGATCGTTTGCTTCAAATAAATCTTGGACATCGCGATCTTTCCCTGACGGATGATTGGCGCATCAACGATTTTGGTCTCCCATTCCGGCCAGCCCCACACAATCGCCTGATACTCCTTATTGACGCGACGCGATTGCAGCAGTAGCCCGAACTCACGCGCTGCTGCTGTTGTTTTCGCAACCAGCACGATGCCGCTCGTTTCGCGATCCAGGCGATTGACGATAGAAACCTGTCCGCCGCTGGCAATTTCAAATGCAAGTAATTGGCGCAATTCCGCCCAAAGCGTTGTCGCGCCATTAGGTTTGGTGGGATGGACCAGGAGCAAGGCCGGTTTATCGACAATTATATAATCGTCGGTCTCGTCGATAATTTTGAAATCACGTCGTTCCCGAGCGTGAATGTCTGCTGAGGTTATTCCGCTCATGAGACCGCATCGGAGTATATTGGCAAAAAGTCAGAGGCGCGAACGGTAGCACAGCCATCTTGGCGGTGGGGCCAACGGGCATCTTGCCCGCTGATCGGCCCGTTGGTGAGCACCACGCTGACAAGCTGCAAGCTTGTCGGCCGAGTCAGGCTTGGAGCCTAACTTCCAAGGATATTTCGTGTCTTGACCTGCTCGGTGAACGTGCGTTACCTAAACCGGCTTAGTCATCCCGCACGCCGTGGACCTCAAAGATATAAAAGCCATCATCGATTTGATGCGGAAGAACGATCTTTCCGTGTTCGAAATGGAGAAGGACGGGTTCCGGTTGAAATTGCAAAAGGGAATCGGCGAGCAACCAGTTTCGATGATGCCAGCGCAGACTGCGCCCACGCTGCAAAACAGTCCACCGAATGCGAGCGTTGCGCACCCCGTTTCAGCGCCGGTCGAGACGTCGCACTTACGCGACATCGTCTCGCCAATGGTGGGAACATTTTATCGCGCGGCTTCGCCCGACGCGTCTCCGTTCGTCGATGTCGGCAAGGAGGTAACCGAAGAAACGGTCGTTTGCATTATCGAAGCGATGAAAGTGATGAATGAAATCAAGGCGGAAACAAAAGGCGTAATCGCGGAGATCGTTGCCGAAAATG
>Ga0209473_1002251_pt1 | contig 10658 bp, 11 predicted proteins | sample GraSoiAngelo_133_FD_185890 | JGI IMG/M metagenome (GOLD analysis project Ga0209473, IMG submission 185890) | Grasslands soil microbial communities from the Angelo Coastal Reserve, California, USA - 14_0929_05_20cm (SPAdes) (version 2) | ecosystem: Environmental > Terrestrial > Soil > Grasslands ...
GCAGACACCTTGAACGCGCCCACCTCGAGCGGATAGTCGGTGACGCGCTGCGCGTCGCCCCCGGCGAGCGCCAGGCGCCACACCTGCGAGCTCCCCGAGCGCGTCGACATGAAGTAGAGCGTGCGGCCGTCGGGCGACCAGCGCGGGCTCGAGTCGTTTGCCTTGACGTCCGTGAGGCGCCGTGGCTGCGCCGTGCCGGGCGTGAGATCCAGCAGCCACAGGCTGGTGCGGCCCTTGTTGGCGTCCATGTCCGTCTCGCGCTGCACGAAGGCGACCTGGCGGCCGTCGGGGGAGAGCTGCGGGTCGGAGATGCGCTTGAGAAGCACCAGGTCTTCCACCGTAAAGCGCGCGCCGCGGCCGTCGGCCGCGCGTGCGCCGCCGCCGGGGGCGATGAGCGCGCACACCAGCAGCCACGAGGCAAGGTGCCGGGACATGGGAGGCCTTTCGCGCGGTGCAGCGCGCCGCCGCGGCATCAGCCGACTTCGTCGGCCGCGATCGTCCACGGTTCCTGCTTGGCGGCCTGCAGCCATTCCTGCAGCGCGCCGTCCTCCAGCACGCTTGCCATATACCAGCGCGCGCTCTCGGAGATGCGGGCGCCGTAGGTCTTGAAGCGCAGCACCACCGGCGCGTACATGGCATCCGCCACCGTGTATTCGCCGAACAGCCACGGTCCGCCGCCAGCGAAGCGCCGCCGGCAGTCGTTCCAGATCTCATCGATGCGCTCGATATCCGCCGCCAGCGCCGGCACGATGACGCTCCTCCGGTTGCGCGCCCGCGCGTTCATCGGCCACAGGGTGCGCAGGTTGACGAAGCCCGAGTGCATCTCCGCGCACACCGAGCGCGCCACCGCCCGTGCCTCGCGCGCCTGCGGCCAGCCCTTGCCGGTGAGCTCCGCGACGTATTCGCAGATGGCGAGCGAGTCCCAGACGCGCAGCTCCCCGTGCAGCAACACCGGCACGCGGCCACTCGGGCCGTAGCGCTCGATCTGTTCGTGGGTGGTGGCGGCGTCGAGCGCGATCAGGATCTCGTCGAATTCGACGCCCACGTGCTTCATCAGCAGCCAGGCCCGCAACGACCACGAGGAATAGTTCTTGTTGCCGATGACGAGCGTGAGCGGCGCCATTGAATGGTAACCTTCAGGGCGTGTTGAGCAACGTACGCGCCATTGCTTTCGACCTCGATAATACACTCTGGGATGTCGAGCCGGTGCTGGCGCGCGCCGAAGAGCGCCTGCACGCCTGGCTGCAGGAGAACTGCCCGCGTATCGCACAGCGGCTCTCGTCCGAGGACATGCGCAGAGCGCGCGAGGAGCTCGCGCGTCTATCTGCGACTCAGCGCGCTCGCCGCCCACGTCCGCGAGCACGGCTACGACCAGAGCCTCGCGCACCAGGCGTTCGAGGTGTTCCTCACCGCGCGCAACCAGCTGCAGCCGTTCGAGGACGTGGCACCGGCGCTTGCACGGCTGCGCCAGCGCTACCGCCTGGCCACGCTCAGCAACGGCAATGCCGACCTCGCGCGCATCGGCCTCGATGAGGCATTCACGGTGTCGCTGAATGCCCGGCAGATCGGCGCCGCCAAGCCGCACCGATCGTGCTTCGAGCGGCTCGCGCGCGAGCTCGGCCTCGCGTCGCAGGAGATTCTGCACGTCGGAGACGATCCGCTGCTGGACGTGGAAGGCGCGCGCGCCGCGGGCTTTGTCAGCGCCTGGATGAACCGGCGCGCACGCGCGTGGCCGCCGGAGCTGGCGGTGCCCGAGGTGATGGTGACGGACTGCGCTCAGCTCGCAGCGCTGCTGGGGGTGTGAAACTGCGCATTAGGCGGGCAGCGTGCGTCCGCGGGTCTCCACGATCGCGAACCGCGCGACCAGCGCTGCCGCGAGCGGCACCAGCGCCAGCCAGAACAGCACGCGCATCAGCGCAGCGCTCGAGCCGCCCGCCATGGCCGAGACCAGGCCGACCACCATCGGGCCGCCGGCGGCGAGGATGCGTCCGATGTTGTAGCAGAAGCCCGCGCCCGTGGCGCGCAGGCGTACGGGGAACAGTTCCGGCAGGTAAAACGTGAAGGCGCCGAAGATGCCGTACACCCCGGCGCCGACCACGAACAGCATGGCGAGGCGCGTCTGCGGGGTGAGCTGCAGGCCGAAGGTGAGCAGCAGCGCCAGGGCCGAGAACAGGAAGTAGGCCATGAACATCGGGCGGCGGCCGAGCCCTCTGGCGAGGGGCACCGCGGCGAACGCGCCCAGCAGCCCGCCGAGATTGAAGGCGTTCGCAGCGTGCGCCTGCCACGTGGCGGCGAGCAGCGCCGCAGCGGCCGGCGCGAGGCCGGCGCGCACGGCGTGCTCGGCGGCGAGCGTGCGGCCGAGCAGCGGAATGAACGCGTTGCAGGCCCACCAGGTGAGCACCGCGATGACGGCCGCAAACACGCCGCTCACGGTGGCGGCACGCAGCCCCGGGGCGAACAGCTCGCGCGGCGTGGGGGCTTGCGTGCCGGCGGCGCTCGCCGTCCAGTGGGCACTCTCCCGCAGGAACAGGCGCACGCCCAGAGCGACCAGCACCGGCAGCAGGCCCGCGAGGAACACGTAACGCCAGGAGCTCTGCGGGTCCGCCGCGAACCACACGCCGGCGATCTGATAGTTCACGGCGCTCGCCAGCACGATTCCGAGCGGCGAGGCGGTCTGCATGATGACGCCGGCTTCCACGCGTCGGCCTTCCGGCACCGCCTCCGCGACCAGGGCGGCCCCGATGCCCCATTCCCCGCCGATTCCGAGGCCCGCGATGACGCGGCACGCGATCAGCTGCCCGATGTTGGTCACCAGCGCGCACAGGCCGGTGCCGGCGGCGTAGAGCGCGATGGTCGCAAACAGCGCCCGCTTGCGCCCGATCCGATCCGCGACCCAGCCGAACAGGACTCCGCCCAGCGCCCAGGTCACCAGCAGGACCGAGCTGATGGCGCCGGTCCAGAAGACCGCGGCCTGGTGGGCGGCGTGTGAGCCGCGCGGCAGGTGCAGGAGCGCCGGGATGCAGTCGGGGGCTACGAAGTTGAACAACACCGCGTCGAAGACATCGAAGCCCCATCCCGCCCAGCCGGCCGCGATGACCAGCCAGTGGTAGCCGGACAGGCCGAGAAGCCCGCCGCGCGGGACGCTCAACGGCTGCGGATCCAACGCCCCCCCTGATGAGTTATTAGCACTGTGCCGGCCGCGCTGCCAGCCCTGGAGGCGGATTCTGCGCCCGATCAGCGTAGCAGATCACGGAATTATCAGTACCTGTGAGTGAACCTTACAGTGGCTGAGGCGTTCAATATCGTAGAGGAGGCGGGAATCGATGAGTGAGGCTGCCAGCCGCGTGCTACCGGTCGCGAATCTGCGCGAGTTTTTCCGGGACTCGCTGCAGGGGGCGCTCGCCAGGCAGCACCTCGCGGTCGAAGACCAGACCGAGCACTACGTGGTGAATCTGCTCACGCTGTTCGCGCGCTCCGAGGCGCTGTACGAGCGCACCCCGGAGGGCATGCGCTTGAGGCCGCTGGTCGTGCTCCTGTGCGAGGCGTTCGAGGCCCCCAGTGTTGAGGAACGCAACCGCGCCCTGCAACGCCTGGGCGATGTATCGCTGTTCGTCGCCGGATTCTTTGCGCACAGCTTCGCCGCCCGGCTCATCGACATCGACTACCACGTGGCGATGGGCGGGCGCGCCTATGCCTCGCTCGCGCACGCGACCTCGCGCGGCAAGGGAAGAGTACTGGGGGCGGTGTTCGCCGAGCTGGCGGAGAAATTCCAGCCCATGGTGGATGCCCTGAACGAGGTGAGCGAGACCGCGTACACGCACTCCGACCGGGACATCCTGCGGCTGTACGAGATCTGGCTCAAGACCGGGAGCCGGCGCTGCTACGAGCTGCTGAAGCGCCTGGGCGTCGATCCCACCGCCGGCGGAACCGCCTTCACGCACTGACGCATGCTGCTGTCACGGTTGCAGGATCTCATCGGCGGCATCTACGACGTGCGCATCGCTCACGACGTCTACGATTTCCTGGTCACCGACCGTGGGCGCCTGCCGTACGCCGCGCGCAGCGGCACGGCGGACGAGGAGCTGATCGTGGCCCAGCCGCTCGCGGGGAGCGATGAGCTCGTGATGTCGCTGTACCTCGACCCGGCGCTGCTCGAGCGCCTGGCGCGCGAGGATCCGCTCACCCGCCTGCACGCGGGCAACGTCGCCGACTACTGGACCGCGCTCGAGGGCGTGAGTCATTTCCTGTACCTCGCCTGGAATGCCGGCCACGACCGGCCGGTGTCGCTGCTCGAGCTGGAGATGCAGGCGGAGGTCGACAAATACGTAGCGAGCTACTGGCTGCTGCGCCGGCAGTTTCCCGGACGCTTCCCGGCGGAATTGCGCCGCGTGCTGTTCGAGCGCACCCGGGTCGATCCGAGCCTGACGCAGGCGCGCGCCGCGCTGTATCGCGAGGCGAGCCGCTATGCGGAGAAATTCTGCCGGCGTCTCGAGCAGACGCTGTCGCGCGCACAGGGTCGCCGGGCGCACGGCGCGGGGGAGGGTGAAGTGCTGGCCGAATTGCGCAGGTTCTATCGCCTGAGCAACGCGCGCAAGCGCGCGCACATCGAGCAATGCGAGTGAGCGAAGTGGCGCGCGGTCGCTGCGCGCCGCTCAGGCTCGCGGCCTTCAGTCCTGATCGCCCCCGTTGCGCTTGCGCTCCTCGATCTCGCGCATCATCTTGATCCAGTCCGAGAGCTTGCGCAGGTCGGTGCGCGTGGTGTTGCCGCTGCTGTGCGTGCCGGCGGGGGTGGCACGCGTGGCGCCGTGCGCGTAGGGGTTGAAGCTGTCCTCGGCCTTGCGCGCCGGGGCGCTGTCGGGCGCGACTTGGAGCACCGTGCGCTGGTAATCCGCGGGCGCATCCTCCCAGGTGACCGAGGCGTTGCCCCGATCATCGTGCACCACTTTGCCGATGCGGCGGCGCTTGGAATCGGGCAGCGGCTCGGGCGGGACGGGTTGTGTCTTATTCGGTTGGTTCACGGATTATGGTACCGGCGCTAGCGGGTGCAGCCTGGAGATTTCCCCGTGGTGCAGAGTAACCGTGGGCGCTGATGTGCTTCCGCGAGGCCCGTCACGGAATTTTCGCCGCCGGATTCGCAGGCCCCGGCAGCGCGCCGGGGGGCGTGCGGGCCATGATATGTCGTGCGCGCAGCAGGCCCAGGGCGGTCTTGCCGTCGGTGATCGTGCCATCGAGCGCCCAGGCGCAGGCCGCCTCGATCGGCACCCAGTGCACCTCGATCACCTCGGCACTCTCGTGCCTGGCGGCCGCGGGCTCGATCCCGGTGGCAAGGAACAGGTGCAGCGTCTCGGTGAACACGCCCGGTGAGCTCAGGCAGGTGCCGAGGCTGAGCCACTCGCGCGCACTCACCCCGGCTTCTTCGATGAGCTCGCGCTGCGCGGTGAGGAGCGCCGGCTCGCTGGGCTCGAGCTTGCCCGCCGGCAACTCCCACAGCCAGCCGCCGGCGACGTAACGGTACTGGCGCAGCAGACAGACGCGCCCGTTCTCATCCAGCGCGGCCGCTGCCGCGCCCCCGGGGTGATGCACCACTTCCAGCACCGCCCGGTGACCGTTGGGCAGCACCACCTCGTCGGTGGTGACGGAGATGACGCGCCCCGCGAAGTGCAGGGTCTGCCGATCGGGTTTCATGCCGCCATCCTAACCGCAGCCCGCCGTGCGCCGCACCGGTGCCGTGCGCCGCACCCGTGCCGTGCGCCGCACCGGTGCCGTGTACCGCGGTTGTGTGCGGTGCGGCGCAGTGCCCGCCGTTGGGTCGCCAGCGGATGTTGGCCGCAGGTATAGTCCGCCTGCGCAGCCATGGCCACCACAGTACACCTGGAAAAACTCAACCCCGCACAGCGCAAGGCGGTGACTCATGGCGAGGCGCTGCCCGAGAAGGGTTACCGCGCGGGGCCGCTGCTGATCGTCGCCGGCGCGGGCACCGGCAAGACCGACACGCTGGCGCATCGCGTGGCCCACCTGGTGATCCACGGCGTGGATCCGGCCCGTATCATGATGTTGACTTTCACGCGCCGCGCGGCCAGCGAGATGCGCCGCCGCGCGCAGGAAATCACGCGCCAGGCGCTCAATGAACCCCTGGGCGGCATCAGCCACAGCATCGCCCAGCGCCTGGGCTGGACGGGCACCTTTCATTCCATCGGCAACCGCCTGCTGCGGCACTACGCGCCGCACCTGCAGCTCGACCCGCACTTCAGCGTCATCGATCGCGCCGATGCCGCGGACCTGATGGACAGTCTGCGCCAGGAGCTGGGGCTGGCGGGCAAGGAGCAGCGCTTCCCGCGCAAGGAGACCTGCCTGCAGATCTACTCCAACCGCGTCAATACCAACACCGCGCTGCAGGAGACGCTGCAGCAGCACTACCCGTGGTGCGCGCAATGGGAGCAGGAGCTCACGCGCTTGTACCGCGCGTACGTGGAGCAGAAGCAGCACGCGAGCCTCCTCGATTACGACGACCTGCTGCTGTACTGGCACGCGATGATGTCCGAGCCACGCCTGGCGCAGCACATCGGCGCGCACTTCGATCACGTACTGGTCGACGAGTACCAGGACACCAACCGGCTGCAGGCCGACATCCTGCACGCGCTGAAGCCCGACGGCGCGGGAGTGGCGGCGGTCGGCGATGACGCCCAGGCGATCTACTCCTTCCGCGCCGCCGCCGTGGAAAACATCCTCGGCTTTGCGGAGCGCTTCCAGCCCCGCGCAGAAGTGGTCACGCTGGCGCAGAACTACCGCTCGACGCAGCAGGTGCTCGACGTCGCCAACGCGGTCATGGCCGAGGCGCCGCGGCAGCATCGCAAGTACCTGCTGTCGGTACGCGGTGAGGGCGCGCGGGCGCGCATCGTCACGGTGGACGAGCTGCAGTCGCAGGCGCAATACGTGTGCCAGGAGGTGCTCAGGCGCCGCGAGGCGAACGTGCCGCTCAAGCGCCAGGCGGTGCTGTTCAGAAGCGCAAGCCACAGCGACCTGCTGGAGGTGGAGCTGGCGAAGCGCAAGGTGCCGTTCGTGAAGTACGGCGGCCTGCGGTTTCTCGAGGCGGCGCACATCAAGGACCTGCTGGCGGTGCTGCGCTGGGCGGACAACCCGCGCAACACCCTGGCGGCGTTCCGCACCCTGCAGCTGCTGCCGGGCATGGGGCCGGTCAATGCACGCGCCGCGATCGAGCAGCTGGCGGCGGGAGGACACTCCTTCGAGGCGCTCAAGGCCTTCAGCCCGCCTGAGACTGCGGAGCTCGACTGGCGGCGGCTGATCGAGCTCATGCAGTCCCTCGGGGATGCGCAGCGGCCCTGGCCCGGGCAGCTGCAGCTGGCGCGTGAATGGTACCGGCCGCACTTCGAGCGGCTGTACGAGCAGTTCCACACCCGGCTCGGGGACCTGGAGCAGTTGGAGGCGCTATCGGGGCAGTATCCGTCGCGCGAACGCTTCCTCACCGAGCTCACACTCGATCCGCCGCACGCCACCAGTGACCTCGCCGGCCGCCCGACGCTCGATGAGGACTACCTGGTGCTGTCGACGATTCATTCGGCGAAGGGCATGGAGTGGGACACCGTCTACGTGCTGAACCTCGTGGATGGCAGCTTTCCTTCCGAGTTCTCCACCGGCCGCCCCGAGCTCATCGAGGAGGAGCGGCGGCTGTTGTATGTCGCGCTCACCCGCGCGCAGAACGACCTGCTCTTGATCGTGCCGCTCAAGTTTCATCTCACGCACCAGTCGCGGCAGGCGGATGGGCACGTGTACGGCGGACGCAGCCGCTTCATGACCGAGAAGGTGCACAAGACGCTCGAAGCGGTCGCCTTCCACGCAGCGCCGCTCCCCGGCGGCGATGCTCTGCGCGACAGCGGCGCGCCACTGACCATGGACATCGCTGCGCGGCTGCGCGATATGTGGTGAGGGCTACTTCAGCGGTTTCACGAACCGCAGCGTGAAGCGGTCGCTCTCGCCGATGGCGGCGTACTTGTCGCGGTCCTTGTCGCCCAGGCGGTAGGTAGGCGGCAGAGTCCACACTCCCTGCTCGTAGTCCTTGGTGTCCTTCGGGTTGGCGTTCACCTGGGACTTCGCGACCAGCCTGAAGCCCTGCGCTTCGATCAGCCGGATCGCATAGTCCTCGTTGACGTACCCGCTCTTCGCCTTCGGGTCCTGCGCCACGGCGGGATTGGCGCGGTGCTCGACCACGCCCAGCACGCCCCCGGGCTTGAGGGCGCGGTACATGGTGGCGAATGCCTGAGCGGCCGTGTCACGCCCCATCCAGTTGTGAATGTTGCGGAAGGTCACGACCATGTCGACCGATGCCGGCGGCACGGCATCGCTGCCGTCCGCCGGGAACGTGACCACCGCGACGCGATCGTACAGATCCGGATGCCCGGCCAGCTCCTGGCGGTACTTCTCCAGGCGCTGCGTGATGTACTTGCTCTCGGGGTCCGCCGCAATGACCGCGGCGTAGTATTTGCCCTTGTCGCGCACCAGCGGCGCGATCACCTCCGTATACCAGCCCGGTTCCGGCCACACTTCCAGCACGCTCATCTCGGGCCGCAGGCCGAAGAACAGCAGCGTTTCCTTCGGATGGCGGTAAAGGTCGCGCGCGCGGTTTTCCTGCGAGCGGTGGTCGGTCGCCAGGATGGCGGTGAGCGCCGCGGCGGTGGTCTGGCGCGAGTTGTTGGCCGCGCACGCGGCCAGCAGCACCGCGCTGGCGATGGCGGCTGCGGCCAGTCTCGGGTTTGCGAACATCGTCGGTCATCCTCGCTTCACGTGAGCACGTCCCGCGCACATCAGCCGGTGTGCGCCAAAGAAAACCCCGCGCACGGCGGGGTCTTCCTGTCCCGCAAAGTTGCGCAAATGGTCAGCGGCGGAACGGACCGCCACCCTGGCGGGGGCGTTGTGGGCGCTCCTGTGCTTCGTTGACGCGCAGCGGCCGGCCGTTCATCTGAAAGCCGTTCAGGGCCTGGATCGCGGTCTGCGCCTCGGCCTGGGGCATGTCGACGAATCCGAAACCACGCGGTTTGCCGGTTTCCCGGTCGTTGATGAGCTTCACCGATTCCACTTTGCCGTGACGTTCAAACAGGGCCTTCACGTCCTGCTCCGTGGCGTTGAAGGGCAGATTGCCCACGTAAATCGTCGTCATCAGGAAGTCTCTCTTGCAAAAGCGGACAGCGGCGAGCCGCACGGGTCGGTCGCATGTACCGCGTGAACAGTCAAACAGGTCAAGGCTTCAAGGCACACGATCGGCGGTCAGTCAATGCGCAGCGCTTGGGCCAGCGGCCTGCACCTGCGTTCGCGCACGGATGAGAAGCGCGGGGCGGGAGATGAAGTCAACACATTCGACAAAGCGCACTCATCCACGACGGATACGAACGCACGTGGCATGCTACTCCCGGCCTTTGCGGGACGCAAACCAAGGGTGTTATGGAGGCATTTCTCGTTTCGGCCGGCGTCGTTGCGCTCGCCGAGGTCGGCGACAAAACACAGTTTCTCGCCCTGCTTCTGGCGGCGCGCTTCCGTGCGCCGGTGCCGGTGATCGGCGGGATCCTCAGCGCCACTCTCGTCAACCACTTCGCCGCCGGCGCGCTCGGCACGCTGCTCGCGGCACGCATCAGTCCGGCGGTGCTGCGCTATCTGCTGGCGGCGTCCTTCCTCGCCACGGCGGTGTGGATGCTGATTCCCGACAGGCCCGCGCCAACGGGCGCGCGGCCGGGGCGCTTCGGGGCCTATGGCACCTCGCTGCTCGCGTTCTTCCTGCTGGAGATCGGCGACAAGACGCAGATCGCCACCGTGGCGCTCGCCGCCCGATACCACGCGCTGGTGGCGGTCGTTGCCGGCACCACCCTCGGCATGATGCTGGCGGATGTGCCGGTGGTGCTGTTGGGGGAGGCGGCGGCGAACGCCGTGCCGCTCGAGTGGGTGCACCGCGCCGCCGCCGGCGCGTTCATCGTGCTCGCGCTGCTGGCGCTCCTCGGCGTGCGCCTCTAGCGCCGCAGCTGCGGCGCGCACACCGGCCGCCGCGCCAGCGGTCAGGGCGCGCAGCCCGCAGGTCGCGGAAAGGGTCAGACCCCCGCGGGCTCCAGATACGCGTAGCCGTCGAGCTCGCTCTCGTAGAAGCGCTTGAGGGCCTGGCTCTGCGCGAGTGTCATGCGCCCGTCGCGGATGGCGCGCTCGCAGTCGCGCGCCAGCGCCGGATACAGCTCCGCGACGTCGTACTCCATGTATTCGAGCACCTTGTTGGCCGTGTCGCCCTTGACGATCTCTTCGATCCACCAGCCGCCTTCATCGTGCAGGCGCACGTGCACCACGTGGGTGTCGCCAAAGAGATTGTGCAGGTCGCCGAGCGTCTCCTGGTAGGCGCCGACCAGGAACACCGCCAGGTAGTACCGCTCGTCCGCCCTGAGCTCATGCAGCTCGAGCGTGCGCTTCACGTCACGCAGCGACACGAAGCGATCGATCTTGCCATCGGAGTCGCAGGTGATGTCGGCGAGCACGGCGGTGCGGGTGGGACGCTCCTGCAGGCGGTGTATGGGCAGGATCGGGAACAGCTGGTCGATCGCCCAGCTGTCCGGGAGCGACTGGAACACCGAGAAGTTGCAGAAATAGGTGTCGGAGAGAATCGACTCCAG
>Ga0209473_1002252_pt1 | contig 10656 bp, 9 predicted proteins | sample GraSoiAngelo_133_FD_185890 | JGI IMG/M metagenome (GOLD analysis project Ga0209473, IMG submission 185890) | Grasslands soil microbial communities from the Angelo Coastal Reserve, California, USA - 14_0929_05_20cm (SPAdes) (version 2) | ecosystem: Environmental > Terrestrial > Soil > Grasslands ...
GCCGGATCGCCCGAGATGAGATACGCGATGCCAGTGTCGCACTCCCACCAATTCTTATGTGTCTGCCGGAGGCCGCTCACCACGACGGTCACGCGCTCGGGTCTCGTCGGCTCGGTGACGTCCCATACTTCGTGCCCGCTGTTGCCGAACGTGCGCAGGAGGTACACCTTGCTCCTGTCGGCGCGCGGGAGCTCGCGGCCATCGCACACGCGTACCATCTGGGCGCCGCCGGCCTCACCCTGTCCCGGCTCTCCCGGAACGTGCACCAGATACTTCGGCCGCTTCGGATCGGTGACATCGAGAATCGAAGTGCCGTTGCTCTCTTGTTTTCCCGTCAGGGGATTGAGCTGACTGCCTCCATGGTGGCCGATGTAGGCGATCCAGCGATCTCCTTGTTTGTGGATGACCGGCTGGTACGCGCTTCGCGCCTGCAGATCGTTGAAGCCGACCAGTTGCATGTCGTGCATTTCGGCCCGCTGCTGCGCCGCCACACCGTGATCTCGAATGATGCCGAGCGCGCCGAGAGCGATCGCGACCATCGCGGCCGTCAGATGCGAGCGTCTCATGTGAGTGCCCCTTCTCCAACGCCGGCAATGCGAGCCGGCGACCGTCCGAGACGATACGTCCAGCATCCTCCTCGCGGCAATGAAAGAATGAACGTCCTTTTGAAGCCGTTTACGCACCATTGATGCCAGTTCCTGCAATACCTATCGGTGCGCGGCCATTCGGCCGATGAATGGAGCGATGGCTCGAACCACGCTCGAAACCGCGCAAGTCAACGGCCGGCGATCCCGGCCATCGGTGCTGCTGATCGAAGACAACCTCACTCAGCTCGATCTCTATTCCCTCGTGCTGCAGGAAGAACTCAACGTCACGACGGCGACGCGCGCCGAGAAAGGCTTCGCGATCGCCACGATCGAACGGCCCGACGCGATCGTCATCGACGTGCTCCTGCCCGACGGCGATGGCCTGGACCTTTGCGATCGCCTGCGGCAGCATCAGGGGACCACGTCGACGCCGCTCGTCGTGCTGACCGGCGATGACCAGGCGTACGAGCGCGCGATGCGGGTACGATCCGTCGATGCAATCCTGAAAAAGCCTTGTCCGGCCGATCGATTACTCACGACGTTGCACCGCGCCATCGCGGCGCGATGCGTGCGATAGGCTCCATGTTCCGGTGGTTCGAACGTCGAGGGGAATTTCTTCGCTACGAAGCGCGGGAAGCGCGCGAAGGCGGCTTCGAGCTGTGTGTCGTCACCCCGGACGGCACCGAAAGCGTTGAACGCTTCCTTGATTCGAGCGATCTCGCGAAGCGACAAGCCGAGTTCGAGCGACAAATCACCGCCGACGGCTGGACGGGACCTCACGGCTGGAACCTCTAACACGCCGGTCTTTCATCAATAGACAACGGTTTCAGCCGCTTCAGTTTCGCGAAAAAGCTGACGAAACCACCATTACCGCGCACACAACACTCGCTCGTGTGACAGAATGGGACCCTCTCTGAAATAGAGCTGCACCACCGTTCGCGCACTCCAGCCGACGTGCGCGCGGGCTGGTGTCCGTAAATTGTCGTTCGTAGAACCGAGATGCCTGGGTCGGAGGACATCCCGTCATGCGGAAGTTCGCCGTCGCGCTCGCGCTCACCGCGTCCGCCTGCAGTTATCAATCGCCGACGCAGCCCGCGGCCTCGGCCGCGGCGACCGCCGCGAACGAACCGTTCTCGCTGACGCTCGGATCGAGCGTTGGCAGCGGTACGACGGCCGACCATGCGACGATTACCGCGAAGGTCCAGGGTCCAACCGGTCAGCCGCTTGGCGGCGTCGTGGTGACGTTCTCCACAACCGTCGGCGCGCTCAATCCCGAACAGGCCGCGACCGACAGCAACGGAATCGGCTCGACGACACTCGTGGCGTCGACAGCGGCCACCGTGACGGCGAAGGCGGGAACGCTGTCGGCCCGTACCGGCGTCGGCACACAGCCCGCCGCGCAGCCGCCCCCGACTCCAACACCCACGCCGGGGCCGGGACCGAATCCAGGCGCGACACCGACGGGACCACTCACGGTCACGCTGACCGCGGCCGATGTGATCGTTGGATCGACGACGATCCTGAATGCGAGCATCAAGGACGGCGTGCCGCCGTTTCAGGTGACGTGGACGTTCGGCGATGGCGCCAGCTTCACCGGATCGAGCTCGAGCAGCGCGCATCTCTACGCGGCCGCCGGAACATATCCTGCGAGCGTCAGCGTGACCGACGCTGCCGGACGCAGGGCCGATGCGAATGCGACGATTAATGTGTTGGCCGCGGCCCCAGCTCCGGCGCCGGCACCGCAGGTTCCAGCCTACACCATCACGTTGACAGCCACACCCTCGACAGTGGTCGTCAATACGACGGGCGTCACGCTCTCGGCGAACGTCAACCAGCAGTTCGGCGCGCCGCCGGCGACGAGCTTTACCTGGGACTGCGGGAATGGCGCGACGTTCACGACGGCGACGGCGACGCAGGCCTGTCCGGGCCCTTATCCCACGATCGGCAGCGCGACGGCGAAGGTGACGGCGACCGGCGGCAGCGTGACGGGTTCAGGAACGACGACAGTGACCGTGACGCTGCCGCCAGTACCTGACATCACCGTCAACTGCACACTGCAAGCGGCGCCTCCAGCCAACACCATCAGCTGCAATATATCTGCGACGTTGAGCGGTAAGGCTGTGGTCGATACGGACATCACTAGCGTCGACTGGCACTGGGGCGATTCGACGCCTACCACAACGACACATACCAATGTCGCGCCACCACATACGTATAGTGCAGCCGGAATATTCTTGGTGGTCGCGAACAATGTTGTGGTAACTGGTACGACAGCGAAGGGAAGTAATTCAACATCTATTAGTGTTCATTGAGCCCAATCAGAAGCGATCCTGATTGGGCCATTTGTTCTTGTACGTAGTCGTCTGACGTCTATCGCGCGCTCGACCAGAACAACAGCCGGTTCGCCGTTCCCGACGGAATTCCGCTCAGATGATTCAGCGTCGCGTTGTTGACGATCCTCCTCGCGAACGGGGACGTTCGCAGGGAGTGAATCCTACGCGGCTCGTGGAAGCACGCAACTGGACGGTTCGAAGATTCGTGGAAATCGGATGACGGAATGGGCGAGCGCGACCTCTATCGACCGATCACGGCACGGCGACGGTTCCGCCATCGAGGTACCCGTCAGCGCCCGCCGCGATCGCCAGGTCACCGAGACGGCGCGCTTCGCTCTCCGGCCAGTCTCTCCAGAAATCGGCGAACGCCGCGTACTCGCCCGCGATTACCTTGATCGGCTGCCCCGGTCCCCACGCGCTCGACGTCGGCCACCCCGCGTAGCCGTTGACGAACCGATCTTTCAGAGAGCCGCGCACCCGCACGTTGAATTGATCGGTGAAGTTCCTGACGAACTCGGGTGTCGCGATCGGCGACGGGCCTTGCGTGTATCCGGCGTTCTGCACGAGCCAGAAATGCAGGTCGCCAGTGACGTTGGCCCACGCCTGCGCGTTGTTGATGCCGCGCTTGTCGTCGTCTCCGCCCGCGGGCGCGTCCTGATCCGGATCCATGTGGATGCCGATCGCTGAGTTGGGGAACACGTCGCGTCCCCATCTGAAGAAGGCGCCCCAAAGCGGCCCGGCTCCCAGCCGGCGGGAATCACGAGGCCGAGGAGCTCCTGCGCGCGAGGCTGCCGATAGAGCGGCTCGAGCTCGCGCTGAACTTCGTCGAGCGTCCAGTTGTCGGGCTTCACGAAATGGATCCACTGCAGGCCGCGCGTGGAGCCTCGTTCGAGCACGTCGAGATAGCGGTTGAACGCATCCGCCTGTGTGAAGTCGCTCGGCGGATAGATGCCGTGGTTTCCGCCCGGATCCACGATGGGGCCGCTGACGGCGTGCGTATAGCCGCGATCGAGGTACGCGCCGAAGGCGGCGTCCTGCTCCGACTGCGGCAGAAACGGCATCGCCACCATCGCGAGGATGTTGGACGGCTGCCCGGGTCGGGGCCCGAGCGACATCGGGAAGCGCGCCGTGAACATCGATCCGCGGATGCGCGCGCGCTCGATCAGCGAGGCGAGCGTGTTCAGGCGACGAAACGTGAATCCTTGCGCGACGCCGGTCGCGTCGACGACCGGCTGCGCAAGGTCCGTCCTCACCCGCAGGAAATGCACGCCGTCGAAGCAGAGGTACTGCACGCGGCCGTCGGTCGACATGAAACGGCGGAAGCGTTCCCACGGTCCGGCTGCGGACCGGTTCGTGCTGACCGGCCCGCCTCCGCCGTTCTCGGCACAAACGTACATGCCGTTGGCGCACTGAAGCGACACGGTGCCATCGCCGTGCTCCTCCTCCGTGAACGTTTCCCACTCGCGCGCCTCAACGCGATTCGCGATCAACACGTCGCGCCGTTCGAAGCCGTTGAGGCCTCCGCCCTGTTCGGCGCACACGAATAGCCCGTTTTCCGCCTTGATGTGCATGTTCCTCCACGAAGAGTGGCACGCGGGATGGCGACCGCGTTGACCGGGACATGCCGGTTCGGTGCCAGACCGAACCGGCTGCGAAATCATTTTCTTTCCGGCAGGGCGAATGCCGTCAGCATGCTGCCCGACGGCACCAGCAGGTATTGACGGCCGTCGAGCATGTAGGTCGTGCCCGACGTCGATCGCATCGAGAATCCCAGCTGGTAGTGCCAGAGATTCTTTCCCGAGCGCGAGTCGAACGCCATGATGTTGCCGTCGCCGTCGCCCGCGAACACCAGGCCCGATTCGGTCGTCAGCACGCCGGAGGACGACACCGACGTGTAGCGGAATTCCCATTTCAGCTGGCCGGTGGCCGGATCGATCGCGCGCAGCGCGCCGAAATTCTTCTGATCTCGCGGACGCACGGTGCCGCCCGATTCGTACTGCTCTCCGGGTTTGAACTTCTGATCGAACGCGAAGTAGGTCGCGCACGTCTCGCGCGCCGTCACGAAGAACAACCGCGTCGTCGGATCGAAGGACGGCGACATGAAGTTCGTTCCGCCGCCGAGATCGGGACACGTCTTCGTTCCCTCTTCGTCCGGCAGGTTGCCCGGCAACAGCACCGGCCGCCCATCGGAGCCGATTTCCTTCGCCCACGTCGTCTCGACGAACGGTTTGGCGACGATGATTTTGCCCGTCACGCGATCGATCGTGTAGAAGAAGCCGTTGCGGTTCGCGAACATGACGACCTTCCGCGGCTGACCGTTGATCGTCAGCTCGCCGAGCACCGGCACCTGCGTCGAGTCCCAGTCGTGCACGTCATGCGGCGTGAACTGATAGTGCCAGCGGATTCTTCCGGTGTCGGCATCGAGCGCGACGAGCGACGCCGTGTACAGGTTGTCGCCTTCGCGCGCGTTGCTGTAGTAATCCGGACCGGGATTGCCGGTGCCGAAGAAGATCAGGTTCTGCTGCGGATCGTACGTGCCGGTTACCCAGATCGATCCGCCGCCGCGCATGTACGCTTCGCCCTTCGGCCACGTGTTTCCGCCCGGTTCGTCCGGTCCGGCGACCGTGTAGAAGCGCCACGCGCGCGCGCCGGTCTTCGCGTCGTACGCGTCGATGAAGCCGCGGATGCCGAACTCCGCGCCGGCGATGCCGACGATGACCTTGTCCTTGATGACGAGCGGCGCGACCGTCGCCGAGTAGCCGACCTTGTAGTCGGCGAGCGGCACGTCGAACAGCACCCCGCCGCTCTTCATGTCGAGCGCGACGAGATGCGCGTCGATGGTCGCCATGTACAGCCGATCGCCGAGCACGCCGAAGCCGCGATTCACCGCGCCGCAGCAGTTGTGCAGATCCTCGGGCAGCTCGCGGCGATATCGCCAGATCTGCCGGCCCGTGCGCGCGTCGATGGCCCACGCGTTGTTGTTGAAGCCGGTGACGTAGAGCACGCCGTCGATCACGATCGGCGTCGTCTGGAAGCTGCCGAGCGTGCCCGTCTGAAACGTCCACTGCGCGGAGAGCTGATGCACGTTGTCGGGCGCGATCTGCGTGAGCGGACTGTGGCGCTGGCCGTTGTAGTCGCCGGAATACGTGAGCCACCGCGTGGGATCCTTCAACCCGTCGAGCAGGTCCTGCGGCGTAACGGGCGCCGACGGCGGCGTGGTATCGCGCACCGCCGTCAAATCGGTGCCGCGCAGCGAGCTGAGGTATCCGACGAGATCGGTGAGGTCGGCGTCGTTCAGCCGGCTGGGGGCGAACGCCGGCATCAGCGACTCTTTCTCGTAGACGACCTGCTGCAGATTCGATTTCAGAAAGCCCTGGATGCGCTCGCGCGTGTCCATCACCTGAACCGAAAACACATCTTCGTTCTTCTTGGCGCCCCGGATTCGCTGTCCGTCTTTGGTCACCAGGGTCACGGTTTCGAACGTCGGCGCGATCCATTCCGACGGTGTCCGGATTTCACGTATGAGCGCCGCCCGGGATCGCGACGCGCCGATCCGCGTCAGCTCGGGCCCGAGCCTTCCGCCGCGGCCGGCGACGCGATGACAGCTCGCGCACTGCGATGCGAAGAGGCGCGCACCGTTGTCGACGTTGCCGACCGGGCGCTCCGCCGCCGTCGCGCTGCCCATCTTGCGGAGATACGCGATGATCATCAGAAGCTCGTTGTCGGGGTCCTTGCTGGAGGGCATCTCGGTCCCGGGGACGCCGTTCCGGATCGTCTGGAAGATCCGCTCGTCGGTGGCCCCGCCCGCGAGGAGGCCGATGAGATCGGGTCCGCGATAACCGGTGGCGTCGAGGCCGTGGCAGTCGGCGCAGCGCACGCGGTACAGCGTCATCCCGCCGCGGATCGATTCCGGATTCCCGAGATGCGGATTGTTCGCCGCGGGATTCTGTGCCGGCGGCGCCTGCGCCGCCCGCAGAACGGCGGCCGCCAGGAACACGGGCGCGAGCCACAGCACCGAAGCCGTTCGCATCATCGGAACCTCCTCGTTCAAATCGAGACCGGCCGATTATAAAAGACGAGTCGCAGCACGCGTGTCGAATCTCTTTTGTGGCGCCCAACGTCTTAGCGGTGTACTGTTCGGTCACCTTCATTCCAAGGAGTCACACTATGTTCCGTTTCCTGTGCCTGACAGTGGCGCTGTCCGCCGTCCTGGTCAGCGCTGCGGCACCCGCTCGCGCTCAAGACGTCATGACCAAGGAGTCGGTCGCCTCGCTGAAAGCATCGTTCGTCGCCGACCTCGACACGCTTCATCAGAAGTTCCTCGGCCTCGCGCAGGCCTTTCCGCAGGACAAGTACACATGGCGGCCGATGGACGGTGTCCGGTCGGTGAGCGAAGTGCTGATGCTGGCCGCGATGGAGGGCTACTCGTTCATTCCGATGGGGTTCGGCGCGAAGGCGGCCGACCTCGGCAGCCGCGAGGAAGCGGCCAAGCTGCGCACGCTGTCTGACAAGACGCAAGTGATCGAGCACCTCGACAAGGGCTTCGCGTACGCGAAGCAGCAGCTCGAATCGATCGACGCGGCAACACTGACGGCGAAGCGCAAGGTGATGGGACAGGATCGATCGACGGCAGACGTCGTGCTGTTCATCGGCGGCGATCTGCACGAGCATCTCGGCCAGCTGATCGCGTACGCGCGCACGAACCACATCGTTCCACCGTGGAGCAAGTGAGGCCCGCGCCGACAGAACCGAGATCAGGTGTGCTGGATCGGAACATTCATGTCCGGTCCGCGAGGTTGTCATTGGGCCTAAGACATAGAGAACGCATACGATAAGCGCGTCCTTGGGCTGGCGCGCCGTTTGGACTGCATGCGACTTTATGGACCAATACGGTCGGGCAGCGCAGACGGCGCCTGCTCTTCATAACTCGAAGCCCGGCAATCACCGAAGCGAATTCGTCCGGCGATCGAACGGCGGCAACATTGTGATGATGCGATGCAACACGCGTGGCGAACGCTCTGAAGTCGGCATGAAAGACTCTGCGGCAGACGAAGTCGCGGCTGAAGTCGACGCGATGGGACAGGTGGCTCGTGCGCTGGCGGCGCTGCCCGACGCACAATCGCGAGCGCGCGTGCTGCGATGGGCCATGGATCGGTACCAGGTCGAGGCGACGCCGATTGCGGCCCCGGCTGTCCATCCACCGACACCGCGGACCGGTTTGGATCCGACGCTCGAGGTCCAGTCGCTCGCCGCGCCGAAACTGACGAAGAGGATCTGTCGATCGGTGCGCCGGCGAGGCCGGCGCAGGGATCGGGCATCGAATCGATGATTCGCGGCTTCGCGGCAGACTTCGGGCGCTTCGCGGTCGAGTGGCAGGGGACGACGTAGTCGTCGTCGGCGCCGGCGCCGCCGGCCTCGCGACCGCCATCTTCCTCAGGCGAGCGAACCCGTCCCGTTCCGTCATCGTCCTCGACGGCGCGAAGAAACCCGGCGCAAAAATCGTGATCAGCGGCGGATCGCGCTGCAACGTGACCAACATCAACGTCACCGAACGCGATTTCTGGGGCGGCCGATCGACGATCGTCCGGCGCATCCTCCGCGCGTTTCCCGTCGACGAGACGATCGCCTTCTTCCGCGAAATCGGCGTCCCGCTTCACGAGGAGGGCGACGGCAAGCTGTTCCCCGACTCGAATCGATCGCGCGACGTGCTCGACGCGCTGCTCCGCGAGTTGTCGCGCGTCGGCGGCGAGCTTCGCCCGAATCGGCGCGTCGTCGACGTTGTCGCCGACGACGAGGAGTTTGCCGTCGCGACGACGAGCGGCGACCTGCGCGCCGGGGCGGTCGTTCTCGCCACCGGCGGCAAGTCGCTGCCCAAGACCGGCAGCGACGGCGGCGGGCTCGAGATCGCGCGTCGCCTCGGCCACACGATCGTCCCGACGACGCCGGCGCTCGCGCCACTGCTGCTCGCAGACGACGATGCGATGCACCGCGAGCTGACCGGCGTGGCGCACGACGTCGAGCTCGCGATCCGGGTCGACGGCACGATCGCGATTCGACTCGCCGGCGCGATGCTGTGGACGCATTTCGGCGTCAGCGGACCCGTGGCGCTGAACGCGTCGCGCCATTGGCTGCGCGCCGCAATGGACGGCCACGCCGCCACCGTTACTGTCAGCTTCCATCCGGGACGTGATTTCGCCGACGTGGACGGCGAGTGGACGCGCCTCGCGAACGATCATCCTCGCATGACGGTGCACACTGCGCTCGCCCGCTTCGTGCCGGCGTCGGTCGCGTCGGCGCTGCTAAGGACGCTGCGACGTTCTGTTCTCGATACGCGCGAGGGCCACGGACCGAGCGCCTCAGCGCGCGGGGGTGGGGCCCCGCGCGAAACAGAAATGGACAAAAGCACGCCGCTCGCGCATTTCGCGCGCGACGATCGGCGGCGCCTCGTCCGCGCCCTCGTCGAGTGGCCGCTGCCGATCACCGGAACGCGCGGCTACGGCTTCGCCGAGGCGACTGCCGGAGGTATTGACCTGACGGAAATTGATCCGGCGACGATGGAGTCGCGCGTGCGCCCCGGCCTCTACCTCGTCGGCGAGATGCTGGACGTCGACGGGCGAATCGGAGGTTTCAACTTTCAGTGGGCGTGGTGCACGGGTCGTGTGGCCGGGAAAGCGCTGGCGAGTGGGGCTGCTCGCACGTGAAAGCTTGATCGCCGGCGCGTGTCGATCGTCGAGCTAGCGGTTGCTCCCCTGCTGGCCGCCGCCTTGGCCTCCCTGTCCGCCTTTGTCGCCCTTTCCGCTTTGGCCACCCTGGCCGGGCTGTTTCCAGTTCTGCTTCTGATCGCCCTTGTCGGTTCCAGTTCCACGTTCTGGATTCTGTGGATTCTGCCCCCCTTGCTTCTGGCCGCCTTGCTGTCCGCCCTGGCCGGGATTCTGATTCTGATTGTCCATACTGTCTCCTCACGCGATGCAGCCCGTCGGATGCCCGATGCAAGGTCAGCACCGTTTGACAGTGAGCGGCCGACCGCCTACGCTCAGCGACGTGCGGCGCTTGCTGTTGTGGGGCTTCAAGTCGTCTCACGAGCTGTTGGAGAACGGCCTCGGCACGCTCGAGCGTGAAGTGATGACGCTCGCATGGCAGCAGCGCGAGATCAGCGTTCGCGAAGCATGCGATCTGATGAGCACACGTGTCGCGTACACGACCGTAATGACGACGATGGACCGGCTCTACAAGAAGGGATTTCTGGCGCGTCGCAAAGTCGGCCGCGCGTTCGTCTATCAGGCCGCGGCGTCGCGCCACGAGATTGAACATGCAGTCGCGGCCGAGCTGGTCGATAGCCTTCTTCAGCGAAATGCGGGCGAGCCGCTGCCCGTCCTGTCGTCGCTCGTCGATGCCGTCTCGGATCGCGATCGCAATCTGCTCGACGATCTGGAGCGTCTCGTTCGCGAAAAACGAAAGACGCTGGAACGCAAGAAGAACCGATGACGGTTCCCGCCTACGTCGCGCACGGCGTCACGCTCGCGTTCGCGTGGTTCCTGCTCGTGAACGTGCTCGTCAGCAGTCTTGTCGCGTTCGCCGGCACAAAGTGCGCAAACGTTCAGCCGACCGGGGCCGCTCGATTCTGGTTCGCCATGCGCCTCTCGCCGGCCGTCGTCTCTGCGATCTTCGTCGCGGCGCTGTTCCTGCCGTCGTACTGGAAATACGAGCCGCGCGATGCGGTCGAAGGCTTCGACGTG
>Ga0209473_1002253_pt1 | contig 10656 bp, 13 predicted proteins | sample GraSoiAngelo_133_FD_185890 | JGI IMG/M metagenome (GOLD analysis project Ga0209473, IMG submission 185890) | Grasslands soil microbial communities from the Angelo Coastal Reserve, California, USA - 14_0929_05_20cm (SPAdes) (version 2) | ecosystem: Environmental > Terrestrial > Soil > Grasslands ...
CCCCACCAAAATCGTGTGGTGGTTCCGGCGCGGGCAGCGTACTCCCATTCCGCTTCGCTGGGCAGCCGATAGGGACCGGCTTCCGATTTGGCGCCTGATACCTTTCCGTTCAACCAGGCGATATAGGCTCGCGCATCTTCCCAACTAACGCAGGTCACAGGATCGCGATCGGTCTGTTCAAAACCGGGATTCTGCCAATTCCCATCAGCGCGCTTGTTTGACTTCGGCATACTCGATTCAAAACATCCGTCCCCGGCGGGATATCCGGTATCGCGAACGAACGCGGCATATTCGCCTCGAGTGAGGTCGTACTTTCCCAAGGCAAAGGATGGCAACGAAACATGGTGTTGCGGCGATTCATCGGAAACCGATTCCGCGTTGCCGCCGTGACTCGCCGCCCAGGATTTCTCCGAGTCCGACGAACCCATGGTGAAATTACCTTCCGGGACCACCACCATCTCCGGACATTCCGGACAATCCCGAAACGCGGTGCCCGGCTTGGCCGCCCCGGCCTCATCGGTTTTCACCTGGCCAACTTCATTCCTTACGACCTGGCCAGCCAGTCGTCCGCTTGGAAACAAACCCGTAGATAATGCTGCCAGAAGAATGCAAACTTTGCGGGTCCGACTCGATTGGCGACAATTCACAGCATCTCCTAAGTAACTTAGGAATATCGCAACTCTCCTAAGCTGTCAAGGGGGAGAGAAAGAGCTGGATTGGAGTCAGGGGGGAAAGAATGGAGCAGCAGTTGATGAAGCAGTGCCGCGCGTAAACTTGACGGCTTTAAGCCGTCAAGTTTGGGTCCCCTCTGATTTTGCATCGTAAGCGGCGGACGAATGCGCGATCGAAGCAGATGACCGGATTGGTCTGCCTATATCAGATTGCGCAGCATCATCGAGGTCGGTGAATAGTACAGATTCAGCGCGAGGTCCGAGCCGGACTGGCATTAGTTGTTCGGTAAGTGCGCTAAAAACTCGTCGACAATTTTCCAAGTTTGCTCCGGCTGCTCCAGCCAGGGCATGTGGCCACATTTGTCGATGAACGTGAGTGTCGAATTCCTGATCAGCGAGTGCGCTTCACAAATATTCGCTTCGCCTGCCAGATCCTGTCGCCCTTGAAGGAGAAGAACGGGAGCTGTGATTGTTCTGAGTTTCGGCCGGATGTCATACTTTCCCTCGGCTTTAAGAAAGGCGGGCGGAACGCGGAAATTGTAATCCTCAGGCTTGAGTTCCGAGGCCATCTGCAACGCCTTCTTTCGGTCATAGAAGTAAGCCGGTGTGGCCGCGCGTAAGCGTTCAAATGCGGCACGGTCGGAGTCGGCTATATCGCGCGCTGGATCTTTCCAAAAGTCGCGAACTTCGAGTTCGCATGCACCGAGTCTGGCAATCTGATTGTCGGAAAACACTCCGAGATATTCCAATGTGATTGGACCCGAACCGATAGTGACAACTGCGCGAACTGCGTCGCAGTGTGTCCCTGCATAAGCAAGGCCGAGAATCATTCCCCACGAGTTTCCGACAACAATAAACTTTTCGGCGTGCACCTGCTTACGGAGCGCCTCAATATCTTCAATATATGCGTTTAGGTTGATCGTCGACGAGTCATACTTCAGCAGCTTCGATCTACCTGTCCCGCGTTGTTCCCACATGATGCATCGATATTTTTTGCCCAGCTCGTCAGCGATACCTTGCATCGAACGAATGTCTTCGCCCGGGCCGCCACTTAACACGAGCACGTAATCACCACTCGCGCCGGCGATGGTATAGAAAAGATCAGCGCCATCTCGCGCAATCTTGCCGTCAACCAAACTTTGTTGCGCTGGGGCGAGATCGGCCTGGACTGCTCCAGTTAAATTAAACAGACAGGCGGTTGTGAGCGCGGCAATATGCGATCTCACTCTCGCGCCATCGACCGAATGTGTCGCTCGCGATCTCATTCACTCAGCCTCACGAACTTGCTCTCGCCGAACACGCGTATATCGGAAGGTCCTTTTCCCGCTCTTCTGCTTGGACTGATAGGTCCATTCTTGCGTCAAATGATCGTTGTCTTCCTGGATCACTGTCAGGCCGGTATTGTGCCAATCGTCAGGCGATTTCAATCCACTGATGCGAGCAAGGGAAAATGCCAGCGGCTTCTGCACATCGGTGATGGCGGACGTCATCAGCTGTGGTTGATTCTTTGCCGAGCAGTAGTGGGTGGCGATCAGGTGATCACCGTCGACGGTAAACATCGTAATCATTACCGCTCCGCGCTCGGGTCGAAACTCCTCCATCAATGCGCTACCGTTTGCGGTCAGCGTATAAATCAAACTGATTTTAACGCCCTCTTGTTCTCCGCTCCATTGTCCCTTGAGCGTCGCCAGGCGATCAAACGCTTCCTCACTCTTTGTTTTGTCCGCTGCCGGAGGAGCCGCGACCAAGAGCAGAGCAATCATACTCACTGATCCCAATAACAAAGGTCGTTTCATATCATCTCCTATCTGCTTTGAGATTCACCGCTGCCCGACCCGGGGCTCGGTTAGGACTGCGTCTCGCTGATCGGGCGGATACCCGCCGCGTCCTGGCGTTAAGAGTTCCGGGCGTCTTGAAGACGGTTTCAAAAACAATTGTTTTGAATCGCTCAAGGGCCGCGGGTCCCTGCTCCACCTTCATTCGTAAAATTGCTCCTTCCCAGGACGCCAACAGGAATTCGGCCAGTTCGGTGGCATCAAACTTTGAATCGACTTCGCCCGCAGACTGTGCCGCGGCAATGCACGATGCAAATAGGGTGCGCCACTCTTGAAAAATTGCGTCGAGCCGCGCGCGCAAGCGTTTGCTCTGGGAACTGGTTTCCAAACTCAAATCGCCAATCAAGCACCCGATTCTCCAGCGATCGCACTCTAGCTTACCCGTGATGATATCGAGATACCGCTTCAGCCGCTGGCGCGGCGTGCGAGTCTCATCGTTTAGCGCCTGCTTCACCAATCCCTTTAAGTAGTCAAAGTATTGGTCGAGCACTTCCTCGGCGAAGACCTCTTTCGAACGAAAATGGTTGGTAAACGACCCTTGCGGGGCGCCAGCAGCCGCGCAGATGTCGCGCACGGTCGCTCCTTGATAACCGGACCGAAACATCAAGCGCATGCCGGTTCGCAATATTTTGCCGCGGAGAGAAGGCCTACCCATGCCAGGTTAAGAAATAATACGGACGTACGTATTGAAAAGTCAATTGGATTTTTATCGGGACGGGACCAGGAGTTGGGCAGAGATCAGAAATCAGACCCTGCCTCAATACAACGTCCAGCATTGCAAGGGGCGAGGCCGGTACTCAGCAGCTGCGCCGCTTGTTGGATTGTGTTCGAATTGCGGATAAAACTAGTGATAAGTGACGTGTGACGACTGACGTCACAAGTGCCCAGGAAGCGATAAGATTGAGACGATGACCGACCAAGTAAAAGGAGAGAATACGATGACTAAGCATAAGACCGGAACACGTGATCAGTGGCTTGCAGCCCGGCGGGAGTTGCTCGAGGCGGAGAAGGATCTTACTCGGCGCAGCGACGAGCTGGCGCGGCGGCGGCAGGAGCTGCCTTGGATTCGAATCGACAAGGAATATCGATTCGAGACCGACGAGGGAAGCACCTCACTGCCGGATCTCTTCCGAGGACGCTCGCAGCTCCTCGTCTACCACTTCATGTTCGGACCCGATTATACCGCGGGATGTCCCTCGTGTTCGGCGATCGCGGACGGCTTCAACGGGATTACAATTCACCTGGCCAACCATGACGTGATGCTGTGGGCGGTTTCGCGAGCGCCGCTGGCGAAGCTGCAGGAATATAAAAAGCGACTGGGCTGGACCTTTCCCTGGGCGTCATCGACCGATGGCGAATTCAACTCCGACTTCAGCGCCTCGTTCACGGAGGAGGAACAGCGCAAGGGGATAGAATACAACTACGAGCGCGAGGAACCTGTCGCCCCGATCTCTTCGCGCTCGACCTCCGATGGAGCCAGCAAGTTCGCCGCCATGTGCGGCACCGACGTGAACACGTACATACGCGAGCGGCCGGGCATGAGCGCGTTCGCGCTCGAGGACGGCATTGTCTACCACACCTATTCCACCTACGCGCGCGGACTCGACGGCCTCTGGGGAATGTACCAGTGGCTCGACCGCGCACCTAAGGGCCGCAATGAGGATGGTGTCTGGTGGCGTCGCCACGACGAGTATTAGGAAATTCCACCGCTGGCAAGTACTGGCGCAACGCAAGATAGTCGACGACCTGATCGTGAGAGCGAAGAAAATGAAACTACTGCTGCAAAAGGCCGTGTCGCTGTAAATGTCTTGATCTGGAGGATTGCGGTAAAGCCTTCCTCGCGCGCTCCGTGAAAAAACGATGAAAGTTACGGATTGTTAGTCTGTTGCATCACACATCAATTGCGGTAGAACGCCCGATCGAACCATCTGGAACGTTAAGAACGGAAAAATATCTATTATGCGAGCTAAAGAACAAGCGAAGTCGCCACCGAAGAATTCAAAGAAATGAATTCGCAAAGATGAATGTCAAATGTCGAGACGCGACCCCAATCCCTTTTCGTTAGAGGAGGCTTTTGCTCAAAAGGACCATAATTCTTGCTGCCTTCGTGAGTTGCCTGGCGGGCGCCGCCCAGGCGCCGGAACGCAAAGTTGTAAACAACAACATCATTATCTCGGATCACGACCCGAAAGCACGGATCGAGTTGCCGAAATCGGTCTGGTACGTCGGGGTCGATCGGTTTGTCTTACAGGATATTGCCGATTGTGAACTGTACGCGTTTGTCGAGGTCGATGATCAGAAAGATGTGCAGCGCCTGTATTGGATTCAATTCGAAGATTATCTTCCGAGTAAACCAGACTTGCAGCATCACTATGAATCGCCTCGACACATGACGATTGGCGGCTTCCGTTTTTATGTTGATACGTGGGTTAAGCGGACTAACGAAAACATCACGGCAGGTTCAGATGAAGATCACATCACGGCGTTAATTCTAAGCCGAGGATACAAAATGCCGGTTGGGATGATGTCGGTGCGTCTTGTTCATTTATTGGATGAACAAAAACGCAGGGAGTTGATGATCATCTACAGCGAAAACCTCAAGCCAACTGGATTTGCCGCTGCCGATCTTAAGAAAGGCGGTAAAGCAGAGAATCTCTGGCTGACTCTCGCGGATGATTTGCTTGTGCGAGCGCGGCAAGAAATCAAGATTGAGGCAACGAACCGACCGTAATCGGAAATGTTGATGGTTGATGGTTGAGGGTTGAGGGATAGCGCGCGCGTCTCGCGTGTTGGTACTGGCGTCTCGCCAGCACGAACTTCTCTTCGCTCTTCGCGTTCGGCGTTCGACGTTGGACGTTCGGCGTTTTCTTCGCTCTTCCCTCTTCGCCCTTTGCCCTTCGTAGTCAGTGGTCTTGTAGTCCTGTTGTCCGGCCTTGCCGTTCTGGGTAGGTACGCGTCGCGCGTGTTTGAGCGGCCGGGTAGAGTGCGACGCAGGCTTGCTCAACTTTTGAGTAAGCGATAAGCTTAAAATGGTGACTGCTGCAGAAATCGTCCGGGAAATAGAGCGGCTTCCGTCGGAAGAGAAGGCGGAGGTGCTAAGTGCATTGCTTCGCTCGCAGAGGAACGGAAGCAAGCTGTCGCCTGACGAACTGGTCGCCTTGGCTGATCAGATGATCGCAGCGAAAGATCCGAAAGAGGCAGATCGCTTGGAGGCGAAGATTGTAGCCGGCTTCTACGGAAAATAAGCGATGCCCCGGATTCGCCGCGAGCGCATCGCTGAGGGGCTGATGGCGCACCTGGTCAGGCGGGTTCGGGAACGGGAGATTTCGACGGCGCAGCTCGGTTTGCTCACGCGCTGGCTGGACGCTGATCCGGAAGTTCCGGAGGGCGAATGGTTCAAACGCTTTCCTGAGATGATTATCTGCGGAGAAGGCTCGATCGTTAAGACATTCCTGCGGGCCGGGCAGGCTCCGTCTGGCGAGGAAGTGCTATAAGTTCGTTTCGGACTGACAGGCGAAAGTCGGAGCCAGCATGCATCGCCTGAAACGCCGCCTAACCGAGCCAAGACCAAACGACTCTCAACTAAAGGCTCGCTTCTCGACAATTATGCCGCAAACCGCAAATGGCCGTGTCGTTCTCGCGCCTCGAGATTATGTGTCCATCCGTTCGACCCATTGAGCGCGCCATGCGGGTGCCACGAATGGATCCGCAAAGTACTGTGTTTCCCGCGCAATCTTGTCGCCCCTGAACTCCATGATGCTCACGGTGTAGGACGGCTTGCCGTCATATGTCAGGATGAATTCGGTGACCCAAAGATCACCGCCGCCAATGATTCGTCGGACAGTAAATCGCTTTTTGCTCGGCTGACTAGCGCGTTGGCTCTGTATGTTGCGTCGACCGCGGGTTCGCTCGCCTGACTGCGGGTATTCCAGCACCGCGTCCTCGTGATAGATGCGGTGCTCCGTTTCAAAATCGTTGGCATCGGATGCCGCCCAATGCTGATCCAGTGCCGTACGGATCCCTTGATCTCGTACTTCAGAATACTGCCCCTTCTTTTGTTGAGCCTTCAATTTGATAAGAATCTAAATGCTTTAGCGGGGAGAGCATAGGGGTGAGTCAACAAATCTTGACAGGATCGAGGATGCTACGCCGCTTAAATCACTTCCAAGCGCCCCTATAGTCAAAATATGTTGACCGACCCCCAATCCAATCCCTGATACAGCGCTTGCCGACGAGCGTCGGCAAAATCCCACCATCGGGCTAACGCGAAAAGTACACTCGGTTTTCACCGAGTAAGAGCAACGCCATCCGCCTAAGCAAGGTGGTAACACAGCTGCGTGTGAATCGTTGGATGATCCACGATTCTTTACTGAACAGAATTTTCTCCAAATAGTCGGGATGATATCTGACAAGATCGCCCAAATAGAAAAATATGAGATACCCGGCGAACAACTCGTCGAATTTCAGATGAAGACGATCTGAAATAGGTAACGCGAAAAAGAAATCAAAGTCTGACTTAAGAACGCTCGGCATATGAATCAACTCTATTGCTTTTTGAGATGGGGAGATAAGCTTGCGGAAAGTCTTACCGCTTTCATCAATCAGCATCGTCGTCTTCGATTGAAAAAAACGGCAAAAGGTCCGCGCAGGTGCGTCGATATCGAAAATTCGCTCGCACAGGAATTTGTTAAGATCAACTTCCTCGAAATGCTGAAAGAAAGATTTCGACGCATTCTTACACGACTCCAACCGTTCAAATCTGTTGACCGCAAGAAGAGGCCACGTCTCAGTAGAAGTCTCCGAGATTTTTTTTATTAGGCCGCGACTTTTTACCGGAACCACTCTGTGTTCTCCATACTTTGCTTGTCCGTACTCAAACTCGATATCTGACATGTATCCAAGAAGCTGCTGTATGTTAAAGCTAAAGCCGTTTGGTAGACGAGTGCCTACAACGAGTTCGTAAAACAATGGGAAAACACCATTGGCGGCAGTTGTAACGACTTGTTGCCGGAAGGTTTTCTTGGGTTTGTAATCGTGAAAGATACCATGACGGACCTTCTGGGAGAAAATCTCCGGACGTCTCAGGCAGATATATGCCTTCGCGAAGTTTAGAAAGCTATAGTAGTAAAAAAGGGGACTCGCTCGGTAATGCAGTTTTTCAGCGGACTGAAAAAATGCCTGGGCCTGACGTACAAAAGCTTGAAAGAGCTGATGTGTCTTCTTTCCGTCCTTCTTTTTCTTCCCAGTCAGCCTTGCGACGAATTCTAACCCGACGTTCTTGATGTCGGACACGAAATTCAAGCTAGCAAAGATTTCCTCGTCCGCGGCCGATGTCGTTGCAAGTTCCACTCGAGGGATAAAATCGAGAGGAAGCGCCATAAAGCTGTCTGACGCGCGAGCATCCGGAATTTTTGATGGCTTCGAAGAATCAGGCATATCTTGTCATCAGCACCTTTGGCTAGCTTTTCAGAGTGTATGGCGGATATCTGCAATCGGAAGAGAAGTGAACGAACGGAACTTCGATGGCCTCGAAGTGGAACTCGTAAACATGGTGGCGAAAGAAGAGAATGATCATCCAGCACCTGAAAGCAGATTGCAAAAATTCTGAAGACCGATCTTGACGTAAGGATATGATGAGCAGCAGCTTTTGCCAACGGGGAATAGAGGTCAAAACAAGGGGAAGTTGGGGGGTTAGTCATCACTAGTTGCAGTTTTTGGCTTTCTTTTGTGCTAACAGATTGAAGGACGGCTTCGGTTTCCCAATCTGAGACGTTGCGCAACCCACCTTGGATTAACAGAGATGCGGCTTCGCAGTTCGTTGGCGAGTCCTGAGCGAGACCCATTTCTTCCGTCAATTAAGAAAGTGCAAAATGACCTGCTTGCTCGATTGCTTTTCCGTCGTTTACGCGAAACCGGAAAGTCTGCTGTTAAAGCCTAAGTAATTTTGGTAGACGCAGAAGCGTGGCGAAATCTGCTTCGAGTGAACTCATAGCGCTTTGCGCGTCGATCATTAGCGATGGCGAAGTCTCTCCAGAAGAAGCCTATCAGCTGGCCGAGTGGCTGAATAACCATCCCGATGCTGCGACGACGTGGCCGGGAAGCGGGTTAATCCAGCCGCTTCAAGAAATTTGGGCTGACGGGAAGGTTAACAAACGCGACCTCCACCGGCTGGCGAGACTGCTGATCAGCGTTCAACGCGAATGGGCGCGGCACCCATCGACGGACATCAGTCCCGTAAATGGCGACACGACGGTTGAATTCGTCGTCGACGCACATTTGGACGATGCGCGGCTGCCAAGTGTCGAAGCAAAGTTTCGCGTGCCGTCGCAGAACGAAATGGGAAGGTTTTATGAGGTAAATCTGAGCGGTCCAACTTGCACGTGTCCCGACTGGCGCACGTGGAGGTCCCGTTTGCCTGCTGGAGATCTAACGCGTTGCTGCAAACACGTCTTGTACGTGTATGCGAAATTGGCCCGGCGCAAAGACACCGACGGCTGGTTGATGGCGTTCATCGATAACGGGTGGCCTCCTCATCCGGGCGCCGAGTGGCATCTGTTGAGCGTCGGTGCTAACAAAGTTTTATTCTGCACCGCTTCCGAAAAAGGCTGGGCCAATGTTTTCGCAAAAGACGGTCGAGAGTACGCACGCTTCGGGTTCAATGTTGATGAAGACCGGTGGGCTTATGGATCACAACCTTCCCACGGCGAAGTAATCGCGGAAGCGATCAGGTCACTGCGAAACAAGCAAGGTCGGCAGGATCGCGGGGATGGAATCGTGCCGAGTGAAAATAAGATACCACGACCCAGAACACGGTTTACGGCATTGTGGGTTTCGGCAGCGATAATCGCGGTCATTGCGTTCCTTGCAATGATTCAGCAGCGGCCTGCTCCAAATACGCAAGTCGATAGGCCGGCGATTATGACGCCACCTGCTCAGAGCCCGGCAGTTCAATCACCAACGGCAACGCCGTTGTTTCGAAATGTTCCGGTAACTCAGCCGACAACGAATTCGTTTCCACCGAGGGTGAAAACAATTCGAGCAATTCGTGCAGAGACTGGACAAGGCGAAATTTTGATTCCTAATAAGATAGAACTTCGCGTTCTTGGCCGTGAAGGATCAGATTTACTGGTGTCCTACAATGGTTGGACCGTCACCATTCCGGCTTCGGCTGTTTCTTCAACCGCGCGATGACGCGTCCTTCATCGGCCGAATATTTTACCGGCTCTGTTCGCATCGACCCGTTGTTCGAGGCAAAAGATCCAGCACGCGCTCGGCGCCTGTGTCACGTTCGAGCGGCCGCTCTCTCGAACGCTGAGGTGTTGACTCACTGCGCCGCGATCGCGCTCTGTCGCGCTCGTAAAACGTATTTCTGAATCTTTCCGGTCGCGGTCTTGGGTAGTTCCTTGACGAGAGATACACTATGCGCGCTTTGAAGTGAGCGAGGACTAAAGAGCAGGGAGCACGGAGCAAAGGGCTAAGAGAAGATGGAAGATCTTAAGTAGTGAACGAACCAGCTCGTATTGTCTTATCCTACTTCTCGCGCGCTCCGTGAAAAAACGATGAAAGTTACGCATTCTTAGTCTGGTGCATCACGAATCAATCGAGCCGATGGGAATCGAACGAGATAGACAGCGTCGACGTTGGCGTCTTGAAGTTGGGTGCCGGCGCTAATAGCGCATCGTCATCGGCCCGCAGCCTTTTCGCAACGCTCCAGCAGTCGCAGCGCTTTCATCCGATCCGCCCAGGCCGCGAATGCCGGCGTCGCACCGCGCCAGCGCAGCGTCTCGACCTTCTTGAAGAGCGGCGCATCGGTGCGCAGAGTCGCGAGATTCTTAAAGAGCAGCGCGAGATCACGCTGTTTGCCGAGAACGTTTGACGGGAAGTTTTCGATCTGACCGTAGCGGTTCAAAAGCTGGGCGGCGGTCCTGGCGCCGAACCCAGGGATGCCGGGGTAGCCGTCGGCCGCATCGCCCACGAGTGCGAGCAGGTCCGGAATGAGCGGTGGGCTGACGCCGAACTTTTCGCGAATCCCAGCCGCGTCGCGAATCGTTTTGCGCCGGCCGTCGATTTGCACCACGCGCGTGCCTCGCACGCATTGCGCCAGATCCTTGTCGGGCGTCCAGATGGCGACTTTCTGGACCTTTTTGTCC
>Ga0209473_1002255_pt1 | contig 10652 bp, 12 predicted proteins | sample GraSoiAngelo_133_FD_185890 | JGI IMG/M metagenome (GOLD analysis project Ga0209473, IMG submission 185890) | Grasslands soil microbial communities from the Angelo Coastal Reserve, California, USA - 14_0929_05_20cm (SPAdes) (version 2) | ecosystem: Environmental > Terrestrial > Soil > Grasslands ...
CGCCAGCTGGCGCGCACAGGGAAGCTCTCCATCATGAACTTGCATTTCGACACTCTACCGAGTGTCAACAATCATTCTGAACGGGAACAGATACCGAACAAGAACGAAAACGCCTGCAACGAGTGTACTCTGGCATGACCGAGGGAGAGCTTCGAGCACTCGCAGAGGATGCGGTGTCGCTAACTCCCGATGCGGTCCAAGCGTTGAGCGCGGACTTGGCTCGTAGAGAGCTCGATATAGCTGTTTCCACATCCGACGACGAAAGCGGCGTGCCGCCAGAAGAACTGGTCACGATTCGAAGCTTCCGTGGGATTCCCGAGGCCATGCTTGCCAAGGGAATGCTTGATTCGGCCGGTATCCAATGCTTTGTGGTCGACGACAATACAGGCCGTATGTTTGGCCCAAATACCGTTGGTGGGATCAGGATGCAAGTGAATTCGGCTGACGCCAATGCGGCCATGGAACTCCTAATGCAGTCCACTTCGGAAGATTCTCACGAAGTTCTAGAGAAGCCTCCAGAACAACGGGATGACGAGACACCTGCGTCATCAGGTCCATCATGGCCGTCGGTGGTTGAGAAACCGCCACACATGGCGGTGAGCCAGCGACAGCGTCTTGTAGGCTTGGCAATTGTGCTGACGGTTTCATTCTTGCCCTCGGTGACGGCGTCAATTCTTAGAGTAGGTGGACTCTATCCCGATTATCCTGACGCTCTCACGCGCTACAGCTACTTCAATTACATACTCAAAGAGTTAACTGCACTGGCTTTGTTGGCTTATGTCGTCCGCCAAAACCGCCAGTCCCTTTCAGATCTCGGGCTTGGGTTTCGACGCGGGGACGTTTTCCACGGCCTTCTTCTGTGAGGTGGCGCAAGATGGTGCTATCGATTGTCATCTCCCGCGATTCTGTCTTTCTGTGAGTTGCTGGGCTGGCATCGGACTGAACCATATATACCTTCTTTGAAACTGGGGTTCGGGCTGCTCACTCTTTGTCTTGTGCTCGTCAATCCAATATTCGAAGAATTGACTGTGCGCGCTTTTCTTATGACTGAAACTGTCGCACTCAGTGGGAGTTCGGCTCTGGCAATCGTATCCAGTGTTTTGCTTCAAACTTCTTATCACCTTTATCAAGGGCTGCCGTACGCGCTGGCTCTGGGAGTCATCTTTCTGATCTTTTCGCTTTACTATGCGCATACTCGTCGCATTTTGCCGCTGATCCTAGCTCACTTCATTTTGGACTTGTTTCCTCATGTCGAATATGCTTTGCATCAAGCTCACTCGGGGCATCCGTAACCCAACTGAGGATCGTCCGGTGTGCCCATTCCTCTCACGACGCGTACCACTCCCCACACCCACACCCGGCCAGCCCAGCGCCTCTGCCCTTATTGGATCGTAAACGTCATACTGTTGGAAGTTTGGCTCGGCGTGTTGCCGCCGCCGCCATAAGGACCGCCCGGAGTGCTGCCCGGGTTGGTCACCGAGACCTGCGCCGTGCCAGGGGTGGCGATGTCTGCAGCAGGGATCATGACGCTAAGCATGTTCGCCATCGGGTGCGTCGTGTTGGATTGCGGCGCAGCGTTCCAATTCACTACCGCGTTCCCGTTAAAGTTGCTGCCCCTGACCATCAATGGGAAATCCGAACCACCGTGATTCAGGCTGACAGGGCTGATTGCGGTAACGACCGGAACAATGCCGGCCTGTGTCATCTGCTTCGGGCGGCTGTACCCGCAGCCAAAAGCTGCCAGGGTTAGGAACAACCCAAGAATCGTCCTCATGAAGTCCTCCATTCGGCAATCCCTCTAGGGTGGTTTAACAAAGGGATAATCGGCGGGTGTCAGACCGCTGTCATTTTCTTGTAAAGGAAGTGTCGCGTGAACAAGGAGCCGTGCATGTCTAGATCGATCGCATTTTATTACTCAGTGGACTTCTTCTGTTTTGTTTCAACGGGCTTGTCAAGCGCCGTCCGTAATGAATGATTTGAGTCCCTTTGGCTCAGCATCTTCCCATGCATGCCGAGTCTTAACAGCTGTTAATGAATACAGACTTAGAACCACAAAAACTCCCAAATTAAAGGGCAGTCCGACATAATCCCAAACGACCAATCGGTGAGACGAAATGCGAATCAGAGTTGCCGCGAGCAACCCCCAGAACATACCTACGGGTACCGCGAATTCCCACCATGTCGCAAATCGTCCGCTACGTCGTCTCAATGTTTGGAGAGGTTCGTAAAGCCAGAACCCGACAGCCTGCACTAACTCCTGGACGAGGGGTCGTAGATACTTTTCTATGCAAAGCGTTATCGTGTACGATTCCAGCACCAGACTAACCCAGACGAAGAGCATCACCTGCACTACTATCCCACTTGTCCAATAGTCAATATGTGATCTCTGAGCCCATTGCACGAGAGCCAATAAACGCGGAATAGTACCTCGTCGAGCACTTTTAACAGTCCGAGTCGCCTGACTCTAAGGAAAAGATATTTGCCCCACCAGGGACGAGTTCTTTTGATAATCACAAAACTATCAATTGGAAAGTGAGCAGCGATCCAGTCTGCCTTGCAGTAGTGATTCCAAGTGTCGTGAAGCAGATAAACAGTTTTCAATGCTGAGATCCTCGGGAGGTTAGCGAATCATTCGGTTAGCTTGGGAAGGCGCCTCCTGTTCAGGGCGGGAATGCCTTGCGAGCACAGGCGAATTCAATATGGCGGCTTGGATCACCGCATAACAACGGAGGACGAAGCACCCGTATCGTCCACGATACGCCGTTCTTGAGCTTCACTTCGCTCACCAAAAAGAACTTGCATTGCAGACTATTCCCTATTCTGCGAGTGATTCGGGTGTCGTACATCGATATTATGAATACTCCTCCTGGATCGAGAAGAGGAGCCATAGCGCGAAGGAATCCCACGCAACCCTCGATGTAGTAAAGAGACTCGTTGAATACAATGGCAGAGAAGCGTTGATTGCTGAAAAATGATCGAGCATCCGCGCAGACGAACTCGCAATTTCTAAGGCTGCGTTGTCTGGCGCTGGCAATTGCTGCGGATGAATAGTCGATCCCCACAAAGCTCAAACCCAAACTGCGGCCCTTTTGTTCCAGTAAGCCATCGCCGCAACCCGCATCTAAGATAATGCCGCCCTGAGCGTATTGCCGCACAAGACTTATAACAGCCTGGTACCGTCCGGCCTCCCTTGGAATGTCTAAGCTGTACCCAAGCCGATACTTCCGATCCCAAAATTGAAGTGGGTAATACCTGTCATAGCTATTGTCAAGTAATAAATAGCCGACCACTTTTCTCGGAAGCTGCAGGATGCTAGGCACGTTTAACCATTACCTTTCTGAGCGCTGAGTCGAATTCGCTTGCCGCTGCCTTCCAAGTATAGCGATCTTCCACCGTCTTCCGTGCGGCGCGTCCAAGTCTCATCCTTGTCGCCGGATCACGCAGAAGACGAACGACTGCCATTGCAAACTCCCTTGAATCGTTCTGAATGACAATGTTCTCACCGTTTGTGACTGGAAGTCCTTCAGCACCAATCGGTGTGGAAACAATTGCTTTCCCCATGGCCATGGCTTCAAAGATCTTCAAGCGGGTGCCGCCACCGACCCGCAATGGTACGACATAGACAGCAGCCTCACGAATGGACGAACGGATGTCCTCAATCCATCCTGTGACTTCAGCGCCACGACGTTTTCCAAGCGCCTTAATAGCAGACGATGGGTTCCGTCCAGCAATGCAAATCGTGACCTCCGGGATCTCAGACCGAATGTGGGGCATTAGTTCCTTTAGGAGATACAAGGCGGCATCATGATTTGGCATCCAGTCAAAAGATCCCGTACAAGCCAAGCGGTTCGGCCGCTCGTCTCCCTCAGAGGGTCGGAAGTAGTCCGTATCGACTCCAGCTGGAATGACAGTGATCTTGAAAGGATCGAAATACGTGGAAAAAAACTTACGGTCAAGTTCGGAAACCGTCACGAGGCGGTCGGCACGGACGATATAGAGGCGCTCCGCTTTGGACAGCGCACGATACTCCCGCCAACTCACGAATCTCCAAAATGGATTTCTGGTAACGCGATGATAGCGCTCCCAAACCTGAGCCTCCACATTGTGAGCGAAGAAGACTTTTGGCACCTGCATGTCCCAAGGAATGAGTCCGGCGGGGTATAGAAAATCACAGACCCACAGATCATAACTCGTGGCGTCAATGGCATGATTGAACGCACGAAAAACCTCTGAGCGGTAGTATTTTGCCATGCTGTACGGCAGAGAAGAGAAGGAGTGGGCAATGTAGTGAGCCAGTCCTCGGATGCTTCGGGCGGCGGGTAGGTTTAAAGGTACACAAATCACCTCTTTAAGAGTCTTGCGAAGTTCAGTGTGCATGCCCTCAGACCAGCCCCGATAGAAGGTGAACAATGTCACTTCGTGCTGCCGGGACAATTCACGCAAAATATGATAGCTACGGATTTTGCCGCCCGAATCCAGCGGAACGACTCCTCCTGCTTTTATCCAGAGGATTTTCATTACTAGTGCTCCTGGTCTGTTATGGCGAGACCCTTTCCAGGATGCAATTTTCACGAAATCACATCCGCGAACTGAAGCAGCCTCACATCAAGGCCGAGGCTATCGGCTCATACGTGTCGAAATCAGCATCGGAAACCTAAAAAGAGTCGCAACACTGATCCAAGACGGAGAGAATTTGATCGCCGTCGAATCGCATTGCCCAATCATCCTACTCCGAAGGATCAAACCGGCGAAATATCGCCATTACGCTCAAAATCCCTGTCCGGGGTCAATGAGCGCGATCGCCTGCTAACGACAGTTGGCGGACAATCGCTTACCATTCCACTATGCAACAATCAGACACGCGGTACGCGTATTTCCACGTCAGAGGCTCGTTTGATCCGGATGAAGTCACTCGGAGCGTAGGGATTGTGCCTACGGAAACAGCGCGGGAAGGAGAAATGATCGGCAGTACGTCCAAGGATACCTCGAGCCTGGCCAAGGCTGTCTGCAAGATCGAGTTCAAACTATTACACATTAATTGCTCTTGGCAATTTAAACGACAGAAGAGTTTAGTAAGCCCAATAAAAAAGCCTCCCGCTCTCGCGGGAGGCTTTTCTGGGGGAGGGCGTGCGGGCGTGCGGTCCCGTTCGCCGTTCTTATTTAGGGGGCTCCTGGCCTTGCGGCGCAGCAGCCGGAGAAGTCGAGCTGGAAGCAAGCTGCTCGAGATCGTTCTTCAGCAGGCTGACTTCGACGCGGCCACCGCTGGTGCGCTTGGCTTTGCCGTTCTCGTCAGCATTGGCAGTCTGAACCGGGGCGTTGCCCATGCCGACCACGTAGATCCGGTAAACCGGAATTTCGTGATTGAGCACAAGGTAACGGACCACCGAGTCGGCCATCTTTTGCGAAGTCTGGATGGCAGCCGTGCCGCGTCCAGAGGAGAAGCCCTGCACTTCGATGATGTAGCCGCGCTGATTCTTCAGCGGGGTGGCCATATCATCGAGAGCGGACTTGGCGTTCTTGCTCAAAACGGTCTGGCCGGGGCGGAAGCGAATCTCGGTCTGGTTAGCCGCTTTGTACTGGTCGATATTGCCGACCACTTGCTCCACCGTGGTCAGACGGGTGTTGGCCTGAGTCGCGGTTTGCTGCGCGGCCTGAGCTTTGTTACCGGCATCGACGGCGTGCTGGTCAGCCTCGTTTGCCTTGGTTGAGGCGAGGCGGACGCCTTCTTGGGCGCGCGAATCAACGTCCTTAATCATCTTGCCGTTCGAAGCGGTGAGCTCGTCCAGCTCGTTGACGCGATCACGAATCGGGGCAGTTTGCCGCTGTACATATTTCTTCCGGGCAAACGGATTCAGCTTGCCCCAGAAACCTTCGTGGGTGTCGGGCTGAAGAGCCGGCTTGCCGCTGGCGCCGCCGGTCTGGGCTGTTGCATTCTGATCAGCCGGAGCTGACTGGGCCGGCTGACTAGGTGCGGGTTGATCCTGTGTCGCCGTGCCGGTTGATTGCGAAGTCGCCGGCTGGCTGGCAGCGGGTTGATCCTGTGTCGCGGTACCGGTCGATTGCGAAGTGGCCGGCTGGCTAGCCGCGGGTTGATCTTGCGTGGTCGAGCCGCTCTGCTGCGCAACGGCCGGAAGCGCGAGCACAACGGCCAGGAGCAGCGCTACGAATACGCGATTCTTCATTTTCTACGTCCTCCGTGGGGGAGCCTAGGCTCCACTCCAGTACGCCTGGTGGCGTTTGGTGAATTTTGAATGCGTCCCATACGGGCTATTAAGCAAGCGGTTTAGGCTTTGCCGCCCTGCGTTGACGCGACGCAGAGCTTCAACCCCGATACATCGGCGCTCCAAAAGCTGAACGCCTGCTTCCCTCTATATCAGGTAAGATGCCAAACCAAACACAACGTAAGTCTTTGCTTCTCAATAATATTCTAGCTCCGGAGCAGAGTAGCGCACGGTAATTTTTGGGGAACTTAATATAAAAAGTGCGTGACCGTCGTAGACCGAAAGTAACTTCGTTTGTGCGGCGGACACTCCCCCGCGTGGCTCGATTAGGGCAATCCGCCAAGGACTCGCGGATCGCGCAAATCCCTGTGGACTGACCTGGGCGACTGCGCCGTACGTCGATCTCAAGTCATCTCCAAAGCTCCATTACCTAGGTCATCTTTAGCCAGGTGACGTTTCGGTTCATCATGGGGAGTGTGCTGAGGGACCGGAATGAATATTGATGATTTGCTTCGCATCGCCATGGAGCGGCGCGCCTCCGACTTGCATTTGAAGGTTGGCAATTATCCCCACCTGCGCATCGACGGCGAGCTGTTCCCGCTTACCGATCAGCCACGCGTGAGCGCTGAGGACATGCTAACCATGGCCTTCAGCATGATGTCGGCGCGCCAGAAGCAAAAATTCAAAGAGACCACGGAACTTGATATGGCGTACGGCGTCGCCGGACTGGGACGGTTCCGTGTGAACGTCTTTCAGCAGCGCGGAAATGTGGGCTTGGTGCTGCGCGTCATTCCGACCAAGATACGCGCGCTTGATGAACTTTGTTTACCCAAAATCGTCGAGCAAGTTTGCGATATGCCGCGTGGAATGATTCTGGTCACGGGTGTAACCGGTTCCGGTAAATCAACCACGCTGGCCGCCATGATCGACCGCATTAACTCTACTCGCGCCGAACATATTATTACGATTGAAGACCCAATCGAATTTTTGCATCGCGACAAAAAAGGTTACGTGAACCAGCGCGAGGTAGAAGTGGACACGCCGAATTTTTCAGCAGCGTTGCGCGCCTCTCTGCGTCAGGATCCTGACGTCATTCTGGTGGGCGAAATGCGCGACATGGAAACTATAGGCACTGCGCTGCACGCCGCCGAAACCGGGCACATGGTATTTTCCACATTGCACACGCTGGATGCGGTGGAAACCATCAACCGCATCATCGCGGTATTTCCGCCACCGGAGCAGAAGCAGATTCGTCTGCAGCTGGCCGCAGTTTTGCGCGCGGTCATCAGCCAGCGGCTGGTGAAACGCTGCGACGGCGAAGGCCGCGTGCCGGCGGTGGAAGTCATGATTAACACGGCATACATCCGCGAATGCATCCTGGTGCCAGAGAAAACGCGTTCGGTTCGTGATGCCATCTCTGCCGGCACATCGCAGTATGGCATGCAGACGTTCGATCAATCGTTGTGGGATTTGTTCCAGGCGGGATTAGTCAATTACGAAACCGCACTCGAAAATGCCTCAAACGCCGACGACTTCAAGCTGCGCATGCAAGGTGTGGCTTCTACCAGCGACATCTCACGGAATGCGATGCAATCGGCAGGATACGGCAGCCGCTGAGTTTTCCCTTTTCAACGTTACGGGCGCGCCTGAGCGCGCCCATTTTTCATTTTGTGATTAGCAGCGCCGGCATCCTGCTGGCAACCGAAGTGGTGCGGGCGGGACGCCCGCACCGACAGCCGCCGGGGACGGCGGCGCTACAAATTCTTAGTAGGCGGCAGCTGGCCGCGGCTCCCCATGCTTTGGCAAATCATGGCTACGCAAAACCACCAATGCCTCGTTGAAATTCGATATCTCGAAAATCCGATCGAGGCGCGTACGCGCCAGCAGTTCGCGCACAAACGCGGAAGGGTGAACCAACTTGAGCCGCATACCGCGATCATGGGTCCAGTTGTACAAGAACACGAGCGCGCTGAGCCCGCCAGCATCCATAAAGTCGAGTTCGGAGAGATCAAGCACAACCGTGCGAGCATCTTTTGCAGAGATCACTGCGTTGCGCAAGATAGAAACTTCCGCGCCGCGAACAATTCGCCCTACGCAGCGCACCACCGCTACATCGCCGGCTCTTTCCACATCTACGGTAAGCATGACTCACTCCTTACTCGACATACTCATTTGACGCTCACATCCGCCCATTGTCATCAATTTGTTTGTGAAAATTTGTTAACAAACTGTCAATTTCCACAAGGTCTTCGGCTGAGGTAATGTACGAATGATGGCCTTTAGAAGTTCCAATAAAATTCAAACCGAAGAGGATCTATACACTTACGCGATCGGTGCCTTGGGCCGGCGCATGCGCAGCACCGCTGAACTCAAGCGCCTGCTGCGCCGGCGCGTTGAAGCTGAAACCGAGTACGGTCAGACTTTGGTGGAGTTAATCATTCGCCGGTTGAAAGATGCGGGCTATCTGAACGACGCGCGTTACGCCGCAGCATATTCATCTTTCCGTCGTGACAACGAAAAATTCGGGCGCAGGCGGGTCATCACGGATTTAAAAGTGAAAGGAGTGCATGGAGAAGTCATCGAGAAAGCAGTTGACACAGCCTACGAAGACATAAATGAAGAGAAGCAGGCACGAGAGTATTTGCGCCGCAAGCGGGTGCCGAAGCCAAAAGACCGGAAGCAGGCTGCCCGCGTTTTTCGGCAGTTAATGCGCGCGGGCTTTGGATCGAAAACGATCTTTTCGATTTTAAAGGAGTGGGATGTGGATGAGGAGATGTTCAGCGGGTTAGAGTGATGTATTACAAATAATGACCTGTGATACACTAAGGAATATGGGTTCATTTGTTCAAGCAAGACTCGACGCAGAGTGTCAAAGGATTATGCGGCAACTGGTGAAGAAGACCGGTTGGACTCCATCGCAGGTAGTACGTGAGGGTTTGAGGCTACTGGCCTCGTGTCACGTCACGGGCGGCCGGCGCACGATTGTTGCGCAGGGCAAGTTTCCGTCCGGCCTGGGCGATCTCGCCTCCAACAAGGCTCACCTGCGGGGCTTTGGACGGTGAACCGGTCCTGCTGGACACCGGCGCAATTGTAGCTCTTCTTGATCCCACTGACAGTTTCCACCAGCGTTGCGCTGATGCTATGGCGGATCTCGGGGCGCCACTGGTCACGTGTGAAGCGGTTATCGCTGAGAGTTGCTATTTGCTGCGGCGTCTGCCTGGGGCGGGAGAGGCGGTGATCGACAACGTGATTGCCGGAGTTTTTCAGATTCCATCGCAGCTCGCCGAAACAGCGCGCGATGTCCGCCGGATCATGAGCAAATATCACGACCGTGAAATTGACCTCGCAGACGCTTGCTTGATTCATCTCGCCAGCAGCTTCGCTACAGGAGATATACTGACCCTAGACCGGGACTTTGAAGTGTATCGCTGGGGCCGCAACAACTTATTCCACAGCCTGATCCGCCTTCGGTAGTTTCCAACTGCAATTCAGGGGACGATCACACGCAGCGCGCCTCTCGCGACGCTGGCCTCGATTGGAGTTTGGCAGACATACTCGCCATCCGCGTAAACGTCGAGCGGGTGCTCGGTTTCGATGCGGAGGGCGGGAGTCTGAAAGTATTCGACCTCAGGAATACTGAGATGGCGTCCGAAATACACGGTCGGGAAGAGGCAGAACAGTTTCATTTTCTCGATGTCAGTAATCAAGCAGATATCAAGTTGTCCGTCATCGAGCCGGGCTTGAGGAGCGATCTTCATGCCGCCACCGTAGCTGGGGGCATTGGCGAATGCGGCCAGGACTGTGGGCTTAGCGCTGCGGAGGACGAACGTGCCGGGCTGAGCTGGATCAGGAAGCGACAACTTCATTGGGAACGGCGCGAAATGAAACAGAGCAGAGGGCAATGTGAGTGCGTACCCGCCGTGGGCGCGTAACCAACGTGGGAACTTATTGGCGCGGCGAGCGACTTCGCTGTCAAGGCCGACGCCAGCGACGCAGCAGAAATAACGCTGGCATCCGGTATCGGATTGCTTGCTGGCGATCACGCCGAGGTCAATCGCGCACACGTTGTTTTTACCAGAAGCAAATTTCTGCCAGGCGTCGACCGCGTCCTTGACTCTCTTCAACCTCAGCGCGCGAGCAAAGTCATTCCCGCTGCCGCACGGCACAATCAAGACCGGTAATTGCAGTTTGACCAACTCCTCAAGATGGCGATGAATTGTGCCATCGCCCCCAAAGATCAGAACCGCATCCGCTTCCTTCGGGCTAGTCGGCAGGCCGGTGAACCATGTGGCCGAATTCTTTTGAAACGGCTTTAGATCTTTTTCGGATGCTCCCGGGCCGAAGATGGCGGCGGCGCGCATTGATCACGGCATTTAACCACGGAGCTTTCTGCCTGCAAAATGCGAGAGATCCCACACTTGAGCCGCTATG
>Ga0209473_1002256_pt1 | contig 10652 bp, 8 predicted proteins | sample GraSoiAngelo_133_FD_185890 | JGI IMG/M metagenome (GOLD analysis project Ga0209473, IMG submission 185890) | Grasslands soil microbial communities from the Angelo Coastal Reserve, California, USA - 14_0929_05_20cm (SPAdes) (version 2) | ecosystem: Environmental > Terrestrial > Soil > Grasslands ...
CGCCGGCCTGACGTTCTTCCTGTTGCCGGTGGCGGAATCGATCACCGGTATCACCACGGACCTGACCCTGCTCGAGCTATCCGATCCGAGCCGGCCGCTGCTGCGCCGCCTGTCGCTCGAAGCCCCGGGGACGTACGCGCATTCGGTCGCGATGGCCAACCTGGTCGAGGCCGCCTGCAACCGCATCGGGGCCGACGGGCTGCTCGGGCGGGTGGGGTGCTACTATCACGACATCGGGAAGATCAAGAACCCGCAGTACTTCGTCGAAAACCAGACGCGCGGCAACAACCCGCACGACCGGCTCAAGGCTTTCCACTCGGCCCAGATCATCAAGGCCCACGTGACCGACGGCCTCGCGCTCGCGGCCGAGGCGAGGCTCCCCGACGCCGTGGCCGCGTTCATTCCGGAGCACCACGGGACCACGGAGATCACGTACTTCCTCGACCGCGCCAAGAAGAGCGGCGACGGCGGTTCGCTCAAGGCCACCGACTACGCCTATCCCGGGCCCAAACCGCACTCCAGCGAAACGGCGATCACCATGCTCGCCGACTCGGTCGAGGCCGCGCTGCGCGTGCTGGAGGATCTGACGCCGCAGAAGATCGACGAGGTCATCGACCACATCGTGCGGACCAAGCTCAACGCCGGCCAGCTGGACGAGGCGCCGATGACGCTGCAACAGATCGATCAGGTGAAGCGGGAGTTCGTGCGCATCATCAGCGGGATGTACCACAATCGCATCGACTATCCGGAGTCCAGTGGCGGCATCACGGCGAACTGGCAACCTAAGGCCTTGGCTTGAGCGCGCCGCGCGGCGGGTCCTGGCGTGGGAGGGCGCCCGCCGCGCGCGGGTCGAGCTCACGCTGCTGGACGCGCCGGCCATGCGTCGGCTCAACCGCCGCGTCTTTGGGCGCCGCGCGCTGACCGACGTCATCGCGTTCACGCTGCCTCAGGCGGACGGCGCGCTCCTGGGAGACGTCTATCTCTGCCCCGACGCCGCGCGCGCCTGGGTGAACAACGGGGGACGAGGGACGCGGGACCAGGGAGGCGTGGAGCAAGAGCTCCTCCGGCTCGCCGTGCACGGCACGCTGCACGTGCTGGGGTACGACCACCCGGACGGGCCGGGCCGCACGCGCTGCTCCATGTGGCGGCGGCAGGAGCGCTACGTGCGCCGCCTGCTGGCCCACGCGCCGTGACGCTCGCCGGTACGGCGGTCGCGCTCGTGGGCGCCGCGCTGGCGGCGGCCGCGGCCCTCTGGTCCGGCCTGCTCGCGCTCGGCGAGGAAGCGGCCGTGGGCGAGGCGCTCCACACCCTGGGCGATGCGCCGCCCGTCGCGGCCGGCGGTCACGTGCCGCTGCATCGCGCCCTCCACGTCACGCGGCTCGCCCTGTTGGTGCTGGGTGCCGTGGCGGCGGGCGAGGCCGCCGCTTGGTGGGACCGCCCCTGGGCGGCGGGCCTCGGGGCCTGGGGCGTGGCCGTGGGGTTTCTGTTCGTGCTCGGCGACGCGCTGCCGCGCAGCCTCGCCCGCCTCGCGCCCGAGCTCGCCGGCGCCGCCCTCCCGCTGGCGCGGCGCACACTCGCGCCCTTCGGACTGCTGCGGTGGCTGCTGGCCTGGTTCGACCGGGGTCTGCACTCCCTGGTCGCGACACCGCGGCCGCTCGAGCCGGACCTGGGCGTCGCCCAGCGCGACATGCTGCTCGGCGTGTTCACCCTCGCCGACACGCGCGTGGACGAAGTGATGACGCCCCGGCTCGACATGGTGGCGGTCGACCTCGCCGCCACCGCCGAAGAGGTCGTCGAAGCGGTGCGTCAGAGCGAGCATTCGCGCGTTCCCGTGTACGACGGTACGCACGACAACATCGTGGGCATCGTGTTCGCCAAGGACTTCGTGCCCATGGCGATGGGCCTGGGAGAAGGGGAAGGGGACGCGCCGCCGCGGGCCCGCTGGCAGGACCTCATCCGGCCGGCGGCCTACGTGCCGGAGACCAAGACGCTGGACAGCCAGCTGCGCGACTTCCAGCGCGCGCCCGCCCATCTGGCGATCGTGGTGGACGAGTTCGGCGGCACCTCCGGCCTCATCACGCTCGAGGACATCCTCGAGGAAATCGTGGGCGAGATTCACGACGAGCACGACGTGGGGGAGCCGCCCGCCATCCGGAAAGACGGCGACCGCTACTGGGTGGACGGGCGGGTCACGCTGGACGACTTGTCGCAGGTGCTCGGCCGTCCGTTCGAGCATCCCGAGGTCTCGACCGTGGGGGGTCTGGTGTATTTCGTGCTCGGACGCGTGCCGCGCGCCGGCGACGAGGTCACCCTCGACGGATACAAGGTGGTAGTCGAGCGCGTCGACCGGCGCCGTGTCACACGCGTCGTGGTCCAGAGGCAACGGTGACGCTCCCGGTCCTGGTGCTGCTCGGCGGGCTGCTGCTCGCGGCCATGTCGGCGGCGGTCGGCGTGGCCGCGGCGGCGGTGAGCCAGCTGGAGCTGACGCGCTGGGTGTCGTACAAACTGCGCGGGGCGGGCGGCGCCGCGGGCGCGGTCGAGAACCCCGGACGCGTGCTGGCGACCGCGAACGCGCTCACGACCATCGGCACGATCTGCGCCGCGGCGGCGATCCCCGCGCTGCTGGCGCGCACCACGCCCACCGTGCTCGGCATCGTCACCGTCGCGCTGGGCGTCCCCCTGCTTCTCAGCGCCGCGTACCTGGTGCCGCGCGTGGTGGGACGGCGCTGGGCGGAGCCGATCGTGGCGCATGCGGTGCCCCGGCTGCAACAGCTCGGAACCCTGCTCGCGCCCTTCGTCGCGTGGCGCGACCCCTCGAAGCGCACCGCGCTCGCCGCCGTGCTCTCCAACGCGGATACGGAAGCGCTCGCCTCCGCCGACGAGATGGCGGTCGTCTCGGGCGTGCTCGCCTTCGCGGACCGTCCCGTCAAAGAGTTGATGACGCCGCGCACCGCGATCGTCGCGATCCCCGAAGGCCTGCTCGCCGCCGAAGCGGCGCACGTATGCATGCAGTCGGGCTACAGCCGCTACCCCGTGTACCGCGGGTCGCTGGACGAGGTCATCGGCGTGACGCACGCGTTCGACCTGCTCCGAATCGCGGCCGACGCGCCGGTGCCCGTGCGTCCCACGCTCGTCGTGCCCGGCACGACTCGTGCAGCCGATCTCATGCTGGAGATGCAGCGCGGCCAGGGTCACCTCGCCGTCGTGCTGGACGAATTCGGCGGCACGGCCGGGCTCGTGACGTTCGAGGATCTGTTGCGCGATCTGGTGTCGGAGATCTTCGAGCCGGGGGCACAGGCCGCCACCAGCGAGGCGCCGGCCCGCATCGTCGAGCTCGAAGGCAACGCTCCCGCCAGCCGACTCGAGGAGGGGCTGGGCGTCGCGCTCGAGCCCCGTGGAGCGCAGACCGTGGGCGGCCTGCTGCTCCAGGCGCTGGGGCGCATTCCCCGGGCGGGGGAGCGCTTCACGCTGCAGGGGCTGGAATTCGACATCCTCGCCGCCACGCCGGCGCGGGTGGAGCGCGTCGCGGTACGGCCGGGCCCCGTGCGGGCCGTGCCGCTCGACCGCGCCGAGGAGCGGACGTGAAGCCCCCCTACGCGCTTGGTTACTTTGCATGAGCGTGGAGCGCATCCTCGAGGCACTCGACCGGCACGAGCCCGCGGCGTTGGCGCGCGCGATCACGCTCGTCGAGAACCAGCGCGACGGCTTCGAGCGGGTGCTGAGCCATGCGCACGCGGCGCTGGCGCGCGGCGCCGCGCGGCGCGTCGGCATCACCGGCCCGCCCGGCGCCGGCAAGAGCACGCTCACCGAGCGGCTGATCCAGCATTACCGCGCCCAGGGGCTCTCGGTCGGTGTCGTGGCGGTCGACCCCACGAGCCCGTTCACGGGCGGCGCGCTGCTGGGCGACCGCATCCGGATGGAATCGGCGAGCCTCGATCCGCACGTCTTCATCCGCTCGATGGCCACGCGGGGCGCGCACGGCGGCCTGGCCACCACCACCGAAGAGGTCGCCGATCTGCTCGAGGCGTTCGGGTTCGCACGGATCCTGGTGGAAACGGTGGGCGTGGGACAGACTGAGCTCGACATCGCCCGCAGCGCGGAGACGACGCTGCTCGTGCTCGTGCCGGAGTCGGGCGACGGCATCCAGACGCTCAAGGCCGGGGTGATGGAGATCGCGGACGTCTACGTCGTCAATAAGAGCGACCGTCCCGGCGCGGACACGCTGCGCCAGGAGGTCGAAGTCATGCTGGGAATCCGGCGGGGGAACGCGTTCCGGCACGTCGCGCCTCACCACACCGCCCAGCCCCGGGCGGGGAAAGACGGGGGAGGACGGGGAAGGGCGGGGGAGGCCGGCGCCGATGCGCCGTGGGAGCCGCCGGTGCTCGCGACCGTGGCGTCGCGCGGCGAGGGAATCGCCGAGCTCGCCGCTGCCCTGGATGGCCACTACGCCTATCTTGAGGCGAGCGGTCGGCTGGCGGAGCGCCGTCGCCAACGCCTGGCGGCGCGCACGCGCGCCGTGCTCAGCCGGGCGGTGCAGCGCTGGCTGGTCGAGGCCACGCGGGCCGAAGAGTTGCTCGCCCAGCGGCTCGACGACGTGGTCGCGGGCCGTCGGAGCCCGTACGACGTGGCGGCGGAGATCCTGGATCAAGTCAAAGCAGGAGCGGCCCGATGAGCAGCAGCCGGAAACCGATATACACAGCGGCCGATCTCAGCGGCTTCGATCCCCGCGAACGGCTGGGGACGCCGGGGGAGTTTCCCTTCACCCGCGGCATCCACCCGACGATGTACCGGGGGAAGCCGTGGACGATGCGGCAGTTCGCCGGGTTCGGGAGCGCCGAAGACACGAATCAGCGCTACCACTTCCTGCTGGAGCACGGCCAGACGGGCCTGTCGGTGGCGTTCGACTTCCCGACGCTGATGGGCTACGACTCCGATCATCCGCGGGCCGAGGGCGAGGTCGGGCGCTGCGGGGTCGCGATCTCGTCGCTCGCCGACATGGAGGATCTGTTCCGCGGCATCCCGCTCGATCAGGTGTCGACGTCGATGACGATCAACGGTCCGGCGGCGATCCTGTTCTGTTTCTACGTGGCCGCGGCCGAGCGCCAGGGCGTCTCGAGCGAGCAGCTGCGGGGCACCGTGCAGAACGACATCCTCAAGGAGTACATGGCGCAGCATGCCTGGGTGTATCCCGTGGAGCCGGCCCTCAAGATCATCGTGGACATGTTCGAGTGGTGCGCCGAGCACGCGCCGCTCTGGAACACGATCTCGATCTCCGGCTATCACATCCGCGAGGCGGGGGCGACGGCGGCGCAGGAGTTGGCGTTCACGCTCGCGAACGGGTTCACCTATGTGGAGCGTGGGGTGGCGCGTGGGTTGGACGTCGATGCGTTCGCGCCGCGCCTCTCGTTCTTCTGGGACATCCACAACGATTTCTTCGAGGAGATCGCCAAGCTGCGGGCCGCGCGGCGCATCTGGGCGCGTCACATGCGCGAGCGCTTCCGCGCCAAGAACCCGCGCTCGTGGATGATGCGGTTCCACTCGCAGACCGCCGGCGTCACCCTCACCGCTCAGCAGCCGATGAATAACGTCGTGCGCGTCGCCTACCAGGCCCTGGCGGCGGTGCTGGGCGGCACTCAGTCGTTGCACACCAACTCGCTCGACGAAACGCTCGCGCTCCCCACGGAAGAGGCGGTGCGGCTTTCCCTGCGCACCCAGCAGATCATCGCCCACGAGACCGGCGTGGCGGACGTCATCGACCCGTTGGGCGGCTCGTACTACCTCGAGTCGCTCACCGACCAGCTCGAGCGCGAAGCCGACGCGCTGTTCGCCGAGATCCAGTCGGTGGGCGGCGTAGTGCAGGGCATCGAGACCGGCTGGTTCCAGCGTCAGATCGCCCGCTCGGCGGCGGAGTTCCAGCGCGACGTCGAAGCCGGCCGCCGCGTCATCGTGGGCGTGAACGACTACCTGAGCGAGGACGACCACCCGGTCGAGATCCTCAAGGTCTCCACCGACGCCGAGGCGCTGCAGCGGCGACGGATGGCGCGGCTGCGCGCCGAGCGCGACGAGGCGCTGGCGGGCGAGCGCCTCGAAGCGCTGCGCCAGGCGGCCCTCGGGGAGCGCAACGTGATCGGGCCGATGCTGGACTGCGCCCGCGCCTACTGCACGCTGTACGAGATCCGGCACGCGCTGGAGGGGGTGTACGGCGCCTACCGCGAGCCGGTGTTCTTCTAGGCCATGACCGCCCTGCCCGTCTCCGTCGGCGAGACCGCCGTGCGCGAGGCCGTGGGACGCCTCTCCGCGGTCGAGCCCGGTCCTTACGAGATCGTCTCGTGCTATCTGAAGCTCGAGCCGCGCGACAAAGCGCGCGCCAAGTACCTGATCAAGATCAAGAATCGCATCAAGCAGCGCGCGTCCGACCTCGAGCGCCGCCCGTTGGACCACGCGCAGCGCGAGAGCGTCCGGGCGGATCTCGACCGCCTGCGGCGCTACTTCGAGGAGCCGAGCCGCCTCCCGGCCGCGCGCGGCATCGCGCTGTTCGCATGCGACGTGCTCGACCTGTTCGAGACGCTCCCGCTCCCCCACGTGCACCGGTCGCGTCTGGCGGTCGCTCCGGTCCCGCTGGTGCGCGAGCTGGTGGCCCTCGAGGAAGAGTTCGGCACCATCCTCGTGGTCGCGTGCGACCGCACGAGCGCGCGGTTTTTCGCGGTTACGGCCTACGATGTCGCCGAGCTTCCCAGCCTGACGGCGCTCGCCACGCGCTCCGGGAAGTTCCACGGCGAGCGGCAGGCCAAGAAGGGCAACCTGCTCGCGGGCGGCTGCGGCGAGCACAATCATCACATGCGCATCCGGGAGGAAAAGCACCGGCACTACGCCCAGGTGGCGGACCGGATCTTCCAGATCCACACGCAGCGCCCGCTCGCGGGGCTCGTGGCCGCGGGGATCGGTGTGGACGGGTCGGCGCTGTTGCCGCACCTGCACACCTACCTCCACGACCTGGTGCTCGGCGTCGTGCGCTTGAATCCCAAGCGCGTGGCGGCCGCCGACGTGCGGGAGGCGGCGCTGGCGCTGCGCGAGCAGCGCGAGCGCGCCTGGGAGCGCGCGCACGCCGAGGCGGTGCGGGAGGGCGTCGGCAGCGGCTGGGCCGTGAACGGCGTCGAGGCCACGCTCCGGGCGCTCGAGCGCGGCCAGGTGCGCACCCTGGTCGCGGACGGCCGCGACGACGACCTCCGCATCGACGATGCCCTCGAGGACGCCCTGGCCCAGCGCGTGCAGGTGGACGTCATCGACGACGAGCGGGCGCGCCGCGGCGTGGACGGGCTCGCCGGCCTGCTGCGGTTCCGCCGCTGATGGCAGGCCCGAGGCGGCCGATCCGGGTACTGGTGGCCAAGCCCGGGTTGGACGGGCACGACCGCGGGGCGAAGGTCGTGGCCGCCGCGCTGCGCGACGCCGGCATGGAAGTCATTTACACCGGCCTGCACCAGACCCCGGAAATGATCGTGCAGGCGGCCGTACAGGAAGACGTGGACGTGGTGGGCCTGTCGATCCTGTCGGGCGCGCATCTCACCCTGTTTCCGCGCGTCAAGCAACTGCTCGTCGAGTCCGGTCGTGACGACGTCCTGGTCACCGGCGGAGGGATCATTCCTCCCGAAGACATGGAGACGCTGCAGCGGCGCGGCATCGGCAGGCTGTTCGGGCCCGGCACACCGACGTCCGACCTGGTGAAGTACATCGATGAGTGGGCGGCGGAGCATGTCTCTGCCTGACGCGCACCCTTGACCCGGCTCAAGAGCCTCACCGCACAGTACCGCGAGCTGCAGCAACGGCTCGAGCAGGGCGGCGGACCCGACAAGGTGCGCCGCCAGCACGAGCAGGGCAAGCTCACCGCGCGCGAGCGCGTCGCGGCGCTGCTCGATCAGGGCGCCGAGTGGTTCGAGGTCGGGCTGCTCGTCGCCTGCGACCAGTACGACGGCCAGGCGCCGGCCGCCGGCGTCGTCACCGGGCTGGGACGGATCTCGGGACGGCCCGTGGTCGTCGTCGCCAACGACGCCACCGTGAAGGCGGGATCGTGGTGGCCCGAGACCATCCGCAAGATCCTCCGTGCCCAGGAGATCGCGATGCGCCAGCGGATCCCGATCGTCTACCTGGTGGACTCCGCGGGCGTGAATCTGCCCTACCAGAGCGGCGTCTTCCCCGGGCAGTACGGCGCGGCGCGCATCTTCTATTACAACTCGATCATGCGCCATTACCTGCGGGTGCCGCAGATCGCCGCCGTGATGGGTCCGTGCATCGCGGGCGGCGCGTACCTGCCCGCCCTGTCGGACGTGATTTTCATGGTCGACGGCACGTCGTTCATGGGACTGGGGGGCCCCAATCTCGTGAAGGGCGCGACCGGACAGGTGGTGGACGCTGAGTCGCTCGGCGGCGCCCGCACGCACACGAGCGTCAGCGCCGTGGCGCACTACCGCACGCGCGACGACAAAGATTGCCTCGAGCGGATCCGTGAATACGTATCGCGGCTGCCCCGGCCGGGGCGCCCGCCCCCGGCGGCGGGCGGCAAGCCCAAGCGCAGCCCCAGGGACCTGTACGACCTGCTCCCGTCGGATCACCGCATGAGCTACGACGTGCGTGCCGTGCTCGAGTGCCTGCTGGACGGCGGCACGTTGGACGAGTTCCAGGCCGAGGTAGCTCCGGAGATGATCTGCGGGCACGGAGCCATCGCGGGACGCCCCGTGGCGCTCATCGCCAACTCGCGGGGCGTGATCAAGGGCAAGCCGGGCGAGCCCCCCAAAATCGGCGGTATCATCTACACGGAGAGCGCCGAGAAAGTGGCGTACTTCATCGCCAACGCGGACCGCGAGCGAATCCCGCTGCTGTTCGTGCAGGACGTGTCGGGCTTCATGGTCGGGACGGACGCCGAACACTCGGGGATCATCCGGGCCGGCGCGCGCTTCGTGGAAGCGATGGCGACGGCCACGGTGCCGAAACTGGTGCTCACCATGAACCACGCCTCCGGCGCGGGCTACTACGCCATGGCAGGGCAGGGCTTCGACCCCGATTTCATCGTCTCGTGGCCGACCGGCCGAATGGGCGTGATGGAAGGCGAGTCCGCCGTCCAGGCCGTCTTCGGGAACGGCGTGGCCAAGGCGGAGAACGCGCCGGCCGTGGAGGCGATGCGCGCCGACTACGAGCGCCAGCTGGACGCCCGGTTTGCGGGCGCCCGGGGCTTCGTCGATGCCATCCTGCCGCCGGAAGACACACCCGATGTCCTCGCCTTCCTGCTCGAGACGACCACGGAATTCTCCGGCCCCCACCTCGGGGCCTTCGCCCTACCGAGCGCTTCATGACACGCAATTGCTGCAGCGTCGCCCTGGCCCTATTGGTCGCCGCCTGCGGCGGCACTACGGCGCACCCCACCACCACCGCCGTTCCGGCCGGGCGGCCGCCCGCCACGCCGGCGGCGGCGACCGACGCCACCGCGGTGCCCACCCCCCCTCCCCGCGAGCCCGCGCTGCCGCCGGCGATCGCGTTCATGACCGGGCTCATGCCGCTCAAGGACACGGGCGTCGACCAGTTCCGCCTGCTGCACCCCACGTACGACGGGCGGGGAGTCCTGATCGCGATCCTGGACACCGGGGTCGACCCGGGCGTGGACGGCCTGATCACCACCAGCACCGGGGCGCCCAAGATCATCGAGCTGCGCGACTTCTCCGGCGAGGGCCGGGTGGCGCTCGCTCCCGTCACGCCCTCCGCCGACGGCACCATCGCCGTGGGGGGGCACACGTTGGCCGGCGCGCACCGCATCGGGCGCCTCACCACCGCCACGACGTGGTACGCCGGAATGCTGCGGGAGCTGCCCCTGGGCAAGCCACCGGCCGGCGACTTGAACGGCAACGGAGTCAACACCGACGCCTTTCCCGTCATCGTGGTCAAGGCGAGCGACGGCTGGGTGGCGTTCCTCGACTCGAACTTGAACGGCTCGTTCGAAGACGAGATGCCGCTGCACGACTATCGCGACGGGCGCGAGACGATCGCGCTCGGGTCCAAGCCGATCACCCTCGCCGCCAACTTCAGCGAGGCCGACGGCGCCCCGCTGCTCGACCTGTTCTTCGACAACGGCGGGCACGGCACGCACGTGGCCGGTATCGCCGCGGGCCACAGCCTGTTCAACGTGTCGGGGTTCGACGGCGTCGCGCCGGGCGCGCAGCTGCTCGGCTTGAAGATCGCGAATGCCGCCCGGGGCGGGATCTCGGTCACGGGCAGCATGCAGCGCGCCATGGCCTACGCCGCCCGCTACGCCGAGCAGCGCAACATGCCGCTGGTGCTGAACCTGAGCTTCGGCGTGGGGAACGAGCGCGAGGGACACGCGGTCATCGACTCCATCGTGGACGCGTTTCTCGTGACCCATCCCGCCGTGGTATTCACCATCAGCGCGGGCAACGACGGCCCCGGCCTCTCCACACTCGGGTTCCCCGGCTCGGCGGACCTCGCCCTGTCGGTGGGGGCATCGTACCCCGGCGCCTTCGCGCGTCCGGTGCAGCCGGGGACCGCCCCGGCGCCCGACGTGATGGGCTGGTGGAGCTCGCGCGGCGCCGAGCTCGCCAAACCGGACCTGGTGGCACCGGGCGTGGCGTTCTCGTCAGTGCCGCGCTGGA
>Ga0209473_1002259_pt1 | contig 10642 bp, 6 predicted proteins | sample GraSoiAngelo_133_FD_185890 | JGI IMG/M metagenome (GOLD analysis project Ga0209473, IMG submission 185890) | Grasslands soil microbial communities from the Angelo Coastal Reserve, California, USA - 14_0929_05_20cm (SPAdes) (version 2) | ecosystem: Environmental > Terrestrial > Soil > Grasslands ...
TGCTGAAACCCGAACATTTTACCTGTGCGACCAAGTCCCGTCTGCACTTCGTCGGAAATCAACAGCGTTCCATATTTGCGGCACAGCTCCTGGGTACGAACAAAGAAATCGGTCTTCGGCGTTTGGCAGCCTTTCCCTTGCACGGTCTCAATGATGAATGCCGCGACATCGCGCGACGACAATTGCCGATCCAACGCTTCAATGTCATCAATCGGCACACGCGCATCGAATCCTTCCATCAGCGGACCGAAACCTTCGGTAAAGCTTTCACAGCCCATCAGGGAAAGTGAACCCAGGCTCAGTCCATGAAATGCGCTCCCCAGTGAAACGGCTCGTTTCCGACCCGTTGCCGCCCGCGCAAATTTCAACGCACCTTCCATAGCCTCGGTACCGGAGTTGCAAAAGAAAACCGCATCCAGATGCGGCGGTGTTCGTTTCGTTAACGCTTCGGCGAGCAAGCCGCTTAAAAGCGAGCAATCCATCTGCACCATGTTCGGCAGATCGAGATCGAGCACATCGCGAATCGCCTGTTTCACGACAGGATGGTTTCGCCCAATATTGAAAACGCTGTAGCCGCTCAGGAAATCGAGATAGGCGGCGTTATCCATGTCATACAGGTACGCGCCCTCCGCCCGCGCATAGACTTTATCGAAGCCGATCACGCGCTGCGCCGCCACCAATGTGCGGTTAACGTGTCGCTCGTGCAGCTGATAATTCTCGCCCAGCCGCGCCGCGATGATTTCCTTCAAGTCAAACGCCATGGCGGAACGCTCTACGATTTACGTCTCAAACGCAACCGCAACGCTCCGGTTATGGCTCCCAATCGCGATACGCTTCGTGCGCGCCTATCTCCAGGTTAGTGGCGGAAGCTGCGGCCCTACGTCGAAGAAGAGCACCGCCGGAGCGGTTCACGATTGCCGAAGCGTTCGAACCATCCGGGATACTGTGCAACCGTAATTATCGACTTCATCCACTCCTGCGATAGAATTGCCTGAACGGCGGCGTAAGCCGCACGCTCTTGCCGCGCTCGTCGCGACCGCCGCGCTTCAACCAGCCCAAAAGCGACCCCCGTGATAACGGTGAGCGCTGTCGCTACATTCGCAATCGTGCTGAGATCCACATCTGTATTCTCCGCCAGACGTAGAAAATGAAAAGCCGCAGGGTCCACACTGGACCCTGCGGCGTTGAGCTTGCGAACTATTTTCGCTTAGTCCTCAACAACTACGTGCTCCACGGCCCGAGTGTCGCCGGTGCCTGTGTAATAAACGCGCACACGCTGACCCGGTTTGAGCGCTGATTTGACGACATTCCCGGCGCCGTTCACGATTCGCGCAGTCGTACCCAGAGCGAAGCTGACCGGCCCTTCGCCGCTCTTAACCACAATCGTCTTGCCAGGCTCATAGGTAGTTACCGTGCCGGCAGTGTAGGTTGTGGATGTTTCTGTTGTTGTTGTTGGCTGTGTAGCCGTTGTCGTTTGTTCTGTAGTTGTCGTACTCGTCTGGGCGAACGCCAACGGGGCGGTCAGCGCGCAGGCGAGAGCGATCATTATTCTTTTCACTATCATGCCTCCCTTGTTTGTTGTTCTTCTTCCCCAAGCTTCGTAGCCAGGGGGATTCAATGGCCGGCTACCTAGCGCGGCCGTCGAGAGTTTGACTGTCACCAGCACCGAGGTATTCGATTGAATTCACCTCATCATCCCATCGCAGATCAACAAAGCCGCGGGATCCACCCTGGATCTGCGGCGCTGAATTTGCGAATTCATTTCGCTTAATCTTCGTCAACCACGACACGCTCAGCAGCGTGCATCTGGCCTCTCGAAGTGTAAACAATAACGCGAGTTCCAGGCCTGATCAGATGTTGGTCGATTTTCCTGCCGGCTTTATTGACATAATGGACTGTCTTCCCGAGTACATAGCTGATCGGATTCTGTTCCTTTTCACTGCGGACGACGATAGTCTTTCCAGGCTTATACGTTGTTACTGTGCCGTGCGTGCCCGTAGTGGTTTCAGTTGTGGCCGTACTTGTTTGCGCAAAGGCCAACGGCGTGATAAGCGCGCAAGCGAGAGCCATAATTGTCTTCTTCACGATGACGCCTCCCTTTTTTTGTTGTTGATGTTCAATTTATGCTTCGTGGCTCCCGGATTTAACGGACGGCTGCCACGACACGCTATTTGAAGCAATATATGGATTGAGCGATTGAGCAGGCCCTCAGATTCGCTAATGTGTGGTGCTAATGACTAAAGCCGAACCGACTCTCGATCCGGCTGTCACACCGGATGTCGTAGCGGAACACGGCCTCATTCCCGAAGAATTCGAGCGCATCAAGAAAATCCTCGGTCGTGAGCCCAATTTCACCGAGCTCGGAATCTTTTCCGTCATGTGGAGTGAGCATTGCTCGTACAAAAATTCGCGACGAGAGCTGAAAAAATTCCCGACCACTGGACCCAACATCCTCGTGCGCGCCGGAGAAGAAAATGCTGGTGTTGTCGATATCGGTGGCGGCTGGGCGGTCGCATTTAAGATGGAGAGCCACAACCACCCAAGCGCGATTGAACCTTTTCAAGGCGCGGCCACGGGTGTCGGCGGAATCATTCGTGATATTTTCACCATGGGCGCACGTCCCGAATTTTGCCTGAACTCGCTGCGCTTCGGGCCCATAACGGAGCCGGTGAAACGAGATTCAAATGCCAGTCCGGCTCAGATCGAGCCGGTAAAATCATCCAAGATCGCGGCAAACCGGCGCTTGTTTACCGGAGTCGTAAGCGGGATCGCGCATTACGGCAACTGCGTCGGAATCCCAACGATTGGCGGCGAGATTTATTTTGATGAAAGCTTCGAAGGCAATCCGCTCGTAAATGTTTTTTGCCTCGGCGTGTTGCGGCATGAACAGCTCGCGCGCGGCGCCGCGCGCGGCGTGGGCAATCCAGTCTTTTACGTTGGCGCGGAGACCGGACGTGACGGTCTTGCTGGGGCTGCGTTTGCGTCCCGCGAACTAACAGATCAATCGCGCGAAGATCGTCCCGCCGTTCAGGTTGGCGATCCGTTCAAGGAAAAATTATTGCTCGAAGCGTGTCTCGAATTACTCGCCCGCGGTGCCGTTGCTGGAATTCAAGATATGGGCGCAGCCGGTCTCACTTGTTCGACGTGTGAAACGGCGAGTCGTGCCGGCAGCGGAATTGAAATCGATTTGGCCAAAGTGCCGAAACGCGAACCGGGCATGACAGCGTACGAAATTTTGTTGAGCGAATCGCAGGAACGGATGCTGATCATCGCCAAACGCGGGAAAGAAAACATCGTGCGCGAAGTTTTTGAAAAATGGGATGTGCCCTGTGCCGAGATCGGAAACGTGACGGACGATGGCATGATGCGAGTCCGAAATAACGGCGTAATTGCTGCAGAGATTCCGGCGAAACCTCTCGCTGAAGAAGCGCCCCTATATTCACGCGATGCGAAAGGACCCAGCGTAACGGCGGTCCATGACTCCCGAATCGACGATCTTCCCAAAACCGACAATTATCAAGCACTCCGACGATTGCTGCGCACTCCGACGATTGCGTCAAAGAATTGGGTGTATCGTCAATACGATCACACTGTGCGGAACGGCACGATTGTAAAACCGGGATCGGACGCAGCTGTCTTCTTCATCCGCTACGCAAACAAAATTCTGGCTGCGACGACCGACTGTAATTCACTCTACTGCGCACTCAATCCGCGCGAAGGCGGCAAAATCGCTGTCGCTGAAGCGGCACGCAATCTCACCTGTTCAGGCGCAAGGCCGCTGGCCGTGACCGACAATTTGAATTTTGGCAATCCTTATAAACCGGAAAACTTCTGGCAGCTTCACGAAGCAGTAGATGGCATCGCCGAAGCTTGCCGCGCATTCGGGACACCAGTTATCGGGGGAAATGTCTCTTTATATAATGAGAATCCGGCGGGTGTTGTCGATCCAACGCCGACCATCGGAATGGTCGGCTTGATTGATGAAGAACGGCATATTACCACGCAATGGTTCAAAAACGCCGGCGACGTGGTCATTCTTGCCGGGCAAGTCGGCAACGAACTCGGCGGATCGCAGTTCTTAAAGGTCTGTCACGGACGCAAGCAAGGTCCCCCACCCGGTGTCGATCTTGAACTTGAAATTAAAGTGCAAAACGCAGTTCGCGATTTAATTCGCGAAGGCCTGGTGAAGAGCGCGCACGATTGCTCCGAAGGCGGGCTCGCCGTTGCGCTTACCGAATGTTGCTTTAATCCGTCTGGTTTCTTGGGCGTCGATGTCGATCTTAATTTTAGCGACACGGCAACAGAAATTCTCTTTAACGAATCGCAGTCACGCATTGTGATTTCCGTCGCGGCGGATGACGCCGAAAAGATGATGTCGATCTTGCGAGAACGCAGCGTTCCCTGTCGACAATTGGGCAAAGTCGGCGGTGACGAGCTGCGCATCCGCATAAACGAAGAAACTTTCCGCTGGCCGATTGTCGATCTTTACGACCATTGGTTTAACGCCATCCGCATAGCTGTTGAAGGTCAAACGGAAAGAATTCCGAGCTTGTGAAGGGGACGTTAGAACGCAACATTTGAACGCCGCCCCATTTAGTGGATTATTTAGTGTGATCTCTCCAGACAGCACCGACATGGTCGAGCCGGGCGAAGCCGAGGCTTACCCACGGCACGAATGTGGGCTTTTCGGTGTGTTCGGCCATCCGAACGCGGCGGTACTGACCTACTACGGGCTTTTCGCTTTGCAGCATCGCGGCCAGGAGAGCGCCGGCATTGTCACGAACAGTGGCCCAGGGACGTCGTTCCTGGTGCACAAAGACATGGGCTTGGTCTCGCAGGTCTTTGGCCAGGAAGAACTGGCGAAGCTCAAAGGCACACGCGCGATCGGCCATACCCGTTACTCGACCACTGGGACAAGCACGATCAAGAACGCGCAACCGTTTGTGGTCGATTGCGTGCGCGGGCAAATGGCGATCGCGCACAATGGCAACTTAATCAACGCCGACCTCTTGCGTGACGAGCTGGAACGCAAAGGTTCCATTTTTCAAACGACTGCTGACAGCGAGATCATTTTACACCTGCTTGCGCGGCCGGCTGACAATGGCGCCAGCGTGTTGTCGGCGCTACGCAGAATCGAAGGTGCATTTTCGCTTATCATCATGAGTGAGCGCGAGCTCATCGCCGTGCGCGACCCGTTCGGCTGGCGACCGCTCTCGCTCGGTAAACTCGACGGAGCATATGTAGTCGCGTCCGAAACCTGCGCTTTTGATCTCATTCACGCGGAGTTTATCCGCGAAATTGAACCGGGCGAAGTGTTGATCATCGACGAAAACGGATTGCGCTCAGAGCGACCTTTCCCGGACGAACGGCCGGCGTTCTGCATGTTCGAATACGTTTACTTCGCGCGCCCGGACAGCATGATCGGCGGCGTTAATGTCGGAAAAGTCCGAATGGAAATGGGGCGCGAGCTCGCACGTAAGTTTCCTGTGGAGGCAGATATTGTTGTACCGGTCCCTGACTCCGGAAATTATGCCGCCCTCGGCTTTGCTCAGGAACTGAAAATTCCTTACGCGCACGCATTCGTCCGCAATCACTACATTGGCCGCACGTTTTTGCAGCCAAGCCAACTCATCCGCGATTTCGACGTGCGAGTGAAATTGAATTTAATCAAGGAAATGGTCGCGGGAAAACGAGTGGTGGTTGTGGATGATTCAATCGTGCGGGGAACGACGGCGCGCGCGCGAGTTGTGACCTTGCGCGAGGCGGGTGCGAAGGAAGTCCACATACGGGTAAGCTGTCCTCCACACCGCTTTGCTTGTCATTACGGCATCGATTTTCCCGATCCGGAAAAATTGATCGCCAATCAGATGTCGATGGAAGAAATCTGCAAATACCTGGGTGTGGACAGCCTTGGTTATCTCGATATCGAGGGCATGGTGCGGGCGACCGGAAAGCCGTTGAATGGCTTTTGTCTGGCGTGTTTTACCGGCGATTACCCCTTGCCCGTCGATCCCGCGCTCGACAAGTTCATCATGGAAAAACGCGAACAACGCGCCAGAGCGCTCGCCGATCAAGAAGCGCATCCGACGTTGTTTGCGGATCTCAAGTAAGTAGGTGGGGCGATTGGCTCAATCGTCCGGATGGTTCGGGTGGAACCGTCCCACCAAAGAAAATGAGAACGAAGAAAAAGGCGTACGCGCGTGCGGGCGTAGATGTCGATCTTGGCAATCGCCTGAAACGGCACATTCAATTACTCGTCAAGCGAACGCACGGCGTACAAGTGCTTGGAAAAATCGGCGGCTTCGGCGGTTTATTTGCGCCGAACTTTCGCGGAATGCACGAACCGGTCCTCGTCGCGAGCATCGATGGTGTTGGGACGAAATTGAAAATCGCGTTTGCAATGAATAAGCACGACACCGTCGGCGGTGATCTGGTGAACCACTGCGTGAACGACATCGCTGTGCTGGGGGCACAACCGCTTTTCTTTCTCGATTACATCGGTTGCGAAAAACTTGAGCCGCGCATCTTTCATCAACTGTTGCGCGGTCTTTCTCGTGCATGCCGATCTGCTGGTTGTGCCTTGATTGGGGGCGAAACAGCGCAAATGCCCGGGATGTATCGCAAAGGCGAATACGATCTCGCTGGTTGCATCGTCGGCGTCGTTGACCGCGCCAAGATCATCGATGGCAGCAACATTAAATCGGGCGATGCTATCCTCGGTCTCGGTTCAAACGGTTTACACACGAACGGTTATTCGCTCGCGCGTAAAATTCTGTTGGAGACGATGGCGTTGAAAATTAGCTCATATCTACCTGGATCGACCATCACCGTTGGAGAAGAACTTTTGCGCCTGCACGAAAATTATCGGCCGCTGCTGGCGAGAGTCCCGAGCGGGGTCATCAAAGGCCTGGCGCATATCACCGGTGGCGGTCTAATCGACAATCTGCCACGCATTTTGCCTAACAATTGCGACGCCGTGATCGACACAAAGAGTTGGCGTGTCCCACGAATTTTCCAAACGCTACAGCAAAAGGGAAATGTCGGTGCTGGGGAGATGTATCAGGTTTTCAACATGGGCATCGGCATGGTGGCGATTGTGTCGGAGCGCGACGCAAAGCGGACGATGTCGATCCTACGCGGAAAGCAAATCGGTCGCGTTGAACGTGGCGCTGGCAAGGCTCATTTGGTCTTCTGATGGAGGAACACGCTCCGTCATTCCCATTTTGGGGGACGAGACAGACGCGTCCGTGCAACGAACGCGTCCCTGCAACTCGGATGACAGCTGTGAAGATCGCTCAGAAGCGAAGATCGCTCAGAAGCGAAGATCGCTCGGGAGCTGCGTTGCTTAAAGGCGAGTATGTCGGCTTTTCACTGCCGACCAGACGACACAGAATCAACTACATCCATCGGTACTTGAACCTCCGGGGTCGATTCGAGCTTGGCCTTTTTGTCTCGGTGTACGATCCGCTCCAAACCCGCGCGGTGGGCGGCAAGATCGACCAGTTCGGCTACACGCAATTTCAGGGCACGCGCTCGGGTCCCAAGAAAAATGACGAAAAGCAGATACGGGACGATGAACCAGAGGTCGACGTGAGAAATGTTGAGCTGTCGATATACTAAGAGCGCTAACGCAACAAGATTAAGGATCACCGTCGTCGTGACCAGACGGCTACGAAGCCGCACGCGTGTCAGGCATTTTCCGCTGCCATGATATTCCGTGACGGTCTGGAGCACAACGCTCCACCAAAAATTTCCATAAATTTTAATGTCCCATTCATTCCAACCGGTATCAGTTGAATAGCGCCAGCCTTCTTCCTCGAGCAACTGGAAGATAACACCCAGCAAGCAATGACGGTCCCTGCCCTCTTCACTCCAAAAAATTTGTCGGCCGCGACTGCCCGTAACATTGCCGTCCGTGGGCAAATATTCGTGCGCTCGAATTACGCTTCGCGGCGTCCGCTTAAAATGTAGCCAGGTGAAGTACCGCGACCAACCTCGCACCAGAGGTTGAACCAGGGCCAAAAACATGACGAGCAGCCGCGCATGAACCGTGTCGAATTTTGGTTCGATCGCCGTGCGCACCATGTACGAGAGCGCCACGCAGAGGGTGCCGCCACACATGAGGTACGGCACGATGCGCAATGCGGGCAAAAAGATTCCGAGACCAAAAAGAAAAATCGTAAGCGCCAACCATTCAATGCTGCTGAGGTAAGCGGCGATCTCCGATTGCGGCGTCGGATAAATCGACTGAAAAAATCCTTCGCCGAAAATTCCGTGATAAATAACCGGCCGATTAATAAACCAACTAAAGCGTGGTGTTCCATAGATCTGACCGCGCCATTTCGCAGTTCCAGTTGGGCCGAAAAAGATTAAATGCTTAAAGCGCAGCAGCGATTCCGCTTCGCCGTAACCGTCCTGTTGTTTCAGAAAAGCCCGTAGCGTGAAACGGCGATGGTGCCACACGATCGCGGTCGCGCTGAAAGCAATGACGCAACCTGCCTGTTGAAGTCGCCAGCAAAAATCGACATCGTCGCCGGCCTTGTGGTATTCGCCATCGAAGCCACCAATGTTTTCAAACGCCCACCGATAGAACGCCATATTACAACCAGGAACGTGCTCGGCGACTATGTCCGTGAGTAGAACATGGCTGGGCCCGCCGGGCGCTGCCGCCACACAGGCCTGGATCCAGTTCTGTGCCGGTGGGGTCACGTTTGGCCCGCCGACTCCAGCGTAATCGCCGCTCAAGAGCGTGCCGATTAAATAATAAAGCCAATCAACATCCGCCATGCAGTCCGAATCGGTGTAGGCGAAAACCTCTCCCTTCGCGGCCGCCGCGCCGGTGTTTCGCGCATGACTCAAGCCGTGATTTTCCTGATAGATATAACGAACGTGTGGAAATTGCTCAGCGATGTCGCGCGTATCGTCGGTCGAACCATCATCGACTAGAATAATTTCATAATCGGAATAGTTCAGCCTGCCTAAAGAATCCAAGCAGGCAGCGAGCGTCCGGCCGCCGTTGTACGAACAGACAATTACGGAAACAAACGGCGCCCGCAGCAACGGGCGATGCGGTAATGCAGAATTCTCCTGACCAAGCCTCTCTTTCAGCGTGTAGAACGATTTCTTCGGCGTTCGCTGGCGCGTGACGATCCCAAACGCCCAATCGCTAATATCCTGCCCGCCAGTAAACCATTCGTCCGTCCATGTAAAAAAGATGGTTCCGGCGAGACCGCATTTCACCACGCTGTCAACGTGCCAACTGAGCATTTCCGCCTGCTCCTCCTGGGAATGGCGGATCGTGTCCATGCCGAATTCGCCGAGGATGAGCGGACGCTCTCCGGTTAAATTTTGGAGACGCAAAAGATAATGCTCGAAGTCGCGTTGATCATGTAGGTAAACGTTGAAGCAGCAAAAATCGACATTCTGCGGCAGCAGATATTCGGTCGGCGGATAAGTGGCATACGAAAAAAGAGTGTTTGGATCGATTGCGCGCCCGATCCGAATCAAGCTCTCGATAAAATCCGCGACCCGGCGCACGCCAAGCCACCGCACCATCGTGCTAGAGATTTCGTTGCCGACGAGATAGCCGAATATCGCCGGATGACCGGCATGCGCGTTTACCCCAACCCGGACTGATTCAGCAATCTGACGGCGTGCCTTTCTATCGCGTAGAAATTCGATGTGCTTCGCCCACGGCAACGTAACGATCACGCGCATCCCTGCACTGGCGCAGCGATCGAGAAACCAACGCGGCGGAGCATGATAAATCCGCATGAGGTTCAGGCCTGCCTCGCGCATCAGTCCAAGATCGACATCAACCTGATCCGCCGACCCAAGATAACTTCCATCCGCGTCCGGCTTGAATGGTCCGTAGGTGACGCCTTTAACAAAAAACTTCCGGTCGCCTTCGAAAAAGAATTTCGCTACCGCGCGAATTCGCAAGTTCACAGCGGCAACTTCCTAGTCGAAGCATTGCGCCGACGCAAAGATTTTAAGATAGCGGCTGTTCACAAAACCGCGTTAGATCTGTCCATGGCAATATCCTGGGTCGAGACGATTGAAGGTCAGTCACCTCAACCTAAAATCACAGTTCACGAAGTGCTTGGCTTATAACGGCGGCCGTCCGCTCGATGTCTTCCGGCATATGCGCCGTCGAAATAAAGCCAGTCTCAAATTGCGATGGCGCGAAATAGACGCCGCGTTTCAAACAGGCATGGAAAAATTTCGCAAACATTTTCAGGTCGCTTCGCTGGGCAGTGGCAAGATCGACAACTGGTCCTGAGGTAAAGAACAAGCAAAACATTGAGCCGATCCGGTGAAATGTGATGTTCATTTTTGCCTTTGCCGTCGCGTCTCTTACTAGTGTTTCAAATCGCTGGCCCAGTTCCTCGAGCACCTTCCAGCCGTCAATTCGTCCCAGCTCGCGTAGTTGCGTAAGTCCGGCCGCCATCGCAAGCGGATTCCCGGACAACGTTCCAGCTTGATAAACAGGGCCATTAGGTGAGAGCTGGTCCATAATCTCGGCACGTCCACCAAATGCGCCGACAGGTAATCCGCCGCCGATCACTTTTCCGAGTGCACTCAAGTCCGGTTTGATTCTATAGATTTCCTGCGCTCCGCCGGGCGCGAGACGAAACCCGGT
>Ga0209473_1002262_pt1 | contig 10628 bp, 7 predicted proteins | sample GraSoiAngelo_133_FD_185890 | JGI IMG/M metagenome (GOLD analysis project Ga0209473, IMG submission 185890) | Grasslands soil microbial communities from the Angelo Coastal Reserve, California, USA - 14_0929_05_20cm (SPAdes) (version 2) | ecosystem: Environmental > Terrestrial > Soil > Grasslands ...
CGCAAGGAGAGCCACTGGATGTGGTTCGTCTTTCCGCAACTGCAGGGTCTGGGCTCGAGCGCTACGGCACGGCGCTATGCGCTTGCCTCCGTCGAGGAGGCGCGTGCCTACCTCGCGCACCCGGTCCTGGGGGCGCGCCTGCGCGAATGCACGCGGCTGGTGAACGGCACCGAGGGCCGTACGATCGAGGAGATCTTCGGCTACCCCGACTACCTCAAATTCCGCTCGTGCATGACGCTCTTCGAGCGTGCGGCAGTGGACACGGGCCACGGGGCCGGCACCGCCAGTGCAGGCGATGCAGGAGGCGCGCAGGTGTTCCGTGAGGCCCTGGGGAAGTACTTTGCCGGTGAGGAGGATCCCCTCACCCTCCGGCTGCTCACGTCCTAGGCTTGCGGAATTTGAAGATGAACTGATCGGTGTGGCCGCGGATGGCCGGATCGAACACCTTCGCGGTGTGCGGATCGTCCTGGTTGCTCAGGATGTCGCTCCTGGCTTCGAACCTGAAGCCTGCGGACATGACTTCCTTCTTCACCGCCTCCGGATCGATGCGATGCAGCGTCGAGGTGTCGCGGAAGCCCGAGCCGGCCTGCGCGGCGTGATCGAGCACCAGGTACACCCCACCCGGCTTCAGGGCCCTGAACACCGCTTTGTCGATGTCGGCAACCTGGATGTCGGGCAGGTTGTGAAAGTCGTGATAGTTCTGGGACGTCCACACGAGGTCGAGGCCGCGCGGCAGCTCGAGCTGCGCGACCTTCTGCACGCTCACCGTCACGTTGCGGTAGTGGCTGTCGGAGGTGATCGGCTGCAGGCGAGCCGCCGGATCGGGTTGATCGGCGGGCGCATCGGGGCGGCGCGGCGGCACCACCGCGTAGACCTTGCCCCTGGGGCCGACCACGGCGCTCAACAGGCGCGTGAAATAACCCGCTCCCGGAATCAACTCGGCCACCTGGTCGCCGGGTTTGACGCCCGCAACGGCGAGAGTCAGAGCCGGATGGCGATCCGCGTCGCGCTTGGTGTCCGCTTCCGGCCGCGCACTATCGCCGACCGCCCGCGTGATGTAGGGCGGGGTCACCCGCCCGCGGGCAGATCCGTGTCCCGCGTAGACAGCGCTGACGGCCAGGGTCGCGGCGAGCGCGCAGCCGCTGGCGAGGATCTTTGCACGTACCATGTCAATCGCTCTCCTCGCAGTGCCCGCGCACTGTAGCAGGGCGCCAAGGCCCTCGCTTCGCCGCGCTCACCGGGCATCACGTCGCGTGGGAACGGCTACCCGCGGCTTGCCGCGCCACAGCGCCGCGACCTGTCAGCTCGAGCTGCCAGGTCTCGGCGATGAGATCGTGTCCGAAGCTGCGATGGGGTTCGCGCGCCGTTCGCGTGAATCCCGCCTGCTCATACAGACGGCGGGCCGCCGCCAGGTTTTGCTGCGTCCACAGGACGATGCGCTCATAGCCCGCCGCGCGCGCGAAGCGCACACACTCGCTGACCAGCGTGCGACCCAGGCCGAGGCCGCGCGCCTCGGGCTCCACCAGCAGCAGCCGCAGCTTTGCGGTGCCGCTCTTGCCGGCCACCAGGAAAATGCACCCCAGGCGGCGGCCCGCGGCATTTTCCGCGATCCAGCAGCGCTCGCGCGCCGGATCGAGCTTCTTGATGAAGTCCGCCGTGATGCGCGCCACCAGCGCCTCGAATTCCTCGTTCCAGCCGTATTCGCGGGCGTACAGCACGCCGTGGCGCTCGACCACCCAGCCCATGTCCCCGGGGCGGTGCGTACGCAACGACACCTTCGCCGGGCTGCCGTCGGCGCGGAAGGCGCAGCGGATGACGCTCATCGCCTCCAGCAGCGCCGCCCGTCGCGAGCCGTCGAGCCCCGACAGCATCGAGCGAACCTGCTGCTGCGAACGGCGCTCAAGGGGCGCGAACACCCGCCGTCCGACCACGGTCAGCCGCAGCGGCCGGCGGCGCGCGTCCGCCGCCAGCGTGGCGCGTGCCAGCAGGCGCTGCGCCGCAAAGCCCTTGAGAATGCGGCTCAAGTAGCCGCGGTCGAGGCCGAGCTCGGCGCCCAGCTCGCCGGCCGTGATCCCCGGGCGGTGCGCGATCTCGTACATCACCCTCACCTGGGTGAGGGAGTAGGGGCTGTCTAGCAGCCCCTGCGACAGCACGCCGATCCGGCGGGTGTAGTCGCGGTTGAAGGCGCGCACCTCACTGATCTGCTGGCTCGAGACCGGCATCGTCGGCACCTCGGGTGATCAGCGGCTACTGTCGCGAATATAGTTGACTAGGTCAACTATCTGCCGGCGGGGAGCCGGGAATGCTGGCCCGGAGCGCCCCCGCACGATCACGCACGAGCCAGCCGCGCGCGCAGGTGCTCCTTCACACCCGGCCACTCCGCCGCCACGATCGAGAAGCGCGCCGAATCGCGCGGCGTCAGGTCTGCGCCTAAGCGGTGGGAGCGCAGCACGCCTTCGAAGTTGGCTCCGATGCGCGCCAGCGCCGCACGCGAGCGCTCGTTGCGCACGTCGGTGTGAAAACACACGCGCTGTACGCCCCACACCTCGAAGGCGTGGGTCAGCAAGAGGAGCTTGGCCTCGGTGTTCGCGGCGGTGCGCATCGCGGCGGGCGCGAGCCACGTATAGCCGATCTCGCAGCCGTCGGGACCGGCGTGCGTGGCCGCCGGATGTCCGGGCGGCCAGGACCAGCGCTCGATGTCGAAGAAACGGCTCGCGCCCACCACGGCGCCGTCGGCGACGCGCACGGTGGCAAGCGGCACCGCCGTGCCCGCCTCGCGCGCGGTGAGCGCGCTCTCGACGTAGCGCGCCATCTGCGCCGTGCCGATCGGCACGGCACTCCACTGATAGAGCGCGAGATCCGGGCCCGCCGCGGCGACGAGGCCGGGGATGTGGGCACGTTCGAGCGGCTCGAGCCGGATGTGCGTGCCGGCGAGAGTGGGGTGCGTGGAATCGCGATCCATGGCGTCACCTCGGGGCGTGGGCAATCCGCCGCCCCATCGCGACTATGTCACGGCCCGCGCGTCGTTCGATGGCCTGAAGACCGAGCGCGTGCTATTCTGGCTAGATTAAAGCTAGATTAATCAATTTGGATACACCATGACTACCCCCTGCATTTCCGTTCCCCTGGCAGAAGCCAAGAACAAGCTGTCCGAGCTCGTCGACCGGGTAAGCCGTGGCGAAGAATTCGTGATCACCCGGCACCATGCCGAGATTGCCCGCCTCGTTCCCGTCACGCGCCCGCGCCGTCAGGATGTGAGCGAGGCGATCGCCAAGATGCGCGCCGCCCGCAAGCGCAGGAGCGCCTCCGTCGCGGAAATCATCTCGTGGAAGAACCAGGGGCGCCGATGAGCCTGGAGTTCGTATTAGACGCTTCGGTCACCGTGGCGTGGTTATTTCAGGACGAGACCGCCTCCTCCACGGACGCCTTGCTCGATGAGCTGAACCAAGACGGGCGAGCCGTCGTCGCAATGCACTGGGCGCTGGAGGTGAGCAATACGCTGCTCATGGCGGAGCGACGCAGGCGTTCCTCTGCCGCCGAATCTGCCCACTTCCTCGGCATCCTCGGCGCGCTCCCTATCGAGACAGACCAGGAGACGGCGTCCAATGCGGGCACCACGGCGCTGGCACTTGCGCGCAGCCACGATCTCACGCTCTACGACAGCGCCTACCTGGAACTCGCCATGCGCCGCAATCTGCCTCTGGCAACGCTCGACAAGGACCTCAGAGCGGCGGCCAGGAAGACCGGAGTTCAGTGCCTGCCGGCGAAGCTCTGAGCGCCGGTTTTTAGCCCGCGGCGCTCTCCGACTCTTCGCCGACGCTCGCTTCTTCCGCATCCGGCAGCCCACCGCCGACGTCCATGAAGCTGCGACGCTCGGTGCCCTCCATCTTGCGGCGGCGCGAGGCATGGGCCGCGAAGCCGGTGCCCGCCGGGATGAGCCGACCGACGATGACATTCTCCTTGAGGCCGCGCAGATCGTCCTTGAGTCCCCGCACCGCGGCCTCGGTCAGCACGCGGGTGGTCTCCTGGAACGAGGCCGCGGAGATGAACGACTCGGTCGCGAGTGAGGCCTTGGTGATGCCGAGCAGCACCGGCTGCAGCCGTGCCGCCTTCTTGCCGTCGTGTTGCGCGCGATCGTTGATGTCGAGCGCGCGCGAGCGGTCGAGCTGCTCGCCGCGCAGCAGCGCCGTCTCGCCGGCCTCCTGCACTTCGGTCTTGCGCAGCATCTGGCGGATGATCACCTCGATGTGCTTGTCGTTGATCTTCACACCCTGCAGGCGGTAGACGTCCTGGATCTCGCGCACCAGGTAGTTGGCGAGTGCCTCGACGCCCTGCAGGCGCAGGATGTCATGCGGGTTCGGCTCGCCGTCGGCGATGACTTCACCGCGCTCCACGGTCTCGCCTTCGAAGACGTTGAGCTGGCGCCACTTCGGAATCAGCTCCTCGTACTTCTCACCGTCGTCCGAGGTGATGATCAGGCGCCGCTTGCCCTTGGTCTCCTTGCCGAAGCTCACCGTGCCGGATTTCTCCGCGAGGATCGCCGGGTCCTTCGGTTTTCGCGCCTCGAACAAGTCGGCCACCCGCGGCAAGCCGCCGGTAATGTCGCGCGTCTTGGAGGACTCCTGCGGGATGCGCGCGATGACATCTCCCACCGAGACGCGCGCGCCGTCCTCAAGACTGACGAGCGCGCCCGGAGGCAGGGTGTAAACCGCCGGGATCTCGGTGTTGGCGAAGGTCACTTCCTTGCCCTTGCCGCTCAGCAGCTTGATGGTTGCACGCACTTCCTTGCCGCCGCGCTGCTTGGTATCGAGCACCACCGTGCTCGACAGGCCGGTGACCTCGTCGACCTGCGAGGTGACCGTCATGCCATCGACGAAGTCCTGGAACTTAACCAGGCCCGCAACCTCGGTGACCACCGGGTGGGTGTGCGGATCCCAGGTCGCGACCACCTGGCCCGCGGCCACGGTCGCGCCTTCCTTGACGCTGATCATGGCGCCGTACGGGATCTTGTAGCGTTCGCGCTCGCGGCCGAAGTCATCCACCACGCCGATCTCGCCCGAGCGCGACACCGCCACCAGGTGCCCCTTCTCGTGCTGCACCGTCTTGATGTGATGGAAGCGCACCACGCCCTTGTTGCGCACCTCGACGCTGCTGGCTGCGGCCGCTCTTGATGCGGCGCCGCCGATGTGGAAGGTACGCATGGTGAGCTGGGTGCCGGGTTCGCCGATCGACTGCGCGGCGATGACGCCCACGGCCTCGCCGATGGAGATCGGCCGGCCGCGCGCCAGGTCCCGCCCGTAGCAGTGCGAGCACACGCCGTAACGCGTCTCGCAGGTGATCGGGGAGCGCACCTTGATCTGGTCCACGCCCTCGGTCTCGAGCAGGCGCACCAGCTTTTCATCCAGCAGCGCGCCGTTCTGGATCAGCACTTCCTTGTGACCCGGCCTGACGATGTCTTCCGCCATCACCCGGCCGAGCACGCGCTCGCCGAGGGCCTCCACGACGTCGCCGCCTTCGACCAGCGGGCTCATCGCAAGTCCGTTGGAGGTGCCGCAATCGACCTCGGTGACCACGAGGTCCTGCGCCACGTCCACCAGGCGGCGGGTGAGGTAGCCGGAGTTCGCGGTCTTCAGCGCCGTGTCGGCGAGTCCCTTGCGGGCGCCGTGCGTGGAGATGAAGTACTGCAGTACGTTCAGGCCCTCGCGGAAGTTCGCCGTGATCGGCGTCTCGATGATCGAGCCGTCGGGCTTGGCCATCAGGCCGCGCATGCCGGCAAGCTGGCGAATCTGCGCCGCGGAGCCGCGCGCGCCCGAGTCGGCCATCATGAAGATCGAGTTGAAGGATTTCTGCTTGTGGTGCACACCCTTGAGGTCGGTGGCCTCCTCGGAGCCCAGCTTTTCCATCATGGCCTTCGCCACCTGGTCATTGGCGCGCGACCAGATGTCGACCACCTTGTTGTAGCGCTCGCCGTTGGTGACCAGGCCGGAGGCGTACTGGTCCTGGATTTCCTTCACCTCGTTGTCGGCCGAGGTGACGATGCGGGTCTTCTGCTCCGGAATGACGATGTCGTCGATCCCGAAGGAGATTCCGGCGCGCGTCGCGTAGTGGAAGCCGGTGTACATGAGCTGGTCGGCGAACACCACCGTTTCCTTGAGGCCCAGGGCGCGGTAGCACGCGTTGATGGTCGCGGAGATCGCCTTCTTGGTCATGTCCTGATTGATGAGATCGAAGGACAGGCCACGGGGGAGGATCTCGAACAGCAGCGCCCGGCCCACCGTGGTGTCGGCGATGCGCACCCGCTCGGTGAGCTGCGCGCCCGCGGTGCGCAGGTGCTCGCGCAGGCGTACGCGCACTTTCGCCTGCAGCTCCACGCCGCGGCTCTCGTAGGCACGATGCACTTCCTGCACGTCGCCGAACACCATACCCTCGCCGCGCGCGCCGATGCGCTCGCGCGTCATGTAGTACAGGCCGAGCACCACGTCCTGGGAGGGCACGATGATCGGATCGCCGTTGGCGGGCGACAGGATGTTGTTCGACGACATCATGAGCGCGCGCGCCTCCAGCTGCGCTTCCAGCGACAGCGGTACGTGCACCGCCATCTGGTCGCCGTCGAAGTCGGCGTTGAAGGCGGTGCACACCAGCGGGTGCAGCTGGATCGCCTTGCCCTCGACCAGCAGCGGCTCGAACGCCTGGATGCCGAGCCGATGCAGTGTCGGGGCGCGGTTCAGCAGCACCGGATGCTCGCGGATCACCTCTTCGAGGATGTCCCACACCTCCGCTCCCTCGCGCTCCACCAGGCGCTTGGCGGCCTTGATGGTCGAGGCCTCGCCGCGCAGCTGCAGTTTCTGGAAGATGAACGGCTTGAAGAGCTCGAGCGCCATCTTCTTCGGCAGGCCGCACTGGTGCAGGCGCAGCTGCGGGCCGACCACGATGACCGAGCGCCCCGAGTAGTCGACGCGCTTGCCGAGCAGGTTCTGGCGGAAGCGCCCCTGCTTGCCCTTGATCATGTCGGCGAGCGACTTGAGCGGGCGCTTGTTGGTGCCGGTGATGGCGCGGCCGCGGCGGCCGTTATCGAGCAGCGCGTCCACCGCCTCCTGCAGCATGCGCTTTTCGTTGCGCACGATGATGTCGGGCGCGTTCAGCTCCAGGAGCCGGCGCAGGCGGTTGTTGCGGTTGATGACACGGCGGTACAGGTCGTTCAGGTCCGAGGTCGCGAAGCGCCCGCCATCGAGCGGCACCAGCGGCCGTAGATCCGGCGGCAGCACCGGCAGCACCGTCATGACCATCCACTCGGGCTTGTTGCCCGACTCGACGAACGACTCGATCAGCTTCAGGCGCTTCGACAGGCGCTTGAGCTTGGTCTCCGACGAGGTGCCGGCCATTTCCTCGCGCACCTTGACAATCTCGGCCGCCAGGTCGATGGTGCGCAGCAGCTCGTACACGGCCTCCGCGCCCATGCGGGCGTCGAACTCATCGCCGTGCTCCTCGATCGCCTCGAGGTACATCTCATCGGTCAGCAGCTGGCCACGCTGCATCGGGGTCATACCCGGATCGATGACCACGAAGGCCTCGAAGTACAGCACCCGCTCGATCTCGCGCAGGGTCATGTCGAGCATCAGTCCGATGCGCGAGGGGAGCGACTTCAGGAACCAGATGTGCGCGGTGGGGCTGGCGAGCTCGATGTGGCCCATGCGCTCGCGGCGCACTTTCGACTGAGTCACCTCGACGCCGCATTTCTCGCACACCACGCCGCGGTGCTTGAGGCGTTTGTACTTGCCGCACAGGCACTCGTAGTCCTTCACGGGACCAAAGATCTTGGCGCAGAACAGGCCGTCGCGCTCGGGCTTGAAGGTGCGGTAGTTGATGGTCTCGGGCTTCTTCACCTCCCCGTACGACCAGGCGCGGATCATCTCAGGCGACGCCAGCCCGATCTTGATGGAATCGAAATGCTCGACCGGCGCGTGCTGCCTGAACAGTTTCAATAAGTCTTTCATCTAATCTCCTAACGGCCGTTTCACGCCGTCTGTTACCGGGGTCCCCGGAAAATCACGCGTCTTGATCAGCAGACCGAATCTTGCCGAACGTGCCAAGCGTGATTTTCCGGGGTGGTACCTCAGTCCTGCTCCAGTTCCATGTTGATGCCGAGCGAGCGGATCTCCTTCACCAGGACGTTGAAGGACTCCGGCATGCCCGCATCCATCTGGTGGTTGCCGTCGACGATGTTCTTGTACATCTTGGTGCGGCCGTTCACGTCATCCGACTTCACGGTCAGCATCTCCTGTAGGGTATACGCCGCCCCGTAGGCCTCGAGCGCCCAGACTTCCATCTCTCCGAAGCGCTGGCCGCCGAACTGGGCCTTGCCGCCGAGCGGCTGCTGCGTGACCAGGCTGTAGGGTCCGGTCGAGCGCGCGTGCATCTTGTCGTCGACCAGGTGGTTCAGCTTCAGCATGTACATGTACCCGACCGTCACCTGGCGCTCGAAGCGCTCGCCGGTGCGGCCGTCGTACAGGTAGGTCTGGCCGTTCAGGGGCAGCTCGGCGAGCTGCAGCATGCGCTTGATCTCCGCCTCGCTCGCGCCGTCGAACACCGGCGTCGCCATCGGCACGCCGTTGGTGAGGTTTCTGGCGAGCTGCATGAGGTCCGCGTCGTTCATGCTGTCAATGTCTTCGCGCTGGCCGCCGGTCTCGTTGTAGATCTGCTTCACGAACGCGCGCAGCTCCGAGGCCACCGCCTGCGCTTCGAGCATGCGGCCGATCTTCAGTCCCACGCCCTTCGCCGCCCAGCCAAGGTGCGTCTCCAGCACCTGGCCGACGTTCATGCGCGAGGGGACGCCCAGCGGATTGAGCACCACATCGACGGGCGTGCCGTCCTCGAGGTAGGGCATGTCCTCGACCGGCACGATGGTGGAGATCACGCCCTTGTTGCCGTGGCGACCGGCCATCTTGTCGCCCGGCTGCACGCGACGCTTCACCGCGAGATACACCTTGACCATCTTGAGCACGCCCGGAGCGAGATCATCGCCGGCGGTGATCTTGGCCTTCTTGTCATCGAGGCGCTTCTCGAACGCCTTGCGCTGCGCCTTCAGCCGCTCCGAGGCCTGCTCGAGCTGCGTGTTGGCCTCCTCGCTCTCCAGGCGGATCTCGAACCACTCCTCGCGCGGCACCTCATCGAGGTACTCGCCGGCGATGCGGGTGCCGCTGCGCAGCTTCTTCGGCCCGCCCGCGGCGCTTTGACCCACCAGCATGTCGCGCACGCGCTGGAACAGGTCATCCTCGAGGATGCGCTGCTGGTCGGCGAAGTCCTTGCGCACCCGCTCGATCTCGGCCTTCTCTATCGACAGGGCGCGCGAATCCTTGTCCACCCCATCGCGCGTGAACACGCGCACGTCGATCACGGTGCCGTCCATGCCGGGCGGCACGCGCAGCCCCGTGTCCTTCACGTCGGAGGCCTTCTCGCCGAAGATCGCGCGCAGCAGCTTCTCTTCCGGCGTCAGCTGCGTCTCGCCTTTCGGGGTCACCTTGCCGACCAGGATGTCGCCGGCCTTCACTTCCGCGCCGATGAAGGCGATACCCGCCTCATCGAGCTTGGCGAGCGCCGCGTCGCCCACGTTGGGGATGTCGGCGGTGATTTCCTCCGGACCCAGCTTGGTGTCGCGCGCGACACAGGTGAGCTCTTCGATATGGATGGTGGTGAAGCGGTCTTCCTCCACCACCCGCTCGGAAATCAGGATCGAGTCCTCGAAGTTGTAGCCGTTCCAGGGCATGAACGCGACCAGCAGGTTCTGGCCCAGCGCCAGTTCCCCCAAGTGCGTCGACGGCCCGTCCGCCAGCACGTCACCACGCGCGATCACATCGCCCGCATTCACCAGCGGACGCTGGTTGATGCAGGTGTTCTGGTTCGAGCGCGTGTACTTGGTGAGGTTGTAGATGTCCACGCCCGGCTCGCCGGCGGTGGTCTCTTCGTCGTTCACCCGCACCACGATGCGCGAGGCATCGACCGAGTCGACGGTGCCGCCGCGCCGGTTGATCACCGTGACGCCCGAGTCGATCGCGACCGGGCGTTCCATGCCGGTACCCACCAGCGGGGTCTCGGAACGCAGCGTCGGGACCGCCTGGCGCTGCATGTTCGAACCCATGAGCGCGCGGTTGGCGTCGTCGTGCTCCAGGAACGGGATGAGGGAGGCGGCCACCGAGACGATCTGTTTCGGGCTCACGTCCATGTAGTTGATGCGGTCGCGCGGCATGAGCGTGAACTCGTTCTGGAAGCGGCACGAGACCAGCACATCGGTGAACTCGCCCTTAGGCCCGAGCACCGCGTTCGCCTGTGCGATCGCGAACTCGCCCTCCTCGATCGCCGACAGGTAATCGATGCGGTCGGTGACGCGGCCGTTGTCCACGCGCCGGTACGGCGTCTCGAGGAAGCCGTACTGGTTGGTGCGCGCGTACACCGACAGCGAGTTGATCAGGCCGATGTTCGGCCCTTCCGGGGTCTCGATCGGGCAGACGCGGCCGTAGTGGGTCGGGTGCACGTCGCGCACCTCGAATCCGGCGCGCTCGCGCGTGAGTCCCCCGGGACCCAGCGCCGACACGCGCCGCTTGTGGGTCACCTCCGACAGCGGGTTGTTCTGG
>Ga0209473_1002263_pt1 | contig 10627 bp, 9 predicted proteins | sample GraSoiAngelo_133_FD_185890 | JGI IMG/M metagenome (GOLD analysis project Ga0209473, IMG submission 185890) | Grasslands soil microbial communities from the Angelo Coastal Reserve, California, USA - 14_0929_05_20cm (SPAdes) (version 2) | ecosystem: Environmental > Terrestrial > Soil > Grasslands ...
CGGCGCTCGCCGCGCGCCGCGAGGGGCTGGCCGCCGCTGAGCTCGATTCGCGGCTCGCGGAAGGGGCGCTGGACGTAACTCTGCCGGGGCGTGGCCTCGCGCGCGGCGGCCTGCATCCCGCGACGCGCGCGCTCGAACGCATCGAGCAGCTTTTTCGCTCGATCGGATTCGACGTGGCGGACGGTCCAGAGATCGAGACCGACTTCTACAACTTCACGGCGCTCAATCAGCCGCAGGACCACCCCGCGCGCTCGATGCACGACACGTTTTACCTGAAGGGCGCCGGGCAAAACCTGCTTCTGCGCACGCACACGTCGCCGATCCAGGTGCGCTACATGCAGCATCACGAGCCTCCGTTCAAGATCATCGCGCCTGGCCGGGTGTACCGCGTCGATTCGGACGCGACGCACACGCCGATGTTCCACCAGGTGGAAGGCCTCTGGATCGACGAGGCGGTGAGCCTCGCGGATCTCAAGGGCGTTCTTACCGATTTCCTGCGCAAGTTCTTCGAAGACGAGAAGCTGCGAACGCGCTTCCGCCCGTCCTTTTTTCCTTTCACCGAACCGTCGGCCGAAGTCGACATGAGCTGCGTATTTTGCGGCGGCGCGGGCTGCCGGGTATGCGGGCAAACCGGTTGGCTAGAGGTAGCCGGCAGCGGTCAAGTGCACCCCAACGTGCTCAAGGCCTGTGGCGTGGACCACGAGAAGTACATGGGCTTCGCTTTCGGCATGGGTCCCGATCGGCTGACGATGCTGCGTTACGGGATAGACGACCTGCGACTTTTCTACGATGGCGATCTGCGTTTTCTCGCCCAGTTCACGTGAAATTTCCAGAAAGCTGGCTGCGCTCGTTCGTCGATCCGAAAATGCCGACGCAGGAACTCGCGCACGTGCTCACCATGGGCGGGCTCGACGTCGAATCGGTCGAACCGGTCGCGCCCGCTTTCGACAAGGTCGTAATCGGGCAAGTCCTTCAGGCCGCCAAGCATCCCAATGCGGACCGGCTCACTCTTTGCCGGGTCGATACCGGCGGCGACGCGCCCCTTTCGATCGTATGCGGGGCGCCCAATGTCGTCGTCGGAATGAAAGCGCCTGTGGCGCTGTTGGGGGCGCGGCTCCCGGGCATGGAAATCAAGCAAGCGAAGGTCCGGGGCGTCGAGTCGAGCGGCATGCTGTGCTCGGCGAAGGACCTGGGTCTCTCGCAGGATCATTCCGGCCTGCTTGTCTTGCCCGCCGATGCGCGGCCGGGGGCGGACGTGCGCCGGGTGCTCGATCTGGATGATCAGCTCATCACGCTCAAGCTCACTCCTAACCGCGGGGACTGCCTGAGCCTGCGGGGCATCGCACGCGAAGTCGCTATCCTGACCGCTACACCGCTTATCGTGCCCGCCGTGACTCCAGCGAAGGCCGCACTGCACGAAAAACGCGAGATCCTGCTCCAGGATACGGCTGCATGCCCGCGCTACTGCGGCCGCATCATACGCGCCGTCAACGTAAGAGCACGGACTCCCGACTGGATGGTGCGCCGCTTGGAGCGTTGCGGGATGCGCTCGATTTCGGCTATCGTCGACATCACCAATTTCGTGATGCTCGAGCTCGGGCAGCCTCTGCACGCTTTCGATAACCGTGCGATCAAAGGAGAAGTGATCGTGCGGCGCGCACGCCAGGGCGAGCGCCTCAGGCTGCTCAACGGGCAGGACATTGAATTAACCCCCGACGTGCTGCTGATCGCCGACACAGAGAAGCCGCTTGCGCTCGGCGGGGTCATGGGCGGTGAGGCGAGTGCGGTTTCCGATTCGACCGCCGAGGTGTTTCTCGAGGCGGCGTGGTTCGATCCCTCCGCCGTCGCGGGCCGTGCTCGGCGCTTCGCGCTGTCTAGCGACGCCGCTTTCCGCTTCGAGCGCGGCGTGGATTTTGCTGCCACCCCTGAGGCAATCGAGCGCGCCACGCAGCTGATTTTTGACATCTGCGGCGGCGCGGCGGGACCGATCAGCGAAGTCGCTGCAGCGTTGCCGCAGCGCAATCCGGTGCGTCTGCGCTCGAGCCGGGTGAGCAAGATCGTCGGCGTGCAGTTCTCCGACGAGCAGATCGCGGGCTTGCTCAAGCGCCTGCAGCTGCCGCATACGCGCTCGGCCGGAGAATTTGCAATAACCCCGCCTTCGTACCGTTTCGATCTCGACATCGAAGAGGACATGGTCGAAGAGATCGCACGGCTGCATGGCTACGACAATATTCCATGCCGGCCGCCGCGGGCGGCGCTCGCCATGCTCGCCGCTCCGGAGGGCCGCAGGCCCCTCTCCGAGCTCAAGCGAATCCTGGTAGACCGCGAGTACTTCGAGGTCGTGAATTTCAGTTTCGTTGAGGCTCAGTGGGAGAGCGATTTCTGCGGCAATACCGAGCCGATCGCCCTGGAAAATCCGATTGCGGCCCAGCTCGATGTGATGCGCTCGAGTCTCATGGGAAGTCTGGTGGCGAACCTGCGCTTCAACCTGGCGCGCAAGGTCGACCGCGTGCGCGTTTTTGAGGCTGCCCGCTGCTTTTCGCGCTCCTCCAGCGATGAGGATCCGCGGGATCCGGCGAGAGCGCTCGCTGGCTATCATCAGCCGCTTCGTCTCGGCGGCCTCGCCTACGGGCCGGCTGTAGCCGAGCAATGGGGGATGAAGCCCACTCGCGAGGTGGATTTCTACGACGTCAGGGGCGATGTCGAAGCACTGCTCGCCCCACGCGGGGCGCGCTTCGCGCCCCTGGCTCATCCGGGGCTGCACCCGGGCCGCGCGGCCAGCATCATCTTGAGTGGGGCTGCCATCGGTTGGCTCGGCGAGCTGCATCCGCGATGGCAGCGGAAATACGATGTGCCTCGGGCTCCGGTTCTCTTTGAACTGGATGTCGACGGGCTGGCTGCGGTGGACGTGCCGCAATACCGGGAAATCTCCAAGTTTCCCGCCGTCATTCGGGACCGTTCCATGGAATTTGATGAGGGGACACCGGTTTCGGGCATCCTGGAGGAACTCACCCGAAATCGCCCTCCCCTGGTTCAGGATATCCGACTGTTTGACTTCTACCGGGGGAAAGGTGTAGAAAGAGGTAAAAAAAGCCTTGCGTTTCGGGTAGTTATGCAAGATACTGCAAGGACGTTGACCGATGCGGAAGCGGACGCCGCAATGGCGCAACTAACTGAGCTTCTCGCCGCAAAATTCGGTGCTAAATTACGTAGTTAAGTAATGAAGTGGAGAGGGATTCTGCCTTTCCAAGGGAGCGTAAATGACACTTACAAAAGCCGAGCTGGCGGACATGCTTTTTGAAAAGGTGGGGCTGAACAAGCGCGAGGCGAAGGACATGGTGGAGACGTTCTTCGAGGAGATCCGCCTGGCGCTCGAGAATGGGGAGAGCGTGAAGCTGTCCGGGTTCGGTAACTTTCAGCTGCGCAACAAACCACAGCGCCCCGGCCGCAACCCCAAGACCGGCGAGGAAATCCCCATCACCGCGCGCCGCGTGGTCACGTTCCACGCTAGCCAGAAGTTGAAGGCGCTGGTCGAGCAGACCCATGGAAAGCAAGGCGACCAAGGATAGCCTGCCGCCGATTCCGGCGAAGCGCTACTTCACCATCGGGGAAGTGAGCGAGTTATGCGGGGTCAAGCCGCACGTTTTGCGCTACTGGGAACAGGAATTCACCCAGCTTCGTCCGGTCAAGCGCCGCGGCAACCGTCGTTACTACCAGCACCATGAGGTGTTGCTGATCCGCCGAATCCGCGAGCTCCTATACGAACAGGGATTCACCATCAGCGGCGCACGCAATCGCCTGGACGAAAGCCTGAGCGCGGCGTCTGCGCGCTCCGCGAGCCCGTCGCCCTCTGCACCGCGCGCGCACGAGACGCGGAGCGTCGCTCTCGCAGCGCTCAAGCAGGAGCTGAGGAACGTCATCGAACTGTTGCGCTGAAACGAGGCGAATTGTCTTCCCGCTCTGATATACTTTTCACGCGTCGGGGCGTAGCGCAGCCTGGTAGCGTACCTGCATGGGGTGCAGGTGGTCGCGAGTTCGAATCTCGCCGCCCCGACCAATAGATCAAGTCGCTAACGTCCGACGCTCGCGTCGGTCCTCTGCGTCAGCGTGCGATTCTTCTTGTCAATCCCGGCTGGACCCAGTGGGAGAAAGTGAAGGAAGCCACGGCCTCCAAATTGATGAGCAACCGCTGGACGATCGCCCTCAGCGGAGCGATTTTCATGATGACGCTCGGCACGATCTATTCGTGGAGTCTGTTCGCACAGCCTCTGCTTGCGTGCTTTGGGTGGTCGAGCACGACGGTCACCTGGACTTTTGCGCTCGCCATTTTTTCGCTTGGCACAGGCGCCGTGGTCGGCGGGCGCTGGCAGGACAAGGTCGGGCCGCGCAAGGTCGCGCTGACCGGGGTGCTGCTCTGGAGCCTGGGTAATCTTCTCGCGGGCCTGGGCACCGCGCATTTGGGCGCCGGCTGGCTGTACCTGACCTACGGATTGATCGGCGGCTTCGGCGTCGGCATGGGATACGTGACTCCGGTCGCCGTGGTGACCAAGTGGTTCCCCGAGCGTCGCGGTCTGGCCGGAGGGATGGTGGTCATGGGCTTCGGTCTGGGTGCGGTCATCTACAATTTCGTCGTCAAGAGCATCCCGTCGTTCGCCGCCGCCGCGCAGGCCGCCGCCGAGTATTCCGCCCAAGTTGCGGCGGCACAGGCAGCTCAGAATCCGGCCGTGCTCGTGCTCGCGCAGAACCACGTTTCGGCAGTTCTGGACGTGTTTCTGTATTCCGGCGTCGCGTTCGCCGTGCTCGCGGGAGTCAGCGCCGCCTTCCTGAAAAATCCCCCGGCGGAATTGCCCCGCGGCACCGGCGCCGCACCTGCCGAAGCCCTTGCGCACACCACTCGTGAAATGCTGCGCACTCCGCAATTCTATCTGCTGTGGCTGATGCTGTTTCTGAACGTGACCGCCGGGATTCTTGTCATCGGCAATGCGGTGCCCATCATGCAGGAGCTGACCAACCTGACGCCCGCGATAGTCGCGGCAACGTACGGCGGAGTCGCGTTGTTCAATGCGCTCGGCCGCTTTTTCTGGGGCGCCATATCCGACCGCATCGGGTCCGTCCGCACGTTCGCGCTGATATTCGCAATCCAAATAGTGGTGTTCGGGTTGATGGACGGAATTCACAGCCTCTTCGCAGTGGCGGCCGCCTACGCCATCGTGCTGCTGTGCTTCGGCGGCGGATTCGGCACGATGCCGTCGCTCATCGCCGAGTATTTCGGCGCCCGCTATATGGGCGCGAACTACGGCGCGATCCTCACTGCATGGGGCGTGGCCGGTGTCGCCGGCCCGCTGTTTGCTGCGCGCGTCAAAGACGCGACCGGGTCCTATAGCGGCGCGCTGTTGCCGGTCGCCTGCATGCTCCTCGGTGCCGTGCTGCTGCCCCTGATCTTGAGGAAACCCAAGCCTTCAAAGCCCGTTTCGCAGGGAGGCGAAATGAAGTACCTCCCTGCGACCATTGGGCTTGAGGGCAATACGGGCAGGTCGAACTGAGGTCACGGATTTCGGCAGGGCCCGCAAGGGCTCAGTCGCCCGCGCCGCACGGACGGCGTGTATTCGTCACGCGCCGCCGCCGGGACAAAAACCTCCGAAGGTGGTTGTACGCGTCGAGGGATTGGGCTTGTGGAGCTGGATATTGCCACCTCCGTTGGTGCCCGGCACGCATGGAACGCGCGAGCCCAAAAAGTGCGGAGAGCACTCTGTGGTCGTGTCATAGACGATTCCGACCCCCGCTTGCGTCAGCTGGATGTCGAACGTGTCATTGACGCCCGGTTCACCGGCGTCTGTCACCGTAACGGCAAAGCCGACGTCGCCGAACTGGTTCGTTGTGGCCGTGCCGCATATACGACGGGTGCCGGTCGGCTGGCCGTGGTCGTCGACGCCGTCGGCCCCGAGGAGGAAGTACCCCGTGATGCTGGTCCAGTGGACATTCAGACCCGTGCCGTGATCGACGTACTCCAGATGCCCGAAGGTCGGCGAACCGTCCTTGCAGCCGCCGCCGACACCGAAGTTCGCCCTGGAGCCGTTGAAGAAGATGAAGCCGCCGCCAGTCACAAAGTCGCAGTCCTGAGCCAATACGGAGCCGCTCGCGCAGAACAGCGCCAGCACGCCCAATTTAATCGCAATACGTACCCGAAGCTTACACATTATTATTCCTCCATACGTCGCGCGGATTCGCCGCGCGGTGCGCTCGTCTTGTTGAAGAAAGTCGCTCACGGCTTTGCAGCTCCAGCTACTGAATACCCGCGACCGCCGACGCGATGACTACATCGGCGACGCCGCCCACGGTGATGTGGAGAGCATTCACGACGATGCCGGTCGGTGAAGTCAGCTGCTCGTTGATCACCATCTGGCCTCCGGGGATGGAAACCGTCTGGTTCGGCGCCCCGCTGACGGGAACCGGTGCCCCATTGAGCAGGAGGTTGCTGACGCTCGAGGAGCCGGCACCCCCGCCGTTCAGGATCGCCGAGGCCCGCGACGTGAGGAGATCGGCGCCGATGGTGCTGCCGGCAATGCTCAGCGCGAGGTTCGCGAGCGAAGCCGCGGAGTCGACCTGATCAGGGTAGCCGATCGTGGTCGCCGAAGGGACTTCCGCAGTGAGGGCCGCGAGAGGAAGATTGCCCGCGAGTTGTGATGCCCGAAGGGCGTCGGTCGGTCCGCTGAGCGCTCCGGTGTTGGCGAGCCCCAGCGTCGTTCCGCCGAAAAGGCTGAAAACGGTGGCTTGGACGCCCGCCGCCTGCCCGGTGACGGTCTGCGCGGCACCGACTGCAGGCCATGCGAGCAGACTGGCCGTTACAACAAGAACTCCGCTGATGTTCCAGGGGCGTAGCTTTAGCTCTGTACGACGCATATCTCCTCCTTCTTGGTTGGTTGTGTGAATGCGGCAGAGCCAAAATAGCTATTGTGTGTTTCACATCCGTGAAACCCATGGTCCGTTAGTAGTAGCCCCTTTGGACTACCAACAGCTATGCGCGAAGGGCTGGAGGAACATTTCTTCCGGGTCGATCCTGCTCTTCAATGGGAATCCGGCGAAGGCCGGTACAGCGATTCGGGAATTTGCGCCAGCCGGGCGGCGCGGCCACACGGTTGTTGCGGTCCAATCCGCGCCCGGGGCTAGGCCCCGCGCCTCGGCGTCTTCAGGTTGCGCGCGATGAAGGCCTTGACCATCTCGCGGGCGCGGTCGGTCTGCGGCCCGGGCTTCGCGACCCATTCGTGCTCGCTGTCGGGGAATACGTGGAAATCGACCTGGCCGCCCGCCGCCTTGTAGGTCGCGGCGAATTTTTCCTGCACCGCCGGCAGCACGTTGTCGTCGAGCGCGCCTTGCATGATGAGGAGCGGCACCATCGTGACCGGCTCGCGGCGCTCGAGAATTTCCTGCGGGTTCGCCTCGTGGATGGTCTCCCATGGGACGAAGAAGGTCTTGTTGTTCTTCATCATGTTCTCGCGCTTTTTCTGCTCCGCGTTCTGGAAGCGCGCGTAGGTGTTGCTGATCGGCGAGCGCGTCGCCACGTACGCGACCGTCGCGTCGTTCGGCGCGGACAGCAGGGGAATCGCGCCGTAGCGCGCGTCGAGCGGGCGCATGCCGAGCAGCTCCGCGACGTGGCCGCCGCTCGAGCTGCCGTACACGCCGATCCTCGAGGGATCGCCGTTCCACCCGGCGGCCTTCGACTTCAGCCAGCGCACGCCGTAATTCGCGTCCTGTACGCAGGCCGGGTACGACGCCTCCGGCGCGAGCGTCATGTCGATCGCCACGACCAGAACGCCGCTCGCCGCGATCGCGCGGTCCATCGGCTCCTCGGCGCGGCGGTCCTTGTTGTTCCACGCGCCGCCGTGCAGATCTAAGAGAGTCGGGAACGGCCCCGCGCCCTGCGGCTGGTAAATGCGCGCCATTAACCTACGCCCGGTGGCGTTGCGGCGGAACTCGACCTCGCTCACCTTGAGATCGAACTTGCCCGCGGGATCGTAGGCCGCGTGAGCGGAACGAGATGCGAGGCCTGCGACCGCCGGCACGCCAACGGCTCCCAATGCAGTCATCTTCTTGAGAAAGTTACGGCGTCCAAAGGAATTCTTCATCATGCTCGCTTCCTTGAGGAGGATTGCGCGACACGGTGCGATCAGCGATCAGGTCCTTCTGATAGTTCGGCGAGCGCACGAGTTATTCAGACCTTTCCCCGCGATCTTCAGGGCTTTCCTCGCGATCGTGCATCAATTCGAATCCGAAAATGCGGCTTCCCGCGTTGATGTTGACCCCGTCCCTGTTCGTAAACAAACCTGCGCTCTCCGCGCCGACACCCCAATAGACCATGTTGCCAACGACCTGGGGTCCGCCTTCGATAGCGCCTGACCGCATCAGAGAGCCGTCGGCGAGTTTGATCTGGTTATGAAACTCGAAGAGCTTCATTCCAGACTCGGCATCCAGGGCGACCATGGTTCCCTTGCCGTCCTGATACCCGATGAACACGACTCCATTGCCGACGGTCAGTGTCCCAAAGGCCTGCCCGTTGCCCAGAGTGCCCTTGATGCCGTCGTACGCAGGCCGCTGCCACAAGATCTCTCCCGAACCGGCATCGACGGCATGAACCATGCCGTCGATGGTCTGGAGTCTCCCGCTATCGTTGAAGACGGTGACGCCATCGGCAATCACGTCGGATGGCGGATTCACCAGCGTCCAAAGCTCGACCGGGCCGCTGGCGGGGCCTTTCATGAAGCTGGGTGGACCGCCCCTCTTGTCGGGGTCCGGAAAGACATTGGGGTAGTCGTTGATCCCGAACAGCAGATTCGGACCGGGGAACGGCAGATTCTGATTTGCCGGAGCCGGGTACTCGGACGGCATCGCCGCATCCCGCTTCACGAAGGGACCTGTCTTCAAGCCGAGCGCCGTAAAACCGTTGATGTCGAGGAACGTCGTGACCGGGACGTAGGGCGTTCTGACGTCCCTGCCCATGTTCCTCGAATTGGTCGTTCCAAAGAAGACCTTGCCATCGTCGGCAGCAAGCCCGAACTGCAATCCTCCGTAGACTCCGCCGGGCTCCACGTTGGTCTCCCAGATTTTTCTCCCAGTGTCGGGATCGAGCCCGAACAACCTGCCGTCCTTGTTGCCGCCGACCACGATGTCGCCCCGTTTGCCGCCGCGGAGTGTGACGTTCCGGACGAGCTTCGGTTGCTGGCCGAATCCCATGTCCGGCCCGATGGGAGTCTGGACGCAATTGTGTGTTCCGATCGCGATCGGCACCGGAAAGAGCGCGGGAACCACGGTCGCCCAGCCGTACAAGTCCGGCGCGCCACACGCGTGATTCCAGGCGTCGTACTTATGAGCGTAGTAGACCCAGTTGACGCGCCCCGTATCCATGTCGATTGCGAGCATCGCATTCGCGTAGGTCTTCAGCTTCTCGTTGAGGTTGTTGCAGTTCACGCCCGAGGGCAAACCGGGAATGTTCGCATTGGGATCGCCGCTTCTGCGCCTCGCAAGCTCGCAGTCCTGAGCCACTTGAGGCGCCGTGGTCGTCTGGGCGGTGGCGATATAGACCTGGCGCCTGGACGCGTCGACCGTCGGATTGTGCCCGTAGGTCGAAGTGCCGAAGAATCCCTTGGGCTGCAGCAGCGCTCTCAGCGCTTGCGGCAGTTCATGATCGGGGTCATCCCCGATGTTGGTGTGTCGTTTCCAGAGAATCTTCCCGGTATTGACATCCATGGCCACCAGGCTTCCCCGCGCCGAGCAGCACGGATAGCGCGAGGCCGGGTCGACCGGTTCGACAAAGATGTTCGGGTAGGCCCTGGCCCAATCTTCCTCCCAATTGCCGACCGGCACGAAGATCATGTTGTCGTGCCCGCTGATCGATCCCGTGATCTTCGATGAAGCATGCGTGTCGGCTTTCGTTCTCCAGACGACTTGACCGCTGTGCTTGTTGATCGGCGGTCGGTCAGCCCCATGTTGCTGCCGACGATCAGCAGGTCGCCGTTGACATACGGCGTGTTGCGCGAGCTCTTGACGACAAAACCGGGCGCCGAGAGATCGTTCACATAGTTCTTTCTCCAGATCAGTTTCCCGGTGAAGCGATCCAATTTGGTCAGGAAGCCGGACATGTCATTGAAGTAGAGATAGCGGCCGTCGACGGCCGCAGTGGACGAGATGCTGCCCTGGGCACTGCTTGCCGTGCCCGTGTCGGCTGTCGTCTGGTAGACCCACCTGACCCTGAGTCGACTCACGGTCTCGTTGTTGATCGGCCCCCCCTGGAAACTCCGGGTATTCTGCAAATCAATTCCTTCCGCGAACGCCGGAACCTGTATCGTCAACAGCAGCAAGGCAAAACCCTGCCAGCGCTTCATGGGAGGGAAACTGAACATGAATGCCTCCGAGGTCATATTGAATAGCGGACGTTCAGATGTCACCAAAAACAAGAATCGCTACAGCGGTGAAAGAGCGAAAACGCCTAACCCAACGGTCCCAAAAACGGCTCACCCAAGAACGTGTCGCTGTGCCCCTCCACCGCTTCCGGCCATTTCGCGTTGTCGATTTCCGGGCGCTGTGATTCCGGCCGCGGCTTTCCGTCCCAGCCGATTTGTTCCATGTAGTAGTA
>Ga0209473_1002266_pt1 | contig 10621 bp, 10 predicted proteins | sample GraSoiAngelo_133_FD_185890 | JGI IMG/M metagenome (GOLD analysis project Ga0209473, IMG submission 185890) | Grasslands soil microbial communities from the Angelo Coastal Reserve, California, USA - 14_0929_05_20cm (SPAdes) (version 2) | ecosystem: Environmental > Terrestrial > Soil > Grasslands ...
ACTTTCAACAATTTCATCGCGAAAAAAGTCCGCCAGAGAACTACGGCAAAGAAGGTCAGACTACCGTTGCTGCATTCCTGCCCTGGCGGGGTTCGTAAGCCCTCAGTCCATAGCCCCTGACGGAGGATAGATCTTCGTGCAAGATCACGATCGCGCAACAGAACCTAGAACGGGATTAGAATGACGAAATCCGAAACGGTGGCGATGAAGCATTTCGACTTCGTCATCAAATGTATTCGCCGTTAGAGATCCGTCATTTCCCCGACCTTCGATTGACAGCATTAGCTGCATTTGGTTGCATCGAGGACGTGAACTGGCTCGCTCTCTCTATATTGCTCGCTCTGGAATGCTCCTGCACTACGATCGCCAACCGGCGTGACCTTTACAGCCCGCAGCCGTCGCCCGAACTAGATTGGCACCGGCAAGCAACGACGACGACGACAACTACACGCACGGAAGAGATTTTGCCACTACCGCCAAATCGCTAACGCGTTGTAGCCCAGATCGGCTATCCCGATCACGCTGATTATACGAAGGGTAAGTTGGCTTTGATCCGCGCGACATCGGTTTTGTGCACGCGACCCATCTTCGCTAGTTGGCGCTTTTTCTTTGCGTTTTTGGCGGACATGAGATGGCGCCGTGACGCGCGTGAGCGAAGGACCTTGCCCGAAGCGGTCACTTTAAAACGTTTTGCGACCGATTTGCGGGTCTTACTGCGAGCGATCGACTTCGGCATAAGGCGCGCAAGATAGCGGCCGTCGACTGGGTGACAACTTCTATTTGCTCTCGCTGGTGGATTTACCTCAGAACTCGAGCCACAGGGAGCCACAGGCTTTGTTTCAGGACGGGTGGCAAATAAAATTGCTGCGATCAGGTCCAATCTCGCAAGATTGTTGCCATGGCTGAGGAGAAATTTCCGCGCGTCGTGATCGTCGGCGCGGGCTTTGGCGGGCTCGAAGCCGCGAAAAAATTAGCCTGCGAGAACGTTCAGCTCACGGTCGTCGACCGCACCAATTACCACCTCTTCCAGCCGCTCCTTTATCAGGTCGCCACCGCCGCGCTCTCGCCGGCCGACATCGCCGCGCCGGTGCGTGCGATTCTGCACAAATGCGAGAACGTCGAAGTCATCCTGGCCGAGGTGCAATCGATTGATGTGAACAAGCGCATTGTTCATGCAGGCGATCTCGATCTCGCCTACGATTATTTGATTCTTGCAACCGGCGCGCGCCATTCCTATTTCGGGCATCCGGAATGGGAGCGTCTTGCCCCCGGCTTGAAGAGCCTGGAAGATGCGGTGGAAATTCGGCGCCGTATTTTGCTCGCATTCGAATACGCCGAAAAAATTTCCGACCCTGCGGCGCGCTCTGCGGCACTGACTTTTGTCATTATCGGGGGCGGACCTACCGGAGTCGAAATGGCTGGAGCGATTGCCGAGATCGCGCGTTACACTTTGGCGCGCGATTTCCGCAACATTGACCCATCCAGTGCACGGGTCGTTTTGATTGAAGGCGAGCCACAAGTCCTGGCCACATTTCCCGAGGATTTGCGGGTTAGTGCAATGAAACAGTTGCGCGATCTCGGCGTGGAGATTCGCACGGGAGTGCATGCCACCGGTCTAACGGAAGATGGACTAAAGGTAGGCAATGAATTCATTCCTTGCCGGGTGAAAATATGGGCCGCGGGCAACAATGCCTCTTTCGTTGGCAAATCGCTCGGCGTCTCGGTCGATCAGGTTGGCCGGGTCGTGGTACAGGACGATCTAACGATTCCCGCACATCCTGAAGTACAGGTGATCGGCGATCTGGCGAAACTCACCGGCAAAGATGGCAAGGCGCTGCCCGGCGTTTCAGCGGTGGCGATGCAACAGGGCCGCCATGCCGCGCGCAGTATTTTAGCGATGATCGAGGGTAGAAAACCACAACGCTTCTGGTATTTCGATAAGGGCAGCATGGCGACAATCGGCCGCCACAAAGCGGTGGCCGACTTGCACCTGTTGCACCTGAGCGGATTGCCGGCATGGGTAGCGTGGCTCTTTGTTCATATCTTGTTTTTAGTCGGATTCCGCAATCGGGTAGTCGTGCTTGTCCAATGGGCCTGGGCTTATTTGACCTTCAATAAAGGTGCCCGCCTGATCACACGAAACTTTCAGGCCGAGACGCGGCCGCCCGCGTGAAAATAATTTTGGTCTGAAGTGATAGTGGAGTCGGATTTCATCAACCTAAAATGGTAGAATCGTTGATTCTGAATTGAGAAGTTGCTGAAAATCTTTCCCGCCTCACTCCGACACAGCAAAATCAATCGCTAAATCGTTTGAATCATAAATGAAAATCGCCGTCGTCGGAACAGGCGCGATTGGCAGTTTTTATGGCGGCAAGCTCGCTTATCACGGCCGCGACGTTCATTTCCTGTTAAGAAGTGGATTCGCGAAAATTAAACGATCGGGCATTCGCATCCGCGGAAGAAAGGAAAATTTTCACATTGCCAGAGTGCAAGCCTACGAAACTGCTGACGCCATCGGACCGTGCGACTTGGTGATGATTGCGCTGAAGGCGACGAACAACGAGGCCTTGCTGCAATTGATCCCCCCTCTACTGCATCCGCGCACAATCCTGCTCACCTTGCAAAACGGATTAGGGAACGAGGATTTTGTTGCTCGATATTTCGGCGCCAATCGAGTGATGGGCGGGCTTTGTTTTATTTGCCTTAACCGCATTTCTCCAGGTCTGATTGAGCATCTTGATTATGGATACCTGACCATCGGTGAACTCACCGGTCCTCTCAAGCCACGCACTCGCGCTATTGTCCAAGAATTCCAGGAGAGCGGCGTGGCCTGCCGGGTGGTTGATAATTTGATGCAGGAACGCTGGGGCAAGTTGGTTTGGAACATTCCTTTCAATGGCTTGACGATCGCGGCCGGCGGAATCACCACCGAAGACATTTTGCAGGATGATTCTCTCCATTCAGCGGCGCTCGCGTTGATGAATGAAGTAATCGAAGGAGCAAAGAGCTGTGGCTACAATTTACCGGCAGATGTTGCAGTCGAACATATAAAGCGCACCGAAACGATGGGCGCTTACAAGCCATCGACCCTCCTGGATTTTGAAGCCGGGCGTGCTCTCGAAGTTGAAGCGATCTGGGGCGAGCCGCTACGTCGTGCTCGTACCGGAGGAACAGCAACGCCTCGGTTGGAGCAGCTTTATGCGCTGCTGAAATCATTGAATGCCCGGCGCGAATGAGACATCGCACGCCGCCGCCGATCGAAGTACGAAATGCTCAGCGAAAGGTTCGGGTTTCTACGCCCAGTCTCCAGCGTTTCGCGAACACCGCCTCCGCGCTCGTTTGGAAACACAAGCGACCGCGAGCCGAGATTGCGTCCGTGCCTGAGATCACGGTTTTAATCGTGAGTGACCAACGAATGGCGGCTCTACACCAAGAATTTTGCGGCCTGGCCGGCCCCACCGACGTGCTCACCTTTCGGCACGGTGAAATCGTGATCAGCGCCGAGATGGCCGCGCGACAGGCGAAAGTGTTTCGCAGCTCTCTCGTTGGTGAAATTCGGCTTTATCTGTTGCATGGATTGTTGCATCTCGCGGGATTCAATGACGTTGGGCCGCGCCAGCGGAAACAGATGCTGCAATTGCAAGGGAAATTGTTCTTTTCCTTGCGTGAGGTCGGCGGAAGTTGGTCCGGCGCGAACGGGTAGGCACCGCTGGCTGTCGATCGTACTCTTGTTGACACCCGCCTTCAGGGGGCCGCCTCTTCGCAAAAAAATGGACACAAGCGGTTTTAACGGCTTGCCGTCAATGCCCGTGCATTTCGGCGGTAGCTTGCCTTGGTAGAAATGAGTAAAGCCGTTGAAACGGCTTTCTTTGCGACCGTGCTGTGCGTGCACCGGCCTAAAGGCCGGTGTTAATGAGAAGGGAGCCTGGCGACCTGAGCGTTTGAAGGAACAAGGCCGCGTGGTAACTTTTTCCATGAGCCAGCTGCTCCGAAAACACGAGGCAAAATTCGCCGCCACGCTGGTAATCGATTTCCCCCGCGCGACCCTGGAAGCACCAACGATTGAAAAGGAGGAAGCAACCAAACCGGAGATCGAAATGCCATGGAATGTCATCGTGCACAATGACCCGGTGAACTTGATGAGTTATGTAACGATGGTGTTTCAGCGCGTTTTTGGTTATCCACGAGAAAGAGCGGAAAAGCACATGTTGGAAGTGCATAATAACGGCCGATCAATTTTGTGGAGCGGCGTCCTTGAAAGGGCCGAGCTTTACGTGCAGCAACTGCATGGTTACCTCCTGCTCGCGACCATTGAGAAAACGGTGTGATGGAAATCTGCCGACAGGATCAAGCCCTCGAGATTCGCGAGCTTGACCCTTTTTTGGCGGAGTTGCTCAGGCAGGTCCCGGAAAGCGCGCAGCCAAAAGATTCTCCAGCGGCGGAAGAGCGTCTTTTCAGTGCGCCCGCAGCGCCAGAGGAAAAGGAGTTGTGTTCCGAGTGGAAAGTTTACGTCGTTCCGGAACTGCGGCGTCTTTTTCAATCGGCCACGGAAACGGTGCGGCAGGATTTGGAACAGTTGCAATGCACGGGGAAGCCATTCGCCAATTGTACCCTGCGGATTCCCTTGGCCCATACAGACGCATGGTTAAACGCGTTGAACCAGGCGCGGCTGGCAATCGCCGCCGCCTATCAATTTAGCGATCACGAATTGTGCGACCATTATCGCTCGCCGCTGGGCAGTCGGCGCGATCTGAGTCTGTTCCAAGTCAACTTTTACGGCTTTCTTCAGGAATTTATCTTGCGCGAGATGGAAGGAAACAGTTGAAGCGCAATGCGCCGTTAATGCGCTTGCCGGTTCTTCACCATTTCCATCAATCGCGCTTTGATCTGATCGGAGGCTTTTGCCGGTTTCAAACTCAAGGCAAATGCCTCACTCAGCGAGTAGCATTCACTGATGAAGGCCTCGGCTTTTTCACCAAATTCGCGGCGCGCGTTTTCGAATTCCGCCATTTCGTCCGGCTCGAGCGCACCGACAACAAAGAGGCGGGCGCGGTTTTGAAATTCCTCAAAGCTCATCGCGTAGCTCCTTCAGGCCGTCGTAAATCTTCTTGAGGCCTAATTCCAGGCGCGTTTTCACCGTGCCCAGTGGTGTATTCGTTTTTGCGGCGATTTCGCGCTGACTCATCCCGCGAAAAAACGCCAGTTCAATGGCTTGTTGTTGCGCGGGCGGGAGCACTCCGATGACCCGCCGGATCAAAACGCGCCGGTCGCCATCGAGAATTTCCTCTTCCGTGGAATTGTGGACCCAGGCCTCGGGCTGTTGCTCGGTTTCCTGTTGTAAACGCTCCTCTGCTCGTGCATAAGCTTGCTTTTTACGCAAACCGTCGATTGCGCGGCGACGCGCTAACGTTACCATCCAGCCGAGGGGTTTGCCTCTCTGGGCCGAGAAGTTTTTGGCTTGGTTCCAGATCTCCATAAATATCTCTTGCAGCAAGTCGTCTGCCTCGGCTTCGTTGTGGATCACTCGGAGGATTAGCGCTTTCAGGATGCCGTTATAGCGATCGTAAAGCTGCGACAAAGCTTCTGGGTCTTCTCGTTGAATGCCCTCCATCAATTCGAGATCGCTGGGCGCGCCCGATGGCAAGGGCGTCGCCGACCTCGGCAGCCGATCGAGCACTTCGGGTTCGTCATCCTTGTGCGGTGGTGGCTTTTGTGATTTCACAGGCCTTGTTCGATAGCGACTTTAGTTAAGCAATTCCTTCTGTGATAATGCGTCTCCAACTCAGTCATCGGCAACGCTCCATTCTTTCACAACTCGTCATGAAACGCGCGCAGATCAATCTTTGGCCGCCCAATTTTGCAACCGGGAGCGTTGCCTGGCCGAACGATACAGCGATCAGGACCTCCATGATGCGACACAATTCTCCGTCTGAAGAGTGAAAGATGCGGGGTGCGTCCCCGGGATGTGCGAGATGACACGTGCAACTCCCCATTGCGTCGCTTACAACATCGCGCCTAAAGTCCCAGACAATGTCCGATTCGCTTTGGTATAAGGATGCGATCATTTACGAGCTGCACGTGAGGACATTTCACGACAGCAACGCGGATGGGATTGGCGATTTTCGCGGACTGATCGAGAAGCTCGATTATCTCCAGGAACTTGGTATCAGCGCGATCTGGTTGCTCCCTTTTTATCCGTCGCCCTTGAAGGATGACGGCTACGACATCGCCAATTATCTCGACGTCAATCCGAACTACGGCACGCTCGACGATTTCCGCGCCTTTCTCGACGCGGCACACGAACGCGGACTGCGCGTTATTACTGAACTCGTGATCAATCACACCTCCGATCAAAATCCCTGGTTCCAAAAATCGCGTCGCGCTCCGCCAGGCTCGCCGGAACGTGAAGTGTACGTCTGGAGCGATAATCCGGAAAAATACAAGGATGCGCGCATCATTTTCAAAGATTTTGAAACGTCAAACTGGTCGTGGGATCCGATTGCGAAATCATATTACTGGCATCGCTTCTATTCGCATCAGCCGGATTTGAATTTCGACAACCCCGCCGTGCACGAAGTGGTCGAGCGGGTCTGCGATTTCTGGCTCAAGCTTGGCGTCGACGGCGTGCGGCTCGATGCCATCCCCTACCTCTATGAGCGCGAAGGGACGAACTGCGAAAACCTTCCGGAGACGCACGTCTATTTGAAAAAATTGCGTGCACACATCGATGCGCAGTTCAGTGGTCGTATGCTTTTGGCAGAGGCGAACCAATGGCCGGAAGACGCCGTCGCCTATTTCGGTAACGGCGACGAATCACACATGAATTTTCATTTCCCGCTCATGCCACGAATGTTCATGGCGCTGCAGATGGAAGATCGCTTTCCCATCATCGACATCCTTGAACAGACGCCAGCGATCCCGGATAACTGTCAGTGGGCCATGTTCCTGCGCAATCACGACGAGCTTACGCTCGAGATGGTGACGGATGAAGAGCGCGATTACATGTGGCGCGTTTACGCCAACGATCCAACTGCACGCATCAATCTGGGCATTCGCCGGCGGCTGGCACCGTTGCTCGCAAACAGCCGTCGCAAAATCGAACTGCTCAACATTCTCCTTTTCTCCATGCCCGGCACACCCGTGCTCTACTACGGCGACGAAATCGGAATGGGCGACAATTTTTATCTCGGTGACCGCAATGGCTGCCGCACCCCGATGCAATGGAGTGCCGATCGTAACGCCGGATTTTCCAAAGCGAATCCGCAACAGCTTTATCTGCCGATCACGATTGATCCCGAATACCACTACGAAGCGGTCAACGTCGAGAATCAGCAGAAGAATCTCTCGTCGTTGTTGTGGTGGATGCGGCGCGTCATCGCCATGCGAAAGAATTACAAGGCCTTCTCCCGTGGGTCGCTCGAGTTTTTGTTTCCGGAAAATCCAAAAGTGCTGGCATTTCTCCGCCGCACCGACGACGAAACTATTGTCGTGGTCGTGAATTTGTCCCGCTTCGCGCAACCGGTGGAACTGGACCTCGCAAAATTTTCCGGCTGTATTCCGATGGAAGTTTTTAGCCGCAATCGATTTCCCGCCGTCCGAAGATCACGTTATCTTCTTACGCTCGGACCGCACGCGCATTACTGGTTTGTTTTGCAGTCTCCCTCGGCGGCAACCCGCGCACGAAAACGCATGAAAACACCTACCATCGCATCGGTACCGGGATTTTCGGAGCTCCTTTCCGGTTCGTCACGGCGCGATCTCGAGCGCACGATTCTTCCGAGTTACCTTACTGGTTGCCGATGGTTTGGCGCGAAAGCGCGCACGATTCGGGAACTCCGAATTGTGGACGATCCCCTGATTTCGTCCCACCCGGCTGGTGCGCGCCATGTCCTCATTGAAGTGAACTACACTGAAGGCGCTGCAGAAATTTACACCCTGCCGCTGCAAATCGGGCACGATGAAAATACGCACCGAATTTCCCGCGAGGCCCAACACGCTGTTATCGCCGAATTCGCCGACAGCAACGCCATTTTGCACGACGCGACCTTCGATCCCGATTATCGCGGGGAAATTTATCGCATCATTCGCGAGCAACGAAAATTGCGGGCGCGACGCGGGGAGATCGTTGGCTCCGCCACAGCTCAGTTCGCGGCGGCGGAGGATTTGAGCGCGAATTCGAGCGTCATGAGAGGGGAGCAAAGCAATTCCTCGATCCTCTTCGGCACACAATATTTCTTGAAAATCTTCCGGAAACTGGAGGAGGGGATTAATCCCGATGTTGAGATCACGCGGTTCCTGACCGAGCGCGCGAAATTTCCCAATGTGCCAGCATTTGCCGGAACGCTCGAATATCGCTCTGGGAAAAATACGGTGGTGCTCGCGCTCATTCAGTCTGCGATCCCAAGCGAAGGTGACGCCTGGAGCTTTACGCTCCATTCCGTCGGCAGTTATTACGAGCGCGTTTTGTCCCGTAAAGCTGACCTGAATGAAATTGGCTCAACCCAACTCATTCAAGAATTGATCGGTGGCATTTACCCGGAGAAAGCACGGCTACTTGGTCAGCGCACGGGCGAATTGCATCGCGCGCTTGCCTCCGAGACCGACGATCCTGCGTTCGCGCCCGAGCCATTTAATGCCATGGCGCAGCGCAGCGTAGTGCAATCGATGCGCGCATCCTCGCGGCGCGCTTTCGAATTGCTGCGAAAGAAATTGGATGATTTGCCGGAAGCGTTTCGCGCTGAAGCCGAGGAAGTGCTCGCGGCCGAGAAGCAAATTCTCGCGCAGGAGCGACGCCTCCTCGAGCAACGGTCAGCCGCGCATAAGATTCGCATTCATGGCGATTTTCATCTTGGTCAGGCCCTTCATACCGGCCGCGATTTTATTTTCCTCGATTTCGAAGGCGAACCCGCGCGTCCGCTCGGCGAACGGAAATTGAAACGCTCGGCTCTGCGCGATGTCGCTGGCATGATGCGCTCGTTTCAATACGCCGCCTACAGTGCGCTCTGGCAACCAGCGATGCGACACGAAGATGTTCCCTTTCTGGAGAAATGGGCCGACGTCTGGTATCGCGATATGAGCAGCACATTTTTGCAAAGCTATCTCGCTGCTACCAGCGACGCCCTTTTTATTCCGCGCAACGAAGCCGACCTGCGTATTGCGCTCGAAGCCTATCTTCTGGACAAAGCGGTCTACGAAATTGGCTATGAACTAAACCATCGACCCGACTGGGTTGTCATTCCTATTCGCGGAATCAAACACATTCTGAAATCGTCGTAATCGCAGAATTTCTGCGGATCAGGTAGCGCACGCGTCTCGCGTGTCTGGCGAGTGTGTCCATGCAATCGCGAACTTTCGAAGATTGTTTCGGCGAGACACCGAAAGTCCGAGCCGGACTGGCGTTACACGCGAGACGCGTGCGCGCTACCCGAACCAGGAAATCTTGCTATGATCCGTGCGTATGACCTCACAAGTCCTGTCCGAAAAAGTCGGTGTCGTTTTTGGCGTGGCAAACAAGCGCAGCATCGCCTGGGCGATTGCGAAGGCGTGGGCGGCAGCGGGTGCCCGATTAATTTTTAATTATCAAGGCGAGCGCCTAAAGGAAAACGTCGCGGACCTGGTCGGCGAATTCGGCGAAAACGTGCCGCTCTTTCCCTGTGACGTTTCGAGCGACGAAGAGATCGCAAGATTTTTCCAAGAAGTGCGCGGGCAGACCGATCGCGTCGATTTGCTTCTGCACTCCGTCGCATTCGCTCCTAAGGAAGCGCTCGAAGGCGATTTCGTGAGCACTACCCGCGAAGCGTTTCGAGTCGCCCACGACATCAGCGCTTATTCGCTTGTCGCGCTGGCGCGGGAAGCTGCACCTTTAATGACGAATGGCGGAAGCATTGTCGCGATGACCTACTACGGCGCTGAGAAAGTCGTGCCGCATTACAACGTCATGGGCGTAGCCAAAGCCTCCCTCGAAGCCAGTACTCGTTATCTTGCCTACGACCTCGGGCCGAAGAAAATCCGAGTGAATTGTATTTCTGCCGGCCCAGTCAACACCCTGGCAGCGCGTGGCATCAGCGGTTTCATGTCGATGCTGAAACATTACCAGGAACGGGCGCCCTTGAAGCGAAGCTGTGAGCCGGCGGAATTGGGCGCGACTGGGGTTTTTCTCGCGAGCGACGGCGCAGCTGGCATTACTGGACAAGTCATCTATGTCGATGGCGGCTACCAGATTATGGGAATGTAAGATTTCTTCTGCTACCGGTAATCATATTCTTACGATTACGGCTACGAGCATGAGGCGAAATAAACGAGGTCATATGATCGCACGTATTTGGCATGGCTGGACCAAGCCGGAAAAGGCAAAGGCTTATGAAGACATGCTGCGTGATGAAATTTTCCCCGGTATCGCACGGCGCAACATCAAGGGCTATCGGGGCGCAGAATTGTTCATTCACGAAGATGGAAACGAAACCGAATTTGTGACCTTGTTACGATTCGATTCGATGGAGGCGGTGAAGGAGTTCGCCGGTATGGATGAAAGCAAGCCGGTGATTTATCCAAAGGCAGAAGCGCTCCTTACCCGAATGGACGAACGCTCGCACCACTACCGGATTGTCATTTCTCGCTGAGA
>Ga0209473_1002267_pt1 | contig 10621 bp, 7 predicted proteins | sample GraSoiAngelo_133_FD_185890 | JGI IMG/M metagenome (GOLD analysis project Ga0209473, IMG submission 185890) | Grasslands soil microbial communities from the Angelo Coastal Reserve, California, USA - 14_0929_05_20cm (SPAdes) (version 2) | ecosystem: Environmental > Terrestrial > Soil > Grasslands ...
TTGCTTTGTGCGCTTGGGATCAGCGCCTTCGTGATTTACGTCGCGGCTACCTACGATCACTCCATGAAGCCAAGCCGTTTCGCGATCTTGAGCAGCTTTCTCGTTTTCATTCCGGCGTCGCTTTTTTATCGGCGCGCGCTCCGAACGCACGTCACGGCGGCGGCGGCAAACCGTGCGTTCCTGGTTCTTGGTTGCGGCAAGATGGCGGCCGAATTTTACGGCGTCTATCGCGCCTCGCCAAACCATCAGGGCCTTCAATTTATCGATCCGGAAGGAAAGCATGTGGGCGAACGCATCGCCGGCCCGGGCTCACCGCTAATTGAAGGCGATCTAAGCGCAAAACTTGATGACCTGTCGCGACGTTACAGCGGCATTATTCTCGCGGACCGCGCTGACCGGATACGACCCGACTTGCTCGACCGGCTGATCCGCACCCAGTTTCAGCGCACTCGTGTTTATACATTGGAGTCGTTTTACGAAGCCCATTGGCGGCAGGTCCCGGCACATTCGATCGATCCGTTTTGGCCGATGCAGGCCGGCTTTCAATTATCCCGCGCTTCGCCCTACCATTATGTGAAACGGATGTGCGATATCATCCTTTCGGGATTGTTGTTGATTATCTGCTTTCCGTTAATGGTGGCGATGGCGGGTTTGATCTGGCGGACAAGCGGGCGGCCAATCATTTTTAAGCAACCCCGGGTCGGGCGGGATGAAGTAGTTTTCACCGCGTATAAATTCCGGACGATGCGGAACGAATCAGCCGCCTATGCGCAAGGCTCCGGCGTGCCAGGGAGGTCGGAGGTCAGAGAAGCAGATATTTATACGCGAGAGAACGATCCGCGGATACTTCCGGTGGGGCGATGGTTGCGAAAGCTACGCATCGATGAATTACCGCAATTGTGGAATGTGTTTCACGGCGAGTTGAGCCTGATCGGGCCGCGCGCGGAATGGGTGGAATGCGCGGAACGTTACCGGGATAAAATTCCGTTTTATCATTTCCGGCATCTGGTTAAACCGGGGATCACCGGCTGGGCCCAGGTGAATTATCCCTACGGCGAAAGCGAAGAAGACGCGATGCAGAAGCTCACCTACGATCTTTACTACATCCGGCATTATTCCCTGAAGCTCGACGCGATGATTGTTCTGAAAACGATCTATACGATGTTTGCCGGGAAGGGCCGCTGAAAGCGGCCCAGTTATCGGTTCTCAGTTATCAGTCATCGAATTGTAGGGCAGGCGCGTCGCCTGTCGGTCCAGGGAATGGCAGCGGGAGCGCTTGCCCAACAACGTCCCTTATGCGCGGTCAGAGATCAGAGGAGAGAGATCGGCGGGCAAAAAGCATAAGTATCGAGCATGGAGCCTGGAGCGGGGAGCTAGAAGCGAGGTGATCGGTGAGAGGTTGGAGGTCTGCGAGCTGCGGACATGGAGAACTGTAAGGCAGGCGCGTCGCCTACCGATCCGGGGAATGGCAAGCGGGAGCGCTTGCCCTACAAAATTCCGCTGTCGATCCCTATTAACTATTAATGGACCACAGATAACTGCGGCGGCTACGAGCCGCCGCCAGCCCCATTGCTGGCGACGTTGCTGGTCGCAGAATGGCGCCGACCGTATTGACCAGCGTAAGCGCCGCCGGCGGTTCCGTAGCCGTCGGAGGTATAGTAGTAATAGTAGCCGGCGCCACGGCGACGCGGCAACCGATTCAAAACCAGGCCGGCAGGGCGAACGCCCGCGGCGCTCATGAGCGATAGCGCGCGAGTAATGGCGTTGCGCGGACTTTTTCCGGCCCGCACTACCATGCAGGTGGTTTGAGCGTGCGGTATCATAAGAAGGGTATCGCTCACCGCCAGGATCGGCGCGCTATCAACTACGACGCGATCAAACTCTCGTACGGCGGCGCTGACCAGTTTCTTGAAGCAATCGCCGCTCAGTAGCTCAGCTGGGTTCGGCGCCATTTGGCCGCCGGCCAGAATAAACAATTGACCGGTAGTCGCCTTCGGATCGCGCGATTTCGACAGGTTAAGCGATTCACTTTCGACCGTAGCGACGAGGCGTGCGGCTTGTTTCAATTCAACATTGCCAACAAGGTAATCAACCACGCCAGCCTCGGATCCTTCACTGTCACCTTTCTTTGCAAATATTTTGTGGATACTTGGCCGGCGTAAATCGCCATCAATTAAGAGAACGCGGTGGCCCTGTTGCGCGAGAGCGAGCGCATAGTTGACACTGGTGAAACTCTTGCCTTCATCGGGAAGCGCGCTGGTGAAGAGAAAGAGGCGACGATCTACCTCGGGGCCAAGGAGGGAAAGGGCCGCGCGCAAGTTACGGAAGCCTTCGGCAATAACTCCGCTCGGAGCTTCATCAACAAGGCGATACTTGATCGCCTCCCGTGACGCGTCTTTTCCATCACTCGCTTTCTTTGACTCGCTATCCTTGGTTTCGGGAATCGCCGCCAGCACTGGCAGCCCAAGCACCGCCTCGGCCTGGTCCACTGTTCTAACCGAGCGATCAAGAGTATCGGCCCCGAAAACGAATGCTAAGCCGACGACAAGGCCGCCGAGCAATCCGAATATGATTGTTTTTGAAGGAATAGGACTGACGGGCTGGCGCGGAATGACGGCGTGCTCGGCAACACTAACTGCATTGGTTTTGATATCTTTCGTCAGGTCGGTGGATTTGATTTGCCGCAACACGCTTTCGTAGAGGGCGCGATCGCTTTCCGCCTGGCGAGCCAATTCCTGGTAACCTATGGCCGCGCGGTTTAATGCCATCGCGGTGCCTTGCTGTTCGTGGAGCGCCGTCTCGAAATTGGCCTCAGTCGTTTTCGCTTGCGCAATGGCATTGCGAAGAATGGGTGGTTGCGCTTTGGCAGCGCGTCGCAGGGCATCGTTTGCTTCACGCAATGCCGCTTTCGCCGCCATCATTTTCGGATGTTTATCTTTGTAGCGGAGGGCAAGAGTGGCCATGTCGGCCTGGATTTGGGTGACGTTACGGCGGGCCTCATTCACCAACACCGCGCCGGAAATACTGGGGATCGCGACCAGCATATCAATGTCATCGCCAGCTTGTTCGATCTGCTTAAGCTCACCTTCCAGCCGGAGTCTGTCAGTTTTGGCAGCGGTCAGTTTGGTGCTGAGATCTTGTAGTTTGTCTTCGACAATGCCGCCGCGCGGTCCGCCTGCTCCGGAGCCGGAGCCAGCCTGGCTGCCGGTCGCAACCGTTCCGCCGCCAAGCTGAAGTGCGTCCGGATTTCTCTCTTTATACTCCGCAACCGCAGCTTCGCTTTTCTGCAAATTCGCCTTCAGCCGCTCTTCTTCTTCGACCAAATAGCGAAGAGTGTCGTTACTAAAAGTGGCGCGCCGTTCGATGGCATTGCGGATGTATTCACGCCCAACCCCTTCGGCGAGGCGTTGCGCCATGACGGGATCGCCATTTGTTACAAAGAGATCGATCAAACGTGTGCCGCGGCGAATAGTCGCTTTCACCATTGTCGAAAGGGCACCGGCCAGCGCGTTTTCCATCGGAGTAAAGGTCATTCCCTCGACCGCGTTAGGCTGCATTCGGGCACCGTTCGATGGAACGGGTGTGACTTTCTCGTTTGACGCCTGGCCGCGAGCGGTTCCGAGCAGTGCTTTGCCATCGTCATCCGCCAGACCTTCCGCGCGGATCACGCGGGCCAGCATCTGCCGATTCGTCAGGTTCTGTTCAATCGTGCGCAGTGCTTCCTGACTGGCCAGAAACATCGAACGCATTCGCATCGGTGAATCATCGCCCGCAACGAAGGTCGGCTCCTGGAAATCGACTTCGAGGACTGCATGCGACTGATAGGTCTTCGGTGTTCTGCCCAAATAACCAAGGGCTACGAATAATCCGGCCAGCACGCAAAGGCCGACGATCCAAAGGCGTTCCAGCAGGGCGTGCCAGAACTGGCGCAAATTGAATCCGCGCTGCGGCTCCATCATCACATCGATGGCGGGATTAATGGTGCGCGGGGCCGGCGATGCCTCCGGGGTTGCTGGAGCGGGAGAATCCGGGGTCATGAGAGCGGCAAGAAGAGCACGGAGCAAGGAGCAAGGAGCAAGGAGTGGAAGCTGTAGCGGCAGCCGTGTCGGCTGCGAAGAAGCACGCGATACGCGTGCCACCACAGGAGCTGCTGAAGCAAGGAAATCGGAGCCGGGAGTGGGAAATTCATCTGTAAACGGCAGTAGCTTAATTCATTCTCGCGAGCGCTCATACTTTTGACGAGAAAATTAGAAAATGCTTTCGCCAATCGTGATCGCATCGCCGGGAAGGACTGTGAAGTTGCCACGGTCCCCACGGGCGAGACGCTTCGCATCTACCCGAATGATTTCGTCTCTGCCAGAACTGGAATGGCGGCGAATGCTGATTCGCTCCGGGGCGGCGATGCGTGTGTAGCCGCCGGCCATGGCGACCGCTTCCAACAGGTCGATTCCTTCGGGGCTGCCATCGGGCATTTCATAACTGCCGGGACGATTGATCTGGCCGAGCATGGTGAAGCGACGCTTGGCGTAGCCAATGAGCATGACGTTGACCCTGGGATTAACGAGGTAATCGCGAGCGTAGAGATCGGTGAGCCTTGAGGCCGCTTGAGTGAGGGTGAGTCCCGCGAGGTGAATCGAGCCAAGCAGCGGAACACTCAGATTGCCTTCGCCATTCAAACGCCCGTTGGTGCGCAGATCTTCTTCGCCGAAAACTTCGACCGCGACCTGGTCGTTTGCGCTGAGGATATAACCGCTCGGAGCGCTCACTCCGGGCGGAAGTGCCGGCGCTGCTGCTGCCGGCGCGGCCGAGCTGCTGCTCATGCCGGGAACTGGATAGGTGGCCCGGACAGGTTCAGCTGATGCGACCGGAGCCGGGGATTGGGCAAGAAGAGAACCGGCTGTGACGGTAACGGCAATCAGGAGCAAGCGGGGGAGCATGAACTAGAAGGTAAGCGAGGTGCGAACTCCGAACTGATTATCGTAAAAACTGAATAAAGCAAGTGTGCTGGAGTCCTGCCGGTACAAGTAGTAACAGCCAATGCTCCAGTAGCGGGTGATATCGAGGTCGATCGAGGGTTCGATGTAAAAATAGTCATCGTTGCGGGCAGTAGATGCGCCGTTGGTTGCACTGAGGTAGTCCAAGTTCTGGTAACCGACCCCGAGGCTAAGGTTAAGCCGGCTAAATAGACGCTGACTAAACGTAAGACTGATATTTGTGTCCGAATAGTCCTGACCAGCAAGAGAGGCGGAGCTGACCGTGCGCCGGCTGCCCGCGATGGTAATGGCGGTGTTCTCGAAAGGGCGATATGTTCCTGCAATCTCATACACCGGTGAAATGGAATTGCCGCCCCCGAACTGGCGAAATTCAAGGCCCGTTGATAAGCTCAGGGAGATCTTTCCGCTGACGATATAATTGGCGCGAACATTCATCTGTTCGAATGTTTCGTCGGACGCCGGTCCGTCACTCGAATTCACTCCACCGGTTGCGCCAAGACCAATGACCAGCTTGGGACTGTAAACGTAATTTATGAAGAGATTGGCGCTGGCCTGGCGTGAGCTAATTAGAGTTTCATAATCGTACATGGCGTAGCTGATCTGGCCGCTCAGGAATAGTTTTCCCGTTAGATCATAAGTGGCATTCACGGTGGTCGTATAAGTATTTTCTCGCGAGGGACCGCCCACATCGGTGTTCGCCTGCACGCCGGTGGTATTTGACAAGTTATTGAGGTTGGTGCCGTCCAGAATTCGAACGTCCTGGCTTATTCCGAGAACGAGATGACCAAAATCGTGTTGCGCCGCCAAATGAATCAGGTGCTCCACGGTATCGCGTTCGGTTTGTTCGGCAAAGAAATAGACGCTGGCAATGTAATCGAACGTTAGATAGTTGAACCCTCCGGCACTGTCGCCAAAGCCGAGATGGATTCCCGGTTCGATTACAGTGTACGTGTCGGATATCCGCTGGAACGAGCTAATGTTAATGTTGTCGTCATAAACCTCCCGCACGGTAACGCCGACGTTGTAGCGGAAACGGCGGAAGTTTTCATTTATCGGATTGCCATTGGTCTCAACCTGCACATCGCGAGATGGGCGACTGATGCTTCCGACTGGCAGCGGTGGCTCGGTTCCAGATGTTGCAGTCGTGTCAGCCTCGGGGGTCTGTCCCCGGGTGCTCAAAGGCAAGAGATTCAGGGTTCCCAAAAAAAGGGACGCGGCAAAGGCAAGGTTAAGGGCAGCTCTCAAGGTGCGGCGCAGAGAAGTGGCGACTGTAGGACATTTGCGCCGCCCCGGCAAAACAAACCGTGCCTTAAATAAACGAGGCCGGAATACGGTCAGCATCACATGAGAAAGCAGGAGAAGTGCAGGGATAAAGGGTGACTGGCATTTAACCCCTTGAAGCAGCGTGCTTGCCAGCGGAGGCGCTAAGTCATGGAGTATTGGGGTATTGGGTCATGGGGTTCTGGGGAGCACAGGCAACTTGCCTGTGCTTTTTCGGCGCAAGCCTTGCCGAAAAGGGTGCGCCAGCAAGCTCCCGACGCCAGCAGGCTAGCAGCCTGCGCTCCCCAGAGACAAAATGAGCATGAGTACGAGGCCTCAGCCGGAGACGAATGGTTTTAGCGCGTTCCAGGCTTTGCCCCATTCGGCTTTGCGCTCCCAAAGTTCCGCTTCGAGGTTTCGGATGTAATCGGGGTAGCCCTTCACCTCGTGCAGCGCTTGTAATCGCGCCAAGGCCTGCTCGACCCTGTCTTCTTTCGCCAGTGCCAGGCAAAGCGCCGCAGCAGTGTCGATGTCGGTAGGATGCAGCCGCGCTCGCAGTTCGAGATCGGCCATGGTAAGGCCGGCCGGAGGATCGGGTACCGGCGGTATCGAAGCGAATTGGCGCGCCGTGGCGCAGGCATTCTGATAATCGCCGTACTCGGCATAGGCCAGGGCGAGTTGTTTCCAGGCAATCGCTCGCCAATCAGATTTCTCACGCAGAGCCTCGATGAGCTCCAGCTTGTCGCCGTTGTGGTACCACGCTTCGAACAACGTCAGCTTCTCGGCGGCATCGAACGCCTTCAGTTCGGGATCGTCGGCAAGCAGGCGATCTAGTTCTACCCGAAATTCGACCGGCCCGGCGTTTCGGAAAAAGACGAGGAGACACTTTTTGTTGTCGCGTCCGAGCAACCGCCAGCGATCGACTAACTCGGGTTCATCTTTGATTGAACCATAAATGTCTCCGTAGAGATTGGGCGCCTGTTGCGGAAAATGACGCAACATCCTGGCCCAGCTCGCGAACGCTTCGTCGATCTCGCCGGCAAGTGCCCAGGTCGCTCCTTCCTTCCACCAAAGATCCGGCCATTGGGGCAGGAGATAACGGGCGATCGCGAAATCGCGTTTCGCGGGCGTGCGCGAATGCAAGCCGACTTCAGCGACGGCTCGCTGGTAATAAAGGTTCCATTCCAGTGGCGCGATTCGTACTCACTCTCATCGAGGGCGCGAGCGATCTGCTTTTGCCAACGGTCAACTGTTACGTCAGTTGGAAAATTTGGGGACCCGGCGATGGAGAGGAACGAGAAAACCGCGCCAAACAGAAGCACAATTCCCGTTAGCCTAAATGAGATTGAGATGACGCGCGAGAGCTTGAACGGCTGATTTGGATGCAGGGCCGTTCCGGCGAGCAACAACGTCGGAAGGATTGCGCCGATGTGGTGCCCAGGAACATCAAAAAAGGCGTGCAAGGCAAATCCGCAGCCGCAAACCATCGCGCCGAATCGTAGCAATCGATACGTTCCGGGCTCAAAAGGGAAACAGCGGCTGAGCCACCAGACAAATAGGGCTGCGATGAGCAAGGGTGCCAGCCAACCCAGCTCGACCGCCATCCAGAGCCAGTCACTTTCCGGATGCGCAGCCACATCCTCAGCGACGGAATGGGTTTGCGCAGTGCTGAAAACGTAACTGAAGTTTGGCAGACCGATGCCGGTCAGGGGCGCCCGCGTGGTGAGATCGAGCGCGTCGCGATAAATGGCGAAGCGCATGTTCGATGGGGAGAGAACATCGGATTCTTGGTCGATGAACCGCATGATGGTTTTGCCCCCATTCCAAGCAAAGAGGAGGAGCAGCAGAAGGATGCCGGCAGAGGCAATTAAGGACCGGCGTTTGTTACCGGAGGTTATTAACCAGAAGAGATGCCAGGCCACGACGCCGGCGACGACTAGGATGATTCCCGCGCGCGAATAATCGAGGATCAGGGCCCAGCAAATCAGGGACAGGGCCGCGATCCAAATCCACCAATGACGTTGTCGCCTGGCGAAGCCATCGAGAGCGAGAGCGTAAATCAGGATTCCACCGATCCCCAGCACATTACTGGTGTGGTTTCGGTTAGGAAAAAACCCGAACTCCGGAGCGTGCGGCCAAAAGGGAATTCGTACCCGTAAAAAATTGGCTACCGTAATAGCTGCGGCCAAAGCAACGATCAGTAAGGCGATGAACGCCCAGGCTTTCCTGCGCGCGGCCAAGCTCCAATCGGCCGCCAGCAGGTAGTAACTCCAACTCAAGCCGAGAAGAAATTGAAGCGTTGATTGAAACGTGAGCCACGGTTGCGCGCTGACCGTGGCTGGTAGTCGAGCTCCAAGTTTTTCCAAGACGCTTCGCCAATCCGAGAGCGGGAACCATCGCGATGGAAGGAAGGCGACGAGCGCAAGCGCGATCAGTGGTGTGAAGGCAATATTTGGGAGCCTGCCCAGCGATCGCTTAGGCGGTGCAATCAGAAAAAGTAAACCAGTAGCGGCGGCCAGCGACGCCGCGGCCCACAGTTTGGTGCAGCCACCTAAAATCGGAGCGAGTGCGGTCAGCGCGAGAACAACGTAAAAAGCGGGCGTCGCTGTGCGACTGATGCGAGATCGTGAGCGCGTTATAGGATCGTGCTCGTCAAAAGGCGACATCTGGCCGATGACGTTATTACAAACGCTGCCGGCAGCGAATCGATTTTATGCGGGCGTGGCAGCGATGCCAGGAACACAGGCTTCAAAGCCCGTGCGCCGCACAGGTCTCCAGACCTGTGTTCCTTAGCGCATACATTGCAGCCGACACCGCTGCCAGCACAGAGCCAACCGAAGGTCCCCGACCGCGGCATAAAATTACTAAAAGAAGTTCTCGCCTTTTGCCGGCCAACCCGTTAAAGCTGATTTTAATTGTGACCTGCCATTGGGCTGCGCGTGGAATACGCAAAGCCGAGAGACGGCGAACTCAACCTTGGATTACATGACGAAATCGCGCCCCTCCCTGGCGAATTCGATACGGTTCGTTTTCACTTCCTTGTTCCTCTGCCTGTTCGCGGCGTTGCCTGCGTTTGCCACCGACGGCATTTACACCCAGTTCGGTCTCGATCTTGGTTACGCTGGTCGCATTGGCTACCTGGGCGGCACAACGCCGGAGTGGGCAATTTACGTTTACGGCGCCGGCACCGCCAGTTCACGGTTCAACGCGCTCAATATCTCCTCGCCGCCCGACGCCACCGGTCTTCAAGTGGACGGTGACATTGCCTTGGCCGGTGTTTACAGCACGCTGACCGTATCGGGGCACACCTCGATTAGCGGCGGCGATCGTTTCGAGCAAATGACCTCGACCGAATCAATCAACAGTACCGGCACCATCGCCGGCTCGCGCTTTTCCAGCACAACGATTAATTCGCAACTGAACAGCGGCGTCACGTCCCTGAAGAATGTATCGATGACCGCGGCCGGACTTACTGCAACCGCCGGCTCGCCTACTTCGCTTAATATCGGCAAAAATCAAAGCAGAATTTTCGATAACACAGCGTTCAGCGGCAAATATGTGATGAATTTGAGTAGTTTCGTCATGGGCGGTGGCACGAATGGTGGAAATGGCGGAACCTTGACACTTAATGGAGCAGCTGGTTCAGCTTTCGTGCTCAATATTTCAGGTGCTTTTAGTCTTGGTGGGAACGCAAAAATTCTTCTTACTGGCGGCCTCACCGTCTCTGATGTTCTTTTCAATGTTACCGGCAGTAATTCGACCTTCTCAATTGGTGGCGACGCGCTTTTCAACGGAACGCTGCTGGCCTACAATAAGTCTGGCGCGCAGCGTACTCTGACAATCACCGGCCATAACACCCAGATAAATGGCGAGCTGCTTGCTTACCGAATTAACCTCCAAAGCGGCGCGCATGTGAAGAAGCCGAAAGAGAAGAGCAAGGACGATGACGACGATGACGATTACGTCGCAAGTAATTCGACATCCCTCGCTCGCGCGCGCACAAAATAGATCGAGGTAGCGCAGCGCGTACGGGAGTCGAACCCAATTGAGGCATTTCGCGTCTTTGCGCGATTTTGACGCAATTGCGTGGTAAAACTGCGGTAAGCTGCAGGTCGGCTAATCAACGCTTTTGCCGAAATGGCGCCGATTTATGCAGTTCCCGTGTCCGAAATTGTCCGAATTTGCGTGGCGCACGCGCGCGCGACCGATTGCGCAAAAGGAAGCGAACATAGTTTGTGACGAAAAAGAAAAGCAATCAACAGCTCCGATGTGTGTTGGCGCAAAAGATCACGTTCGATACACTGTTGATCGTACTCCTTGCTTCAGTTCTATCGCGCGCGGGTCTTCGGTAGTTTCAGCCACCGTGA
>Ga0209473_1002268_pt1 | contig 10612 bp, 10 predicted proteins | sample GraSoiAngelo_133_FD_185890 | JGI IMG/M metagenome (GOLD analysis project Ga0209473, IMG submission 185890) | Grasslands soil microbial communities from the Angelo Coastal Reserve, California, USA - 14_0929_05_20cm (SPAdes) (version 2) | ecosystem: Environmental > Terrestrial > Soil > Grasslands ...
AGCGGACCTTGTCGTGCTAACCGGGGACTACCTCACTTGGGACGACACGGCGCAGGGAACGGTGGTCGAGGCGCTCTCAGGCCTCAAAGCGCCGTACGGCGTTTTCGGCTGCTTCGGCAATCATGAACTGTATATCGGAGCGGAAGATTCCATTACCCGGCTCTTCGCCGCTCAAGGAACTCGCATCCTCCGCGGGGATCGTGCCGCGGTCAATGAAGGTGGCAGCGTGCTCAATTTGATGGGCGTGGACTACCAGTCACGGCCCGGCCGCGTGGAAGCCCCTGGACACCCGGTGAAGGAATATCTTCAGGACATCGAACAGTTGGTGCTTCCCGATACGGTTAACATCCTTCTGAGCCACAATCCAAACACCTTCGACCGCGCCGCCGCGCTGGGAATTGACTTGAGCTTGGGTGGACACACCCACGGAGGCCAAGTGACGTTGGATTTTATCCATCCCAGCTTGTCGCCCAGCCGTCTTATCACGCCCTACGTCCGAGGGTTGTTTCAAAAGGGCGACTCACAGCTTTACGTCAATCGCGGCATCGGCATCGTCGATTACCCAAGTCGCTTCGGGTCAAGGCCGGAAATCACCGTGTTTGAATTGGTGCGCGGGGTGTGAGATGCGGCATGGCGGCCTTTCCAATCTACAGCGCGTCCTTCCCGATCAAGGTTTTGTTACAGGCTCTGGTGGCGCGAACAATAAATCTAGCGCCAGCCTAGGGGCGGCGGTGGTGTTAAAATAGATTTTCTGAGGATTTTGGGAGGACGTGTATGTTTGAAGGGCTTTTTCAGCCGATGCATCTGCTGGTAATCTTCTTCATCGCCCTGCTGGTGTTCGGCCCCAAGAAGTTACCAGAACTCGGCAAAGGCATAGGGGAAGGCCTCCGTGCGCTTAAAGATGGCATGAAGGAAACTCCGGCTGACCCGGCGAAGGACTCAACGAAGGAAGTTAAGAGCTAACCTGCAGCACACTGGATCTGGCCCACCTCAAGAGCCGCCTTTCCCCTACGTGCGGGACTCATTCCACGGGAAACTCGCTGACGGCTTTTTGTGATTCGCGCTTGCGTACGGCTATCCAGTTCAAAAACGCTACAACAATCACTGCCATCAGAATGAGCGACTTTCGTAAATCGATTTGCGTGATCAGCACCAGGCACACTGCCACACCCACCACAGCGAGGAACGAGCCTCCAGGCAATTGAAACCACGCTCCGCCCGGCTGCTTCCTTCTTAGGACGGGCAGGGCCGCGCATCCTGCTCCGTAGCAAAACAGCCTGGCCGCGGCCGAAAGGGTCACGTTCCAAGTAAAGTTCCCAAGCAGTGCAAATAACCAGACCAGTGTGGCAAACACACCAATCGAAAAGTAAGGTGTGCGGAAGCGTGGATGTACCGCCGCAAAAATAGATGGGAAATCCTGCTGTTCGGCCAAGGCGAAAGTAAGGCGCGGCACGGCCAGCATGTTGGCGCTGAGATAACCGTAAATCGAGACCAGAGCGCCAACGGCAATCAGGGCTGCGCCGCCATTTCCCATCGCTAACCTGGCGACATCTGCGAGAGGGCGTTCGCTCTGCGCCGCATTCGGCAAGATTTTGATCACAACCCATTGAATGACGCTGTACAGGGCAGCGCACGTAATAAGAGCAGCGAGCAACCCGAAAGCCGTATCGCGGCGCGGATTGGTGGCTTCGCTCATTGGCGTAAGAGCCCCTTCAAATCCGCCGTATGCAAACCCGAGGATCAGAATGGCTTTCAGCCAGGAATGCAATCCCCCCGAGACTGTCGTCGCGCTTGACACTGGATGCCCGCTCAAAACGTAGCCAACCCCAACTATCGCTACCAGAAATAGCGGAACAAGCTTCGCGACTGTGAAGATGTTGCTCATTTCCGTTCCGGCACGCACGCCGCGCAGATTTGTAAATGCAAGGATTCCGATAAGCAGAGTCAAAACACAGAAGCGTGGAACCAGGTCCATAGCGCGCGGCCAGAACTCGCGCAGGTACACGACGAACAAATTCGCATTTGCTGCCGGCGCGGTTAGCCGGACCAGCCAGAGCATCCATCCCATTTCGATTCCCAGGAGGCGGCCGAATGCGACTCGCGAATATAGATACGGACCGCCGGTTTGAGTGAAGCGCGATGCCACTTCTGCGAAGCAAGCCATGATTACGCCCATTGCCCCGCCCGCGAGCAGAACGGCGTATAGGCTTGCGGAGCCAAGCAGCCTGGCTAAATCGGATGGCAAACCGAACACGCCGCTGCCAATAATAGAGTTGATTACTAGTGCCGCCATGCTCCAGCGGCCGATGGCGCGTATTAGAGTGGCAGAGCCGGATTCGGGCATCGGGCGTTTGTATCACAAAAAAGTGGAAGGCTGTGAGATTAGCGTGCCGGAGATACGCGCTCGTGCGACAGCGTTAACCCGAAGGGAAAGCGAAGGTGAGGTGAGCGTTACGAGGGTCTGGCCCTATTCGCTGGTAAAGTAATCGACCGTCACCGGATTCTCGAATAACGAGTAGTCGCGGGTGACGACCGTAATTCCGCTTTCGGTTACAAAATAGCGCTGGCGATCGGCTTCGGGGTCAAAACCGATGGTTGTTCCTTCCGGGATGTGCACATCGCGATCGATGATTGCCTTGCGAACGTGGCAATGGCGGCCAATATTGACGTGCGAGAACAAAATGCTTGCGTCCACGTCGCTGTAAGAATTCACGCGCACATCCGGCGATAAGACGCTGTTTCGAACCGTGCTGCCGGAAACAATGCAGCCCGAAGAAACAATCGAATCGAGCGCCGTTCCTGTGCGCCCCGACTCGGCGAAAACGAATTTCGCCGGCGGATACTGCCGCTGGTGTGTGCGAATCGGCCAGTCTTCGTCGTACAAATTAAACACCGGCGACACCGCGACAATGTCCATATTGGCTTCGTAATACGCCTCGAGGGTTCCCACGTCCCGCCAGTACAGCGCTTCTTTTTTGTTCTCGTCGACGAAGTCGTAAGCGTAGACGCGGTAATCGGCAGCCATTCGCGGCAGGATGTCCTTCCCGAAATCGTGGCTTGATGAATTATCTTCGGCGTCCTTCAGCAGCACCGGAATCAGCACGTCGGTGTTGAACAGATAAATGCCCATTGAGGCCGATACTTTTTCCGGATTGAATGGTGAACGCAATTCCGTCTGCTTGGGCTTTTCTTGAAATCCAATGACCCGATGATCGTGGTCAACCCCGACAACCCCGAACCGGTACACTTCGTTTGGATGAACTTGAATTGTGGCCAAAGTCACGTCGGCGCCCGAGTCTTCATGCTGCTTGAGCATCAGCCCGTAATTCATTTTGTAGATGTGGTCTCCGGAAAGAATCAGCACATGCTTGGGCTGCTCGGAGCCGATTGAGTAGATATTCTGATAAACCGCATCGGCAGTGCCCTGATACCACTGTTCACTCACCCGCTTCATCGGAGGCAGCACTTCGATGAACTCATTCATCTCGCGGCCCATGATGGCCCAGCCTTCACGGATATGACGATTTAGCGAGAGGGCTTTGTACTGGGTGAGAATGTAGACCCGGCGCAGGTCAGAGTTGACGCAGTTTGAAAGCGTGACGTCAATGATGCGATAGATTCCGCCGAACGTGACCGCGGGTTTGGCGCGGTCGCGCGTGAGCGGATAGAGCCGCTCGCCGGCTCCTCCGGCTAACAGAACTCCCAGAGTATCTTTCATGGCGCCCCCGCTTCGATGCTGACAGAGAATTCGCATCTCGCGGTGAAGGGTCCTCAATGACAGAACACAACTCGAAAGCGCGTCCGCAGCCCGCATTTCTCTTTGATCTTGATGGCACGCTGATTGACAGCGTTTACCAGCACGTGCTCGCCTGGCGGGAAGCGCTCGAAACCGAAGATATTCATCTTCCTAACTGGTACATTCACCGCCGGATTGGCATGAGCGGCGGGCTGATCGTGCATGCGTTTCTTCGAGAAGCTAAACGGAAACTGGATGCCAAAGAAATCGCCCGCTTGCAGAAGCTGCATACAGAAGCATTCATGAAGCGGGTTGAGACGGTTCGGATTCTGCCGGGCGCTAACGATCTGCTTGAAACATTGTCACGGCTGGGCGTGCGCTGGGCAATCGCCACCAGTGGCAGCCGTGAGGGAGCTGAACAGCCGTTGAAGTTATTGGGCCTTGACAAGGACGTGCCGGTTATCACGAGAGATGATGTGCAGCGGGCCAAACCTGATCCGGATCTGTTTCTTGCCGCCGCACGCAAACTTGGCGCCAGCCTGGAAGATTGTGTGGTGGTTGGAGACAGCATCTGGGACTTGCTTGCCGCTCAACGGGCTCGCGCATTGGGCGTGGGTCTGCTTTCCGGCGGATTCGGCGAGGATGAGCTGATGAATGCAGGCGCCTACCGCGTGTATCGCGATCCGGCTGATTTGAATATGCATTTGGATGAGATTGGGATTCGGGGTATTTAAGAATTTCATTACCAGCGTAACTTTTCGCCCCAACGATTTTGGGAGAGACTTTGGGCCGGTCCTTCGATTTGCACCTTCCGGAGTTTGCGATGTGGAGATGTTCCTTTCTGCTATCCCTTGCCTCTGTCCTGAGCTGTGCTTTATTGGCTCAAACACCTGAAGCAAGTTCAACTCTGAAGCTGGCCGATGGCACTCCAGTTAAACTTCGCATGACTGAGACTGTCTCTTCGGCAGATGCGCGCGAGGGGGAGGTAGTTCAGTTGGAAGTTGCGGAAGAAGTCTTTGTCGGGGATTCCATCGTAATCGTGCCGGGCACCACCGCTTCGGCAACCGTCGTGAGGATGGGCTCAAGGAAGAAAAAGGCGCCGCATCAGTTCGCTCTCAATATTGATTCGCTGAATCTCGCTGATGGCACTAAGGCTCTGCTTCGCGGCAGCAGTGAAAAAACGCAGACTAAAGATTCGAAGTCGAAGCTGCTAATATTTACGCCTTCTTCCCCGCCGTATCCTGTGCTGAGCGACCAAGGCATGATTCTCTTAAAGGATACAAAGGTGACAGCGTATGTGAGCGGGGACTTGGTGCTCGACGAAAAGCACTTCCCGCCAAGAAAGAAAAGCCCAGATAGTGCAGAGGCTACGGGACCGGTCCCTGCGGAGACTCCGGTGCCGAGCCAGCCAACTGAATTGAATATCTTCTCCGAACCGTTCGGAGCGGAAATCGATCTCGATGGTGCTTTTATCGGAAACACCCCTTTCAGAGTCGTCGTTCCTTCTGGGCAGCATCTGATCTCGCTGCGTCTGGCAGGGTATGGTCCATGGAAGAAGATGATTTCTGCAGCTGGTGGGAGCCTGGAAGTGGACGCTAACCTGTCACCGGGCGGGATCAATGGGGACGTGGTTTCGCACTGTTCAACCCCGGACCTGTGTCGATTCTTCTGTGAGTAACGTGGCCAAAAAGCCGAATCAAAAGCAGGTGAGGCAAGCCCCAACGCCACCGCAGTAATTCAGGCAGCATTCTTCACGCTGCGTCGTCTTCGATCTTGATCCGCAGAGATTTCAGGAACTTCATATCCTGGTCACTGACTTTGAGCTCAGGATTGCTGCTGAGCGTGGTGACCATAGAGGTTTTATCGGGAGATTTTTCTCCCGGCTTGCTCACGCCAATCGTGGCTTCCAGCACCAGAAAAATGTCGTAGCCTCCATCTTTAATTTTGGCCACGACTTCGGCGATCTGATCGGAGTCGGCGAGCGACTCGTTGATTGCCTCGCCTAGTTCTTTCATCAGCTGCTTCAATTGCTGGTCCACATAACCCCCATTTGCGGCGGCATCTTCGCCGGCCGTTCCGAAAGCGCACAGCCCCTGGTCGCCTACGATAACTTAGATGCGATCCGTGGTCCCATGTTTCAGGACCTTTATGTTGCGTTATTGTACCTCCGAACATTGGTAAAATCGACGCTGGATATGGCGACCATCTCGACAGCCCGTAAACTCAGCATTTTGGCCCGAGTGGCCGCCCAGCACGCCGGACGCACTCGCACCCTGGGCGCGCTCCTGAATGCCGGGAGAACTACTGCCGCCCACTTCGTCCGCGTTCTGGGCCAGCTCTGGTTGGAGGTTACGGGGTTTGTTTTTCTAGTGTTATCGGGGATCGGTGCTCTGGCCTTCTTCCGGGAATATGCCAAATATCAGGCTGGACACGGCGCATCAGGACGACTCGTGGCTGCGGTGGCATTTACGGCGATGTTTGCCTGGTTCGGGGTGAGTTCCTTTTGGAGAGTTCGTACGAAGAAATGACCCTTTTAGCCGCAAATGATACGAAGGTACGCGAAAACCTTCGCAGTTCTTGATTCAGCTACATGGCTGAGAAAACCAAACCCGCGGATCCTCAGACCTCGTCAAAAATTCCTGTTCGGCCCCTCTACACTCCTGACGACTCGGATGGCGACGATCTCCAAACGCGAGTCGGCTATCCCGGCGAATACCCGTTCACGCGCGGGATTCAGCCGACCATGTATCGCGGCCGGCTCTGGACCATGCGCCAGTACGCCGGCATGGGCGGTGCCGAAGAATCCAACAAACGTTACAAATACCTCCTGGCGCACGGTACGACAGGTTTGTCAGTCGCATTCGATCTTCCTACGCAAATTGGCCTCGATTCCGATAGCCCACTCGCCTTGGGCGAAGTCGGTAAAGTCGGGGTGGCGATTGACTCGATCGAAGATATGCAGCGGCTTTTTGAGGGCATCGATCTCACCAAGATCTCGACCTCGATGACCATCAACGCCACTGCTTCCACCTTGCTGGCGTTGTACGTAGCCGTTGCCCGCCGCCAGGGCGCTGAAATTCGCAAAATCTCCGGGACTGTGCAGAACGATGTGCTCAAAGAGTACATCGCGCGGGGAACTTACATTTTTCCGCCGGCGCAGGCGATGCGCATTATCACCGACATGTTTTCGTGGGCAAGCGAAAACGTTCCAGAGTGGAACCCAATCTCAGTCTCCGGATATCACATGCGCGAGGCGGGATCCACCGCCGTGCAGGAAGTCGCCTTCACTTTGGGCAATGGCATCGCCTATGTACAGGCGGCGATTGACGCGGGTCTTGACGTCGACAAGTTCGCCCCCCGGGTTTCGTTCTTCTTCAACGCGCATAACAATTTCTTGGAAGAGGTCGCCAAGTTTCGAGCTGCCCGGCGTATGTGGGCCGGAATTATGCGCGAGCACTTCAGGGCTAAGAGTCCTCGTTCCTGGATGCTGCGCTTCCATACCCAGACCGCCGGCTCCACGCTCACCGCGCAACAGGCGGAGAACAATATCGTTCGTACTGCGATTCAGGCTATGGCCGCGGTTCTCGGCGGCACGCAATCGCTGCATACAAATTCATACGATGAGGCGCTTGCCTTGCCCACCGAGCAGGCTGCGCGGATCGCGCTGCGCACCCAGCAGATCATCGCCTGTGAGTCCGGCGCGCCGCAGACGGTCGATCCGCTGGCTGGTTCGTATTATGTAGAGACTCTGACCGACGAGATCGAAAGCCGGGCTAATGCATACCTTGAAAAGATCGAGTCTCTTGGTGGAATGATCCGGGCGCTCGAGCGCGGCTACGTGCAACAGGAAATCCAAAACGCCGCCTACGAATACCAGCGGGCAGTGGACCGTGGCGAAGCCATCGTAGTTGGCATGAACCGTTTTACCGTGGAAGAAGAGAAGCCAATTCCTATTCAGCGCATCGACGAAGCTCTAGAGCGCAAGCAAGTGGAGCGTGTCCGGGCACTCCGCGCCCGCCGCGATCCGCAAACCTGGAAAGCCACGCTGAATTCGATCGAAGAAGCCGCCCGTTCCGGCACAAACTTAATGCCGCGTATACTCCTGGCTGTCGAAGCCTGCGCCACAGTCGGCGAAATTTCTGATGCACTGCGGCGCGTTTTCGGAGAATACAAAGAAGCAGTGGTGATCTGACGTGCTCGACGTAGATTCCGACAGATAGAACTCTCCGCAACTCAATCTCTCCCGCTTACCATTTGTTCTTTTTTGACACTTCTCCATCTCGCCGTAGCCTGTGGAGCCTGATTATTGGAAGTGCAAACGATCTGGACGCCCCGGCATCAAACGCCCGTGTGCCTGATGAGTAACTTGCCGCATTGAAAATCGCCCTCATAGCCCCGCCGTTCATCGCAGTCCCCCCGGCCGACTACGGCGGGACTGAGCTTTTTGTCGCTCAGTTAGCCGAAGGGCTTCAGAAAACTGGGATCGACGTTGTCGTTTACACGAACGGAGAATCGAGCGTTAAGGTCGAGCGCCGGCATATTTACGAGCGCTCGCAGTGGCCGATCAAGCAGGACCACCACGCCTGGCTGAAGGAGTTGCATCACACAGCCTGGGCTGTCCAGGACGCGGCTGGAAATTGCGATCTCGTCCACTTGCAGTCCGCCCAGGGTCTGGCCTGCTCGCGCTTTGTTGATGCACCCACTGTCTGCACACTGCATGGCGCTCACGACGCGAAACTCAGCGAGTTTTACGCTCGCTATCCTGAAACGCATTATGTTTGCATCAGTGAATTCCAGCGTGGACAGGAGACCATGCCTCACCTACGCACGATTTATCATGGCATCGATCTCTCTCAGTACCATCTGAATGACGCCAAGCAGCCCTACCTGAGTTTCATCGGACGAATCGCTCCCATTAAAGGGGCGCATCTGGCCATCGAGGTTGCGAAACGCGCGGGCATCCCGTTGAAGATCGCGGGCGATATTCAGCCCATGTACCGCGATTATTTTGAAGCTAAGATAAGGCCACACCTGGACAGCAGCTTTATCGAATACATCGGCCTGGCCGACCTCAATGCCAAGAACGAGCTGCTGGGAAACTCAATGGCGATGCTGTTTCCCATCCGGTGGAACGAGCCATTCGGCTTGGTGATGGTCGAAGCCATGGCGTGCGGCACGCCCGTGCTGGCGCTGCGCGGCGGTTCTGTGCCGGAGATTGTGCGGGACGGAATCTCAGGGTACGTCTGCCGCTCCGTCTCGCAGCTCGCGAAGGCAGTCAGCAATCTGCAAACGAACCCAATGAATCCTCGTGATCTCCGGCAGTACGTGCAGGAGAATTTCTCCCTGGAGCGGATGGTGGCCGCGTACACGGCGCTGTACAAAGATGCATGGGCCGAGCGAGAAGCGAGGAAGGTCGCCTAATGTTCCAGCGATCCGAGGTTATTCCTTTGCGCTCCGTCACTAAACAGCCGAACTTGGTAGAGGCGCGTCGATTCGAGCAACAGCGGGGCTTCAGTCCTTTCGGGCTGTGGCGTAATACCCGGTGCGGGCCTGAATCTTATAATCCCTGTTGTTGGCGTGGATTTCGATTCTTCGGAAGGTGCCGTCCAAGGCCGCGTTTGTCGGTGTGTAGCCCACGTTGTATTGGCTGCGCAGTTCCTGAGCGATTTGATCGAAGGCTTGCTTCAATTTGTCCATCTTGTTGCCCACTTCGATCACGCGGCCGCCGGTTTCCTGCGTCAGCTTTTTCATCTGACCTTCGCCGGAGTACCCGCCGAAGCCGTAAAAGCCGCGATCAGCGCATAGCAGCACATATACGATGCTGTCAGATTTCTGCGCCGCTTCGACCGCGTCCTGAATCTTCAACTGGCTGCCTTGGTCTTCGCCGTCAGTAAGGATGATCATGGCTTTACGGCCGACCTGCTGTGCCAGTTCGTCGTGGGCGGCGAGGTAAATGCTATCGTAGAGCAGCGTTCCACGGGGAATCGTGGAAGATGGGACCGGCCCGCCACCCAGTCCCGGAATGGTTCCTGCGCTGCCTCCGGTATTAATCCTGGCGCTGTTCAGTGCCGTTTTCAGAGAGCGCACTGAATTCGTGAAGTCCTGCAGGAGATCGACATTCACATCGAAACTGATGACAAAAGCAAGATCCTTCTCGCGCAGAATCTGGCTAAGAAAGTCGCCGCCAACTTCTTTCTCCATCTCCAGCACGCGCTGCTGGCTACCGCTGGCGTCAATGAGAATTCCCAGTGTCAAAGGCAAATTGGATTCAGCCGCGAAGTATTTGACGGCCTGCGGCTTGCCATCCTCGAGCACCTGAAAGTCATTCTTCGCGAGATTTGGAATAAGTCCGCCCTTTTTGTCCTTAACGTTGAAAAAGAGCTGAACGACGTTCACGTTGACTTTCAGCGAAGTCGTGGGCTGCTCCTCGCTCGGCTGGTTTTGGTCCTGATCCGGACGGGAAAGCGTGGGGAGATCTTGCGCGAACAGGAACCCCGAGACCAGGAGGGATACCAGCAGGGTTCGGCTCAAGACAGGAAGAATACGGCTTTTTGTCATCAAGGTATTCTCTTGCGGTTTTTGTTAGTCTATTCCATAAGAATTAGATGCACAAAATTGAAAGTCTCAGCATCCGAAATAGGGAAAGTTACCGGGAGGAAGATGGGTTGTGTTTCCAGTGATCTACAGGCAAACGAGGGTAGGCTGCCTGGCAATACTCGCATTCTCCCTGGTTCCTCCGGCAACGGCGCAGCAAACTGAGCAGAAACAAGAGATTCCGGACGCGCCCTCAGCGGTCCATCCCCCTCAGCCGTTCCCCAATGCTGCGCCTGAAAGCAAACCTGCTCCGCCCAACCAGGCGCCGCCTAGCGAAAATCC
>Ga0209473_1002271_pt1 | contig 10610 bp, 14 predicted proteins | sample GraSoiAngelo_133_FD_185890 | JGI IMG/M metagenome (GOLD analysis project Ga0209473, IMG submission 185890) | Grasslands soil microbial communities from the Angelo Coastal Reserve, California, USA - 14_0929_05_20cm (SPAdes) (version 2) | ecosystem: Environmental > Terrestrial > Soil > Grasslands ...
AACCTCACGCAAAATGGACTGCTGGCCGTGTTGCTGGAGCGCCAGCGCTACAAAGAATTCCAGTTGCCCCGGCGCCGTGCACAGCGCAAGCACATGCGTGCCGCCTTTTGCAGTACTCTCACTTGGCTGTGGCGCGCGCTCACGGCGCCAAAGCTGCGCGACGATTCCGCCAAGCCCATTGTGGGAGGTTTCAGACACCGCACTTTCTTCCGAGTCGCACCTTCTGGAACTGTTCGGCATTTTGACGCGAAGGGGGTCCAACGAGTCTATCGCTGCTACTCATTGCGTCCTCGAACAGCAAGGTAAATACTTATGGAATATGTTCTAATGCTAGTTAACTACTTCTTGTTCTGTCTGGGAATCGCGTACTTAGGATGCTGGCTTGCCGTAATTGCGCAAGGTAAATGACTGTTGACACATCTACCTTAGTAGCTCAGTCGATCTTCGTAGCTATTATTATTCTGCTCTCTGGCGTAGCAGGAGCTACCACCAGGAGACTGCTGCTCGGTCTGGACTTGTGATGTGAGAGGAGGCGCATGGAAATTCTGCCAGACATCCAGTTCCACGAAGATTTGCCCCTCATTGTCTGGAAGCCGCGTGGCATCCTTGATGAAGCCGCTGTAAACAAGATTTTAGCAGATCTCGTAAGAAGAGAGGCCACCGCCGTCAAGCCATTCAATCGCTTTTGCGATCTCTCGGCCGTCGAGTCGTTCCATCTAACCTTCAAATATGTTTTTCATTTCGCTCTTCACCGGCGCCTTTCCTATGCCGGTCGCGAACCGGTAAAGAGTGCGTTTTATGTTACGCGCCCGCAAGCTGCCCAAATCGTTAAAATCCACGCCCTCCTGACCGATTTTTCGCCATTGGACGTCAAGATGTTTGAAGAACGCGAAGCGGCGGCGAAGTGGCTGGGCGTTCCAGTTGAATCATTGACGATGCCTTAACTCCGAGCGAACGGACGGCATGGAACTACCCGTCGATGTCGAATTCGTCGAAAACGCCAATCTCTTTATCTGGCGCCCGCACGGCGTCCTTAGCGAAGCGCTCGTTAATAACATAATAGGTTTCGTCAGGGAGCAGGAAGAGACGCTCGGCCGGTCGTTTAATCGATTCGCAGATTTGTCGGCGCTCGATGCGGTCGATCTCAATTTCAATTACGTCTTTCACATCGCACTCTATCGACGGCTCTCGTATGCTGGAGGTAAAGTGAAGTCCGCTTTCTACGTCTCGAGCTCGGACGCTGAGCATTACGCCAAATTGCATGCGCTTCTGACGGATCATTCGCCCCTGCAAGTGTCGATTTTTAGTGATCGCGAGGCTGCCGCGAAATGGCTGGGTGTTCCAAGTGAATTACTGATGGCACACGGGTAGCGACGCGGGCCTTAAGGCGGGGCAGCGTAACGAAGCGAAACTACCGCGACAGGGATTTGCACTTGGTTTCGTTCTCCACGTTATTCTGCTAATTTAGATTTATGCGGCGTTTGTTCGGGCCGGTGGGTCTGGTTGTCTTCTTGGTTTCCTCGGAAGCTGTTTCGGAGACAGCATTACAGACGGGGGTTCGCCCTTTACGGGGAGCGGACGAACTTGCTGGCGATCTCTCACTATTAAGCAAAATATGCGCAAGGTTTTTCACTCTCTGGCTTCCCCCCGCGTGAAATTGTCTTCCGAATGCTGCCACTTCGCGTGGTTTCCGCTCTGTCCTCGCACCTTTTGCTTTCCAGTCCTGTGCCGATAAGCTGGGTCACCCTCATCTGGTGCATGTGCGGCGGAGCGTGCTTGATGTTGGCGCTAATGCACCTTGTCGTCTGGTGGAAGGACCGAACGGCGCGAGCGAACCTGGTCTTTTCAGTGATGGCAATTGCCGCGGCGGCCTTTGCGGTGCTAGAGTTGGCGTTAATGCGGGCGGAAACGCCCGAACAATTCGGCTCGGCGATACGCTGGATGCATGTGCCGGCCTGGGTGATCATCGTGTCGCTGGTCGGGTTCGTGCGGCTCTATCTGCGGGCTGGGCGGCGGTGGCTCGCGTGGGCCGTCGTCGGGGTTCGGACGTTATCGCTGATCTTCAATTTCGGCTTCTCGCCGAATATCAATTATCGGGAGATCACTGCCGTGCGGCACATCCCTTTCCTCGGAGAATCCGTCTCGGTGGCAGAGGGCGTAGCGAATCCGTGGATGCTAGTTGCCCAGTTGAGCTTGCTGTTGCTGGTGGTCTTCGTGACGGATGCCGCAATTACCGTCTGGCGGCGGGGCGATCGGCGGCAGGGGCTGGTGTTGAGCATTGTTTTTTTCGTCCTCGCGGCGACCGCGGACGCGGTGCTTATAACCTGGGGCATCATCTCTATGCCGCTGACGGCGAGCTTGTTCTATCAAGGCATTGTCGCGGCGATGGGCTATGGATTGAGCTATGACCTCTTCCGTGCGGCGCAACTTGCCAAGCAGTTTCAAGCCAGCGAGGCCGCGCTGCACGAGAGCGAAGAGCGCATTAACCTCGTGTCCAACGTGGCGAACCTCGGTCTGTGGGTTTGGGACATCCGGAATGACGAACTTTGGGTAACGGAGAAATGGAGAAGGTTGCTCGGCTTTGCGGAATCGGAGCCAGTGAGCTTTGACCGAGTGCTCCAGGTCGTGCACCCGGAGGATCGGGAACGCATGAAGCAACTTGTGCAGCACGCGTTCGAGGGCAGTGGCGGCGACTATGAGAACGAATATCGCATCACGCGGCCGGACGGAAGCACACGCTGGATCGCGGGTCATGGCAGCGTCGAGTTAGACGAACGTGGCAAACCGGCCTTCGCGCGCGGGGTGTCGCGCGACATCACACTCCGCAAACAAGCGGAGGAGGCGCTTCGGGAAAGTGAAGCGCGTTTTCGCACGGTAGCCGACGCGGCGCCCGTGCTCATCTGGATGTCCGGCCCGGACAAGCTTTGCACGTTTTTCAATAAAGGGTGGCTCGATTTTACCGGCCGGATGGCGGAGCAGGAGCTTGGCAATGGCTGGGCAGAGGGCGTCCATCGGGAAGACTTCGACCGCTGTCTCGACGTTTACGTAAATTCCTTCGACGCGCGGCAACCGTTTACGATGGAATATCGTTTGCGACGAAACGACGGTGAATACCGCTGGGTTCTGGATACTGGAACACCGCGCTTTGCCGACGATGGCACGTTTCTCGGTTACATCGGCTCATGTATTGACATCACCGAGCGGAAGCGCGCAGAAGAAAAATTCCGGTTGGTGCTCGATGCTGCGCCGAACGCCATGATCATGGTCGACTCCGCTGGCGTGATCAGCTTCGCCAACGCGCCGGCCGCAACCGTTTTCGGTTATCCTCTCAGCGAGTTGATCGGCTGCCATGTCGAAACGTTGATTCCGGAACGTTTCCGCGATCGACATGGCGGTTATCGTAAAGGCTTCCATTCCCAACCGAGCAGCCGTGCCATGGGAGCTGGCCGCGATCTTTTTGGCCGGCGGAAAGACGGCAGCGAATTTCCCGTCGAAGTAGGCCTCAACCCGATCCGTACCGCGCAAGGTCTGTTTGTTCTGGCATCGGTGATCGACATTACCGCGCGCAAGCAGGCGGAGTTGGAGCACCAGCGCCAAAACATGGAACTGGCGCGGGTGGGGCGCGTTGCGGTGATGGGCGAACTGGCGGCCTCGCTCGCCCACGAAGTCAACAATCCGATTGGGGCAATGGTAGCGAACGCCAGCGCCGGGCAACGCTTAATCGCGACCGGCAAAGTCGAAATCGGGGAGGTAAACGATTTGCTCGCCGACATCGCGGCTGACGGCCGCCGAGCCGGTGAGATTGTTCAAAGTATTCGCAATATGGTCCGCAAAGGCAAGGTTCACCACGCCTTGATCCAGATCGAGGGCATCATTCACGATCTCCTCCGGATTGTTCACGCCGAGGCGGTGGAAAGGGACGTGACAGTATCAGCCGAAGTGGATTCGGACGGCGGCCGAGTGTGGGCAGATCGCGTGCAGTTACTGCAAGTGTTTCTCAATCTCACGCTCAACGCCTTTGAAGCAATGTCGGCTATGCGCCCTGATGCGCGACGCCTTGTCATTCATGCTGGCAGTAACGGAAACGGAGAAATTGTTGTCAGTGTGCGCGATTCGGGTCCCGGCTTTCCCGAGGGGCTGGTCGAACAACTTTTCGAGCCATTCTTTTCAACCAAAGCGGAAGGCACCGGAATGGGGCTCGCGATTTCCCGCAGCATCATCGAAGCGCACGGCGGGACACTTTCGGGAGAAAATTGTGACGATGGGGGCGCCTGTTTTATGGTTCGCTTGCCCGAAGCACAGGAGGACAAATCCGAGGCGGCTTAGTTCTGTTCTCGGAGGTGACGCCGAGCCCAAAGAATAACGGGAAATGCGACCAGAGTGGTGTAAAGTATAATACATCCGGTCGCCCCCTCACCTTGCGAATTGGAAGCGTGGAAGCACCCGCGCCCGGAAGTGGCCCTCGTTTCGGGATGAGACCAAGGTCTCATGGCGGTCCATCGATCAACATGATAATAGCTTCAGCGGGGGTAATCATTTATGACCAATGCAAATCGCAAATTTTCACAGCTCGAAAAATTGAGCACGAGAGGCCCACCCTTGAGCGATCCCGCCCGCGACGGTATCTGGCTGCTGGACGATGACGCTTCCATGCTGAAGGCGCTGGGCCGGCTGTTGAATTCGGCCGGTTTTGTCGTTGAGAAATTTAACCGTCCCGCCGATTTCCTTTCAAAGCTCAAACAGAGGGAGTGTCGCGTGGCCGTTCTCGACGTGTGGATGCCAGACATGAATGGCTTGGAAGTGCAGGCCTGCCTTCGACGCGATTCACCCGCGACGCGGATTATTTTCATTACCGGGCGCGACGATCCATCCGTGCGCCAGACTGCACTCGATGCGGGGGCTTTCGGCTTCCTCGCAAAACCGTTCGAGGACGAAGTTCTCCTACAGCTAATTCACAAGGCTGCCGCAGGGTAGGAGTGGGCATTCGCCCTCGTCCCTGCCTCTATATCCGGGATCTGTATATGTACGACGCCAGATGCCAAGACCGTTGCGTCCCGGACCGCCGCAAGCCTTTCCAGGAGGCTGGCAAGTACGACTAAGGTCCCATAGGCAAGAGTGCTCGAAGCCCTTAAATCCACCTTTATGAGACGACTTAACCTCATCATTATCGCAACCAGTGCTCTTCTAAGCAGCTCGCTATTTGCGGGACCGCCGGAATACAAGCAGGTTGTACCACCACCGACGCCGGTACTTTACGGCACTGGTTTTTATGGCGCGATCGACCTGGGGGCAAATGTCTATCAAGACCGCGGAGGAAACCGAACTCTTACGGACGATAATCCGAATTCACCTTTCTTTGGAGATAGTCTCGAAGTGGACCCAAAAAATGACGTCGGATTTTTTGGCGGCATTAAACTCGGTTACGTTTTCGGCACGGGGGTAATTCGTCCAACGGTTGAAGGCGACTTCTTTTACAATGGCTTTCGGGGCGGCGGTAACTTCACCTTGAGGGATTCGTTTGGTGATGTGCTGGCACAGAGGAACGCGACTACTTGGATTAATACGGGCGCGTTCATGGGGAACTTTATCTTGAGATTCGCACCTGGAAACCAAAAATTCCAGCCGTATGTCGGCGCCGGGGTCGGCGTCTATTACGCCGAATCTGCCGGGGTCGAGGTCCAGGACCCTGTAACTGGTATGGTCCCAATCAACACTGGCGGGGGGCGAAATCACGCGGACCTCGCGTGGCAGATTATTGCCGGCGCAGATTATTATTGGACCCCCAAGTTCAGCACGTTTATTGAATACAAGTTCCTCGAGTACACGAGCACCCAAATCGATACCAATCAGAGTCGCGTACTGGGGCAGCAGTTAGTGGGCGCTGGTCTACGCTTCCATTTCTAAAACCGACACTAATTTAGCGTGGGGACCGGCCTCTTGTTTTCATCGGGAGGCCGGTCTTTTTCTGGAAAAGGTCTTTTTAGGCGACGGAAAAATCATGCCGGCGCTCGCCGTGGCGGAGCGCCTCTACATCAACGCGACGCAGAGTGGGACTTTGGTCCCATATGCGAGCGCCGCTTAGTCTGGAATTGTCTGCGTGTAGAAACCAAAAAAATACAACTATATATATGAAGAACATCACACTCATCGCGCTCATTGCTGGCGCCGCCGTTCTCGCCGCTGCGTCAGCACTAATACTGCCAGTAATTCTCCGAGCACCGAGACCTCGCTTATCGCGGCCGAGTTCAATGCGAAAAAGCGGCAAAATCCAAAACAGCAAAAACTCTATCCCAGCCTTTCGCCGTACACACGCCATACCCGCATGAAAAGGAAAGCGAATGTATGGACACGGTAACCACCGCCAAGCAGCGGCAGTATATGCAGCCACTGCCCGCAGGACGGGTTTTAATCGTTAAGCGAAACGGAGAGACCTTTTACGCTGATCCCGATCCAGCTCACAATCAGGTCTACACCGGCTACCGAGTCGATTATCAGGCTTATAGGCAAGCGCAACTGCTGGCGAACAGGCAAAACCCCGCCCTAAATGTTCATCCTGATCCGCACGGGGTCGTGGTCAACGAGTTTGATGGATGGGTCCCCGGCCCTCTTGATCCGATCGATGGCTATGCTTCTCCGCCTAACGAATTCGTCATCAAGAAGATCGAGCTGGCCCGGGAAAAATACCTTTACTAAAGTGCACGGAATCTTCATCCTCTTTCGACAAACTCTGGTTACGGCGGTGGCCTTCACCTTTGCGGTGACAGCGGGACAAGTACGAGCCGAGAATTCATTTTCGACGGTTGTCATCGATCCAGGACACGGCGGCTCCGATCCAGGAGGGATTCCCGGCCAAATAGTGCCGGAAAAAACGGTCGCACTCGATACGGCATTGCGTCTGCAAAAGCTTTTGCAACGAGCGGGCTTGCGCACGGTAATAACGCGCTCCACGGATATTTTTGTTCCACTGTCTGTGCGAAGCGCGATCGCCGACGCGGAACGCGACGCAATCTTCGTCAGCATCCACTATAATGCCTCGCCGCGAAGTAGCGCGCACGGTATTGAGACCTACTCCGAAAACAATCGCGGTGCAGTGCTCGCCGCGCGCATTCAACAGGAGATTATTGATCGCGTCAGCACCGAGAACCGTGGGATCCGCTCGGCCGATTATTACGTGCTTCGTAAGTGCCGGTTGCCGGCGGTTCTCGTTGAATGCGGGTTTCTTACCAATCCGACGGAAGCTCAATTGGCACTGACAACTGCCTATCGGGAGCAAATTGCGGAACAGATCGCTGCCGGAATCATTGAGCAACGGCAATTCGCTTTTCCTCCGCTCGCTCCAACTCATCGAAGTGGGCGCTTAGTGCACAAAAACAAGAAGCATCGAAAAATCGTCGATTTGGAACGGTTTGGCCACCCGCCGCCGACAATCCGCATCGTCCGGATCGCTGAGCACCAGGGTTAGTCAGCAAGCGTGGGCGGACAGTTCACACAAAACCCGACGGGGCGGGCCCGTGCTAGGTCCAATATGCAATCACTGTAGACTTTCCCAAGATGCGCAGATGCTAAAAAATGAATTTGCAATCGCTGTGCACATTCCCATAATCCGCAAGTCATCGAAATAAAACCTATTATGAAACCACTTACTCTCATCCCTGTTGCGATTGGTATTCTTCTAAGCGGCTCGCTATTTGCGGGACCGCCGGAATACAAGCAGGTTGCACCACCACCGCCACCTCCGGAGCTTTACGGACTCGGTTTTTACGGCGCGATCGACGCGGGGGCGAATGTCTATCAGAACCGCGGTGGAACGAGAGTTTTTACAAATGAGTTTGGAGATACTCTCACTATCGACCCGAAAAATGATGTCGGTTTTTTCGGCGGTCTCAAAGCAGGTTACGTTTTTGGCAGAGGCGTATTTCGTCCGACGATTGAAGGGGACTTCTTTTACAACGGCTTTAGGGGCGGCGCTAATACTACCCTGGCCCTGGCGGATGGCACTGTCCTGAGAAGCAGCAGCGCGACTAGCTTCATTAACACTGGTGCATTTATGGGTAACTTCATCGCGAGGTTCGCGTTTGGAAGGTTCCAGACGTATGCCGGTGCGGGGGTCGGCATTTACTATGCGGAATCCGCGGGTCTCGACCTCAGCACGCCGCGCGGCAGTTTTAGCACCAGCGGAGGCGCAAGCCATGCCGATCTGGCCTGGCAGATACTCGCGGGCACGGATTACTATTGGAATCCCAAGTTCAGCACCTTCATCGAATATAAGTTCCTCAATTATACGAGCACCCAGATCGACACCAGTCAGAGTCGCAATGTGGGCCAGCAACTGATTGGCGCGGGTCTCCGCTTCCATTTCTAACGCCAACACTAATTTAGGGTAGGGACCGGCCTCTTGTTTTCATCGGGAGGCCGGTTTCTTTTACGGTCCACGATTCCTCGCCTCCACGGGCAGTCGCGCTCATAAGACCAAGCTCCAATAGCCGCACCGGTCGCGTTGCTTCATGCTCTCTTTTTAAAACCGATCAAAAAGATGACATTCCAAAGGTGTTGCAAGGGTCAAGGGGAGGCGTGCAAAACAATGTAAAAAAAGGTTGCTAGTGAGCAATCAATTGGTATTACGACCGCCGACACAACCGCTGGGCAAAGCCGGACCACTATGAATCAATCACCTTCAATGACTCAGATGACCGGCACCGGCGTAGACGACAGCGACTACCAGGTCCCGTTCCGCTTCACTGGCAAGATCGCCAAGCTAACCATCAGGCTCGGTCCGGAACAGTTGATGGCCGAGGACCAAAAGGCCAAGGCAGAGGCCATCGCCCGACTGAACAACTAGCCGAGCGAGTAATGGACGCTCGACGCTGCCAAACGCCTTGGACCAAAGTTCAATATACGGCCGTCGGTGAATTCCCTTATTGTGCGCGTGTGCTGAAATTCAGCGGCGCTTCTTCGCCACATCAAACCGCAACAAACACCATCGCACTGATATGAAATACAAAATGACGTCCCGCGCTTTGAGCGCCATCTTCGCCACTTTTCTTTTGTCGGTTCCAGGGCTCCACGCCACCGATGCTCCCGAGGTGGAAGCGGACACGGATCAGGCGGACAAGCTCGCCAAACAACTGGCGAACCCCATTTCGTCGCTGATCAGCGTGCCCTTTCAAGCAAACGAAGATTTTGGCTATGGGCCGTCGCATAACGGCTACAAATTCACGCTCAATATTCAGCCGGTGATTCCCATCTCCTTGAACAAGGATTGGAATCTCATTCTGCGCACCATCGTGCCGGTTGTTTCACAGCACGATCTCTTCTACGTGGAGAACCTGCCGAACAATTCGCCATTACAGCCGCAAAATCGGTCGCAGGACGGTTTAAGCGACACGACCCAGAGCTTTTTCTTCTCGCCGAAGAAACCAGGACCATTCGGCCTGATCTGGGGTGTTGGTCCCGCTCTTCTCTATCCGACCGGAACCCATCCGTTTCTCGGGACCGGCACCTTTTCAATCGGACCCACGGTTGTGGTGCTCAAACAAATGGGCGGCCTAACCGCGGGCGCACTCATGAATCAGCTCTGGTCCGTCGCTATCCAGGAGGGCCGGCAGAGCTTTAGCCAAATGTTTCTCCAACCGTTCCTGGCTTACACAACAAAGACGCACACGACTTTCACCATTTCTACGGAATCCACCGCAAACTGGAACAATACCCCGGGCGACGCGAAGTGGACCGTGCCGCTCATCTTCCAGATCAGCCAAATCCTGAAGATTGGAAAACAACCGATCAGCCTTCAGATCGGCGGGAAATATTATACTGACAGTCCTCGTTACGGTCCGGACTGGGGCGTGCGTTTTAATTTGACTTTGCTCTATCCGACCGCCAAACCGAAAGCGGGACCTGTAGCTGGAACTTATGCTAAGTAGCAAGGCCAAAATACAAGAAATAACCACCAAATAAAACCAACATGACCATCAAATCGAAATTAAAATACCTGGCGGCGTCGATACTCGCAGTGTTGCTCACGTCAGAAACGGCATTCGCAAGTTTGACCAGTGAATCACGCGCCGCTCTCAGCCAGCTTAGATCGCAGAACTCAGCTGCCGCCAAAGTATCATCGCGAGCGCTGGCCGTCCTTGTCTTTCCAAATGTCGTCAAGGCAGGGTTTATTTTTGGCGCGCAAGGCGGGGAAGGCATCTTGTTCGTTCATGGAAAAACGGCGGGGCGCTACCGGACGGTAGCCGCCTCCTATGGCTTGCAAGCCGGTGTCCAAAAATACGGTTACGCCCTCTTCTTCATGAATCAAAAGGCGGTGGATTGGATAAACAACACGCGCGGCTGGGAGATCGGGACCGGCCCGAGCGTCGTCATCGTGGACAAAGGAATGGCCCGCAGCTTCACCACCGACACCATGCATAGCGGCATCTACGCATTCACCTTTGACCAGCGTGGCCTGATGGCCGGGCTGGGTATCCAAGGATCGAAAATCACGAGAATTGATTAGTGGCAAATTTCGCTCAACAGTAGCCCTGGAGTTTTCCTCAAACCAAATCAGAAAAACTAACTAGCCAAATATGAACCAATTAACGAACGTCATTAAACTAACTGTCTAGTTC
>Ga0209473_1002274_pt1 | contig 10608 bp, 13 predicted proteins | sample GraSoiAngelo_133_FD_185890 | JGI IMG/M metagenome (GOLD analysis project Ga0209473, IMG submission 185890) | Grasslands soil microbial communities from the Angelo Coastal Reserve, California, USA - 14_0929_05_20cm (SPAdes) (version 2) | ecosystem: Environmental > Terrestrial > Soil > Grasslands ...
CCCGTCGGTCGTCGACGATCCCGCTCCAGAGCAGCTGGCCCATGTTCGAGGCCACCGCGTCGACCTGCCGCTTGTCCTTGTCGAGGGCGAGCGCGTAGTGCCCGCGCTTCGCGATCCAGAAGTCGCGGTTGAAGCGGCGCTTGAGCTCGGCGGCGTCGTGCTCGAGCCGCTTCGCGTTTTCCGCGTCCCGCCACACCTCGCGCATGAGGCGCGCGGTCCGAAGGCGGGCGTCGTAGGCATAGCCCTGGAGCTCGCAGGTCGCGATCGGCGGCTCGGCCTGGCTGCCGTCCGCGAAGGGAATCGAGTCGTCGGAGTCCTTCCAGCACTGGTTGTCGAGCGCAGTCGGCGAGTCGGAGCGCTTCAGGTACTCGAGGTAACCGTCGCCGTCGAGGTCGGCCGGCCCCTCGAGCCACGCGAGCGCCGCCCGCGCGTTCGGCTCCAACTCCCGGACGAAGCGGCGGTCGCCGCTCCAGCGCTCGTACTCGTCGAGCAGGATCAAGAAGAGCGCGGTCGCGCGTGCCGTAGTAGGCGCCGGGGATCCGGCCCGTCGCGGCCATCGAGCCGCGGCGAACCTCGTGCACGATCTTCCCGGGCTGGGCATCGGCGAAATCGTCCCACTCCGTCGCCTGCAGCTCGGCCAGCGCCTGCAGCGTCGCCTGGGCCAGCTCGTGCTGGAACGGCAGCGTCTCGTAGGCGGCGATGATGCTGTCGCGGCCGAAGACGGTCATGAACCACGGCAGGCCGCCGGCGGGCATCGCCCAGCGCAGGTGCTCCTCACGCGGCCGGATCCGTAGCGCCGCCAGGTCGAGCAGGCTCTGGCGGTAGATGTGCCTCGCCGGGTCCCAGTCGGCCACGAGCTCGGGCGCGGTCGCGAGCCACGTGTCCAGGTCGATCGGCATCTTCGGCGCGTGCTTGCCGAACGAGCCGCATGCAAGCAGGGGCTGCCGCCGGCTTCCGTCCACCATCGGAATCACGTCGATGCAGGTCTGCCAGCTTTCGCCCGGACCGAGATGAAGGTCGAAGACGACCCGGTCCCGGCGCAGCCGCCCCGCCCGGCGGAAGCGGATGACGGTGCCGCGGCGGTAGCCCTCGCGGTTCTGCGTGAGCGTGACGGCACGTGTGCCCGCCTCGGCCGAGTAGCGCCCGCGCCGGAAGGTCCCGTGCTTCTGCGCCTCCATCACGTCGGCGAAATCGGCGGCGAAGGCGAGCTCGACCCGCACGCGTTGCTCCTCGTCGGCGTGGTTGGTCACGACCAGGTCCTCGTGGACGCCCTCCGTCACGAACCGGTCGCGGGTGACGGACAGCGTCGGCTCGTGCTCGTCCTGTCGCGCGCCGACGATTCGTGCCGAGAAGTAGTCGACGACCCGGCTGGTGAGCGGAGCGAGCGGCTTTCCGTCAACGGTCAGGGTCCAGCGCGAGAGGTGGCGCACGTCCTCGTAGAAGAAGCCCTCGGGCTTGCTCTCCGAGATGTCGCCGTTCGGCGCGGAGTAGAAGAACGTCGCGCCGTCGACGAGGATCAGCTGCTCGGGCATGACCCGTTCGGTACCCGCGCCGGACGCTCGCTACGCTCGGCGCATGGACGTCCTCGACCAGATCGGCCAGGGGCTCTGGAACGCCTTCCAGATGGCGTGGGCGGTCTGGTGGGCGCTCGTGCTCGGCTTCCTGCTCTCGGGGATCGTGCAGGCCTGGGCGCCGCGGCACGGGATGGAGCGGCTGCTCGGCGGACGCGGGCTGCGCTCGCTGGGCCTCGCGACCGGCTTCGGCGCGGCCTCGTCGTCGTGCAGCTACGCGGCGGTGGCGATCGCCAAGTCGACGTTCCAGAAGGGCGCGAGCCTGCCGGCGGCGATGGCCTTCCAGTTCGCCTCGACCAACCTCGTCTTCGAGATCGGCATCGTGATCTGGATCTTCATCGGCTGGCAGTTCACGCTGGCCGAGTTCGCCGGCGGACTGATCCTGATCTGCCTGATGTGGCTCGCATTGCGGCTGCTCGTCTCACGGCGCACGGAGGAGCGCGCCCGGGAGCACGCGCTCGCCGCTGACGCCGGTCATGTGCACCACACCGCCGGCGGCTCGCCATGGCGCTCGCTCGAAGCCTGGCGCGACGTCGCGAAGAACTTCCGCCACGACTGGAAGATGCTCTGGAAGGAGATCGTCGGCGGCTTCCTGATCGCCGGCTTCGTCGCCCTGCTGCCGCTGCGGGTCTTCAACGACCTTTTCCTGACGCACACCGGGGGCGCGGCAGCTGCTCGAGAACGTTCTGATCGGGCCGGTCGTCGCGGTGCTCTCGTTCGTCTGCTCGGTTGGGAACATCCCGCTGGCGGCGGTGCTCTGGTCCGGCGGGATCTCGTTCGCCGGTGTGATCGCGTTCATCTACGCCGACCTGATCATCCTGCCGCTGGTCGTGATCTACGCGCGCTACTACGGGCGCCGGTTGGCGGCGCTGCTGGTCGCGGTGATGTTCGCGACGATGGTGGCCGCGGCGCTCGCGATCGACGGGATCTTCAGCTGGGCCGGGCTGATCCCCGAGCACCGGCCCTCGCTCGGCTCGGTCTCCGACCGCGGGATCTCGTGGAACTACACGACGGCGCTGAACGTCGTCTTCACGGCGGTCGCGCTGGCGCTGTTCTGGCTGACTAGGGCAGGACGGGCGGCGGCGGGAGCGGCGGCACAGGCGGAACACTGACCGGCGGAGGCGGCGGCAGCGGCGGAATCGGCGGAATGCTGACCGGCGGAGGCTTCGGCAGCGGCGGAACCGGCGGGGCGGGCGGGAACTGAACCTTCGGGGGCGACGGAGGCGGCGGCGCCGTGGCCGGCGGCACGGTCGGCGGGCCGCCTATCCCCGCGGGCGGCGACCCCGGCGAGCCGGCCGGGGTGGGCGGCTCGACCACGTGCGCGTGACCCTGCGAGCCGGACTTCTTTAGTAACAGACTGTTACTAAGTCGTTTGGAGCCTTGGCCCTTCGCGGCGGCGGGGGCGAGGGGGGTCGTGCTCGTTGCGGAGGCGGGGGTTGCACGCGCGGCCGGGTGCTGCTTCGCGCCGGTGAACGCCCGGGTCAGGTCGTGCCGGACCACCGGCGTGGCGACAGCGACTCCTGCGACCACGAGGGCGGTAGCGGCCACCTTGGCCGCGGCGCCGCCGAGGAGCGACTTCGCCCAGGCAAGGCCCGGGCCCAGGTTCAGGCCCCACGTCTTCCCGCGCGAGCGGTCGAGCTTGCGGGCGAGCGAGCGGCGTGCGCGGAAGAGCAGCGTCTCGACGGCCGCCTCGGTGGCTTCGAGCTCTGCGGCGATCTCGCGGTACGAGAGCCCCTGCCACTCGCGGAGCAGAATCGCGCGCTGCTGGTTCGGCGGCAGCTCGGCGAGCGCGTCGGCGAGCCCGGCCAGCTCGTCGTGGGAGCGCTCCGGCGCGGCGGCGATGGTCGCGAGCCCATCAGGGTCGGCGGCGCTCTCGATCCGGTTCCGCCGCCAGGCCGAGCGCCGGCGCTCACGGCAGACGTTTTCGGCCATGCCGTCTCGGAGCGCGGCACGACGCCCTGCCGCAGTCCGCGGTAGGCGTTCAGGAAGGTGTGCTGGACGGCGTCCTCGGCCTCCTCGCGGTTGGGCAGGCGGCGAAGGCAGTAGCCGAAGATCCGGCCCGAGTGCCGCTCGAAGAGCGACCCGAGCTCGGCCTCGAGTGTGGTGGCCGGCAGTGAGCTCACGTCTGGGCGATGACCTCGGTCTCAGTGTGTGACTCCTGCGCCAGATTGCAATAGCCGAGCTCGAGCACGGCTTCGAGCAGGTCGCCGGCCGAGCAGCCCTTGGTCAGGTAGGCGGCGGCCCCGGCGGCGCGGGCGCGAAGCGCGTCCTCCGGCAGGAGCGATGCGGTGAGCACGGCGACGCGGCAGCCGGGGATGAAGCGCCGGACGGTGCGCGTCGCCTCGATCCCGTCGAGCACGGGCATGTCGAGGTCCATCAGGATCACGTCAGGGCGGAGCGAGCCCGCCTGCTCGACGGCGCTCTTGCCGTTGGGGGCGTGGCCGACGACCTCGACGCGCTTGTCGGCGGCGAGGGCCAGTTGGAGCGCTTGGGCGAACAGGAGGTGATCGTCCGCGATCAGGACACGGACAGGTGGTTGCGGCGTCATGCCCCTGAGATACCCGGCCGCGGCGCAACCTTGCGGATTTGCGGCGAAAATCCCCCATACGGGGTACGGTTCGGGCGAGAGGAGGCGGTGGGGTGCGTGTTTGCACCGAATGCGGGGGAGAGCTGGCGACGGTCTTCCGCTTCTGCCCCTGGTGCGCCGCGCCGCAGCGGAGCAAGCTCGTCGAGTTCTTCCGCGGCCATCCGCGCGACCGGGGCCGCGCGCTCCGCGTCTCGCGCTACCTGACAGAAGACCCTCATGTCCGCTTCAGCGTCTGGAGCCCCGGCGGAGTCGCCGAGGCAGCCGTCTCGCTCGAGGAGGACGAGGCCGAGCGGCTCGCGAGGTTCTTGGCCGACCCGCGGGTCGGGCGTCCGACCGCGCTCAGGAGGCTGCGAGCGCTGATCCCGCGCTAGCGGCGGGAGCGCCGCTGGGCCTTCGCGGCCCGTTCCAGTGTCTCGAGCTCGTCGAGGCTGCGGCCGGCGCCTTCGGCGACGCAGGTGAGCGGCGACTCGACCAGCTGCACCGGCAGCCCGACCTCGTGCCGCAGCCGCTCGCCGATCCCGCGCAGGAGCGAGCCGCCGCCGGCGAGCACGATCCCGCGCTCGCCGAGGTCGGCAGCGAGCTCGGGCGGCGTCCGCTCGAGCGTGTCCTTGACGGAGCTGACGATCCGCGCGACCGGCTGCTCCATGGCGCGGCGCACGTCATCGGCGCCGAGCGTCACGCGGCGCAGCAGGCCGGAGACGAGGTCGCGCCCCGCGACCTGCGTGTCAGCCAGCTCCTCCTCGACCGGCCAGGCCGACCCGACGGCGATCTTGGCCGCCTCGGCGGTCTCCTGCCCGATCAACAGCTTGTGGACGCTCTTGACGTGGTCGGCGATCGCGTCGTCCATCTCGTAGCCGCCGACGCGGATCGACTCCCAGACGACCATTCCGCCCAGCGCGATGACAGCGACCTCGGTCGTGCCGCCGCCGATGTCGATCACCATGCTCGCGACCGCGTCGCCGACCGGCAGGTTCGCGCCGATCGCCGCGGCCATCGGCGCGAACCTGCCGGTCGGCACGCAGAGCACCACCCGCGCGAACGAGAAGCGGCCGCCGCCGGCCCGGCGGATGAAGTGGCGGAGCATCTGCTCGGTGATCTCGAAGTCGGCGATCACGCCGTGCCGGAGCGGGCGGATCGCCCGGATCGTGGCCGGGGTCCGGCCGATCATCCGCCGCGCCTCGGCGCCGACGGCGTGCACCTCGCCCGTCTCCTCCGAGAAGGCGACAACCGACGGCTCGAACAGGACAATCCCCTGGCCGCGGATGAACACCAGGGTGTTCGCCGTGCCGAGGTCGACCGCCAGATCGCGGCCGCCGCCGAAGGACCCCCGAAGTAGCCGCATCCCGGGACCCTAGCTAGGGGGAGAACGAGAGAGGCCGCCCCAAGGCGGCCTCTCTCGCGGCGGGGGGAGGGATGCCGGGTGTTACATGCCGGGCTCGTGATCCCCGACGTGGTTCGCCGGGGTCGACTCGACCTGGCCGAGCGAGGCGGAGACGCGTGCGCGGATCCGCACCGAGATCCGGTCGCCGACGACAAGCTGGCTGGGCGAGATCAGCGTGGGGACGCCGCCCTGCCAGAGCACGAAGATCGTGTGCGCGTCGTAGCTGAAGGTCTGGTCGAGCGGCTGGCCGAGCATCCGCTGCAGCGAGCGTTGGTTCCCGTTCGTGATGTGCAGCGTCAGGTGGCCGCCGGACGCGGGCCCGTCGAGCTTGCCGATGAACAGCCAGAGCGGCTTGTGCGCAAACTGCGGGTTCGCCCCGCTGTCGGCCACCCGGCCTGCCGACGTCGATTCGATCTGCGCCAGCGACGACTGCCGCGCGGCGCGGATCCGAACGCTGACGCGGTCGCCGGCCACGAGGTTCGACTCGGGCACGACCGTCGGCACGCCATTCGTCCAGCGAATGTACTGCGTGTTCTGGCCGACCGAGAACTGCTGGGTCTTGCCTTGGCCGACGAGCTTCTTGAGCGCGATCCGGTTGCCGCCCGAGACGGCGACGAAGAGCGTCGGCGAGCTGCCGGCGTCGGCCATCAGGTGGCCGTTGAAGATGAAGAGCGCGCCACCGCCGTTGCCGGCGGCGAAGGTGCTCGATGCGCCCGCTGCAAGGACGGTGAGAGCAACGAGCGCGAGGGGGAGAAGCTGCCGTCTCATCGTGATCCTCCTGGTCTGGATGGAGATGCCAGGCGCATCGTCGCTCTGACGTGTCAGGCCCCCATGTGCGCGTTGTAAGGCCTCGGTAAGGCGGTGTAAGAAGTTGTGGGAAGATCCCGGCGTGGCCGTCGCCGACCGCGTCCAGGAAGGCTTCGTCCCGTTCCGCGGCGGCCGCACCTGGTACCGGTCGGTCGCGGCCGGCGACGAGGACTCGAGCCGCCCGCCGCTGCTCTGCCTGCACGGCGGACCGGGCGCGAACTGGCTGCACCTGAAGCCGTACGAGGCGCTGGCTGACGAGCGGCGCGTGGTCTTCTACGACCAGCTCGGGTCCGGGAACTCAGGACTGGAGGAGCCGCACGAGTCGTCGATCTGGACTCCGGAGCTGTTCGTCGAGGAGGTCGGCGTCGTGCGCGAGGCGCTCGGGCTCGAGCGCGTGCACGTCCTCGGCCACTCGTGGGGCGGGATGCTCGGGATGCAGTACGCGGCCGGGCAGCCTGAGGGGCTCGTCTCGCTGATCGTCGAGAGCTCGCCGCCGAGCGTGCCGGAATGGATGCCGGAGGTCGCTCGCCTGCGCTCGGAGCTGCCGCCCGACGTAGACGACACGCTGCGCAGGCACGAGGAGGCGGGCACGACCGACTCGCCCGAGTACGAGGAGGCGACGATGGAGTTCTACAAGCGCCATCTCTGCCGCGCCGACCCGTGGCCCGACTGGCTGGTCGAGTGCTTCCAGCTTCTCGAGGCGAATCCCGAGGTCTACCACGCGATGAACGGGCCGAGCGAGTTCCATGTGATCGGCACGATCAAGGACTGGGACATCACGCCGCGGCTCGGGCGGATCGAGGCGCCGACGCTCGTCTTCTCCGGCCGCTACGACGAGGTGACGCCGGCCTGCACGGAGGCGGCGCACCGCGCGATTGTGGGCTCGGAGTACGTCGTTATGGAGGAGAGCTCGCACATGGCGCAGGCCGAGCAGCCAGAGGAGACGCTCGCGCTCGTCCGCGACTTCATCGCTCGGGTCGACGCCGTCGCCTGACGAGGGACCTAGGGCGGGGTCGCGGCCGTAGTACCCGCGGATGCGCCACTTCGTCCTGACCGGTCTGCTCCTCGCGCTCCTCCTCGTCCCCGCCGGCGCCGCCCGGCCCGTAACGCGCGTCGAGGCAGGCTCGGGGATCAGCGTCGTTCTCCCGACGGGCTGGCGCTTCATCCACCGGCAGCTCTCCGACTGCAGCGATCCCGTGCAGCGGTTCGCGGTAGCCTCGCGCGGGGCGACGGTGCTCGTCCTCGAGACGAACTCCGGCCGCTTTCCAGCGAGGCAGGCTCGATTTCGCCTTCCGGAGCACCTGTCGACCTTCGAGGGTTGTTGCGACATGCCCACCGGGCCCGGCGCTGAGCTGCTCTTCCGCGACCACGGCCGCAGGTTCTACGCGTTCGTCTACCTCGGCGGTCGTTCGAAAGACCGCTCCGCCGCGCTCCAGTTGCTGAACAGCCTGCGAGTCTCGCCGAACAGCTGACCGCTACTCCGGGTCCTGCCGCTTCGCTTGGAGCTCGGCGTCCTCGCGCTTCTTCGCCTTCCAGAAGATCCAGCAGATCACGCCGAGCGCCACGAACGAGCCGAGCATCATGGCGACGACGAACGCATCGAGCGCTGCCGCTCCCTGGTCGAGCAGGAGCATCAGTCCAGCTCCCGGCGCCGGCGCTTGACCTGGCTGCGGCGGCGCTTCTGCTCGAGCCGCCGCTCGACCGCCGCGCGGCTCGGCTTCGTCGGGCGCCGTCGCCGCGGGACCTTCAGGGCCTCTCGCAGCGCCTCGACCAGCCGCTCGGTGGCGAGCTCGCGGTTGCGCCACTGGCTGCGCTCGTCCTGGGCGACCGCCCGGATGATCGGTCCCGCACGCGCGAGCACCCGCCGCTTCTGCGCCTCCGAGAGCGCCGACGAGGCCTCGACGTCGAAGCTCGCCTCGACGCGGGTGTCGCTCTTCTGCGCGTGCTGCCCGCCCGGCCCGCTGGAGCGCGAGAAGCGCAGCTCGATCTCGGCGCGGGGGATGGTGACCGAGCGGGTCACCTGAATAGACTCGCGCTCCATGGCCGCCATTCTCCTGGACGTGGACGGGGTGCTGCATGTCTCCGGCCACCCGATCCTCGGCGGGGCGAAGGCGGTCTCGCGGCTACGCGAGGCTGGCCACCGGCTCCGCTTCGTCACCAACAACACCACGCACTCGCGGCAGGCGCTCGCCGCCGAGATCCGCTCGTTCGGGGTCGAGCTGGAGGACGAGGAGCTGCAGACGACCCCGATCGCCGCCGCGCACGCGCTGGCCGGCAAGCGCGTCCTCGCCCTGACGATGCCGGCGATCGTCGAGGACCTCGAGGGCATCGAGCTCGTCGGCGAGGGCGCGGACGCCGTGCTGCTCGGCGGCGCCGACGAGGGCTTCGAGACGAATCAGGTGTTCAGCTACTACAACCTCGCGCGCGCATTCGCCGAGCTCCAGGAGGGCGCCGAGCTCTACTGCCTGCACAAGAACCGCTGGTGGCAGACCTCGCGTGGTGCGCTCCTCGACGCGGGCGCCTTCGTCGCGGGGCTCGAGTACGCGGCCGAGACCGAGGCGACCGTTCTCGGCAAGCCGAGCGCCGCCTACTTCGCCGCCGCGCTGGAGGTGCTCGACTACGAGCCGGGCCAGACCTGGATGGTCGGCGACGACGTCGAGGCCGACATCGGCGGCGCCACCGCGTTCGGCCTGCGCAGCATTCTCGTCCGCACCGGCAAGTTCCGCGAGGAGGAGCTCGAAGAGGCGACCGTCAAGCCGGACGGCGTGATCGACTCGATCGCCGGGCTGCCCGCCTGGCTGGAGGAGCATTGAGAGTCGGAGTCGATCTGATCGAGATCCCGCGGATCGCGCGGGCGCTCGAGCGATACCCGGGCTTCCGCGAGCGCTGCTTCACCGAGGCCGAGCGCGCCTACTGCGACTCGAAGCCGAACCCCCCGCAGCATTACGCGGCGCGCTTCGCCGGCAAGGAGGCGGTCGGCAAGGCGCTCGGCTCCGGCGTCCGCTTCACCTGGCGCGAGATCGAGATCGCTGGCCGCCCGAAGCCGGGCGTGACGCTGAGTGGGAAGACGAAGGCCTGGGCCGAGTGCGTGGGCGCCGGGGAGATCGAGCTCTCGATGACCCACTCGCGCGAGCTCGCCCAGGCGGTGGCCCTCGTCGCCGATGCTTGAACCGCTCTACACGGCGGACGAGATGCGTTCTGCCGAGGCGGGCCACGACGTCGACGGGCTGATGGCCCGCGCAGGCCGCGTGGTCGCCGAGGAGGCGATGCGGCGGTTCCCGGAGGCGCGGCGGTTCGTGGCGGTCTGCGGCAAGGGCGCGAACGGCGGCGACGGGCGGATCGCGGTCGACGTAATCGCCGCGGCCGGCCGCGAGGCGGTCGTGAGCGACGGCGTCGAGGGCGCCGACGTGATCCTCGACGCACTTTTCGGCACCGGCTTCCACGGCGAGCCGCGCGATGACGCGGCGCACAAGGTCGAGGCGATCAACGGGGCCGGCGTGCCTGTCGTCTCGGTCGACCTGCCCTCCGGGGTGGACGCCTCGACCGGCGAGGTCGCCGGAGCGTGCGTCGATGCGACCGTGACGGTGACGATGCACGGGCGCAAGGTCGGGCTGGAGGTCGCGCCGGGCCGCTTCCACGCGGGCGCGGTGGTCGTCGCCGACATCGGCCTCGATCAGGCCGAGACCGAGCACGGGCTCGTCACCGCAGAGATCCTCCGAGAGGTGCCGCGCAAGCGAGCCGACCAGAACAAGTACACGGCCGGGACGGTGCTCGTCGTCGGCGGCTCGCGCGGGCTGACCGGAGCACCCAGTCTCGCCGCAGAGGCCGCCTTCCGCGCCGACGCCGGCTACGTCGCGGTGGCGGTGCCCGCTTCGACGCTCCCGGTGTTCGAGCAGCGCCTGCTGGAGGCGGTCAAGCTCGCGTGCCCCGAGGACGACGGCCGCATCTCGCCGCGCGCGGTCGAGCCGATCGCCGAGTTCGCCCAGAAGGCCGGGGCGGTCGCGCTCGGGCCAGGGCTCGGGCGCGGCGACGGCCCACACGAGGTGGTCGCGCGCCTCCTGGCGGAGCTCGACGTCCCGATCGTCGTGGACGCGGACGGCCTGTTCGGGCTCGAGCCGTTCGAGCGAAAGGGACCGACCGTGCTCACCCCGCACGAGGGCGAGCTGGCGCGCCTGCTCGGCGAGGAGTCGAGCTGGGTCGCGGCGCACCGGCTGGAGGCGGTTCGTCGCGCCACCGAGCGCTTCGGCTGCGTGTGCCTGCTG
>Ga0209473_1002276_pt1 | contig 10606 bp, 7 predicted proteins | sample GraSoiAngelo_133_FD_185890 | JGI IMG/M metagenome (GOLD analysis project Ga0209473, IMG submission 185890) | Grasslands soil microbial communities from the Angelo Coastal Reserve, California, USA - 14_0929_05_20cm (SPAdes) (version 2) | ecosystem: Environmental > Terrestrial > Soil > Grasslands ...
CGAGATGGATTTCACCGGTGGGATAGGGCGGCCCATCGTGCAATACAAAGAGCGGCCTGCCTTTGCGGGCTTCCAAGATGCGCTCGTAGATGTTTCCGCTGTGCCAGGCTTCGAGCTGCTTGGGCTCGTTCTGGGGCAAGCTGGCCTTCATGGGAAAGTCGGTTTTGGGCAGGTTCAGTGTCTTCTTGAGTTCGAGTGGTTCGGCCATAGCGTGGAGCGTTCGGATATCCCTTCCTTGCCTGTGTTGCCGTCCGTTTGTCCAGGTGCACGGCGGGAAACATCGAAAGGCAGTCGAACCTCGTATGTTACAATGAAGGGCAGATGGGTGTCAGCCGCTGAGGGCGCGCAACCTTTCCGGGCCTATGGGAATCCTATCTCTGAGGGATACCAAAGGCGGGGCGGGTCCGTCTATACTTAGAGGATAACGGTGCCGGGTAAAATCAACAAACTTGTTCCACCTTCCGCCCAGAAGCCCAGTGTGTCTGCGACAGGTTCGCAGCCTCCTAGTCAAGCCAGCCAGGTTCGCGCACCTTATGTGCCGCGTTTTGGTCGGCCGCGCATCCTTGTGCCTGATGATTTTTGGTCAAACCTCAAACAGTTTCTGACCGAGCGTCCGATTAAAGTTCGCGAGCGCAAGGACGCACCGTTTACGCAAACTTCTTTCGGCGCGGGTTTCTTCGGCAACCTTGCGGAATCTCTTCGCTCAACTCCGGGCGGGAATCGTCCCGTGAACAGCAGATTGGCTGTGAGTTGGGGAGTGGGTTTCGGAAGTTTTGGCACGCGCATCAAGGAATTCTTTTCGCCGCCCAAGCAACCGCCTCTGCCGCCGGGAATCAAACCCGTCAAGGTAAGAGATATCTGGTCGAAGGACGAGAACTTCGGTTCAAGCCAGGCGCTGGCGATCCTAGTGCATGCATTAGTGATTGCTTTGCTCGTAGTTCCCATCGGTTTTCGCGTCGTGCAATCCACCCAAGCAAAGAACAAGGTCGACGTCACTCCTTTGGATATCTCGCCCTACATGGCGAAACTTCCTGCGGGCGCGAACAAGGCTGGCGGGGGTGGAGGAGCCAACGACCACACGACCACTCCGGTAAATCGCGGCAAGGTGCCAAAGTTCAAGTGGACGCAATTTACTCCGCCGCAGATCAAGATTCAGAATCCCAACCCCAAGCTGGCGGCGGAACCCTCGCTGCTGGGTCCACCGGATCTGAAAGTAGCGAATCTAAACGCTCCGACGTTCGGTGATCCACTTGCGACTGGCAACAGCGATTCGCTGGGACACGGCAACGGGACGGGAATCGGCAGCGGTTCCGGCGGCGGTCTGGGTCCCGGTTCCGGGGGAGGAACGGGCGGCGGAGAATTTCGCGCCGGCGTGAATGGCGTTGGCCAGCCCGCATGCATCTATTGCCCGAATCCTGATTATTCCGACGAAGCGCGCAAAGCCAAGTATCAGGGCAGCGTGCTCCTGGACGTGATCGTCACCGCCGATGGGCGCGTGCTCGATCCGCACGTGCTGAAGGGACCCGGCCTGGGCTTGGAAGAAAAAGCCATTGCGGCTGTGAGGAATTGGAGAATGCGTCCGGCGACAGGCCCGAACGGCAGACCCGTGAGCTGCCGTGTCAATATCGAAGTCGTTTTCCGCCTGCTGTAGGTTTTCCCTGCAAGACGCGATTTTTACCTTCATTTATGGGCAACCAATTCGGCGGCGTTGTCTTCTCACAAAGGGTCCGTGATTCGCCTCTGAAAATGTTTGCGTAATCCGGAGGCGAGCGTGGAGGCGCATCCATGCGGGATCCATTTTTCCGGCCTTCTCCTGCGTTCTCGTCTTCGCGTGATTCTTTGCTGCGGCGCATTCGCAAGAATTTCCGGCAGGCATGTGCTCCAGTGCGCATTTCTCCGTCCTTCGCGAACGGCGCGCCGATACACGTCCTATCTTGGCGGCGTACGCCTGCTGTCCGCACCTCGAGAACAATTTCTTTTGGCGCTCACTTGATACTCATTGCAGGAATACTCCTCGTGCATGTAGAGACGCGCAAACCACCGCACGATGGAGCAGGAAGTGACAAGCCGCACACTGGCATACGAACATTTTTCCCGTTTCCCACGCAAGTTTCTGGTCAACCCTCCCTCGGGATGAAGAGTGGGGGCGGCGAAAACGATCCGAAGCCGACAAGGCGTGGTTTCCTGGCACGCGGTTCCTCTATGCCTCTGCTGCCCCCGCGCCGAGAGGTCAAGCCCTCGCCCGAACTTCCGGTTATCTCGTCCGTCTTTGACGCTAACGCAAGCCAGATCCCTGTTCCAGTCCCGAACCTGGGATTGCCTTGGATGAAAGACAATTCCGACTCAGCAGGTCCCGGGAAGAACCACGGTTTTGGATCGGGTAAGAAGGGAGGAATGGGTGACGACGAGGGACCCGGCGCCGGCCAAGGCGATTCATACAATGGTCCCTACGCGAATTCCGTCACACTCCCCACTTGTGTCTACTGCCCTGAACCGCAATATACGGATGAGGCGCGCGAAGCGAAGCTGCAAGGCCGCGTCACGCTGCGCGTCCTGGTTGGCACAGACGGCCGCGCTTCGCAAATTCAAGTCGTTCAAGGAATCGGCATGGGCCTGGATGATCGGGCCGTACAATCGGTTCGCTCATGGAAGTTCACGCCCGCGCATGACGGCGCCCGCCGAGCCGTGCCCTCGTGGATCACCATCGAAATCATTTTTCGCCTGATCTGAGCTCATCCCGAAAACCTGCTACCATTTCTGTCCCATGTCTACGCGGCGCTGTGTTCTCTGTGCAAGAGAATTTGAGCCCCCTGCCGGGGATGCATCCAATACTGCATGCCCGGACTGCCATCGGGCAGAGTGGGAGGCGGGGCAAGCCGCGCTCTCGCAAGAATCCGCCAAATCGCAGTCCTTCCCAGTAACCGTCGCCCTTATCGCCATGAACGCGCTTGTCTTCGCCATCATGGTGCTCAGCGGCGTCTCGGCGTTCCTGCCCACGCCTCAGCAGGCCATTGCGTTCGGCGCGGACTTCGGCCCACTCACGTTGAACGGCCAGTGGTGGAGGCTGGTCACCAGCATGTTTGTGCATTTCGGGATTATTTACATTGGGCTCAACATGTGGTGCCTGTGGAATCTGGGCCGCACCTCGGAAATTCTTCTCAGGCGGTTCTCTTTTCTTCTCGCGTATTTCGCGAGCGGCATCTTTGGCAGCATCGCCAGCGTGTACCGCAACCCGCTTGCGGCGGGAGCCGGCGCTTCCGGCGCTATTTTTGGCATGGCGGGAGTGCTGGTCACTTTCGTCTATCTGAAAAAGACACCGGCGCACCTGCAAATCAACAAGAAGATGCTCGGCAGCCTCGGCAGCTTCATCTTCTATAACCTGATTATCGGAGCCTCGATCCCCGGCATCAGCAACGCCGCTCACGTCGGCGGATTGGTGATGGGGGCCCTGGTTGGCACACTTTTGCCTGCGGCCGGCGCTTCTGAATCTTCGCGCCGTACGCGCCTTTCTTTCGTTGTGGCTTTTTGTGCTGTGTCCTTGTTCGCCTCCGGGGCCGCGGCAAAACATTTTCGTTCCAGCGTCGCGGAGCTTCCTTCCATTCAGAGATTAATCGCCCAAGGCAAAAACGACGAAGCCATCGCAAGATTGCAGGAGATCACCGCCCGCGAACCGCAATTTGCCGCCGCGCATGAGTTGCTGGCTAAGTTGTATTTGTCCGCAGGCGATTATCCCAAAGCCATCTACGCTCTCGAGAAACCCAATGCGTCCGATCCTTCCAACACCACGTATCAACGTCAGCTCGGCAGCGCTTACATCGCCGCGAAACAGTTCGATCAGGCCGCCGCCTTTTTTCAGAAGCTCGTTCGCGCCAATCCTCGCGATCCGCGCAATGACCTCGGCCTGGGCGCCGCTTACATGGGACTGCAGCAATATGACGCGGCCATCCCTGCATTTAGTGAAGCCCTGGCGCTCGACCCGAAGTCTCCCGCACCGCAATTTGCCCTCGGCCAGGCCCAGCTCAAAGCCGGCCGCTTCGCCGACGCAAAAGCGACCTACCAGCGCCTCCTCGCTGAATTTCCCAGCGATCCGCGCGCCCGCGCCGGCCTTGACGCCGCCTCGCGTCAATCTCACTGACTGCATTTACCGGAGCGACCCCTTGCAAAAAATCCGAGTTTCTTCCTCATTTATAACTTATAACTAAGAACCAGGAACTTCCTTCAGGAGGCCTCCATGCGTGAAACCCGTCGCAACTTTTTCGCAAACCTCGCTCTGCTGTCTGGCTCTCTGGCTCTCCCTCGAGCAATCTCCGCAGCGCAAAATCCGCCCACGCCTCCCCCACCGCCCGCTCCTGCCCAGATTCCTAACGCTGCCGAGGCTCGCCCCAGCCCCGCCGAAGCCGCTGCTATGCGCGCCCGCCTGCTCCAAAACGAAAAAGAATTCCGCGAAGGTGTCGAGCGCCTTTACCAGCTTACTTCCGGCTTGCGTGACGAACTTCAAAAGACCCCGACGGCCAACGTCTTTTCCGTCCACCTCGTCAAGCAAACGGAAGCAATCGAGAAACTCGCCAAACGCCTCAAGTCCCAAGCCAAATCCGCTTAATCCCCGCAGCACAGATTTCCGGCTGCGTATTTTGATCTGCCGTTTCACGCAAATAGCCCGGCCTCTGTGCTACATTCCCCATCCCCCGTGGTCCATAGCGAGAACAATGCGCCCGTTCTATACGTAATTCCTTGTAGAGGGTTGCATTGACCGTCCAAGGGAACATCCATGCGTAAAAGCCTGATCCGCATCGCGCTGATCCTGCTGCTTTTGCCACCGCTGCTGGCGGCCGTGGCGGGCTGGCTTGTCGCGCCGTGGTATCTCCATCCGATTCGACGCGAACTTACACCGGATCTGGTTCGCGAAGCGGATGCCTCCTTCGCCCTGACTCGCTCGCAACGGGAAGATTTTCTAGTCCTTACCGCTGACGGCGTCCATCTCCGCGGCTGGAAGGTCGCCCCGCCCAATCCCAACGGCTCGTGGGTCTTGCTTTTTCATGGCGTGGCGGACAATCGCGCCGGCGTCATCGGCCAATCGGAATTTCTGCTGCGGGCCGGATACAGTGTGGTCATGATGGACGCACGGGGCCACGGCGCGAGCGAAGGCTCCATGGCGACCTACGGCTGGCTCGAGCGCAACGACACGCGCGCGGTCATTGACGCGCTGAACTCGGACTTTGTGAAACGCTGTGAATCCATTCAATGGCATGGCCCTGGGGGGCCGGTTTGCGCGCCAAATCACATTTTTGCACTTGGGGAGTCCATGGGCGCGGGCATTGCGCTGCAGTCCGGCGCGGCCGATCCTCGCATCGAAGCCGTCGTCGCGGAAGCATCGTTCGCGAATCTCCGTGAAGCCGCTTATGACTATGCGGGATTCCGCAAATATCCCTGGCTCGGCAAGACCCTTCTCGCGCCCTTCAGCTGGACGCTGCTGTATCGCGGAGAAAAACTCACCCGCTTTCCTCTGACGGAGATTTCTCCAATGAAGGCTGTGGCCGGGCGTGCTTTCCCGGTTCTTCTGATTTGTGATGAAAAAGACGAAGCGCTTCCTTGCCGCCATACGCGGATGATCTACAACGCCGCACATGGCCCCAAACAGCTCTGGGTTGTCCCCGGTGCGTACCACACCGCCGCACTGGGTTTTCACCCCGAAGAATTCAAGCGTCGCGTGCTTGCCTTCTTCGCCACCTACGCGAACACGACGGCTCCCCCTTCTTCTCTTTCGCCACGCCCGCAGCACAGAGTTGAGAGCTCAAAAGGAAGAAAAACAAATTAGCGTTGCGGCAAGACACTTGCGCTGCCCGATTCCATTCCTTACTGTGACCTTAGAACTAACAACTTATGACTGTTATGACTGCCTTTCTCTTCCTCACGGCACAGGGTGCTTGCGCGCTTCCCATTCTTCGCTCAAGCGGCGCACTGTTTCCCGCAGGCGCACTGCCAGCGTGGCGATAGTTTCCAGCCGATGCTCGCCCCCGCTGGGAATTTTGCCGTCCTTCTTTCTGCGAAGCTCTGTCAGCAGCAGTTCTGCGTTCCCCAGAATTCCCGTCAACGGATTGTTCAGTTCGTGCCGCAGCACTTCTCCAAAATCCTCTTCGACGCTCTCGATTTCTTGGGGAGCCTGCCGCAGGCGCTGCTGGATCAAGCCGCGCGCCTCGGCAAACGCATTCGTTTTTCGCTCCACAAAGTCCGCGGCGCCTGCTTCAATCAATCCGGCGAGTTCCCCGCGCTTTTCCGCCGGCCCGATGACCACCACCGGCGCGTAAACCGCCAGTGGCGCCACGACCGCCTCCAGCGATTGCTCCGCTTCCTTGGTATCAACGCAATCGCCGGCGACAGCATCCTCTTCGAGAAGGATCACTTCAGGAGAATCTTCCTCCAGGACGCGCCGCGCCGCCGCGACGCTGCTCACCGCCGCCGCGCGCACGCGCAGCGCGCTTGAATCGAATTCGCGCCTCATGGCCGCGCAGAATCCCGCATCATTGCTCACCAGCAACACAGTTTGTTCCTTGTTTCCCATACATCACCCATTTCTCGCAGCGTTTTTTCGAGCCACCTCGGCGCCCGAATCTTTCTCCTGCGTTTGCAACACGGCGTGCACTCTTTCCGTCAGTTCCTCCACGCGAAACGGTTTGGCCACGTGTGGCAGCTTGTTGCGCTTCAGGAATTCCCGCGTGTGCGCCGCCATCACGTCCCCGGTCACGAATAAAAAACGTTCGCGCAGCGAGTTCCCGTTGCGCGCGAGGGATTGGTAAAAATGCTGGCCATCCAGTCCCGGCATTTTCATGTCGCAGATCACCAGGTCGTACGATTCGCGCGCCGCGCGTTCCAGCGCCTCGCGCCCGTCGAGCAGCACGTCCACGCGCATGCCTTCGTCTTCAAGCACGTCGGCGATCAGCCGCGCCACCGTGGGCTCATCCTCGACTACGAGCACGCGCGCGCTCATTGCGGCCCTGGACGGTGCGCTGGGAACGTGCTCCGCACCGGCAAATTGCTCCGCGTGGGGATTCACAGGGCTCTCGAATTTGTCCGCCTGAGGAAAAGCTGCGCTTGCGACTTGCATCTCGTCGACAAAAGAACCCTTTCTCTCTCGGGAACGAGTTCCCGGTTCTCGCAGGGGCGCGCCCCCGGCTTCCTCCTGCTGGCGCTCCGTTGCCGCGGGAAGTTCGATTTGGAATAGCGCGCCTCCCTGCGGCGGGCTCTGCAAGCGGACCTGCCCGCCATGCTCGCGCACGACGCTGAGAACAATGGAGAGACCCAAACCCGTTCCCACGCCCACCGGTTTGGTGGTGAAAAAGGGATCGAAGATGCGCGCCTGGATGGCCTGGGGGATGCCCGGCCCGCTGTCCTCGACTTCCAGAAGTACGCGGCGGTCGTTGATTCTTCTCGTGCGCAGGCGAATCACGCCGTCCTGGCTTTGCTCCTCAAGGGCGTGCCGGGAATTGCCCAACAAATTGATCAGCACCTGCTGGAGCTGCCCCGCATCGGCCTGGACGAAGGGGAGCGCGGGGTCGAGGTCGAGTTCGAGACGGATTTTCTCCGCGGCCAGAGTAAAACGCTGAAGTTCTGCGGCGCGCATGACCACTTGATTCAAGGAAACCAGCCGCCGTTCGGGAATGGTCTCGCGCGCATTCGAAAGCAGTTGCCGCAGTATGCTGACGGCGCGTTCCGCCTCCTGATAAATCTGCCGCGCTTCTTCGACGCGTTCGAGAGCCTCTTGCCGCGGACCGCTTTGCGCGATGAGAAGGCGCTGGGCGTAGCCAAGAATGCTTGTCAGCGGACTGCTCAATTCGTGCGCGACGCCGCTGACCATTTGCCCGAGAGAGGCGAGCTTTTCGGTTTGCAGGAGCTTCGATTGAAAAACGCGCTGCGCCGTGAGGTCGCGGTAAATTTCCACGCGGCCCACGTGGCGTCCGATGCTGTCGAGGACCGGCCGCGCGGCCCGCTCGAGCACCCGGGGGAAGGGAAGGGACATTTGCAAGGACTCGCGCACGCCGCCCTGGATGTTGCGGGCCAGTTCACGCCAGCGCTCGGCAAATTGCGCCGGTTCCACGGCCTGATGCGCAAGGCGCGCAATCCATTCCTCGAGAGTCTTAAGCTTCCCGGATTCCTCGGGAGCCAGCCCGGCCATCTGCTCGAATCGCGTGTTTACCGCGCGCACGTTTTCGTGCGCATCAAACAGCACCACTCCTTCCTCGATCCACTCGATGACATTTTGCAATTCGGCTTCAGCATGATCCGTTAGGCTCTGCGATTTGACGTTTTTTTGCGGTTCAAACAGGACAGCGGCGGCCTGGCCGGGCGACCGGCGAGCAAACCGCAGGCGCACTTTGACTCCATTCTGCAATTCCGCCCAGGGCATTTCCTTTTTCATCCCCCTGGCGGAGGAAGGATCGAGCGCCTGCTGCAACCATCTCCCGAGCCGTTCGCGGTCGCGGCCACAAAAGAGATCCGAGAGATGTCCTGAGGGGAGCACGGCGGTCTGTCCAGCACAGCGAAGTAACTGCCTTGCACCCCGGCTGGAGGCGGTAATCCTTCCGGCATGGTCAAGAAGGAACAGCGGATCGGCGACGAGGCCGAGCAGAGACCGCTCCGCGTTTGCTCTCTGCGATTCTTCTCCCTTTCGTTTGCTGCGCAGGAGCGCGAAGGCGGCCAGACGAGCACGCAGTTCCAAACGGTCAAGCGTGGCGATGGAAGTCGCGGACGCGGGAAGCCCGGCCACCAGCACGCCTAGGAGCTGCCCTTCCGCCTCCAGGGGAAGCGGCACAATCCGGGCAACCGACGACTGGGGCCAAGTGACGGGAGGATCGCTTCCGATGACCTGGCGGGTTTCGAGGGCACGACGCCACAGCTCGGCAAGGGGATCGGTGGTCATGGCACGAGTCCACGCCTCATCCCCGCTGCGCCAGAGAAAGTCGATGGCGGTGGGCGAAGAGCTGCGATGCCTATACGCCAGTGCGCCAATCACGGCAAAGGCCGCGCCTAGGCTTTCTCCATGGGCCGAAGGATGCACGCAGTCCGACACCAACTGGGCAAGCAGCCTATCCAGAGAAGAAGCATCCGGACAATCGTCAACGAAGCGCCGGACAAGAGCCAACTCCGCATTGCGGATGCGAACGAGGCGGAGTTGCTCCTCCGCCACGATGGCCAAAGCAAGTTCCGCGGCGACCGACTTTGCCCGATTAAGGAAAGGAGCAAGGGGATGACTTACGCTGCCGAGCAGAATCAATCCCCTCACGCGGCCCAGGCAACTCTGCCCCTGATCGGACCCTTGATCGGCAACCGGCACCCAGAGCGCGCGGCGCAGTCCCACGAGCTGGCCGATGACCGTGTTGCGAGCAGAGGCCTCAAGGTCCTGTTCGAAAGGTTGCGTACCTACCAGCAATTGTTCGGGCAGAGGCGCTTCGAAAGAAAGAATCCTCCATTGGGGAGGGCACTCTTCCCTGACGGCGCGGTCCCAAACCAGGCCGTGAAACGCTCCCGAAAACTCGTTCTCAGAGCTTGTGTTCGCGTCTGGTTCCAGCCAGATGCCGACGCGGTCCGCTTGTGGCGCTTGCGTGAGAGCGCTCAGGGCTTCCTGCACCAATTCCTTGCGCGACGCTCCACCTAAAGCCGCGCGGGCAACACTGGCCCCGCTGGCCTCGGGTTCCGTTTTTTTTCCCCAGACTCGCATTCCTTCGGCTGAAGTCCGCTTTCCCGAGCAGCTGACCCGGCCGGGCTTTGGGGGACAGCAATAGAAAGAGGAGAATCCTCTGCAATCCCCTATGCATCAGGAGGCCCATCCTGGGGGGAGAGAACTGGCTGATAAATCAAGCATTTAGGAGGAAGTGGTGGCGAGGAAAAGCTGTGGATAGTCCCATGTCGAAACTCTGCCTAAGGTTCTTTCCCAGAGTGAATCGCAGCAGGGACCATTGGGATTCCCGTTTGAAACTTGACAGGTCTTGCCAGCCTTCTTATGGTCGACATGCTGGCCACATTCAGGAGTGAGCCAGTCCCCACCCACAAGGAGTCCTTTCATGTACAAACGGTTGCCCTACTATCTCATTCTCTCTCTGGCGGTGCTGTGCATTGTTTCGGTCCCGGCTGCTCTACCGCAGGTCAAAGGAGCAGTGGTTCAGTCCCACGAGTACGACGCGACTAACAACATTGTGACCGCATATATCGTGAATACGAGCGGAAAGAACATCACGGCGTACAACATCTCCATCAAGGAAACCTACGCTGATGGTCATGTAAGCAGCCACGAACTGATGGCTGATACGTCCGGAGTACTCGCAGTCCTCCAAGAGATACAAGGTACCGCAGACGAGGATAATTTCCGCAAGCAGAGTGGTGAAGGTTTGCTTCATCCCGGCGCGAGTCGGAAAGAAATCATCGGCGTGCAGCCCGGTCTGCAGAACTTTGAGGCTGTAATTGACGTAGTTGCTTATGCCGACCAAACAGCAGAAGCGACGAACGACGATGGATTGCAACGCTTAGTCTCACACCGCAAGGGGTCGCTAACCTCGAGACAGGTGGCCAACGACATTATTAAGGGCGCCTTAGCCGATCCCAAGGATCCCGATCC
>Ga0209473_1002277_pt1 | contig 10604 bp, 9 predicted proteins | sample GraSoiAngelo_133_FD_185890 | JGI IMG/M metagenome (GOLD analysis project Ga0209473, IMG submission 185890) | Grasslands soil microbial communities from the Angelo Coastal Reserve, California, USA - 14_0929_05_20cm (SPAdes) (version 2) | ecosystem: Environmental > Terrestrial > Soil > Grasslands ...
AGGCGCATGGCGGGCCGCCATCCTCAGGGGGTGGCAGCAATCCATTGAGCGTCTCCGAATAACTGCCGTCGGTGGCGGTGACGGTTGCAGCGCAGACGAGCGCACCCGTCACGCTGTCCACGACCGACACGGAAAGCCCGGGCCTCGCATCTGTAGTGCAGGCCCTTTCGCATGCGACGGGACCGGACAAGACGACCGTAGCGAGAATGAAGAATCTCATGCTGGTTCCTGGAGACGAGCACCCGGTCCTTCCGCCACGTTCGCGAAGAACCGTTTCAACGCATTGTTGACCGCCTCCGGATTTTCCAGCGACGAGCTGTGGCCGGCGCGCGGCACCGTCTCGAAGCGCGCGCCGCGGATCGCGTCGGCGGTCCTGCGCGAACGCGCCGGCGTGACCGCGACGTCCTCTTCTCCGGAGAGCACCAGCGTCGGGACCTCGATACGGGGAAGCAGCTCCTCGATCCCCTTGCGCCAGATGACGCCGGCGACTGCCCTCGACGTGCCCGTGCGGTCGTTGGCGAGCAGCTGACCGCGCAGATCGTTGCGCAGTGCCTCGCGAGCGGGATCGGCGAGGAACGATTTGCCGAACATGATCTTCTCGACCTGGGGCACGAAGGGCCCGAATCCGACCAGGCGCGACATCGCCGCCATCGCCGCATATTTCGGCCGATTCAAGAGCGGCTCTGGATCCGCCGCCGTGTCCAGCAGAGAGAGCGAGCGCAACAGCTCCGGCCTGCGCGCCGCGAGGCGCATGCCGATGAACCCGCCCATGGAGAGTCCGACGAAGTGACATGGCGCCGCGCTGAGCTTCTCGATGAGTTGCTCGGCGTCGTGCGCGAGCGTGTCCATGTCGTAGCCGGTGGTGGTCACCTGGCTCTTGCCCTGCCCGCGGAAGTCGAAGGCGATGCAGCGGTACTCGCCGCGCAGCGCCTCGACCTGGAAGCGGAAGAGCGTCGTGCTCCAGAGGAGGCCATGGGCGAACACGACGGGCTCTCCCGGCCCGCCGCTGTCCTCGTACTGGAGTTCCGCCCCGTCGACCTGGATTCGCGGCATGCGCGGAGGGTTGCCGCCCGCCTTGCTGGCGTCCATACTGAACGGGCGTATGGGTCGCTCCGGCTCCGCCGATCTGCCGCTCCACGGAGGGCGCGTTCCCGAATGGCTCGCCTCGCGGATGGCGCGCCTCGGGACCATCATCGTCGAGGCCCTGCTCCTCGAAGAAGGGCCGCACGGCGTCCTGCGCCGGCTCGCGCATCCGTTCTGGTTCCAGGCCTTCGGTTGCGTGATGGGGATGGACTGGCACTCGAGTGGAATCACGACCAGCGTGCTGGGCGCCTTGAAGCGCGGTCTCGCGGGCCGCGAGAAAGAGCTCGGACTCGTCGTCTGCGGCGGCCGCGGGGCGCAGTCGCGCAAGACGCCGGGGGAGCTGATCGCCTTCGGAGAGCGGACGGGTCTCGACGGCGGCGCCCTCGCGCGCACGAGCCGCCTGGTCGCGAAGGTCGATTCCGCCGCCGTGCAGGACGGATTCGACCTCTACCTGCACGGCTTCGTCGCCGCGACCGACGGCGCATGGGTGGTCGTGCAGCAGGGCATGCGCGCGCGGACCGCGACCGCCCGCCGGTATCACTGGCTGTCGGAATCGGTGAAGAGCTTCGTCGAGGAACCGCACGCTGCCATCGAGGGAGAACCGATCGGAGCGATCGTCAATCTCACCGATCGCCGCGCGGCGCCCTCGCGCAACGCGCAGGTGGCGCTCTCGTACGACCCCGATCGGATCGTCCGCGAGCTGCGCAATCCGCACTTGCAGATGCCGGGCCATCACGACGTGCGCCCGACCGACGTGTTCCTGCGCCGCGTGCACGCGACCCTCGCCGCGGCCGCGGAAAACGGGCCGAAGGACTTCGCCGGCCTGCTCCTCCAACCGGGAGTGGGAGCGCGCACCGTCGAGGCGCTCGCCGCGGTGGCCGAGATCGTCCACGGCGCCCCCTGCCGGTTCGCCGATCCGGCCCGGTTCTCGCTGGCGCACGGTGGCAAGGACGGGCATCCCTTCCCCGTCCCGCTCCGCGTGTACGACCGGACCATCTCCGTCCTGAAGCACGCGGTAGAGCAGGCGAAGCTCGGCCGCGACGAGCGCCTTGCCGCGCTGCGGCGTCTCGACGAGCAGGCCCGACGCATCGAGCAGTCGGCGACCGGCCCCGACCTCGACACCTACCTCGAGGAGGAGCGGGAGAAGTCGCCTTCGTACGGAGGCCGCGACGTCTCTGGCCCTGCCCGGACCCCTGCGCGCCGGGAGCAACTCGCCCTCCCCCTGGCAGCGCCGGAACCGCTAGGAGCCCGCCGGGCTGGCTCTGTATAATTACAGACACAGCTGGGGCCGCTACTGCCGGGGGGTGTGATGCGGAGTGCTGCGCGATGGGCATGGAAGTGGCGTTGGCTCTTGCTCATGAACGCCTTCCTCGTCTCGCCCGTGTTCCTCTACGAGCTGAGGCTCTTCGAGAGCGGTCCGGACAAGACCATCCTCTTCACGCTCGGCGCCTCGGTGCTGTGGCTGCTCACCGTGCAGCTCTTCGCGCGGCGGATCTGGATCGCGCACGCGGTCCTCTTCCCGCTCTACGTGGTCGTGGCCGTCGACCTCTACGTCATCACGCATTACCAGACGCGGCTCGCCTCGAGCATGATCCTCATCATCTTCGAGAACCTCGGGGACGCGCGCGCGTTCCTCGAGGCGCATCTCCAGAGCGTGTTCGCCACCGCGGTCTCGCTCGCCGCGGGCCACGCCCTGTGCCTGTGGAAGATCCGCGGGCTCCGCGTGACCGTTCCACGCGTCACCCTGCTCGCGCCTCTCGTCGCCGTCGCGCTCGTCTACGCGGGCGTGCACCACGTCGTGACGTGGTGGATGTTCGTCGCCGCCAACGATCGCAACAGTCCCTTCGGCATCGTCTCGCAATCGATCGTGACGCGCGCCCTCTACCAGGAGGCGCTGCGCGAGGGAGATCTGGCGCAGTCGTTCCACTTCGGCGCGACGCGCGCCGAAGCTCCGCAAGGCCCGGAGCTTTACGTTCTCGTCGTCGGCGAAAGCTCGCGCCGGCAAAACTGGGAGCTCTACGGGTACGGGCGCGACACCAATCCCGAGCTGTCCAAGGCTCAGAACCTGCTCGTCTTCCGGGACGTCATCACCCAGGCGGCGGTGACCCGGATGTCGGTGCCGCTCATCCTCACCCGCGGGAGCATCGAGGACGAGCAGCGCTCCTTGCGCGAGAAGTCGATCGTCTCCGTCTTTCACGAGGCGGGTTTCGGCACGCATTGGCTCTCGACGCAGCAACGGGATCCGTTCACCGGCGCCATCAACCGCTATCCGAAGGAAGCCGACTCGGCGCGCTTCTTCGAGCGCCGCCACGATGGCGTACTGGTCGACGCTCTCGAGGAGCTTCTCGCCAAGCAGGGGGGGCGCGAACAGAAGCTGTTCGTCGTCCTCCACACGCTCGGGAGCCATTTCACCCTGACCAGCCGCTATCCGCGCCGCTACGCCGCCTTCCCTGACGGGCTGGAATCGTCCTTCCTGCCGGACGGCAACTCGGGATGGACCGACCGGCAGCACCTCGTCAACGCATACGACAACACCATCGTCTATACCGATCACGTCCTCGCGCAGTTGATCGGCGTCTTGCAGAAGCGGCCCGGGATCAAAGGCCTCTTCTACGTCTCCGACCACGGCGACAACCTGCGCGACGATGCGCGCGATCTCTTCGGGCACTACCACAACAACGAGTACGACCTGCCCATCCCGATGCTCTTCTGGTACTCGGACGAGTACGCGGGCCGCTACCCGGAGAAGCTCGCCGCCGCGCGCGCCAATGCATCGCGCCCGCTCAACACCCGCGCCGTCTTCTACAGCATGACCGACATGGCCGGGATCGGACTCGACGACGGGAACGTGTCGAAGCTGAGCGTCTTCAGTCCCGATCTGGTCAACGTCCGCCGCATCACCCTCGGCGTACCGAAGAACTTCGACTTCGACGAGTGGGTGGCGCGGAACCGGATCAAGCTGCCGGGCTCGGTGCCCGCCGCATCGGCTCGAAACTGAGCCCACTGTCGCCCGCCCCGCTACAATGCGCGGCGACCGGAGGAGCGGGCTTTGCCCGCGACGGGAGGAGCGCCGGAAGGCGCGGAGCATCGATGACCGAGCGCCTGTATCTGACCGATCCCTATCTCGTCAGTTTCACTGCCCGTGTAGTCAGCGGCGCCGAGCAAGGCGGAAAGCCTTCGGCCTTGCTCGACCGAACCGCCTTCTATCCGGAAGGCGGCGGCCAGCCCGGGGATCGCGGCACCCTCGGAAGCGCGCAGGTCCTGGACGTGCAGGAGTCGGAAGGCAACGTGCTGCACCTCCTCGACCGGCCCCTCGAGCCCGGCACCGAAGTGGAAGGGCGCGTCGACTGGACCCGGCGCCTCGACCACATGCAGCAGCATCACGGGCAACACCTGCTCTCGGCGGCGTTCGAGCGGGTCCACGGCGCGCCGACGCGCTCGTTCCACCTCGGCGAGCGGACGTGCACCATCGATCTCGACATCTCGATCTCCAAGCTGGATGACGCCGCGCTGCGCAGTGCCGAGTCCACCGCCAACGAGAGCGTATGGCGCAACCTGCCCGTCGTGGCGCGCGACTTCGTCGGCGAGGAGCGCAACCGTTTGCCGCTGCGCAAGGAAGCGGTGAAAGGCGACCGCGTGATCCTCGTCGAGGGCGTCGACGCCTCGCCCTGCGGGGGTACCCATCCGGTACGCACCGGGGACGTCGGTGCCATCGTGGTGCTCGGCGTGCAGAAGTGGGGACAGGGACAGTCGCGGGTCGAGTTCGTCTGCGGCGGCCGCGTGGTGCGCCTCCTCGCCGAACAGGGCCGGTGGCTGAAGGAGGCGGCCGATGCGTTGAAGACGGCGCCCCGCGATCTGCCCGAGGCGGTGCGCCGGACCGCCGAGGAATCGAATGCGAGGCGCAAGCTGTCGGTCGAGCTGGAGCGGCAGCTCGCCCGTTCGGAAGCCAAGGCGATGGTGGTTGAAAGCGATCCCGACGCACCCATCGTGGCCACGGTCGATCGCGCGTCGTTCGCGCGCGCGTTCTCGGGTGCCCTGGCCGAGCAAGGCGCGATCGCGCTCATCGGCGCGGTCGAGGACGGCCGTGCGCACCTCTGCTTCGCCCGACCCAAGGGCAAGGGCCCGGCGATGAACGAGCTGCTCAAGGAGGTCCTGGTCGTGCTTTCCGGGAAGGGCGGGGGAAGCCCCGACTTCGCCCAGGGCAGCGGCGATCCGGCGCGGCTCGAGGAGGCGCTTTCCGCGGCGCGGGCGAAGCTGTTCCCGTAGCCGCATGGATCGGCGCGATCCGCTGTGGTACGCGGTAGCGCCCATGGAGATCCGCCACGACTGGTCGCTCGCAGAGGTGCGAGCGATCCACGACACGCCGCTCCTCGAGCTCGTCGATCGGGCTCGCGCGGTCCACCGCGAGTCGTTCGCCGCGAGCGAGGTCCAGCTCTGCTCGCTGCTTTCGGTGAAGACCGGCGGATGTCCCGAAGACTGCGCCTACTGCCCGCAGGCCGCTCGCTACCACACCGGTGTCGAAGCGGAGCCGCTGCTCTCGACGGAGACCGTGCTCGCCGCTGCCCGGAAGGCCCGCGAAGCGGGCGCCACCCGTTTCTGCATGGGCGCCGCCTGGCGCGAAGTGAAGGACGGCACCCAGTTCGACCGCGTCCTCGACATGGTCCGCGGCGTGCGGAACCTGGGCCTGGAGGCCTGCTGCACGCTGGGCATGCTCACGCCGGATCAAGCGCGCCGGCTCAAGCAGGCGGGTTGCACCGCCTACAACCACAACCTGGATACCAGCCGCGAGGCGTACGGCTCGATCATCACCACCCGCACCTACGACGAGCGCCTGCGGACGCTGCGCGCCGTACGCGAGGCGGGAATCACGGTCTGCTCCGGGGGCATCATCGGAATGGGCGAGTCGATCGACGACCGGTGCGATCTCTTGCGCGAGCTCGCCGCGCAGGACCCGCATCCCGAATCAGTCCCCGTGAACCTGCTCGTGCGCGTCGCCGGGACCCCGCTTTCGGAACGGCCTCCCGTTCCGGCGATGGAGATGGTGCGGATGATCGCGACCGCGCGCATCCTCATGCCGCGCGCCATGGTCCGACTCTCCGCGGGCAGGCTGCAGATGAGCGAGGAAGCCCAGCTCCTCTGCATGATGGCGGGCGCGAACTCGATCTTCTTCGGCGACAAGCTCCTCACCACCGGCAACCCCGGCTACGCCTCGGACATGGCGCTGCTCGAGGCCGCCGGCATGAGACCGCTAGTGCCTGCTCGGGACTAGAACCGCCCGCCGTACGAGAGGGCGAAGCCCGTCGGAGCGCGGCCCCCGCTGTCGCGGATGTCGGCCGCGGCGCGCGTCGTCGTGTGATCGCTGGCGTCGGAGACTGCCTCCACCACGCCGATCGCGCCGCCGACGAGAAGGCCGGCTCCCGCGCCGACGGTGAGATCGCGAGCCCAGTGGTTGCTGTCCTGGCCGATGAGCGCGACGCCCGCGCCGACCGCCAAGCCGGCGATTCCGCCGTAGAGCGCGTCGGTCGCGATGGTGGCCATGGCCGGGCGATGCGAATGCGTCTCGACGACGTCGGTCGTGTCGTACTTCGTCACGCGCGGCGGCGGCGCTGCGGGAGGCGGCGCGTTTTGCGGGGTCACCACCACCTGCGTGCCGGGCTGCGGCGCGGGTTGCGGCGCCTGTTGCACTTCGACGGTGGTCGAGGGCGGGGGCGGAGCTTGCTGGGGCTGCGATTGCACCGTCGTGGTGGTGCCGGGTGGAACGTCGACGGTGGTCTGGGCGAAAGCGGGAGCGGCGACGAGCGCGCACGCAAGCACTGCGAGCTTATTGGCAGTCATGGAGGTCTCCTCGGGATGTTCGGGTACGTGACCACGCTGACGATCCGGACGGCCACGAACAAGCGGGGACGAGCAGGACAGCGCACGGAGGGCGAGCGGGCGGCCGGGCCCTCGCGGAGGCGGACCCCGTGCAGGCGAGGTCCGCCCCGGATGGATCTAGAAGCCGAGCCTGTAGCCGAGCATCGGCGGGTGGCTCTGCGAGCGGCTCACCTCATCGCGCGCTGCCAGATCGGCGGCAGACATCCTGCGATCCGCTGCCGAGGCGGCGTCGACGGCTCCGAAGGCCGCACCGACGAGAAGACCCACGCCTGCGCCGACGGAGAGGTCGCGGCCCCAGTTGTGATCGTTCTCGAGCAATGCCACGCCCGCGCCGATGGCGAGGCCTGCGATGCCACCATAGATCGCGTCGGTAGCGATGATGGCGGCTGGGTTCCGGTGGGTCTGAACCTCGACGACTTCGGCGCGGAAGGCGTCGGTACGCTCGCGACGATCCTGCGTTCCGGCTGCGAGCGCCGGAGTGGCGAGCAGCGCGCAGAACATGGGGATGAGCAGTTTCTTCATTGTTTCTCCCTTGCGGATGAGGGCCATCCGCTGGAAAGTTGCGACGCGCCGGCACCCCCAGGCAACCGGACGTGCAAGGCAGACGGGGCTTGCTGGCTCGCTCGCTGAGCACCGCCGATCAATCGCGGAATCCGACCTGCGGTGCGTGGAAGATCCGCGGCAAAAAACGTGATCGCCCTCACCGCGCGGCAGGCGACATCCGTACGTGCTGCACCTAACTTGTCGCTCATGGCGGAAGCTGACGTCGCGATCGTAGGCGGCGGCGCCGGCGGTACGCTGGTCGCGATCCAGCTTCTCCGCCAGGCGCGCGCGCCGTCGTCGATCGTCCTCGTCGAGCGCGGCGAACGCCTCGCTCGCGGAATCGCGTACTCGACTGCCGATCCCGATCATCTCCTCAATGTCCCCGCCGGCAAGATGAGCGCGCTTCCGGACGTGCCGGACCATTTCGCCCGCTGGGCCTGCACGTCGGACGCGGCGTTCGTCGCCCGGGGCCGCTACGGGGAATACCTCGAGCAGACGTTGCGGGAATCGATCGCGCGCGCGCCTCGCGGTGTCTCCTTCCAGATCTTCCGGTCTACCGCGACGAGCGCGTGCCTCGTCGAACGAGGCGTCCGGTTGACCCTCGTCCCGCACGGCCATCTCGACGTTCGCGCGGCAGTCATCGCTCTCGGGAACTTCCCGACCGTCGACCCTGCGGTGGAGGACGGCGGTCTGTACGCGAGCGATCGCTATGCCCGCTCGCCCTTCCTTCCCGGCGCGCTCGACGGCATCGATCCCGATGCCGACGTCGTCTTCCTCGGATCGGGACTCACCATGGTGGATCTCGCGGCACGGGCTCGTCCCCCAGGTGCACGGCCCAGCGCGACCGTCCCGGACGCGCATCGGCGCAATCGGGGTGCGCGGACTGTTGCGCGCGCTCCGGACCGAGGTTGCGCGCGGAGGCGACTGGAGGGCCATCTTCGACGGCTTCCGCTCTTCGACGCAGCGGATCTGGCAACGGCTTCCACCCGCCGAGAGGGAGCGGTTCCTGCGTCATCTGCGCGCCTACTGGGACGTCCACCGCCACCGCATGGCGCCGCGGGTCGGCGAGGCGATCGCGGCGATGCGGGCGAGCGGACAGCTTTCCATCCGCGCAGGCCGCATCGCATCGTTCGCTCTGGAGCCCGATTCGGCCGTGGTGCGATTCTGGCCCCGGGGGTCGCGCGACCTCATCGAGATGTCCGCCGCCCGGGTGATCAACTGCACGGGCCCAGCCGCCAGCATCGAGGAGGCCTGCTCGAGCCTCGTCTCCTCGCTGCTCTCCGCCGGGCTAGCGCGGCCCGGCAGCCTCGGCATGGGCTTCGCCACCGACCGCGACGGCGCGCTTCTCGGCAGCTCGGGCGGCAGGCTCTTCACCTTGGGCTCGCTACGGCGCGGCGACCTGTGGGAGTCGACCGCGATCCCCGAGCTGCGCGAGCAAGCACGAGCGCTCGCTTCGCGAATCGTCGGCAGCTCGCTCCGCGAGATCGATCAGCTCCGCGTCCACGCGTCTTCCTGAGCTGCGGTATCGTCGGGCTCGATGAGTCTCAACCGGAAACCTGCGCCCTCCGAGGTGTACGTCGCGGCTTCCGCCACGGTGCTCGGCCTCTTGCGCGTCGGACCGGGTGGGATCATCGCGCAGGGCGCGGTGGTGCGATCGCCCGCGGGCACGGTGGAGATCGGCGCCTCCTCCGCGCTCCTGGAAAACTCGGTCGCGATCGGCACCACGGCATTTCCCGTGACCGTCGGGCAGAAGGCGGTCTTCGGCCATCGCAGCCTCGTAATCGGCGCTGCGGTCGGCGACCTGAGCGAAGTCGGGAACGGCTCGATCCTCATGCCGGGCGTCCGCGTCGGGCGGAGGTGCTTCCTCGGCGAGGGGACCGTCCTGCCGGCGGGAACCATCGTCCCCGACGAGGCGGTGGTGGTCGGCCGGCCCGGGCGGACGATCCGGCGCGCCAGCGAGGCCGACCTCCGGCGCCTCGCGGACCTGCGCGGCGGCGACCTGTCGCTTCCTTCCTATCTCTTGCAACCGCACGCGGGGACGCTTCCCGCCGGAGCCACGATGGGAAAGCTCTACTCCTTCCGGGACAAGCAACCGCGCATCGCGCCCTCGGCGGTGCTCTTCGATACGGCAGAGATCACCGGCGACGTGTGGATCGGCGCCGACTCGCTCGTCGCCGCCGGCGTGAAGATCATCGGCGACTCGCACGGGCCCGTTCGCGTCGGCGACCGGGTCCAGATCCTGGAGAACGCCGTCCTGCACTTGTTGCCCGACAACGAGCTGGTGATCGAGGACGACGTGGTGATCGGCCCCGGAGCGATGATCCACGGCTGCCGCATCGGCCGGGGGACGGTCGTCGAGCCCGGAGCGATCGTGTGCGACTTCAGCACGGTGGGAGAGGAGTCGATGGTGCTCGCCGGTTGCTGCGTGAAACAGAGATCCCGGTTCGAGGCCCGCGCCATCCTCGACGGCTTTCCTGCCCGGCAGGTAGGCGAGCTGACGGCTGCCCCTCAGCTGCCCGGCTGGGCGCTCAAGCGCTCGGACCTGGGCACGCTTTCCCGGCGTCGATAAGAAGGTAATTGTAGGAATTATCGCACATCGGATTACCAAGTCGCACGCGCCGGCACTCCGCCGCACTGAAATCCGTCGTGATTCTCAGGGTTTTACTTACGACCGCGTAGAAATTGTTTGCTTTGAGCGTATGTGACGGTAGACACTCGCCGCCGTCATGTTAGCTACCGACTTGAAGAAGCTCGTCGCGCAATACGGCGCGCACGACGTGGGCCAGAGCTCTGTCCTCATCGTCGACGACGAGCTCCCGAACCTCATGGTCCTGCGCGGGTTCCTCGACGCCGACTACACCGTATACGAGGCGCAATCGGGTCCGGAGGCGTTGCGCATCGCGGCCGAACACCAAATGGCCGTCGTCATCGCCGACCAGCGCATGCCGGAAATGACCGGTATCGAGATGCTGGAGAAGCTGCGCCAGACGCAGCCCGACGCCGTCGGCATCGTCCTTACCGGATATACCGACACGCCCGCGCTGATCTCCGCCATCAACCAGGCCCGCGTCTTCCGCTTCCTCAAGAAGCCCTGGCAGCCCGAA
>Ga0209473_1002278_pt1 | contig 10603 bp, 8 predicted proteins | sample GraSoiAngelo_133_FD_185890 | JGI IMG/M metagenome (GOLD analysis project Ga0209473, IMG submission 185890) | Grasslands soil microbial communities from the Angelo Coastal Reserve, California, USA - 14_0929_05_20cm (SPAdes) (version 2) | ecosystem: Environmental > Terrestrial > Soil > Grasslands ...
CTCGAGCATCTCAGGTTCACGGACGAGGAGCGCACGTGGCTGCGCGAACGGCCGCAGTTTGCGAAGGTGCCGGGCGAGTTCTTCGACGACTACCTGCAATCGTTCCGCTTTACCGGCGATGTGTGGGCGATGGCGGAAGGAACGCCGGTATTCGCGAACGAGCCGCTGCTGCGCGTGACGGCGTCGCTGCCCGAGGCGCAGCTGGTGGAGACCGCGCTCCTCGCGATCGTCAGCTTTCAGACGAGCGTGGCGAGCAAGGCCGCCCGGATCGTGCGCGCGGCACAGGGCCGCGCGGTCGTCGAATTCGGCGCGCGGCGCGCACACGGCGTCGATTCGGCGCTCGCGGCGGCGCGCGCGTCGTTCATCGGTGGCTGCCAGGGGACGTCGCTGGTCGAAGCCGCGCGTCGCTTTGGCGTGCCGGCGTCCGGCACGATGGCGCATTCGTGGGTGCAGGCGTTTCCGACGGAGCGCGACGCATTCATCGAGTTCAGTCGCAGCTTCTCCGAATCGGCGGTCTACCTGCTGGACACCTACGACACGCTGGCGGCAGCGCGATCGCTCGTGGCGTCCGGGCTGCGGCCGCCGATGGTGCGTCTGGACAGCGGCGATCTCGACGCGCTCAGCCGGGAGGTGCGGCGCATCCTCGATCAGAGCGGCCTCCGGTCGACGAAAATCTTCGCGACCGGCGACCTCGACGAGCATCGCATCGCGGCACTCGTCGCCGCCGGCGCGCCCATCGATGGCTTCGGCGTCGGCACGGCGCTGTCGACGGTAAGCGACGCGCCGGCGCTCTCGGCGGTCTACAAGCTCGTGGAGGTTCGCGGCCGCGGCGATCGCGACGCGACCGGCGTCGTGAAGCTCAGTCCCGGCAAGGAGACGTGGCCGGGCCAGAAGCAGGTTTGGCGATTCATGCGGAGCGGCCGCGCGGCGGGAGATGTCATCGGCGCCGCCGACGAACCCGCGCCAGAGGGAGGCGTCGCCCTGCTGAAGCCCGCGATGCGCGCGGGCAAGCGATTGATCCCGTCCGTGCCGCTGCCGGAGCTGTGCGCCGATTGCCGCAGATCGATCGACACGTTGCCCGAAGACGTGCGCGCGTTGGACGCTAGCAGCGACATCTATCCGGTTCGAATGAGCGATCGATTGCAAGACGCTCGGCTGAAAGCCTCGCGCCACAGGGATGCGTAGCGCACGCCTCAGGGGAGCGCGCGCAGGGATCCGTAGCGCGAGCCTTTCAGGCGAGCGCGCGCGTACCATGCCAGACCGATTCCCGCCGCGCCGATCGCAGTCGCGATGCCAATCTGCGCCGGCGAGACGCCGACGCGCGGCGGCACATGGACGACGCCGCGGTGGTCGGTGACGGCGGGAAATGGAATGTAGCGGCCCGACATCGGCATGACGTAATCGAAATCGTCGACGAGGTTCCGCAGCTCGAGGCGCATCAGCGCGCCGCGCATGGGATGGCCGTGTCCCGTCGCCAGGACCTCGGGATCGAGTGCGGCGATCGTTTCGACCGATCGCCGCGCCGCGGCCCAGTCGCACGTGTAGTACGCCGGCGGACGCCACACGATCTCGTGCTGCAGCATCACGTTGATCAGCGATTCCTGTCTCGTCGTAACGACCGCGTCGCCGGCGATCAGCGTGCGGTCGCGGTCGCGGAAGAACGAGACGTGTCCCGGCGCATGACCCGCGGTGAGCAGCCACTGCCACTCCGGCAGTCCGGGCACGACGCCGTCTTCGGGCAGTATGTGGACCGAATCGTCGAGCTCGATCGGGCCGCGCGGGAACAGCGGCGAGATCCACGACTGCGAGCCGCCGCCGACGGTCGGATCCGGCGGCGGATACGACGAACGGCCGGTCAGATACGGCAGCTCGAGCGGATGCGCGTAGACCGGGACGCCCCATCGGTTCGCCAGCCCGGGCAGTCCGCCGGTGTGATCGAAATGACCATGCGTCAACAGAATCGCGAGCGGAGGCGAATCGAAGAGCCGTTCGGCCTCGCGCCGAATCGCGCCGGAGTATCCGCGCATCCCGGTATCGACGAGTGCCCACGATCGCGACGCGGCTTCGACGAAATACACGTTCACCATGAGCGTGCACAGCCGGTACACACCGTCTGCAACTTGTTCAGCGCGCATGAACTTCGATCGAGCAAGTATCATTCCGCGCATGACCCGACCGATCCGAGTGCTCATCCTTGTCGCGTGCATCACCGGAACCGGCGCCGCTCTGCCGGCTCAGGCGCCGGCGCGCTTCGACCTCGAGGAAGCCACGATCGCCGATTTGCAGCAGCGCATGCAGTCGGGACGCGACACGGCGCGATCGCTCGTCGAGAAATACCTCGCGCGCATCGAGCAGATCGATCGAAACGGTCCGTCGCTGCACAGCGTGCTCGAGACGAATCCCGACGCGCTGACGATTGCCGACGCCCTCGACGCGGAGCGGCGGAGCCACGGACCGCGCGGTCCGCTGCACGGGATCCCCATCCTGATCAAGGACAACATCGCGACCGCCGATCGCATGATGACGACCGCCGGATCGCTCGCGCTCGCCGGATCGAAGCCGCCGAAGGATGCCTTCATCGTGCGGCGTCTCCGCGAGGCGGGCGCGATCATCCTCGGCAAGACGAACCTCAGCGAGTGGGCGAATTTCCGATCGACGCACTCGACGAGCGGCTGGAGCGGCCGCGGCGGGCTGACGAAGAATCCGTACGCGCTCGACCGCAATCCGTCCGGTTCGAGCTCCGGATCCGGCGCTGCGGCCGCCGCGAATCTCTGCGCCGCCGCGGTCGGCACCGAGACCGACGGATCGATCGTCTCGCCGTCGAACAACAATTCGCTCGTCGGCATCAAGCCGACGCTCGGACTCGTCAGCCGCAGCGGCATCGTGCCGATCGCGCACAGCCAGGACACGGCGGGGCCGATGGCGCGGACCGTCACCGATGCGATGGTGCTGCTCGCGGCTCTGATCGGGTCAGATCCGGACGATGCCGCAACGACCCGAGGCGGGGGCATCGGTGTGGGTCCTGCTGGAGCCGGTGGTTCGGGGCCGACGCGTTGGTCGGCGCCGACACTCGACCGGGATGCGCTGCGCGGCGCCCGCATCGGCGTCGTACGCAATCGTCTCTTCGGTTATAGCGCCGCGGCCGATGCGATCGCCGAAGCGGCCATCGCCGACATGAAGGCGCGCGGCGCGGTCATCGTCGATCCGGCGAACATCCCCACGCTCGGCAAGTTCGACGAATCGGAGTTCGACGTGCTCGTGTACGAGTTCAAGGCCGACGTGAACAAGTACCTCGCATGGCTCGGCGCCGCCTCGCCGGTGCATTCGCTGAAAGACGTGATCGCGTTCAACGACGCGCACAAGGATCAGGAGCTGCCGTACTTCGGTCAGGAGATCATGCTCCAGGCGGAGAAGAAAGGTCCGTTGACGGAGGCGAAGTACCGCACCGAGCTGGCGAGCAACCACCGGATGTCGCGCGCGCTCGGCATCGACGCGGTGATGACGAAGTACTCGCTTGACGCGCTGGTCGCGCCGACGGGCGGACCTGCGTGGCTGTCGGATCTCGTGAACGGCGACGGCGGCACCGCCACGGCGCCGGGTCCGTCGACCGTCACGTCGGTCGCCGGCTACCCGCACATCACGGTGCCGGCGGGCTACGCGCGCGCGCTGCCGGTCGGCATCTCATTTTTCGGCCGCGCGCGGAGCGAGCCGACGCTGATCAGGCTGGCGTACGCGTACGAACAGGCGACGAAGCACCGGAAGCCGCCGACGTTTGCGGCGACCGCCGATGTGAGGCAGCCCTGAAGGGCTGCGTTTCCGTCAATGATTGCCTACGGCGTACTTTGCCACAGTGCTCGACCGACGAAGAACGGACCGAGCCGCTCGAGATACAACGACGTCTGCTGCGTTTTCCTCATCATCTGGACGATCGCGGAGAGCGGATAGAGATCCTTTCCGATCAGCCCGACGACGAAGTCGTTGTCGTCCTTGTCGAGGCCGTGGCACGCGAGCCGGATATCGTGCGCGTAGTCGGCCACGCCGAACGACATCCCGATGGCGCCGTGTTCCGCGAGAATGACGCGCTGCTCTTCCGTCGGCAGCTGCGCGAACTTGCCCGCACGCCGCAGCGGGTACCAGACCGCCCACCTCCACTCCGGATTCAGAACCGTCCGCCGGGGACGATGGAGCAGGATGTCGATGAGGTCCGGCTCGTAGCCGAGCGAATATGTGCGTCCCAGCATCGTGTATTCGGGCTTCTGCACCAGGGGACGAAACGCCGGCCCGTTGAGGATCGGCCGGACGCGATCCAGAAAGAAGTTCGGATCCTCGCTGAGCGTCAGCAGCGCGACGCCGCGCGGATCGTTCACGTCTTCGTAGAGCACGCCGCTGATGCCGGCGTCGCCGACGGCGTCGACGAGCCGCTGGCTGTTTTCGCAGCCGCCGAACGCGAGGAACTGCATGAAGAGCCGCGCGTCGCTGCGCTGCGGCTGCCCGTCCTTCATCCCGCCCTTCTCGCTCAGGTCGGGAGGCTCGGGACCGCGGCGGGGCGTGTGCGTCGGGGTGTGCGCAGGTGATGACATGGATGCCAGTATAATCGCCGGCCCATGTCTGAAGAATACCGGGTGCGGCTGGCGACGCTGGCGGACGCCGACGCGCTCGTCGGCCAGCGAATCGCCATGTTCACCGACATGGGTGTTGCCCTCGACGCGTCCGCGCTCGACACCGCATTTCGCGTCTGGCTCGCCGAAACGATGACGTCAGGAGCCTACAAGGCATGGCTGATCGAGACGGGTGGCGGCGACATCGTCGGCGGCGGCGGGATGTCGATTCTGCCCTGGCCGCCCGGTCCGCGATACATGGGCAGCAAGCTCGCGTTCGTCTACAACGTCTACGTCGAGGCCGGCTATCGGCGGCGGGGGCTGGCGCGGCGGATCATGGACGCGATCCACGACTACTGCCGCGAGCACGGCATCGCGTCGATCGCGCTCAACGCGAGCCGCGACGGTCGGGAGTTGTACGACGCGCTCGGGTACATCGTCGCACCGAACCCGATGATGTTCTACGCAGTCACTCCCGCGACAGAATGAGCTGCGCGACCTGCTTCAGCTGCGCCTCGGTGAGCAGCCATCGAGCGGCGGCGTTTCGGTCGTCGCATCGGCGAGCGCCGTTGAAATCGGCGGGTCGCGGCGCAGCAGCCGCTCGGCGGCAAGATCTTCGACGCCGCGCGTTCCGGCGGGAAGCTCGAGTTTCTGAGGCCTGGGAAACTGACCGGCCGTCCCGCTGACGGCCGCCAACGTCGCCGGCCACCGCGAGGAAGCCTTGAACCCAACGACGAAATGGAATTATGCGATCGGGACGACCCTGGGAATCGATAGAGTATAATCCGCCGGTTTGGTTCAGGTAGGTCCGGCTGCTCGCCGAAGCGTCGCGAAGGCGGGATGCCAGACACGATATCATCGAGACGGAGACGCCTCAGCATGCCGTTCATCATCACCGACCCTTGCATTGAAACGAAAGACTCCGCCTGCGTGGACGTGTGTCCGGTCGACTGCATCCACCCGCGGAAGGACGAAGCGGAGTTCGCGCAGGCGACGATGCTCTATATCCATCCGGAAGAGTGCATCGACTGCGGCGCGTGCGTGCCGGCGTGCCCGGTGGCGGCGATTTACGAAAGCGTGGACGCGACGCCATCGCATCAGAAGGATCTCGTTGAAGCCAACGCGATCTACCGCCTCGGCGACGCCGACGCCATGGCGAAGGCTGAGGAAATCGTCCAAGCGCACATCGCGTCGCACCCCGACATCATGGCGGTCCCTGCCGCCGAGCGTCAGGCGGCCCACGCTCGCTTCTGACGATCGCGATTGCAGATTGCCGATTGCTGATTGATCGCTGACTGGTTGCAGAAGGAAGCCCTACCATCTGCAATCTGCAATGACAATCTGCAATCTGCAATCTGCAATCTGCAATGAAACTGGCCACCTGGAACGTCAACGGCATCCGGGCGCGTCAGGCTCAAGTCCAGGAATGGATCGAGCATGAGCGTCCGGACGTCGTCTGCCTCCAGGAGATCAAAGCCACTTCCGATCAGATCCCCATGTTCCTGTGTGAACTGGAGGGATATTGGTGCTATTGGCACGGCGGCAAGGGCTACTCAGGCGTCGCGCTGCACGTCAGCAAAGCCTTCGCGCCCGAACGTCCTCCGTTCGTTCATCCTGACTTCGACTACGAGCAGCGCATCGTCACCGTCGACGTCAGCTCGGCGCTCGGCCCGCTGACCGTCATCGGTGTACGTACCGAACGGCGGCAAGGATTTTCCGGCCAAGATGAACTTCCTCGAGGCGATGGACGCGTTCGCGGTGTCGCACGGGGCGGCCGGGAAGACGATCGTCATGATGGGCGACATGAACGTCGCGCGCACCGAGCGCGACGTGCACCCGAAAGAGCGGAAGCCGCGCGCGATCGGCCAGCTCCCCGAAGAACGCGCGATCGTCGAGCGAATCCTCAGCCGCGGTCTCGTCGACGTCGGCCGCGCGCTCGATCCCGACAACGATGGGCTCTTCACATGGTGGGCGCCGTGGCGCAACATGCGCCAGCGCAACATCGGGTGGCGGCTCGATTACGTGTTCGCGACCGAATCGCTCGCCAGACGCGCGACGGCGTGTCCGGTGCAGAAGGATGTGGGGACGAGCGACCATGCGCCGGTGATCGCGGTATTCTCCTAGTCACGAAACATACGAAATCACGAAACACACGAAATCAATTAGCCTTAGGCTTGGGCTACAAAAGAATTCTGTTTCGTGAGTGTCGTGCCTTCGTGTTCTTCGTGGTGGCTGTGATGTCAGTAACAGTGCAGAAATACGGCGGCTCGAGCGTCGCTGACGTCACCCGCATCAAGCGCGTCGCCGAGCGGGTGATGGAGACCAAGCGGCGGGGACACGATGTCGTCGTCGTCGTCTCGGCCATGGGCGACACCACCGACGATCTGCTGGCGCTCGCCAGGCAGGTTTCGGCCAATCCGGAGCGCCGAGAGCTCGACATGCTGCTCACGGCCGGCGAGCGGATCGCGATGGCGGTGCTGTCGATGGCGATTCGCGAGCTCGGCGGCGATGCCATCAGCTTCACCGGGAGCCAGTCGGGCATCATCACCAACGATCGTCACGTGGACGCGCGCATCATCGAGGTGCGTCCGTTCCGCGTGCAGGACGAGCTGGCGCGCGGCAAAATCGTCGTCATCGCCGGATATCAGGGCGTCTCGTACCGGCGGGAAGTGACGACGCTCGGGCGCGGCGGCAGCGACACGACGGCGGTCGCGATGGCGGCGGCGCTCGGAGCCGAGTACTGCGAGATTTGCTCGGACGTCGACGGCGTCTACACCGCCGACCCGCGCGTGGTGACGTCGGCGCGCCGGATCGGGACACTGTCGTACGAAGAAACGCAGGAGCTGGCGGAAGCCGGCGCGAGAGTGCTGAACGCGCAGGCGGTGGAATTCGCAAAGGAAAAAGGGATTGCGATCTACGCGCGCGCGACGGCATCGCCGCTTCCGGGTGCAGATCCGTCTGCTGACGGCACCGTGGTACGCCGCTTCCCGCCGCGGATGCCCGGCGTGGTCGTCGGCATCGCGAGCGAGAAGGACGTACTGGTGCTCACGGCCCGGGTGCCGCAGGTGGCGCGGGGCTTTGAGCCGAGCGATCTCCGCTCGCCTGAAAGGCTCGCGCTCCAGGTGATGGCCGTGCTCGACGAGCATCGCGTCGCCGGGAAGCAGTTCCACCTCGCCGACGGCCAGCTGACCGTCGTGGTGTCGCGCGAGAACCTGCACGAGGAAGCGCGTGTGCGCGCAGCACTTCACGCGCAGTTCGGCGACGCCGTCCGGATCACCGACGCGCTCGGCGCCGTGAGCGCGATCGGCGCCGGCATCAACGCGTCGTTCCACAACCTGCGGCGCGGATCGGACGCGCTCGCGTCGGCCGGCATTGCCGCGACCGGCATCGCGACGTCGTCGTTCCGCATCACGTGGACAATCGATCGCGGCAGACTGGACGACGCCGTGCGCCTGTTCCATCGTACGTTCATCGAAGAACGACAAACGCCCGTGCCGTGATCCGCTCGCCTGAAAGGCTCGCGCTACGGGAAAGCTCGCGCGACGATACGATGTAGGGCGAGGGTTTCAGCCGAGCCGCACGACAATGTCGAACGTTCTCGAACGTTTTCTTCGCTACGTCCGCTACGACACGCAATCGAACGAACAGTCGAAGACGTATCCCAGCACCGACAAACAGCTCGTGCTGCTGCGCGATCTGGCGGCGGAGCTGCGCGACGTCGGCCTGCACGACGCCGCAATCGACGACTATGGGTACGTGATGGCGACGGTGCCCGCGACGACCAGCCGCGACGTGGCCACGATTGGATTCATCGCCCACGTCGACACGTCGCCCGAAATGAGCGGCGCCGACGTCCGACCGATCGTGCACTCCGCCTACGACGGGCGCGATCTCGTCCTGCCCGACGACCCGACCGCCGTGCTGCGGCTCGCGAACGATCCGGCGCTCGGCGAGCAGATGGGACACGACATCGTCACCGCGTCCGGCGCGACGCTGCTCGGCGCCGACGACAAGGCAGGCGTCGCCGAAATCGTGACGGCGGCTGCGTACCTCGCGGCGCATCCGGAGATCGAGCACGGACCGATCCGCGTCGCCTTCACGCCGGACGAGGAAGTGGGACGCGGCACGCAGCATTTCGACGTGGCGCGATTCGGCGCCGTGTGCGCCTACACGATGGACGGAGGGGAGCGCGGCGAAATCGAGATGGAAAGCTTCTCGGCCGACGCGATGACGGTGACGTTCCACGGCTTCAACACGCATCCCGGCTACGCGAAGGGCCGGATGGTGAACGCCATCAAAGCCGCCGCTGCGTTCATCGATCGGCTGCCGCGCGACACCATGAACCCGGAGGCGACCGACGGCTACGACGGCTTCGTGCATCCGTACGTCGTCAACGCGAGCGTCGACAGGACGTCGGTGCGACTGATCGTCCGCGATTTCGTGACGAGCGGGCTGAGGGAAAAGGCAGCGCTCCTCGCGGAGCTCGCGCGCGAGGCCGCGCTGGTGTATCCAGGCACACGCGTCGAGCTCGCCATCGAGGAACAGTATCGGAACATGAAAGAGGTGCTCGAAAGGCATCCGGCGATCGTCGAGCACGCGCGCAGCGCCATCCGCGACGCCGGTCTCGAACCCCGCTCCCGTCCCATCCGCGGCGGCACCGACGGATCGCGTCTCTCGTTCATGGGTCTGCCGACGCCGAACCTGTTCGCCGGCGAGCACAACTTTCACTCGCGGCTCGAATGGGTCTCCGCGCAGGACATGGAGAAGGCGGTCGAGGTCATCGTGCACCTGTGTCGCAGGTGGGCGCGCCCCGGCGCTTGACGACCGCGGCGCGTCCGAAGCGCGCGACGACGTCGACGCTCGTGCGGATGTCGCGGGGCAATCGGTCGAAATCGTCGGCGATGGCGTAAGGCAGCCCGCTCGGATAGATCCACCGGATCAGCGCTTTCTGCGGGTCGAACGTGTCCGGATCTTCCATCCGCGCGGTCGGCCGCGGATTTCGCAGTACCGCGAGATGCAGCCAGTACGCCGTGTAGCCATTCGAAACGAGATAGTCGACGCACGCAGCCGGCGCGTGCTCGCGCGTCCAGATGCCCGCCCGCAGGATGGGCTTCGTGATGACCGGCGCCGCGCGCGGCGGATGCGTCGCGGCGAAAACCGAGAAGACGGCGATCAGTAATCCGGCGGAGGCCGGACGCCACCGGAAGCCCAGTTGACGTCCGGCCTGAATGAGAGCAGCAATCGCGACCGCGCCGCAAACGGCCAGCGGATAGATCGCGAGGTACATCATTTTCAGCGCAATGTACGGCGTGTCGGCGCCGCGACGCTTCGCGACGACGAACAGCGCGAACGCCTGGACGGCGATGGCGGCGAGGCACGCCACGAGCGCGCGATCGATCGTGCGCGCCGCGATGAGCGCAACGCCAGCGGCGCTCAGCAATAGAAACGTCCATCCGATTGCCGCCACCGACGGGCGCAGCACATATCCGCTCGTCGCCGCGTATCCGAGCCATTGCACGCGGCCGACGATGTGCACGGCCGCAACGAAGGCGATCGGCACGACGCCGATGACGAAGTGCCGAACGAGCTCGGGCAATGGCTGCGGACGCCGCCACAGCATCACCGCCGCGAGGGCGATCAGCGGCGGACCGATCCAGATCGGCCACGCCAGAAACGTCGCCATTCCGGCGAACGCGAACAGCACCAACGCGCCGATCCAGTGATCGTGTTCCCACACGACGAGCGCCCACAGCATCACGACGGCGAACAGCTCCGCGACGACCTGCGCGATGAACGAGTGCTCGGTGAACGATCCGAGAAAATACGCGCGCGGGAGGAGGAGGAGCAGCACCGCGCCGACGGCGATGGGCGTTCGAGGCAAGCCGGCCGGCAACAGCCGCAACGCGATCAGAAAGACGAAGCCCGCCTTCAGCGCAACGGTGAACGCCACGACCGGATACAGCGCGTGCAAACCATCCGTTCGCGTCCACGCGCCGGCGAGCGCG
>Ga0209473_1002281_pt1 | contig 10595 bp, 6 predicted proteins | sample GraSoiAngelo_133_FD_185890 | JGI IMG/M metagenome (GOLD analysis project Ga0209473, IMG submission 185890) | Grasslands soil microbial communities from the Angelo Coastal Reserve, California, USA - 14_0929_05_20cm (SPAdes) (version 2) | ecosystem: Environmental > Terrestrial > Soil > Grasslands ...
GCTGCGCGAAGGCGTCGATGCGGCGCGGATGGCGCAGTCGGGCGAGCGGGGCCGCGTCAAGCTCGGCGCCCTCGGGTCGCTGGCGGGCGGGCTGGTCGGACCGGCGCTCGCGCGCTTCTTGCGCACGCATCCGGAGATCGACTGCACGCTCCGGTCGGCCGACCACGAATTCCTCGTCGAGCTCCTTCTCGACGGCATCGTCGAGCTGGCTCTCGTCACCTGGCCTTGCGGCGGGTCGGTGCAGGCGGAGCTGACGCCGCTCTTTCTCTTCCACGAGCCGGTAATCCTCGTCGCCCATCCCCGTCACGAGCTGGCGCTGCGACGCTCCGTCACCGCAGACGACGTCGCCCGTCTCGCCCGTCCCCTGCTGCAACTGCGCTGGTGGCAGAAGCACCACCCGCTCATCGCGCGCCTCGCCCAGCGCTCGCGGACCGCCCTGGAAGTTCCCATGGAAACGGGTCGCTACCTCGTCTTGCAAGGAGTGGGGGCGGGCTTCTTCACGCGCACCTACATCGCGGGCGATCTCGCCGCATCCGGGCTGTCCCAGATTCCCGTGCGTGGCTTTCCCCAACTGACCCGCATGAGCGCGCTGGTACGACGCAAGCGATCGGTGCCGCTGACGCCAGCCGCGGCAGTGTTGATTCAGGAGCTACGACGCGAGGCCGAGCGCCTGGCGCAAGGGCCCTCGAGAAAATCCACCGGCGGCGCGCCACCGTGAGGGTCTCGCGGTCGTCAGTCCAGCGGTCGCCGCCTGTGCACGGTGCGCTGCTTGAACCAGAAGACCAGCGCCGACGCCGCGACGACGAATCCCGCATCGATGGCGAGCCGGCGCAGCGCCTGGGTGGCGATGGACCAGGAGCCGGTCGCCACCGCGCAGCCGAAGAACGACGCCGAGGAGATCAGCACCAGCGCCATGAGCGGACCGACGACGTAGATGTCCCGCAGGGACACGATCATGAGTCCACCTGCGATGGCGGACGCGGCAGAGATGACGAATGTCGGCGGCCCCACCGCGAGGAGCTCGATGACCGTCTGATCCCCGAGGCCTTTTCCCGTGGCGCCGGCAGCGCGAAGAGCGACGAAAGTGAACCCTGCCGCCGCAATGGCGATGGCGTAGGTCGTGAGCGCGGCGACCGCGGCGCGGCCCACCACCTTCCAGCGCCGCAGCACGAGCCCGAGCGAAACGCCGGCGATGCCGTCGAAGCCCGGCGCGATGATCGAGGCCGCCACGATGGCGATGACCTGTAGCGCCGGCGGCGTCCCGATCGCGGCTGCGGTGATGATGCCCCCGAGCGCCATGAGCACGAGCGAGTTGCCAGAGATGCGCGCCTGGTTGCGGAGGTTCTGCTCCATCTCCTCCCAGAGCATCTCGTCGTAGTCGTGGTCGATGAGGTCCTGGCGGCTGACGTCGATGATCGAGGTGCTCTCGGAGATCTCCACCACCACCTTTCCCTGCTCGATGTCGCGACGGATCTGGCGCAGTACCTCGTCGGAGCTGCGATTCAGGGCCTGCACGTCGAGCACCCCGCCGCGCGGCTTCAGGGAGGCGCTCTCGTCGAGCGAGATTCGCACGATCGCCGCCATCGGCTCGAGCTCGCTCGCCAGCCGCCGCAGCTCTCCGGGGTCGCCCGAGATGACGAATTTCCGGTGCATCTCGTCGACGAGCTTGCCCCGCAAGAGCGACAGCGCAAGTTTGCCACTCTAGCGAAGGACCGCCGGCCACCACGTCACCTGGCAGCCACCTTCGCCGCCGCTGCCGATCACCGTGCCGTCCGGACCGAGCGAAAGGCCCTCGGCAGGGAAAGTTCCCGCGCCACAGTGCTCGCCTTCCGGCGTGTATAGCTCGAGGCGATTGCGTGGCGACGAGGAGCCCGACTTTGCGATCAGGGCGTAAGCGCGGCCCTGCCGGACGACGACGAAGTCCGTGGAAGAACGCGAGGCGAGCCACGCAGGCGGCGGGTCCCAGCCGCCCTTGCCGCTCCCCACCGTTGCCACCCACGATCCACCCGCTTGAAGCGCGGCGCCGCCGTTCGCGAGGGGACGGAGCACGGGGCGGTCGCCGTTCCCGGGGAGCGCGAACCAGTCGGTGGTGGGCGAGAGCGAAGCATCGAACCACCGGCCCGCACGACGACGAGCGCCGCGCCTTTCGCGTCGACGAGTCCGACGGCGTCGGCGCGCTTCGGCGCGACTGCCTTGGAGACGGCGAGGCCGCCGTTCTCGTCGAAGATGCTGGCCGTGAGCGGTCCGTTCGCGCAGCCGCCGAGGACCAGCGCGCCAGAAGTCGCGGAAAGGAACGCCTCTCCGCCGCACCCCGATCCGCCCAGCAAGGTCCGGCTGAGCTCGGCGCCGGCGTTCGAGTAGCGCGCGAAGAAGGTGGAACCGGATTCGACGTGCGTTCCCTCGAATCCGCTCTGCTGCCCGAAGAAATCGAAACCGGCTGTCCGGGAACCGAGCGGGCTTCCGGAAGGTGACCACAACTGCCAGCGCGGGGGTCCGTTCGAGGGATGCGCTTCGGCGGCGACGTCGCCTTGGTCGTCGGTGGTCAAATACCAGCAGGCATCCCCGCCTTGGTGCGGGACGGTCACGGAGACGGGATTGGGATTCGAGGAAGGAACGATGCCTTCGCAAGCTGTCGGGGTCGCAGGGCTGCCTGGACCGGGTGGTGCGGGGGTGCCGGCGTCGGGGCCGTCGGGAGCGCCGCCTCCCGCCCAGACCGGTCCGGCGTCCGCGGGTAGCGCCGAGGAGCCGTTCCCCGTGTCGATGGGACCACAAGCAACCAGTAGAGCCGCGACCAGGATGCAGGGCGATGTCGAGCGCACGGTGTCCTCCCGGCGCGCACCATGGCCATCCGTTCAGCGCGCGGCGAGCAACGAGCGTGCGGGGCATCGCCCGCTCGGAGCGCCTGCTCGCCTCTTTCCTTCCGCGCACGCAATCCCCACCTCCGTCCCGGTGGCCCGCGACATCGAACGGCTCCTGTCCGCCGCGGGAGCCCCGGACCTCGCGTACCGCGAGTTCACGGTCCCGCCGGCACTCCGCCCCGCGAAGGACGCGAGGCTCGCCTTGCTCGCCCTGGTGTCGTTCGAGCGCGAGGCCGGCCGCACGACGATCGCCCGGGGGCTGATCCCTGCCTTCGCGCGGCGCGGCCTTCGCGCGGTGCGCGCGCACGTGCCACCTCCGGAGTTCCCCTCCCGGTGCGACGTGCTCGTCGTCGACGAGCCAGGGCCGCCCAGCGCGCAGCTTCTCGCCGAGGCCGACGCGGTTCTCGTCGTGGTCCGGCCCTCGCTCGAAACGGTTCGCGCGGCGGAGGCGCGGCTCGGACAGTTGCGCTCCTATCGCCGCGTCGCCCCGCGCTATCTGGCGAGCCGGGTCGACGCGCGCACCGACGTCCCCGCGCTGGAGGCGATGCGCGCGCTGCTCGGCGCGCGGCTCCTCATGACGACCATCCACGAGGATCCGTTCCTCGACGATCCCGGTTCACGAGTGCAGGCCGACTTCCTCTCCCTGGCGCGCGAGCTGCGGCGGCGGAGGCGCTGAATGCGGATCCTCGTCGCGCTCCTCTGCCTCGGGATCTACGCGGCGACGCCGCTCGATTTGCACACGCAGCTCGCGGTGGCGGTCGGCACCTTCGTGCTCGCGATCCTCGTCGGCCGGGGCAAGGGGGAGCTTTCGCGCCTGGCGCTCGTCGCCATCTCGATCGCGGCCACCGCGCGATATCTCTGGTGGCGGTTCTCCACCACCCTCGCCGACCAGTGGTCGCTCGATGCGGTCCTGGGCGCCGTCCTCCTCGCGGCGGAGCTTTACTCGTGCGCGATGCTGGTGCTCGCGTACGTGCAGTCCATCGCGCCGCTTGCGCGAAAACCGGTCGCGCTGCCCGGCGATGTCTCCCGCTGGCCGTCGGTGGACGTCTTCATCCCGACCTACAACGAGCCTCTCGAGGTGGTCCGCGTCACGGTGCTCGCCGCGCGCGCTCTCGATTGGCCGGCCGACAAGCTTCGCGTCCACCTGCTGGATGACGGCCGCCGCGCGCAGTTCCGCGCCTTCGCCGCCGAGGCGGGGGTCGGATACATCGTCCGTCCCGACAACCGCCACGCCAAGGCCGGGAACTTGAACCACGCGCTCGAGCGCACGAACGGCGAGTTCGTCGCCATCTTCGATTGCGACCACGTTCCGGCCCGGTCGTTCTTGCAGGTGACGATGGGCTTGTTGGTGCGCGATCCGGAGCTCGCGCTCGTCCAGACCCCGCACCACTTCTACTCGCCCGATCCGTTCAGCCGGAACCTGCGCACGGGACCATCCGTTCCCGCGGAGAGCGAGCTGTTCTACGGCGTCATCCAGCGCGGGCTCGACACCTGGAACGCGTCGTTCTTCTGTGGCTCCTGCGCGGTGCTCCGGCGCAGCGCGCTCGCCGAGGTGGGCGGCATCGCCACCGATACCGTCACCGAGGACGCGCACACCGCGCTCCGCCTGCATCGCCGCGGCTGGCGGACGGCGTATCTCGGCATCCCGCAAGCGGCGGGCCTGGAGACCGAGACCCTCGCCGCCCACGTCGGGCAGCGCATCCGCTGGGCGCGCGGGATGGCGCAGATCTTCCGCCGCGACAATCCACTCCTCGGACGAGGGCTCACCTTGTCGCAGCGGCTCTGCTACTGCGGGGCGATCCTCCATTTCTTCTCCGGCATCCCGAGGCTCGTCTTCCTCGTCGCGCCGGTCGCCTACCTCGTGTTCGGCAGGCACGTTTTCAACGCCCTGCCGCTGACGGCGCTGGCCTACGGCCTCCCGCACCTCATCCATTCCACAGCGTGCAATGTGCGCCTTCACGGCCGCTACCGGCACTCGTTCTGGTCGGAGGTCTACGAGTCCTGCCTCGCTTGGTACACGGCGATTCCCACCACCATCGCGCTCTTCGCTCCGAAGAAGGGACGCTTCAACGTCACAGCCAAGGGGGGCCGGATCGAGGCGCCTCGTTTCGATGCCCGCATCGCCACCCCCGCCATCTTGCTCGCCCTGGTGAATCTCGCCGCCATCGCGGCGGGAGCCTGGCGCTTGCGGCTCGGCGCCGCCGACGTCGACTCGCTCGCCATCAACGTCGCCTGGGCGTTGCACAACCTCATCGTTCTCTTCGCCGCCATCGCCGTCGCCTGCGAGCGCCCGCAGCTTCGCGCCGTGCACCGGACTCCCGTCCGCGTAGCCGCCATGCTCCGGCTCGCCGACGGGAAGACCATTCGCGGCCACACCGTGGACCTCGGACGCGAAGGTGCCAGCGTCTCCTTCGTGGTGAAGCCGCAGGTCGTCCGTCGCGAGCGGGTCTGGCTTTCCCTCTTCGCCTTCGGAGAGGAGCGCGCGCTTCCCGCCACCATCGTGGCGCGGGCCAACAAGTCCCTCCGCGTCCAGTTCGGCGACCTCGCCCTCGACGAAGAGGCGCACCTCGTGCGGGCCATCTTCTCGCGTGCGGATGCCTGGATCGGGTGGGACGCGCATCTCCGCCCCGATCGACCGCTGCGCACGTTCGCATCCATCGCCCGCGTCGGTTTCGCCGGCGTGGGCCGCGCCATGTCGCTGACGGTGCGGCCCCAGAGGCGGAGGCCGCGCCTCGCCACCCAAGTCCGGAGCGAAGCGTGACGGCACTTCTTGCGGTGCTGCTCGCCGCCCGCGTGCTCGAGCTGGGTCCGACCCGCGCGCAGCGCGAGTCCGCCGCGACCGGGCTCGAATTCCCCTTCGCGGCCCGCGCCGACCAGGAGCTGACCTCGGCCACGGTGCGCCTCGCCGCCGATGGAATGGAGAAGCTGGAGGTCGTCGTCAACGACGAGCCCGTGGCGGTCCTCTCGGGAGTGGACGGCACGCGCGAGGTGCCGGTTCCGAAGGAGCTTCTCGCCGAGCGCAACTCGCTGGGCTTGCGCCTGAAGGGCGCGGACGGCTCGTGCGCGGCGCGGCCGGGGGCATGGCGGGCCCTCAAGAGCGTCGCCGTCGCGGTGGAAGCGGATCCGACGCCGCTCCCCGACGATCTCGCGCTCCTTCCCTTGCCCTTCTTCGATCGCGGCTACGACACCGACGCGACGGTACCGATCGCCTTCGCCGCGACCGATGAGGCGCCTCTTGCGGCGCTCGCCGCCAGCTGGTTCGCGGTGGATGCGCCGATCCCGCTCACCTTCGAGGCGCACGTCGGATCGCTCCCCGATTCGCGCGCGCTGGTCCTCGTCGCCGGGGCGCTCGAGGCGGCCCGGTTCGGCCTGCCTCCGCCCTCGGGGCCATCGGTGCGGATGATCGATCACCCGCTCCATCCCGGCTCCAACGTGAAGCTCGTCGTCGTCGCGGGGCGGAACCGCACCGAGCTCTCGACCGCGCTCCAGGCTCTCGCCACCCGGACGCGCCGTCTCGCGGGGCCGGAGGTGAAGCTCGACGCTCCCGCGGCCCGCACGCAACCGGTGCCGGGCGAAGCGCCGCGCTGGGTAGGGACCGCCGCGGAGGTCCCGTTCTCCGCCTATCCGGGCGAGCACGAGCTCTCCCATGAAGGCAGCGCTCCGGCGACGCTCTCGCTGCGCTTTCGCGTTGCGCCTGACGTCTGGCTCTGGCCGGCCGATTTCGTCGCCCTCGATCTTGGATGGCTCGCGCGCGGGTCGCCACGGCCCCGCCTCGATGTCGAGATGAACGGCGATTTCGTCGCCACGCTTCCCGATCGCGACCACGGCCGCGCGCGGCTGCGCATCCCTCGCGATCATCTGCGCGGATTCAACGAGCTTCTCGTGCACGTGCACTATCCCGATCCGGATCCCTGCGCCGTCGCTCCTGCGCAAGGGGACCCGCCGCACGTCGAGATAGCGCCCGATTCCGTGCTGCACCTGGAAGGCGCGCGCCACTTCTCCATGCTGCCCGACCTGTCGCTTTTCGCCTTCGACGGCTGGCCGTTCACCCGGGTCGCGGATCTCTCCGAGACGGCCATCGTGCTGCCGGACCGCCCCGCGGCGGCGGAGCTCGGGACGGCGCTCTCCATCGTCGCGCGCATGGCGCAGGTCACAGGCAGCGTCGGAACGGGAGTGGCGCTGCTTCCCGCCTCCGCGGCGAGCGACGAGGATCTCGCCAATCGCGACGTGCTCGTCGTCGGTACCCCTGGAGATAACGCGGTGGTGGCGCGCTGGGCGGACCGGCTTCCGCTCCGCTTCGAGAACGGCGCCGCTCGCGTGCAAGGGCCGCCGATCTCGCTCGATCTGCTCGGCGGACTGGGCCCCTTGCTCGATCAGCGCCGCGCAAACGAATTGCTATCCCGCTCTGCGAACGTCGCCGCCATCGCGGCCATCGAGTCTCCGGTCACCAAGGGCCGCAGCGTCGTAGCGGTGACCGCGGCGGATCCGTCCCGCATCCCGCCCTTCAGCGCCTTCCTTGGATACGCGCGCGCACGGACGCGCGCCGGAGATCTCTTGCTCCTCGCTGGCGACGAACGCGCCATGTTCCGCGTGGGGGGCTGGTTCGGTCTCGGTCAGCTCGACTCCTGGACCGAGGCGCGATGGTTCTTGGCCTCGCACTTCCTGCTGCTGTTGCCGGTGGCCTTCGTGGGCGCCTTCGCCTTCGCGGGCGATGCGCGGCGTTTCTTCGCGCTGAAGCGGAAGCGGCGCCTCGCGGAGGGAGAGCAATGAGCGCGCTCCTCGCCGCTGCCGCCGTGCTCTGCTCCCAGCCCTGGCCGCAGCTCGATCGCTACGTCTCGAACTTCGTCTCGCAAGACGGCCGCGTCATCGAGCGGAGCGCCGGCGACCGCACCACCTCCGAGGGGCAGGCGTATGCGCTCTTCTTCGCACTGGCGGGCGGGCAGCGCGATCTCTTCGCCCGGCTTCTCGCCTGGACGGAGCGGAACCTCGCCCGCGGCGACCTGGGCACGACGCTGCCGGCGTGGAACTGGGGCAAGCGCCGCGACGGCTCGTGGGGCGTCGTCGACGTGAATTCCGCGAGCGACGCCGATCTCTGGATCGCGTATGCGCTCCTCGAAGCAGGCCGTCTCTGGGGCGAGGAGCGTTACACGGCGCTCGCCCGCCGCGTCCTCGCCAACGTCGCGGCGCGCGAGGTGGTCTCGATCCGCGGCCTCGGGCCGATGCTGCTTCCGGGACCCAAGGGGTTCGCGACGCGAGGCGGGTTCCGCCTCAATCCGAGCTACGAGCCGCCACAGCTCTTGCGGCGTTTCGCTGCCGAAGATCCGCGCGGGCCGTGGGGAGCCATTCTCGAGAGCACCATCCGCATGCTGCGCGAGACCGCGCCGCGCGGGGCGGTCGCCGACTGGGTCTTCTTCGGTCCCTCGCGCGGATTCGTCTCCGATCCCGTGAAGGGCCGGGTGGGGAGCTACGACGCCATCCGGACCTATCTCTGGCTGGGAATGCTGCCGGAGAGCGACGGGGCCCTGCGGTCCCTCGCGCCCGCGCTCTTGCGCGCTTTCGCCGAGAGCGGCGTCGTTCCCGAGCGCATCGACGTCGAGTCGCTTCGCGCCAGCGGCCGCGCGCCGGTCGGATTCGCTGCAGCCCTGTTGCCGCTCGCCCGCGCCCAGCGCGACGGGCGCACCTCCGACGCGCTCGCCGCCGCGGTCGCGAAAGCGCCGGCCGACACCTACTACGACCACAACCTCGTCCTGTTCGGGCACGGCTTCGTCGAGGGCCGATTCCGCTTCGCCGCGGATGGCCGGCTCATCCCCGCCTGGGAGTCGCCATGCGCGCGTTGATCTGCCTCTCCCTCCTCTTGCCTTCGGTGGCGCTCGCCCAGGATGCCGCCGCGCCGCTCGCGCGCAACGCCTGGTACTGGCAGGCCCGTGCCCGCAGCGACAAGGCCGAAGATGCGTGGAAGAACGTCCTCAAGGTCGCCCCCGACAATCCCGAGGCGCTCGCGGCGCTGGGCGGCTTCGCGGCGCGCAGCGGCCGGTCCGAAGAGGCAAAGGCGTACCTCGCGCACCTCTTGAAGGCGAATCCGAAGCATCCCGACGTTCCAGTGCTGCGCCGCGAGGTCGAGCTGGGACCGCGGTCCGGACCGATGCTCGCTTCGGCGCGCAAGCTGGTCCACGAGGGGAAGAAGGCGGAAGGGGCGGCGAAATATGCGGAGCTGTTCGGCGAGGCGGGGCCGCCCGGCGATCTCGCGCTCGAGTACTACCAGACGCTCGCCGGCGCTCCGAACGGGTGGCAGCGGGCGCGGGAAGGGCTCGCGCGCATCGTCCGCCGCTCGCAGGGCGAGCCCCGCTTCCAGCTGGAGCTGGGCAAGATCCTCACCTATCGCGAGGAGACGCGGCGCGAGGGCATCGAGATGCTCGCGGCGGCGGCGCGGGATCCGTCAGTGGGAAAGGACGCGACGAGCGCCTGGCGCGGAGCGCTCCTCTGGCTTGCACCCGACGACTCCGCGGTTCCGCTCCTGCGGGCCTACCAGCGTGCTCATCCCTCCGACGCGGAGATCGCACGACGCCTCGACCGCGCCAGGCATGCCTCGGCGTTGAAGGCGGGATTCATCGCCCTCGATCGCGGCGATACCGCACAGGCCGAGCGTATCTTCCGCAGCTACCCGGAGGATCCCGAGGCCAAGCGCGGCCTGGACGTGATCGCGCAGCGCAAGGCGGCGCAGCAGAAGCAGGCGGGTTTCACCGCGCTGAAGCGCGGCGACGTGAGAGGAGCCGATCAGCTCTTCCGATCGGCCGGCGACGACGCGGACGCGCGGCTCGGGCTCGCCCTCGTGGCGCAGCGCGAGGCCGCCACCGCGCAGGCGGCGAAGGATTTCGACCGCGCCCGCGAGCTGCTCGAAGAGGCGCGCAGGCTCGCTCCCCAGCATCCCGAGGTCTGGGAGCGACAACTTCGTGCGGTCGTCTTCTGGGGCCTCATGCGGGACGCAAAGCGTGCGCGGGACGCTGGCCGCGAAGACGATGCGGACACGAAGTTGCTCCAGGCGCTCGAGCAAGGTCCGGCAGAGGACAAGTGGCACGCGCAGCTGGAACTGGGGAACTCCGCACTGGACCGCGGCGAGCGTGAGCAGGCGGAGGTGCGCTACCGCGAGGTGCTACGCACGCTGCCGGAGCAGCCGGAGGCGCTGCGCGGTCTGGTCGGGTTGCTCGCCGGATCCGGGCGCTTCGAGGAGGCGGCGACGCTCAACGACCGCCTCTTGCGAGTCGCACCTCAGATCGCCTTGCGGCAAGGATGGCTACGCGCCGAGATCCTTCGCGCCGATGCGGCAAGGAGCCGGACCGCGGGTTCCGTCGAGGAAGACGCATCCGACATCTGGGTAGTGCACGATCTGGCGAACCTCCTCTTGGAGCTCGGTGCGACCAGCGAGGCGCAACCGCTCGTCGCGGAGCTGTTCCGGCTCGCGCCGCAGCTTCCGGAAACGCAGGCGACCCAGGCCCGGCTCCTGGTCGCCGAAGGCCGGCCTGCCCAGGCCCTCGCGGTGCTGCAGCGGCTGCGCGGACTCAAAGATCCCGCCATCCTCGAGCTCCGCCGTCGCCTGGAGATCGAACTGGCGATTCCCGAGCTGGTCGCCCGTCGCGACAGAACCGGTCTCGCCACCTTGGAACGGCAGGTATCCGACGCCCCCGAGCTGCAGGCCCGCATCGCGGTGGCCTGGTCGCGGCTGGGCGATTCGCGCAGGGC
>Ga0209473_1002283_pt1 | contig 10590 bp, 10 predicted proteins | sample GraSoiAngelo_133_FD_185890 | JGI IMG/M metagenome (GOLD analysis project Ga0209473, IMG submission 185890) | Grasslands soil microbial communities from the Angelo Coastal Reserve, California, USA - 14_0929_05_20cm (SPAdes) (version 2) | ecosystem: Environmental > Terrestrial > Soil > Grasslands ...
GGCTGCTGCCGTATGAAATCGCTGTGGACCGCGCTTGGGCCAAGGCCCTCGAACCCATTGGCATTTTCACCGCCTCCGAAGTAAAGCAAACACTCGCTGCTCTTGACAAGATTGCGGAGCGCGCCAAGAACGATTCCGCGTGGCTTGAGAAGGTTGGCGCTGGCGCCGAAGATGTGCATCACTTCGTCGAAAAAGCACTGGTTGAAGAACTCGGCCCGCTCGGCTGGAAACTGCACACGGGCCGCAGCCGCAACGAATTGATCGCCACGGATTTTCGCCTCTTCGTCATGGATGCAGTTTCGCAGTTACAAAAGTGTCTGGAAGCATTGCTCAGCGCGATTCTCAAGCAGGCGAAGACAAACTTCGGTGTGCCCATGGCTGGCATGACGCACATGCAGCACGCTCAGCCGATCCTGCTTTCGCATTTCCTGCTTGCGCATGGGGAAGCGTTTGCGCGGGACGCCACGCGTATGCAACACGCCGCGGCGAGCGCCGACGCCTGCCCCATGGGTTCGGGGGCACTCGCCGGCAATTCGTTCGGAATCGATCGTAACGCCATCGCCCGTGGACTGGGCTTCTCACGTATCACGGCGAACAGCCTGGACGCGGTCAGCGACCGCGATTTTGCGCTCGATTATCTTTTTGCGCTCACGGGAATCGCCACACATCTTTCCCGGTTTGCAGAAGACTTCGTGGTTTTTGCTTCGCAGGAATTTTCGTACGTAATTCTCCCCGATGAATATTCCACCGGCAGCAGCCTAATGCCGCAGAAGAAAAATCCCGACGCGTGGGAATTGGTTCGCGGCAAGACGGGACGCATTACCGGGGCGCTGCTCGGCCTGCTCACAACGCTGAAAGGGCTGCCTACCAGCTACCAGCGCGACCTGCAGGAAGACAAAGAAGCTCTTTTTGCCGCCCACGACCAGGTTGCAGACATGCTGAGGGTTGCTGCGGGCGCCCTCGCGTCCACAAAGTTCCACGTGAACCGATTGCTCACAGCCGCCTCGAATCCCACCCTGCTTGCCACAGAAGCAGCGGACTACCTCGTGCGCAAAGGCATTCCGTTTCGCCAGGCACACGATATTGTGGGCAAAATGCTCCGCGATGCGGAAAAGCAAGGCGTCTCGTTCACCGCCTTGCCACTGGAGAAGCTCAAGCAGATTTCGGCTGCATTCGAGGCCGATTTTGCGGCGAGTCTCAGCGTCGATGCGGCGCTGGCCGCGAAAAAAGTTCCTGGCGGCACTGCGCCGGACGCCGTGCGCGCGGCGATCGAGGATTTGGAAGCGCGTCTCAACAAAAAGGTCAACAAAACAGGAGCGAAACCATGAGCCTGCAAACCGCAAATCCCCCAGGCACGCTGCCGCTCGTTTGGGGCAATGGGAGGTCCCTTCGCGCAGCGGCACGATAGCCGCCCGGACACGCCTCGAATGAACCACGCTCCTTCCGAAGCCGCCCTGCCCCACGGATTCCGCTTCGCCGCCACCGCCTGCGGCCTGAAAAAAACCGGCGCGCTTGACTTGGCAATTTTCTCAAGCGATGTTCCCGCCTCCGCGGCTGCCGTCTTCACGCAAAACCTGGTAGTGGCCGCTCCGGTCACTCTGTCGAAAAAACATCTGCAACTCTCGAAGGGGCGAATGCGCGCTGTTGTCGTGAACGCCGGAAACGCCAATTGCGCGACCGGTGCGCAGGGCGACGCCGCTTCGCTACGCACGGTGGAAGAGACCGCGCACCGCCTGCGACTTCAGCCGCACGAGGTCTTTGTGTGCTCCACAGGCGTGATCGGCGTGCAATTGCCGGTGGAAAAGATTCTTCGCGCGTTGCCATCATTAACGCGCAATAGGCGTCCGTCCGCGCGCTCGTTCGCGGAACTGTCGCTGGCCATCTGCACCACCGACACACGCCCGAAGACCGCAGCGGCCTCCTTCAAGATGGCAGGCAAGAAGATTCATTTGGTCGGCTGCGCCAAAGGCGCGGGCATGATTCATCCGAATATGGCAACGACGCTAGCCTTTGTCGTGACCGACGCGGCCATTTCGCCCCCGCTCCTGCAAAAAACGCTTAGTGAGGTTACGCGCAGAACGTTCAATTCCATCAGCGTGGATGGAGACACTTCGACGAACGATACGCTGCTGGTTATGGCGAACGGAGAAGCGGGCGCGCCTGCAATTCAAAAAGACAGCAAAGCGCATCGCGCCTTCACCACGGCGTTGGAAGAGGTCTGCCAATCGCTGGCGTTGCAAATCGTGGCGGATGGGGAAGGCGCGCAGCGCGTGATTGAAATCGAAGTGCGCCACGCGAAGAGCGAATCCGCCGCGCGCCGCATCGCAGAGACAATTGCCACTTCGCCGCTGGTGAAGACGGCGTTTGCCGGGGGAGATCCCAACTGGGGCCGTATTTTCGCGGCTGCGGGGCGTTCCGGAGTAAAGTTCGATCCTGCTTTAGTGGACATTCAAATGGCCGGCATTCCCGTTCTGCGGCGGGGTCAGCCGCTCGATTTCAACGAGCGCGCCGCGAGCAACCAGCTTCTCGCCGAACACGTTCCGGTTGTAGTGGATCTACACGCGGGCGACGCGCGCGCCCGTTATTGGACCTGCGACTTTACCGCCGAGTATGTGCGGATTAACGCTTCTTACCGCACCTGAGTACTCCAGACTGATCCCGCCTAGCTGGCGCAAGTTAGAGGTCTCCACGAAGGGAATGGAACAATGAGGCACTCAAGGCTATCCGGCTTTCGTGTGCCTGGAGGGGCTTTTCTACAAGCCATCCGTGCACCGGACATTCAAATATCCAAAAGATGGAGAGAACGTCGCCCAGGGTCCATTGCGGGGCATACAAACGCTGCCATTTCCATCTATGACAGTGAGGACAAACCAGATGAACGTAGTATTCTCCATCCATGATAGTTAGGCTGCTTACTACTGCACTTGTTTTCGATCGGTGGCTCCGTACAAGGCCCTGACTTCCTACTTGGTTGACGCTCCACAGCAAGGATGAAAATGGTTTAATTGTTGTTTTTCTTTCCATGCGTATGCATACGAGGCATACCGTACAATCGCACGGTACGCTTGTCAATGGATTTCTGTCTGTGCCAGACTCGCAATATGTCTCCTTCCGTAGCGCGCAAGGAAATCACCTATCCTCTTAGTTTTCGGGTTCCCCTTTCACAGGTCGAAGAGATCGACCGGGCCGTTGAACGCGAACGACGAAAGCGCCGCAGTGATCTCCTGGAGGCCATTTGGAGTATCGCTTGGACTAACTATCAGCGCAGTGGTTCGCTTCAGGCTTATGCTGAAGCACGGCGTACCGCCAAACGGACGAGACGAGTTTCCGAAGAGCTGCAGGATCAGCTTTTTACCGCGCTGGAAACGATTCTCGATCGGGCGCCCTCCACGGTGCTTGAGGAAGTAGCCCGCAAGCTGACACATTGGGCTGGCAAATACGGCGAGGAGAAATAGGGGCAGCCAGGCGCATCAGATGAAAGACAGTGGATTGCAGCCTGTATCTGCTGAAGGTTTCAGAACAGCCATAGAATAAAAAGATGTAGGCGTTTGCAGGCCCTACAGCTCCCATTTCCAGTTGGCGAATTGCTCTCGGAGGGCGGTTTTCTTGAATTTGCCGACGGAAGTGCGCGGGATGGCGTCGAGGAAGACAAATGCTTCAGGGAGCTGCCACTTGGCGAAAGATTTGGCAAGAAAGGCGCGCAATTCGTCGGGGGTGGCTTGGACGCCGTCCTTCAGAACCACTGCCGCAAGCGGGCGTTCCTGCCATTTCGGATGAGGGATCCCGACGACGCAGGCCTCTTTCACCGCTGGATGACCCATCAGGGTGTTCTCTAAATCCACCGAGCTAATCCACTCGCCTCCGGACTTCACCAGATCTTTGGCGCGGTCCACAATTTTCACGTAACCGTCTTCGTCCATGGTGGCCACGTCGCCCGTGCGGAACCATCCATCCTCCGTCCAGCGATGCGCCTGATCGGGCGATTCGTAGTAGCTCGCGGCGATCCACGGGCCGCGAATTTCGATCTCCCCTGACGTCACGCCATCCCACGGAGCCTCTCCTTCGGGCCGCATCAACCGAATTTCGACAAAGGGAGCAGGCCAGCCCTGCTTGGCCCGCGTGTCGTACTTTTTGTCTTCTGGCCAGTCGCGCATGTGCGCCCGAAGGCCGCCGGAAGTGCCGATGGGCGTGGTTTCCGTCATGCCCCACAAATGCTTGATGTGCAAGCCAAAACGATCGAGCCGACGCATGAGTTCCAGGGGCGGAGCCGTGCCTCCGCAAACGACGCGGATCGGATTTCCGAATTTCCACTTCGTTGGATTTTTTTCGAGGGCGTCGAGAACGGCAATCCAAACCGTGGGAACGCCACAGGCGACGGTCACGCGCTCGCGGACCATCAATTCCAAAATGCTCTCTGGATCGACGTGCGGACCGGGAAGCACGAGGCGCGCACCAAGCATGGTCGCGGCAAACGGGATGCCCCAGGCGTTGGCATGGAACATAGGCGCAACGGGCAGGATGGTATCCGCTTCGTTCATTCCAAACACTTCCACGAGGCCGCAACAGAAGGAGTGCAGAACAATAGCGCGGTGGGAGTAGATGACGCCTTTGGAAAACCCAGTCGTACCCGAGGTGAAGCACATGGCCGCGCCGTCATTTTCGTCAATCGCAGGATAGCGAAAATCAGCATCGGAATTCGCCAGGAGATCTTCATAGTTCAAAGAGCCTTCGGGAATGGTGTTGCAACCGTACGGCGCCACGATCACGCGTTCAAAAGAAACGTCTTGCCGGAATTTTTCGTAAACGGGATAAAGCACGTCGTCAACCAGAAGAAACCGGTCGCCCGCATGCTTGGCGATGGTGGCGATTTCCTGCGGGTGAAGGCGAAGGTTCAACGTGTGCAGGATGCCGCCGGCACAGGGAACTCCGAAAAAAGCCTCCAAATGGCTCGAGTGGTTCCACATCATGGAAGCAACGCGATCTCCGGGCTTGAGTCCAAGTCTCAAAAGCGCCGAAGAAAGGCAGCGGGCCCGGTTATAGAATTCCCCATAGCAAGTACGAACGACCGACTTGTCGGGCTTTCGCGAAACAATTTCGACCCGAGGGAAAATTTTCCCGGAACGCTCCAGGATGGTGGGAAGCGTCAGCGGAAAATTCATCATTGTGCCGCGCATAGAGCCTCCCGGACAGGCCACCAAACGGGCGAATCCTAGCACGAATTTCCGGTGCGGGGGAGAGGAGGCGTGACGGGGCCCCGGCACAATCCGGCCATTTTATTTAGTTGCAAATGCCGCCGAATTCCGAGAGGATGCAGGCGACCGCTGAAGTTCCGGTCTCGCTCCCCTTGGCGGCTGCGCAGATTCGCCTCCCCGGTGAACGAAGCTGTGTCTTCGGCGCGCTCCGCGACTCGCAAGTCAGGTTCCGGGCAGAAGGAGTAATAGGTGAAGAAGCTCTACATCGGTAATCTTCCGTTTTCGGCAACGGAGGACCAGCTTCAGGAGTGGTTTTCTCAGGTAGGTGTTTCCCCTTCGGGTGTCAACCTCATTCGGGACCGTTTCACGGGCCAATCACGCGGATTCGCCTTCGTCGAGATCAACAGCGACGAAGACGCGGACCGGGCGATCAATTCCTTGAACGGCCAGAATTTCGGCGGACGAAACCTGGTGGTCAACGAAGCGCGTCCTCAGGCGGAGCGCAGCGGCGGCGGCGGGCGCGGCGGTTACGGCGGCGGGCGCGGCGGCGGCGGTGGTGGACGTGGCGGCCACGGCGGCGGGCGCGGCGGAGATCGTGGCGACCGCGGTGATCGCGGCAATCGCTGGTAACCAGCCACTTCCAGTTTGAGCGGGTCGGGCCCCCCACCCAGCAGGGCCAGGTACTCCCCTTCAGAGAATCCTTCGCAAGAGGTATGCGCGAACGGAAGATTTCACCCACGCGGCGTACAAGCAATGTTTCGAATGATCTACCGGTGCCTCCGTTCGATGTGAGCGGGTGTGCGTGCCGCGCCTATTCGCATTTCGAATGAAATAAGATCGCGCAGATCTGCAACGCCTTCAAAAGTGGTGGTGTCACAGCCATATTAGGTGGCGTTGAACTCCGCGTCGCCACTTCGCGAGGCCAGCCCGAAACACGCGAAACAAATCGCCCCGTAACGTGTTTGATACAACAGGTGCGGAAAATGCTTCACCAGGAAATCCCTGGTGTATATGAATAGCTCGGACATGTAAAGTGGCGTTCTGAAAAGAGGCGCAGAAAGAAACGTCGGTGAACCTTCCGGACGCTTGCCGCATCCAATGGCTTGAACAGAACTTATAACGAAACAGTATGACCATTTGGAATAAACGCGATTGGAAGCAATTCTATGAGGTGGCGCGACGACCGTGGCGGGCGCACCGTCCACCCCGTCCGGTATATCCCACGGGGTTGAATCGCGTTCTGCCAGCCCAAGGTTTCAGTCTTTCCGAGCTTGATGACGCGGGCGTGAATCTCGACCTCGCCGAACGGCTTGGGCTTCCTGTGGATGCGGGGCGAATCGGCACTTACGGGCCGAATGTCACTGTTCTGCGCGATTTCGTGCGCTCCTCGCGTCGCCCGCTGTAAGTTGTGCCTGCCTGCTTTCCTAGCGAGAATGTTTGCCTGAATTTCCCTCGTCTAACGGTCTAGAATAGCGGCTCTTTGGACCCGCAATGAAGAAACTGCTTTTTCTCTTTCTGATGATCGTGGCTACGGCCCAGCCTGCTGCCACGGGGCCGGAATACTCAATCCAGGCGATTCGGTATGCAAATTCACCCGGGTTTCCCGTGGGCGAACTTGTCGCTGGCGCTCCAAAGGGCGAGAAGGTGGAAATTGCCTTTGTGGTTTGGCTGGTGCGGGGAGGCGGGCACAACCTTCTTTTTGACAGCGGTTTCCATCGCGAAAAATGGACCAAGTATTTTCCAGTCACAGATTTCGTTCGTCCGGACGAAGCTGTAGGCCTCGCGGGCGTCAAACCGGAAGAAGTGACCGACATCGTGATCAGCCACGCTCATTGGGACCACATGGGAGGCATCGACTTGTTCCCTAAAGCGGCGGTGTGGATTCAGAAAGAGGAGTTTCGGTATTACACCGGAGAGGCCTGGCAACCGGGCGGGAAGCACGGCGGCATCGATCCGGAGGACGTAGGGCAATTAGTGCGACTGAACACCGAAGGGCGTCTGCATTTGGTGGATGGAGACGACGTCGAGATTCTGCCGGGGATTCGCGTGTACACCGGCGCGCGCCATACGTTTGCGTCGCAGTATCTTCGAGTGGAAGGGAATCCCCCGTTCGTGCTGGCTTCCGATAATTGCTATCTGTATCGGAACCTCCAGGAACACAAACCGAGTGCGACGTTTTCAGAGGCTGATCAACCGGCGAACATTAGAAATCAGGCCAGAATGATCGAGTTAGCCGGTTCCGCCGATCGAGTTGTTCCAGGCCACGACTTGCTGCAATTCCAGAAATTTCCCACGCAGGGACGCATTGCCAACATAAGATAAACTGTCAGATCCAATCCTTTACCTGCCCGTCTAAATAAGTGCTTGACCCTGGAACCCATTCCAGGGTCGATACTCTTCCCGTTCGAGGTGCCACTCATGGAGCAAAGGCTTCTTCGTTCCGGTCAGCTGGCGAAGATGGCAGGCGTCAGCACGGATTTGCTGCGCCACTATGAGCGCATTGGTGTATTGCCGGCCGCGATTCGCGCTCCGAACGGATACCGGTTGTACCCGCCGCAAAGCGCAAAACGTGTTTGCGCAGTGCGCTCCTCGGTCGCCATCGGCTTTTCCCTGGCGGAGCTGTCGCGGATTTTCGCCATGCGGGACCGTGGTGGTATACCATGCCATAAGGTGCGCGCCTTGGCGGAGGAGAAGCTTCACCTTGTCGAGCAATCCCTGAAAGAGCTTGAGGCCTTGCGTCGGCACATGTGCGAAACTCTCCGTCTTTGGGACCAGCGGCTCGCCGAGGCCGGGAGAGGCCGAAGAGCAGAACTCCTTGAGTCATTAACAGAAATTCCGGGGAAACGTAAAGCTGCAGCCTCAAGTTTCAAGAAAGGATTTCGAAAATGAAAAGCCCAGCCCAAATTGCCACGATGTTTGTCATTTTTGCTATTTCCGCCATTGCGCAGCAGAAGCCGCCGGACACAGCTCCCGAGATGTCCGTGTGTCCAATGCACGCTCAGAACCCATCGCCCCAAGACCAACATCATCAGGGCGTGGCTCAGCGCGGAGACGAAGTGATGGGTTTTTCGCACGAGAAGACCACGCACCATTTCCGGCTCTATCCGGATGGCGGAGCCATCGAGGCGGAAGCGAACGACCCAAAGGACACCGCCAGCCGGGACCAGATTCGTTCACATTTTGGGCACATCGTAACGATGTTCACGGCAGGAGATTTTTCCGCGCCCATGCTCATTCACGCGCAAAACCCGCCGGGCTCGGAGGGGATGAAGCGTCTGCGCAACATGATCGAATACAAGGTGGAGTCCACGGAAAAAGGAGCGCGCATCCACATTAGGACGAAAGACTCCGAGGCGCTTCGCGCCATTCACGAATTCCTGCGCTTCCAGATCTCCGACCACCAAACCGGCGATTCCATGGAAGTGACGAAAGTACCATAGCCTGTCTACCGGATGATTTGTAGGCTGCTTCGGATGCGCGTAAAATAAATGTTTCGCGCGGACTCCATGGCCTCGCCCTTTCATATCATCGCTAATTCACCGGCGCCCCCGGTGCCTCCGCCGGATGCCCACCCGCGGCCGGATTGGCTACGCGTGAAGTTCTTTGGCGGCGAGCGCTTCCAAGACCTGAAGCGCCTGATGCGCACCCTGGACCTGCATACCGTTTGCGAAAGCGCCCGCTGCCCGAACATGGGCGAATGTTGGGAACATGGCGCGGCCACTTTCATGATTCTGGGGGACATTTGCACGCGCGCTTGCGGATTTTGCGCCGTGCCCTCGGGCAAGCCCGCGGGGCCACCCGACGAAGGCGAGCCTTATCGCGTGGCCGATGCCGTGGCGAAGATGGGCTTGCGCTACGCCGTGGTTACCAGCGTGAATCGCGACGATCAACCCGACGGCGGGGCGCACATTTTCGCGCGCACCATCGAGGAGATTCGCGGGCGGGTGCCGGGCTGCAAAGTGGAAGTCTTGATCCCGGATTTCCGCGGAGACTGGAACGCGCTGGGCATCGTGCTTGCAGCGCAACCCGATGTTCTCAACCACAATACCGAGACCGTCCCGCGCCTCTACCGCCAGGTGCGCAAAGGCGCGGTCTATGAGAGGTCTTTGGAGCTGTTGCGCCGTTCCAAGGAAGCGCATCCCGAGGTGCCCACCAAGACCGGGATGATGCTGGGTCTCGGCGAGGAAAAAGAAGAAGTCGTGGCCACGATGCGGGAATTAGCCGCGCAGGGCACGAACATCCTCACGCTGGGCCAATACCTGCAACCCACGCGCGAGCATCTGCCGGTCGTGCGCTACGTTCATCCCGACGAGTTCGCCGAATACAAGATCCTCGGCGAAGCCATGGGCTTCAAACACGTCGAGTCCGGCCCGCTGGTCCGCTCGTCCTATCACGCCTTCGATCAAGCCGAATCCGCCGCCAAATAAGCGCGAAATCTCATTCTCACTTCGGCGCCGCCATGGACCAGCCCGTGAACGGCACGGCGCGGCCCCCGCGGATAACTGTCGGAATCACGCTGTCAAAACCTTTATGCTCTTTCGACGAATAATTCAATTTGAGTTTTGAGCCGAGGCCCATATCTATTTCATGGAGTGACTCGATGCCGCGAATCAGTCCCTCGCGGGTCAATTCCTTCCCTGCCTTTTTCATCCCCTCGACGAGCACCATGGCGTCCACAAACCCTTCCAGACTCACAAAGTTGGGTTGCGCGGAAGGGTAGTACTTCGTTAGCGTGCGCCGGTAGAGCGCGACCGTTTTGTATTCGGTGAGGTAGTACGGCGGCACAACCTGTGTGACCACCACGCCCTCCGCATCAGACCCGGCCTCCTGGATTAGGTCATCGGTGCCCACAAACGACACCGTGAGGAAAAGCGGCTTCCAGCCTCTTGCGTGGGCTTGCTTAAGAATCGGCGCAACGGTGTTCGCCGGACCGACCACCACTACCGCCTCGGGATTTGCGGCCTTCACCGTGTCAATGGCTCCTCCTACTTGGCTGGTCTGCCGGGGATAGGACGCCGTTGCCGCCGGTTCAGTGCCGTGCCCTTTTAGCGCGGTCTTCACTCCTTCCAGCACCGCCGCGCCAAACGGATCCTCCGGATAGATCACGCCTATCTTCTTGTAGCCGAGGGTGCCCCATAGGCCGTCCATCTGCTCGCGCGTTTCATCGAAGTACGAGGCGCGCACATTCACGACCCAGTGGCGCAACGGCACGTACAAGGTCTGTGCACCGGTAAAGAGCCCGACTAGAGGGATTTTGTTGCTTTCCGCCAAAGGCAGATACTTCACCGCGGTGGGAGTCCCCACAAAGAATGCCAGAGCGAAAACCTTTTGCTCCATGAGGCGATTGAAGCATGCTTCGGTCTTGGCTGGATCATAGCTGTCGTCATAGGAAATGAGC
>Ga0209473_1002285_pt1 | contig 10587 bp, 10 predicted proteins | sample GraSoiAngelo_133_FD_185890 | JGI IMG/M metagenome (GOLD analysis project Ga0209473, IMG submission 185890) | Grasslands soil microbial communities from the Angelo Coastal Reserve, California, USA - 14_0929_05_20cm (SPAdes) (version 2) | ecosystem: Environmental > Terrestrial > Soil > Grasslands ...
ATTGAGCTAACCGACGCTGAAGTGGAACCGGAATTTATCACTGGCTTGCGCAGCAAAGAGCCTGCCGCGCTGCCTCAATCTAAATCAGTACGCATCGCGCTCGACCGTCTTGACAGCATGATGAACGTGGTTGGCGAGCTGGTCATCAATCGAACACGCATGTTGGGCCGACTGGCGGAGCTCGAGCGTCTGGCGGATGTCCTCAACTTCTCCAAGGGAAGAATGTCCGACAAGATCGGCGAATTCCAGGAGAAGCATGAGTTCAACCGGCTCGTGGGCGGATTTACGTCTTCGTTCTCATCGCAAGCCGCCGCCGGCTTCGACGATCACTCCGAGTTCACTGAACTCGAGATGGATCGCTATGATGATTACAACATTCTTTCGCGCTCGCTGACGGAAATCTCCGCTGATGTAACAGAAGTTCTCACGCAGCTTGACGGATTCGTACGCCGCGTTGATTCCGACATCGATGAGTTCACCGGACTTGCGCACCGGCTGCAAGACGAAATTACGCAGGCGCGAATGGTTCCGATTGGGAACCTCTACACGCGCATTTCACGCACAGTGCGCGATGCCGCGAAGGCGTCGGGCAAGTTAGTTGAACTCAATCTTGCGGGCGCCGAAACGGAGCTGGACAACAGCATCATTCAGCAGATCTCCGATCCACTGATCCATCTTGTCAGGAATGCAGTTGCACACGGACTGGAAACCACAGAAGAGCGCTATCGCGCCGGCAAGACCGATCACGGCAATGTAGCCGTACGGGCGTACCATCGCGGCAATCACATCTACATCGAAGTAGAAGACGACGGAAAGGGAATTGAGTACGAGCGCGTTCGCAAGGCAGCAGTAGACCAGGGCGTCTATTCTCAGGAGCAAGCCGAGAAGCTCGGAGAGAGGGACTTGCTGGAGCTTCTATTCCATCCAGGTTTCTCGACCGCGTCGCGAAAAACAGAACTTGCCGGACGCGGCGTCGGACTCGACGTAGTTCGCGCCAATCTGACAGGGTTAAACGGCGAAATCGATGTCGACACGCAGGCGGGTTTGGGGACGCGCTTCACGCTGAAGGTTCCGCTGACGCTGATCATTTCGCAAGCGCTCTTCGTGCGCTGTGGCGAGATGAGCTTTGCCGTACCGCTTTCTTTCGTCGAAGAGATTCGTCGCGTTCCCGCCGGAGCTGTTGAAGAGGTTGGCGGAAAATTGTTGACAAAGGTCCGGGAGGCAGTCACCGAGGTTGTCCGTCTCGATTCCCAGCTTGGGCTGCCTAAATCCGAGCCCGTGAATGGTTATTGTCACCTGGTGCTGGTCACCGTTGCGGGTCGCTCCGTCGGAGTGGTCGTCGACGAAGTGATTCGAAAAGACGAAATCGTTATCAAGAACCTCGGTGAGTATCTGCGGAATGTGAAGCTCTTTCCGGGGGCTACGATTGCCCCCGATGGCAGTCTGATCCTGCTCATCGATGTAAATCGGCTTGTAGCAGGAGAATCGATCGAGAAGCGTCCGCTGATGACCAGCGCAACGGCAGCGCGGATCTTCGCGCCAGGTGCGGCAGCAGTGGCCGCTGGACACATCCCCCGGAGCGCGATTGAACAGGTGGCTGTCGAAAAAGTGGTCATTCTGGCAGACGATTCCATCAGCGTGCGCAAATTCGTCGGTCGCATGCTGGAGAAAGCCGGTTACCGCGTGCGCTTAGCGGGAGATGGTCTTGAAGCCCTGGAGATTGCCCTGCAGGGACAATGCGACTTGATCATCACGGACCTGGAGATGCCGCGCACCAACGGTTACGAGCTGATGATGCACCTGCGTCAGACTCCAGAAACGAAACACATTCCCGTAATGGTGGTTACGTCCCGCGCGGGCGAGAAACATCGTGATCGCGCCATCAAGGAAGGCGCGTCGGCATTCCTGACCAAGCCTGTTCAAGACGAGCAACTGATCGCGGCTGTACAAGAGCTGATTGGCGTAGCCCATAGTGGCTTACTGGGCATGGCACAAACGGTTTAAGCATGACTGGTTCGAAGAAAATTCGAGTACTCATCGCCGATGATTCGGCGTTCATGCGGAAAGTGCTGCATAGCATTCTTCTGGCAGAACCCGGATTTGAGGTCGCAGGTGAGGCGCGCGATGGACGCGAAGCCGTATCGCAGGCCGAGGCACTGAAACCGGATGTCGTAACCATGGATATCAACATGCCTCATGTGGACGGTCTGCAGGCGACGGAGCAGATCATGTCCATTAATCCACGCCCAATTCTGATTGTGAGTTCCGAATCGCGCGAGGGCGCGGAAGTAACTCTGAAGGCGCTCGAACTTGGGGCGATTGACTTCGTTGCGAAGCCAACCAGCGGCGTCGACTTGGATATGAGCAGCGTTCGCGATGAGCTAGTGCGAAAACTGCGGGTCGCTGCGAAGGTGCGAGTCGTCAGGACGGCATCACGAACCAAATTGGGACATGACGTGGCGAGCTCGGCTCCGCGCACGGAACCTGGCTCGGCGCCCGCAGCAAAATCTGAAGAGCAAAAGCCTAATGGCGCTCCTACACCACCGCGATCTCAGAACAAGTTCCCGCTGGTCGTGATTGCTGCTTCTACCGGCGGTCCGGCGACGCTGATGAAGTTCTTCCCGCTGTTTCCACGGGAGTTTCCCGCCGCGGTCATCGTGGTTCAGCATATGCCGCGGAATTTTACCTCGCAGTTCAGCCAGCAACTCTCCGAGACCTGCTCCATACGTGCCAAGGAAGCGGAGGCTGGCGAGATCCTCGCTCCGGGAACGGTGTACGTGTGTCCCGGATCGCACCACATGCGTATTTCCTCGACTGGGCGGGTAATGCTCGACGATGGTCCACGAATTCTTGGCTATCGTCCGTGCGCAGACGTGACTTTAGAGAGCGCTGCGGCCTACGCCGGCACGATGTGCATTGGAGTGGTCCTTACCGGAATGGGAAATGACGGCGTACGTGGAGCACAAGCCGTCAAAGACGCCGGAGGTTGCGTAATCGCCCAGGACGAAGCCACCTCGGTCATCTTCGGGATGAATGGCGAGGCAATTCGCGCGGGGGCCGTCGATCAAGTATTACCGATTGACGATGTCTTCGGGGCGATCGAGAAAAGAATTCTTCAGATTCACAGTCCGGCTCGCGCGGGTGCCGTATGAGTGTCAGCCGGGCTTCGAGAAACGAGAAATCGGGCGCTCGCAGCGGAGAGGCGGTGATCCTGTTCTCCGTCGCTGGCATGAAGTTTGCGATCGCGGCAAGTGCTATCGAGGAGATTCGCGATTTTACCGGAGTTCAGAAGCTTGGCCTGGGAACTATTCCGGAAAAGTTTTCAAAGGTAAAGCAGATACTCGAGCGGCAGGGACAACGCTACTTCATGGTTGACGCATGCGAGCACTTTCGTCTCGCGATGGCGCGTCCAGCAAGGGTGCTGGTCCTACGCCACGCACGGGCAGCCGTGAGCGTCGATGCTATCGAGTCCATGCTCGAGCTCAACGCAATGCAGGCTTTGCCAAAAGCTTTTTCAGGCGAAGAGCGAAACTGGTATCGGGGTCTGGCGCTGATCAAGGGGAAAGTGATTCCCGTCGTCCGGCCGGAAGCATTTTTGAGTAAGGCTGAGGTCGCTCTCATTGAAGCGTCCTTGCGCAGTCGCGAAGCTGGAGCAAGAGCGGTGGCTGGAGCATGATAAAGAAGAGCAAAGCAGGAGAAAACTTCGTTGTCTTTCCCATGGGGAAGAAGCGCTTTGCTCTTTCTGCCGAGCAGGTGAGCGAGTTGTCGCGTCAGCGAGAGCGTGGAGCAGAGGAGCAGCAGACGTTTCCTCACACTACGCGAATGCTTACCGGAGTCGTGTTGCGTCGCAACCAGATTGTGCCAGTTGCCGATATAGCTCCCGTGTTGGTTGGGCCGGAGGTGCCCGAGCGAAAGTTTTACCTGATCATAAATCTTGGTGGAAAGAGCGGACTGACTCGAGCCGCCGTGCCAGTGACCGGAGAATGCGAACTCGCGCAGGCGGAGCGTCTGCCAGGAAACGGCAAGCTGGCGCCGTACGTATCGGGATTGCTGTCGTTCGATGATGAAATCGTGGAGGTGCTCGACCTCGAACGCCTGATGGCGGCGGAGGTGCGCGCATGAGTCCGCAAACCTCTCCGAAGATCCTTCTGATCGATAGCAACGTGTTCTTTGCGAAGCGCCTGACTGACGCCATGAAGCAGGAAGGTATGGAGGTAACCCACAGCACGCAGGCAGCATATGCGCTCACCATGCTGGAGTGGGACGCTCCTTCCGCCATTCTGTGCGCCACCAATTTGCGTGAGATGAATGCCTTTGATTTGCCGCACATCGTTCACGCAGACACCAAGACCGCACACATTCCCATCATGGCACTCGGCGATGGCGGAGACCACGCCTTGATGGCCGCCTTCCGCGCCGGTTGTGACGATTACGTGGATCGCAAGCTCGGCCCTGAGCATATCGCGTCGCACATGCGCGCCTTCCTGAAGAGCCACGAAGAAGGGTTCCAGCCAACCCAAATGCTGGGGGGCTCCGATACGGCGTTGAGCGGAAGTCTCTCGCATCTGGATCTGCTTGGAGTCATACAGATGCTGTTGCACTCGAGACAATCGGGCGCATTGCATATCAACGCCGCTGATCTTGATGGTGTTCTGTTCTTCGACGCTGGCGATATCTCTCATGCGGAAGCGGGAGAGCGCATCGGCGACGAGGCTGTATTGGAAATTGTGAAGCGCACGAATGGAATCGAGAACGGAGTGTACAAGTTCGTTCCTGGAGCAACCGCGGCGACACGCACCGTGCTGCGATCCGCGACGGAACTCATGCTTGATGCTCTGCGTGAGCTCGACGAAGGCGCGAGCTTACTGGATGAGGAGGTATAGGTGGCTAGCACCCCTACTGTGGTTTTCATCGACGACAGCGCCACGATGCGCGAAGTCATCAAGATCGCGTTTCGGCGCGAAAACATTGAGGTTGTCGCTTATCCGGATGCAGCCAGCGCGTTGCCAAGCATCGAGCAAGGCAATCCGGACGTGGTCATCACCGACGTGATCATGCCCGACAAGGATGGCTACGAGGTCTGCCAACACATCAAGCAGCATCCTCGGCTTGGCAACACGCCCGTGATTCTCATGTCGGGGGTGGTGAATCGGGCAGTGGCGGAAAAGGCTTTTTCGGTGAAGGCCGACGAGCTCATTCGCAAACCCTTTCAGCCGCAAGATTTAATTACGCGAGTAAAACATCTACTTAAGTCGGAAAGCAGTCCTGCTGCCTCACAACCACAAGCTAATGCTGCAGCGGCCCTCAGCAGCATCTTCTCGGGCGCGCCGGTGAATGGTGGCGCTAAACCGCGACCGAGCGCAGCAATTGGAGCGCAGCCTCCGGCAACGGTAGCGCCAAGTCCGGCTCAGGAGATACCTGGCGCAGCTGCCCCGCCGGCGCAGTCATTGGGCAATGGAGCCACAGCAAAGGTAGGGGTCAGTGCATTGGGAGATATGGGTAAGTTGAAGATGGAGATTGCGCGTTTAGAAGGATTGGTGAAGAAACTGCAATCGGAGCTGGCCGCTGAGCGCGAATATGTCCGCTCATTAGAGGAGCACTTCAAGACCGCACAGCAGGGCTAGATTTATCGAGCCGCAGCCGAGCCGGAAAGCGCGCTAGGTTATCAGGATTTCCTTAGATCGCAAATCCTTGATCGTATCCCGGAGCTTCGCCGCCTTTTCAAATTCAAATTTCTTGGCGGCCTCACGCATCTGTGCTTCGAGACGAGAAATATAACCGTCCAAATCCTGTTGAGTTCCGAATTCTGGAACGGACTCGACCGCCTCGGTGAGCTCCGTAGCATCGGGATCGACGATTTGCGCCAACGAGTACTCGAGCGGCCTCACGATGGATTCCGGCGTAATCCCGTTTTCCTCGTTGTATGCGCGCTGAATAGCGCGACGACGTTCAGTCTCATCCATTGCGCGCCGCATAGAGTCGGTCATCACATCGGCGTAGAGAATAGAGCGGCCGTTTAGATTCCTGGCGCACCGTCCGATAGTTTGAATAAGCGATCCACTGGACCGCAGAAACCCTTCTTATCGGCGTCCAGCACCGCGACAAGCGATACCTCGGGCAAGTCAAGGCCTTCACGAAGTAGATTGATTCCGATCAGCACGTCGAACTCACCGCGCCGCAAGTCCCGCAGAATCTTGATGCGTTCAAGGGTTTCGATTTCGGAATGCATGTAGCGGCAGCGCACGCCGACCTCGCTGTAGTATTCGGCTAAGTCTTCCGCCATGCGTTTGGTGAGAGTAGTAACAAGTACGCGCTCTCTGCATTCGACACGCAACCGAATCTCGTGCAAGAGATCATCGATCTGTCCTTTTACAGGGCGAACCTCAACTTCAGGATCTATTAATCCGGTGGGCCGAATGATCTGCTCGACTACAACCCCTGCCGACTTCGTCAACTCGTACGGGCCGGGTGTAGCCGAGACATAGATTCCTTGATTTACCCGCGTCTCAAACTCCTCGAATTGCAATGGACGATTGTCCATTGCTGATGGCAGACGGAAGCCGTACTCAACCAGGTTGGCTTTGCGTGAGCGGTCCCCATGCCACATCGCGTGGAGTTGGGGGACAGTTTGGTGGGACTCATCGATAAAAAGCAGGAAATCGCGCGGCACATAATCGAGCAGCGTCGGCGGAGCCTCGCCGGGCAACCGTCCGGAAAAATGACGTGAATAGTTCTCGATCCCATGGCAGTATCCAACCGACTTGATCATCTCGAGATCGAATCGCGTGCGCTGGTGAACTCTCTGCGCTTCCACAAGCCGGCCCTGTTGCTCGAGTTCTTTCTCCCACCACGCCAATTCTTCCAGAATGGAATCGATCGCACGCTTCTTGCGATCCGGCTGCAGCACGTAATGGCTCTTCGGATAGATCGGCAGGCGCGCGTACTTCTGCTTCACTGTGCCAAACAGCGGATCGATCTGCGAGAGAGATTCAATCTCATCGCCGCGTACTCGAAACGTTCCACGACGAAACTCCGATTCGTTGCGCTCGTAAAGGATTTCGACCAGCCGCCGAGTGATGTCCTCCCGTCGGATTTTCTGTCCTTTCTCCAAAAAGAGCAGCATGCCGTAATAGGCGTCCGGCGAACCGAGACCGTAAATACAGCTAACGGAGGCAACAATTATGCAATCGCGCCGCTCAAACAGCGACTTGGTGGCCGAGAGCCGCAGCTTATCCAGTTCATCATTTACGGTGGCTTCTTTCTCGATATAGACATCGCCAGAAGGAATGTATGCCTCAGGCTGGTAATAGTCGTAGTAAGAAACGAAGTATTCAACCGCGTTGTTAGGGAAGAACTGTCTGAACTCGTGATAGAGCTGGGCGGCCAGAGTCTTATTGTGGGCTAGTACCAGGGTCGGACGGTTGAACCTCTCGATGACCTTGGCCATCGTGTAGGTCTTCCCAGATCCAGTCACACCGAGAAGGACCTGATGCTTCTCGCCAGCGTAAAGACCTCGCGACAATTCCTCAATCGCGCGGCCCTGATCACCGGCCGGCTTGTAATCGCTTACCAGCTTGAAGTCCATAAACGGAAGCCCACAGAGCGAAAAATCAGCGAGTGGGTATCTCAGTATTGTGACACAACGGGCAAGTGGATTTTCTCAGGCTAAATCCGTTGCGTGCTGCGCAGGGCGGTATATGTAGAGATCGCTGCAAAATCGCGGTCAAGCTGCCAGATAGTGGCGTCGTTCTCAATCGCGATTGCGGCGATCAACAGTCGATTGAGGAGCGGATCGTATAGCCTTTCCTCCGGCCAAGCCGCTAAATTTTCAGATGCGAAAACGAACGTTTTGATGTGAATAGGGTCCGCTAGCACAAGATTTGTACGCTTCATGTGTATATCGTAGACGAGTCGTTTCGGAGTTCCTGATTTTCGTGCTGCGACTCTACCTGGTCTGAACGGCTTTCTTCCCTTTAAACAGTTTGACCCAATCGCGCGGACTGTCCACAAGCACGTCAGGGGGAGCGGTTTCTAATGTGTGTGGGGCGAGGCCGTACGAGCATCCAACCGAATAGATTCCGGCGTTCTGTGCCGTAACCACGTCGACATCCGAATCCCCGATCAACACCGCTTCGGAACCTTCGCAGTTCGCTTCACGAAGCAGTTTCCGAACTCCAAATGGATCGGGCTTTTTCGTTTCGAAGCTATTGCCACCGTACACCTGGAAGAAGAATTCATTCATGCCAAGCGCATCGACAATGGCCCTGGATGGCCCAACCGGTTTGTTGGTTAGTACGGCCATCTTGCGGGGGAAGGTATCCGTGGAGCAGAGGGCTTTGAGTGCATCGATTACGCCGTCATACACGTACGTTGTGTCAAGCTTGTGCTTGCGGTAGTAGTCGAGGAAGAATTGCAGGGCCACGTGAAGAAAATGCTCGTCTTTGGGATCGCCCAAAGCACGACGAACCAGCATGGGGGCGCCATCGCCAATGTACGAGGCAATCACCTCCAATGGCAGTTCATGCCGTCCAAAGTGGCGGAGCATCGCATTCACCGAATTTCCCAGGTCTTGCCGGGAGTCAACCAAAGTTCCATCAAGGTCGAAGATCAAGAGCCGCAGCTGGCGAACTGGGATTTCACGATTAATCTTCATTTCTCTCAGTTTATCTGTGGGAGCGAATCGAGATAAGTCCTAACGCGCACTGCATCTATGATGTTGCGCGAGATTTCCTTCACCGATGAACATACCATCTAAGTTTTTCGCGCTTCTCCTGCTTTCGTGCGCTGTTTTCGCCCAGACTCCGGACGCCGGGATTCTTGCGGAGGCACTCCGCATCAAGGCGATCGACAACCATTCACATCCGCCGAAGCTAGTCGCGCCGGGAGAGAAGGACGACGACTTCGATGCGTTGCCATGCGATCCGATCAGCCAGATGGATCCGCCATTTCAGACCCGTCCCGAGAATCCCCAGGTTCTGAAAGCCTGGAAGGCGCTATGGGCGTATTCCTACAACGACCGCGATCCCGAGCACGTTAAAGCGCTCCTTGCAGCCAAGCAAAAGTTAAAGCAAGAGCGAGGGGATAATTATTCAAACTGGGTTCTCGATCAGCTCGGCATCCAATCTCAGTTTGCAAATCGAGTAGCGATGGGCCGCGGATTGCAAGCGCCGCGATTCCGTTGGGTACCGTTTGATGACCCGCTGCTCTTTCCGGGAAAGGGTTTGACTCCCTCCTCTCCCGACCGAGAGTACTTCTATCCTCGCGAACGTCAGTTGCTCAAGCGCTACATGGACGAAGCCGGCGTGGCAGCAATGCCATCGACTCTTGAGCAGTACAAAGAGCGGGTGATTACTCCCGTTCTGGAGCGACAGAAGCAAGCTGGGGCTGTAGCCATCAAGTTTGAAGCCGCCTATCTTCGCGCCCTGGACTTTGGTCCACCGGCCAGCCAGCTAGCAGACGCCGACCCAATTTATCGCGCGGCGCTCTCTGCCAGGGTTCCTTCGGATCAGGAATATTTGCGTCTCCAGAACTATCTGTTGCGATACATAGCAACCGAGGCTGGCCGGCTGGGAATGGCCGTTCACTTTCATACTGGCGGTGGATGCGGAAGCTATTTTGATCTGCCAGGCTCAAATCCCGCTCTGCTTAGCTCGCTGATCGACGATCCGGCTCTTCGCAAAACAACGTTCGTCCTGGTGCACGGAGGAGCGCAGACTTTCAGCAAGGAAGTTTCCTATTTGCTAAGTAAGCCGAACGTCTATGCCGATCTATCGGAGCAAACCTGGTTGCTTTCGCCGCGTGCACTTAGTCTAGTGCTTCGAGATTGGCTCGAATGGTATCCCGATAAGGTCCTTTATGGCACCGACCTCGCACCCGGCACTCCAGAACTCGATTGGGAGGAAGTGGGATGGATCGAAAATCAAACGGCGCGCCAGGCACTTGCGATCGCGCTGACGGGAATGATGGAGGATGGAGAGGTAAACCGGCAGCAAGTGTCTAAAATCCTGCAGATGGTTCTGCATGACACTGCAGCAAAGCTGTATGGATTGCAATAGCTAGCGTCGCGCGTTTCGAACCAACAGGTATGCAACCGTGAGGAGCAGGAGATAAAACGGGCCGCTTATAACGGTGATCCGGGTTTGCGGTACGAACCAGGTTGATCCGATGGCAGCCAATAGAGCTACGAATCCGAAGATGGAAAGTGCTCCTCCGCCGGGCGCATGCAGCGGCAATTGCGCGAGTTGATCCGCAGGGAAGCGCCTTCGAAAGCTGATATGGGCGGCCAATGTGATCCACCAAGCCAGCATTCCTCCGAACAGTGACGCTCCGATGATGTAGAGATAAGCTCCCTCCGGCGCGTATGTCTGCACGAGAATGGCCACGAGAATCCCGAATGCGGAAAGACTCAGAGCCACGTGCGGCGAGCCGGCTGCGGTCACTCTTCCGAGAGAAGCAGGGGCGTACCCGCTGCGTGCGAGGGAAAAAAGCATCCGGCCAGCGGCGAAGATGTTGGCGTTTGCTCCTGATAAGGCCGCCGTGAGAACGACGACATTCATCAGCAGCGACGCCGCAGGTATTCCAGCAATG
>Ga0209473_1002286_pt1 | contig 10580 bp, 7 predicted proteins | sample GraSoiAngelo_133_FD_185890 | JGI IMG/M metagenome (GOLD analysis project Ga0209473, IMG submission 185890) | Grasslands soil microbial communities from the Angelo Coastal Reserve, California, USA - 14_0929_05_20cm (SPAdes) (version 2) | ecosystem: Environmental > Terrestrial > Soil > Grasslands ...
ACGGTGACCCGGCTGGAGTACGAGCCGAGGTCGACCGGCGTCAAGCCCGTGTCGCCGGTGACGCAGCGCACGTCGTAGGGGTCGACGCCCAGCACTTCGGCAACGATCGCCGCGAGCACGTCGTCCGACCCCTGCCCGATCTCGGTCGCGCCGCAGAACACCGTGACCTGCCCGCTCCTGTCGATGAGAAGCTGCACGCCCGATTGCGGCATCTTGTTCCAGTAGATCGGCAACCCCGCGCCGCACAGGTACGCGCCGCACGCAAGCCCGACACCGCGGCCTTCGGGGAGTTTCCGGAATCTGTTTTTCCAGTCGGAGCTCGCCACCACTTTGCGGATGCACTCGGCGAGGCCGATCGTGCCTATCTTCAGCCAGTTCGCCGTGAGCGAATCGGGCTTGGCGACGATGGAAAGGCGCAGCTCTGCCGGGTCGATCTCGAGTTTCTCCGCGATCTTGTCGAGCTGCACTTCCTGGCCGAAGCGCGGCTGCGGCGTGCCGTGCCCGCGCTTGGGGCCGCAAGGCGGCTTGTTGGTGAAGGTTCGGCAGGCGTCGAACTTGTAGCGCGGGATGTGATAGGCCACCGTCTGGAGCACGCCCGTGTAGAAGGTGCTCGCCGCACCGTAGCCGCCATAGGCGCCGCCGTCGAGCAGCGTCTGCGTGTGCATGCCGGTGATCTTTCCGTCTTTCGTCACGCCGGTGCGCATTTTCATCAGCACCGGATGGCGGCCGCGGTGCATGTAGAAGACTTCCTCGCGCGTGAGGCAGATCTTCACCGGCCGGCCGAGCAGGATCGCCGCTTTCGACACCACGATCTCGTGATTGTGCAGGTCGCACTTTCCGCCGAAACCGCCGCCATTCGGGCAGGCGATCACGCGTACGTGCGCAGGTGGAATCTGCAGCGCATTGGCAAGCGCCCGGTGGATGTAGTGCGGCACTTGGGTGGACGACCAGAGCGTGAGCTTGCCTTCGCCGTCGACCGCGGCGACCGAGGCGTGCTGCTCGATCGGCAGGTGCGTGTTGCCCTGGTAGAAGAACACATCCTCGAACACGTGGTCGGCTTTGGCGAGCGCCTCGTTCACGTCGCCGAACTCGAAGGCCTGGAGGCGGTGGATGTTTCCCTGCTCGCCGTAGCTGTGAATGCGCGGCTCGGGCGTCGCGAGCGCCTCCTCCGGATCGGAGATGGTCTTGAGCGGCCGGTACTCGACTTCGATGAAGCCGAGCGCCTCGAACGCGGTCTGCTCGTCGCGGGCGACGACTGCGGCGACCGGATCGCCCACGTAGCGGACACGCTCTGGAGCGAGCGGATATTCGTCCTGGGTTACCGGCAGGATGCCGAAGGTGACGGGGAAATCCTTGCCGGTGAGCACGAGGTGTACGCCAGGCCGCGCTTGCGCGCGCGAAACGTCGATCGACTCGATCGTCGCATGCGGATGCGGAGAACGCAGCAGCTTGCAATGCAGCATGCGCGGCAGCACCACGTCGTCGGCGAAGCGCGTGAGTCCCGTCACCTTGGCGCGGCCGTCCACCCGGCGGCGGGGCTTGCCGATCACGTCGAAGCGTTTCGTCACCGCTTGGACTCCCGCATCGTTCTCGCCGCTTCCTCGATCGATTCGTAGATCTGCTGGTAGCCGGTACAGCGGCACAGGTTCCCGGAGATCGCTTCCTTGATCCTCTCGCGGCTCGGGTTCGGGTCTTTTTCGAGCAGCGCTTTCGCCGTCATCAGGATTCCGGGGGTGCAGTAGCCGCACTGAGCGCCGCCGAGGTCTGCAAAGGCCGCCTGCAGCGGATGCAGCTTGCCGCCGCTCGCCAGGCCCTCTACGGTCTCGACAGCCCGCCCTTCGCAATCAAGGGCGAGCGCGAGGCAGGAAAGCACGGGCACACCGTCCACCAGCACTGCGCAGGCGCCGCACTCGCCGAGCTCGCAGCCGTGCTTGGTACCGGTGAGGTTCATGTCCTCGCGCAGCACTTCGAGCAGCGTCTTGTACGGGGCGAAAGAAACCTGCTGCTCCTCGCCGTTCACGCGCAAGCTGAGGTGGACGTTCGTGGGGGCGGCCGTCTTCATTTAGTCGGGACGAGGCCTCGAACGAGGTAATCGGAGAGCGAATCGGCGATCTCGGCGACCGATCGCGGGCCCTCGGGCCTGTACCAGCGCGCGGTCCAGTTGACCGCGCCGAGCATGGCGCGCGTGACGAGCGCTGGATCGGTCCGGGCGAATTCGCCGCGCTCTATCCCCTCGGCAACAAGGCCGCGCACCGCGCGCTCGTAGGCATCGCGTTTCTGGATGACCCCCTTGCGCATAGCCTCGGGCAGAACTTCCACCTCGAGGTGCGCGGTCGCGCCCTCGAGCTCGTCGAGCATGCAGCGCACATGCGCGCTCATCACCGCGCGCAAACGCCCGGAGCAGGAACCAGAGGCGGTACGCGCCTCTTCCACCGAGGCGAGGAGTCGCACAAGCGTGCGCTCCTGGCAGAAGAGCAGGATCTCGTCCTTGCCGCTGAAGTAGTAATACAGGTTGCCGGGCGAGAGATCGGCTTCCTCGGCGATCTCGCGCATGCCGGTTGCCGAGAGACCCAGGCGGCGGAATACGCGCGCCGCGGCGCGCAGGATGTCCAGGCGTCGCGCCTCGTTCTTGCGCTGCATGCGCTCCGACAAGGGGGCTTCGTTCGAACTGTGATTCAAAACTTGAACCATTGTTCAAATTCTAAGCCGCCGAGGAACCGAAAGCAACTATCCGCGAAGCTTGAAGCGCTGGATCTTGCCGGTTGCAGTCTTGGGCAATTCGTTCACGAACTCGATCCAGCGAGGGTATTTATAAGGCGCGAGCCTGTCCTTGATGTGCTGCTGCATGGTCGCCTTGAGGGCTTCGCTCGGCGAGCGGCCTTCTTTGAGCACGACGAACGCCTTCGGCTTGATCAGGCGGTTGTCGTCCTCGTGGCCCACCACCGCCGCTTCGAGCACCGCCTCGTGGCCGACGAGCGCGGCCTCGACCTCTGCCGGGGAGACGTAGAAGCCCGAGACCCGCAGCATGTCGTCCGAGCGTCCGGCGTATACGAAGTAACCGTCCTCGTCCTGCCTGAATTTGTCGCCGCTCCTGAACCAGGAGCCGACAAAGCTCGAGCGGCTTTTCTCGCGGTTGTTCCAGTAGCACGCCGCGCTCGTCGGTCCGCTCACCTGGAGCTCGCCGATCTCGCCGCGCCCTACCGGAGCCCCCTCTTCGTCCACGAGGCGCAGCTCGTAGCCGGGAACGGGCTTCCCGGTCGCGCCGTAGCGCACATCCCCCGGCCGGGCGCTGATGAACATGTGCAGCATCTCGGTCGAACCGATGCCCTCCAGGATGTCGACTCCGGTCCTTTCTTTCCAGCGCCTGCCCATGTCGGCCGGCAGGGCCTCGCCAGCCGAGACGCAAAGGCGCAGCGCGAGGAACTTCTCCTTCGGAAACTCGGGGCTGGCGAGCATCGCCCCGTAGAGCGTAGGGACGGCGTAGAAGATCGTGGGCCTCGTTTCGGCGAGGCGCTTGAATACCGACGCCGGCGTCGCGCGCTCGGCCATCAGGACGGCGGTCGCGCCGGCGGCGAGAGCGAAAGTCTGCGCATTGCCCAGGCCGTACGCGAAGGCGAGCTTCGCGGCGGAAAAAAGCACGTCGTTCTCGGTGACGGCAAGGACGCCTCTCCCATAGAGCTCCGCAGTGACGGCCATGCTGGAATGCACATGCACGGCGGCCTTCGGCGCGCCGGTCGAGCCGGAGGAATACAGCCAGAAGCAGGGATCGTCGCAGGTCGTCGGCGCGGGCGAGAACTCGGGTGAACCTTTCGCGAGGACGTCCCTGAACGCCTTGTGGCCGGATGCGCCGCCGCTCGAAACGATCACGTGTTTCAGGAACGGCAGCTTGGGCAAGAACGGCGCGAACTGCGGCAGCAGCTGCTCCGAGACGACGAGCGCCTTGGCGCGGCTGTCGGAGAGCATGTATTCGTAGTCTTTCGATGTCAGCAGCGTGTTCACCGCGACCGGGATGATCCCCGCCTTGATCGCGCCGAGGAAAGCGGTCGGGAAATCGATCGTGTCGGTGAGTGCGAGCAGCACCCGGTGCTCCATCTCGAGCCCTATTGCCCGAAGCCCCGACCCGAAGCGGTTCACGCGCTCCGCGAGCTCGCCGAAGGTATATCGACCCGCGTCGTCCACGAACGCGACCTTGTCCGCGCGTCCGGCAGAGAGGTTGCGCTGGACCAAATCGTACGCGGCGTTGTAGTCGCGGGGAATATGGATTCTAGGCGGGCTGACCGAGTGGTCGGCGGCGCTGAGCGACGGCACGATTGTCACTCCCCTCTTCGATCAAGTCAGGCCGTGAGTCGGGCTTCTTTGCGGCACAGCGAGATCCAGTCGGCCACCCAACTCACCGCGACTTCTTCGGGCATGGTGCCCGCGCTGGCATCGTGCAGCATGATCTCGCCGATGCGCCTCGCTCCCAGCTCGGAGAGGATCGCGTCGAAACGCTGCCGCCGTTGCAGAAGGTTTCTGCGTAGGTCCGGTCACCGAGCGCGATCACGCCGTACTGCACGTTGGAGAGGTCGGGGCGAGCCGTCTGAAGCGACTCGTACAGATTCTTCGCGTTGTCGGGCACGTCGCCCTGACCGTAGGTGGACGAGCAGATCAGGAACAGGCCGCCGACGGAAAACACACCCGCATCGAGGCCGTCCATCATCACGGTCCGCACGCGTGTTTCGCCGTCGTCGAGCGTGAGCTCGAGCTCCTGCGCGACCAGTTGCGCGGTTCCGGTCATCGTTCCGACAAGGATGGTCAGCTCGAGCGCCATCGGCTTTTTTCTCGTTCCCGCTTGCGTTTCAATATCGAGTGCATCATACTGCATGGAGCACTTATATCAAGCATTATATTGCATCGGTGAGCACAACGAGTATTCACATTAAGAAACATTCACAACAGTCTGCTCGTACGAAGGAAAGCGATGCCCATAGCGGGCGTGACTACCTCGCCGTCCTCGGTGACCGGGTGCGGGAAGCCCGTGCCAGGCGAGGCATGTCACGCAAGCTGCTTGCCGGTGATTCGGGGGTGTCGGAGCGCTACCTCGCGCAGCTCGAAGGCGGACAGGGCAACGTTTCGATCCTGCTGCTGCGCCAGATAGCGACCGCCCTCAATTTACCGCTCGCCGAACTGCTCGCCGAGGACACGCGAGATGCCGTGGAGTTGACTCTCACTACGCAATTCCTGAAGCGTCTGCCGCGACAGACGCTCGCCGCCGTGCGTTCGCAGCTCGTCCGCGACTACGGCAGCGCGCGCGACGAGCGCATGAAGAGGATCGCGCTCATCGGGTTGCGCGGCGCGGGCAAATCCACGCTCGGCGCCAAGCTCGCCAAGACGCTGGGCGCGCCCTTTATCGAGCTCGACCGCGAGATCGAGCGCGAGGCGGGCACCGGCCTCTCGGAGATTTTTCTGCTGTATGGGCAGGCCGGGTACCGGCGCTATGAGCGCCGCTGCCTCGAAAGGGTGCTCGAAAAAAACGAGCGCGCCGTGATCGCCACGGGCGGCAGCATCGTCTCGGAGCCCGGAACCTATGAACTCCTCCTCTCGACCTGCTTTACGGTGTGGCTCAGGGCCGAGCCCGAAGAGCATATGGCGCGCGTGATCGCGCAGGGCGACACGCGTCCCATGGCCGGGAACGACCAGGCGATGGAGGATCTGCGGCGTATACTCGACGGCCGGGCCGTGCTTTACGGACAGGCCGACGTCACGGTGGACACGGCCGCCAGGACGCCGGAGCAGAGTCTCTCGGCGCTGCGCAAAGCGGTCGCGGCCTAGCACATTTAGGAGAGTCCCATGGCCGCAGTTCTCGAAGCTCAACCCTCCCCTCCCCTCGTCACCTACGACACGCATCCGGAGCGCTACAGCCACTGGCGCCTCGCGTTCGACGGTCCGGTGGCGACGCTCGCGATGGATGTGGACGAGGACAAGGGCCTGAAGCCCGGCTACAAGCTCAAGCTCAATTCCTACGATCTCGGCGTCGACATCGAGCTTGCGGATGCGTTGAACCGCATCCGCTTCGAACATCCCGAGGTGAAGTGCCTGGTGATCACCAGCGCTCGCGAGCGCATGTTCTGCTCGGGCGCCAACATCTACATGCTCGGGCAATCCACCCACGCGTGGAAGGTGAATTTCTGCAAGTTCACCAACGAAACGCGCAACGGCATCGAGGACTCGAGCCGCCACGAGGGACTGAAATCCCTCGCCGCGGTCAACGGCACGGTCGCCGGCGGCGGCTATGAGCTCGCGCTCGCCTGCGACGAGATCCTGATGATCGATGACCGCTCCTCCACGGTGAGCCTGCCCGAGCTGCCGCTGCTCGGCGTCCTCCCCGGAACAGGCGGCCTCACGCGCGTCACCGACAAGCGCAAAGTCCGGCGCGACCTCGCCGACGTGTTCTGCACGACGAGCGAAGGCGTGCGTGCCGACCGCGCGAGGCAATGGAAGCTGGTGGACCATATCGCGAAGCCTCAGGGCTTCAAGGATGCCGTAGCCGAGCGCGCTGCGGCACTCGCGGCGCAAAGCGCACGCGGAAGCGGCAAAGGCGTGACCCTCAATCCATTCAAGCGTTCGATCGACGCTAGCGGCTATCACTACGACAATGTGGACGTGGTGATCGACCGGAAAGCGCGCACCGCTACGATCACGGTCTTCGCGCCCCGCCACGACGTTCCCGCCGGCGTCGAGGCGATCCACTCGGCGGGCGACAAGTGGTGGCCTCTCGCGATGGCGCGCGAGTTGGACGATGCCGTCCTGATGCTGCGTACCAACGACCTCGAGATCGGCACCTGGATATTCAACACGCGCGGGGACATGGAAAGGGTCCTCGCCGCCGACGCTGCGATGAAGGCGAACGAGAACGACTGGTTCGTGCGCCAGGTGATCGGTTTTCTGCGCCGCACGCTCGCGAGGCTGGACGTCACCTCGCGCACTCTATTCGCGATCATCGACAAGGGTTCCTGCTTTGCGGGGACGCTGTTCGAGCTCGCGCTCGCAGCCGACCGCAGCTACATGCTCCAGTTGCCCGACGATGAAACCGGCGCGCCGGCGGTCGCGCTCTCGGAGCTGAATTTCGGCGCCTACCCGATGGTCAGCCGGGGAACGCGCATCAGTGCGCATTTCTGCGGCGAGTCTAAACCCATCGACGTGGCGCGCGCGCGCATCGGCGAGAAGGTCGACGCCAAGCTCGCCTCCGAATCGGGCCTCGTTACCTTCACGCCCGACGATCTCGACTGGAACGAAGAGGTGCGCATCGCGATCGAGGAGCGCGCGAGCCTTTCCCCAGATGCCCTCACCGGCATGGAAGCGAATCTGCGTTTCTCAGGCAAGGAAAGCATGGAGACGCGCATCTTCGGCAGGCTTTCCGCCTGGCAGAACTGGATCTTCGTTCGCCCCAACGCGGTAGGCGAGCAGGGCGCGCTGAAGGTGTACGGCAGCGGCGCGAAGGCGAGATTCAATTGGGAGCGGGTATGAGCACCATCGACTATTCCGAGAAGATCCCCAACAACGTCGATCTCGCCAACGATCGCACCCTGCAGCGCGCGCTCGAGCACTGGCAGCCGCGTTTCCTCGAATGGTGGAAGGAACTCGGGCCGAACGACTTCGCGAACTCAGACGTGTACCTGCGAACGGCGGTCGGCGTGGACGCGCAAGGCTGGGCGCATTACGGCACGGTGAAGATGCCCGACTACCGCTGGGGCATCTTCCTCGCCGATCCCATCGCGGATCGCACGATCGGCTTCGGGGACTCCTTCGGCCAGCCGGTGTGGCAGCAGGTGCCCGGCGAATTCCGCTCGCAGTTCCGCCGCCTCATCGTCACGCAAGGCGACACCGAGCCCGCTTCGGTCGAACAGCAGCACCGGCTGGGCCACACCTGCCCTTCCCTCTACGATCTGCGCAATCTCTTCCAGATCAACGTCGAGGAAGGGCGGCATCTTTGGGCTATGGTGTACATATTGCACGCTTACTTCGGCCGCGACGGCCGCGAGGAAGCCGAGGAGCTGCTCGCGCGCCACTCCGGCGACGTGGACAAGCCGCGCATCCTCGGCACATTCAACGAGCCGATCGAGGACTGGCTGTCGTTCTTCTGCTTCTGCTATTTCACCGACCGCGACGGAAAGTTCCAGCTGAAGAGCCTCGCCGAGTCTTCGTTCGACCCGCTCGCCCGCACCTGCCGCTTCATGCTGACCGAGGAAGCCCACCACATGTTCGTCGGCGAGACCGGCCTCGGCCGGATCGTGCGGCGCACGCTCGAGGTGATGAAAGAGGTCGCCAGCGACAACCCCGAAGCGATCCGCCGTCAGGGCGCGGTGGATCTGCCGCTCTTGCAGCGCTATCTCAACTACTGGTTCAGCTCGTCGCTCGATCTGTTCGGATCGGAGGTTTCCTCGAACGCCGCAACGACCTTCGCCAACGGCATCAAGGGACGTCCCGACGAGACTACTCAATACCAGGATCACGTCTGCGCCGATTCGAGCTTCGAGATCGAAGTGCCGGACGGCAAAGGCGGAATCATGAAGGAACCATCCCCGATGCGCAACGCCATGAACGAAGTGCTGCGCGACGCCTACATCAGGGACTGCGAGATCGGCCTGAAGCGCTGGAACATGCAGATCAAGCGCGCCGGCTACAACTTCGAGCTGAAGCTGCCGAGCAACCGCTTCCGCCGCGCGATCGGTGCATGGGCGAACATTCCCACCGACCTCGAGGGCCGACTTATCGGCCGCGAGGAGTACGACCGACGCATGCCCGGCTGGCTGCCGAGCGCATCCGACAGGGGCTACGTGAAGAGTCTGATGCAGCGCGTGGTCGAGCCCGGAAAAATGGCCGCCTGGATCGCGCCGCCCGAGCGTGGCGTCAACAACCTGCCGCTGGACTACGCGTACGTGCAGCTGAACTGATTATTTTCCGGGCGCTTTTGCGAGCTCGCTCATCGCTGAAGACCAGCCGCGCGTTGAGTTCCGGGGTGATGTGGATGACGCCCTCGGAATCGACGAGCATTGCCTGAGAAATCCCCATGCGCGCCGCCGCTTCCCTCCAGCCTTCGAGTCCTTCGATGAAGATCGGCTTGGAGGCTGCATCAGACAAGGCGCCCGCCCCCGCCTGCTTGGGCACGAGCACTGTCACCGACCGGACTCCTGGAACCGGATAACCGGTGCGCGGGTCGATGATGTGCGCGTAACGCTTGCCGTGGATCTCGTAATAGCGCCGGTAATCGCCTGAAGTGCCGATAGCCTCACCGTCCTTCAGCTCGAGTGTGGCCAACAAGCTCCTGCCGCGAGGGGAATCAAGGCCGACGCGCCAGGGACGTCCAGCGTGGTTGCCCAGCGCCATGATATTGCCGCCGATGTTGACGAGCGCATCCTTGATGCCGTTTTCCCGAAGAAGGTCCGCCGCGCGATCGAGCGCGTAGCCTTTCGCGTAGCCGCCGAAGTCGAGCTGCACGGCCGGGTTTTTGCTCGTCACTGCATCTCCTTGAACGCTCAGATCGCTCATGCGCGGGTCGGCACGAACGATTCGGGCGATTTCTTCGGGGTCCGGCAGAGGGCCTCCAGGCTTGTTCCGGTGAAAACTCCACAGTCCGACCAGCTTGCCGATGGCGGGGTTGAACAGGCCTTCGGACCGAGCGGCAAGGCGCTGCGTTTCGCGAATCAGCGCCGCGATCTCCTTCGTCGTCCGCATATTTTCTTCGCCGCTGGCGATCGCGCGATTGAGAGCGACGAGCTCGCCGGCTTTCCACGCATGCAGCTCGCGGTGCATACGGTCGAATTCGCGAAAGACCTGTCCGACTGCTTCGCGTGCGACCATGGCATCGCCACCGACGACGGTGATCTCGACCACCGTGCCGAAGACGTAGGAGCTCGCGCGGTGATCGGCTGCGATCACCCGCGCGCACGGCACCGCCGCAAGCGCCGAGAACACCAGCGCCAGAAAGCGCCGGCGATCGCAGCCGCGCCAATGTTTCAATGCCTCCCCCGGTGCATCCGAGGCACGAGAAAGAGCCACGCTCCGGTGAGAGACAGGGTCACGAGCAACAGAGCCAGCAAATCCACGGCCAGCGGCCCATAGCGACCTGCGAACCTGCCGCTATGCAGATCGAGAAGCAGCTGCTCGACTGAAATCCCGGGCGCCAGTGCTTCTTCGTAAGCCTGTTGTTCGGAGATGGAAAGTTCCGCGGGCACCGACCAACGCACGCTCCGTTCCGACGCCGGGCGCCAGGACAAGGCATCGGCGCTCGCAAAAACTCCCGATGCGGTGCGGAGCACGATGCGGCGCGCGTTCGAGCCGATCGCCCGCACCGGAGCACCCGGCAGTGCGCCAGGTCCCACCTTCTCGATCAGCTCGCCGTTCTCGCGGTATACATGCAGCGCTGTATCGCTCGCGACCACGAAGACATCGGCAAGCTCGACCAGGCCGATTGGCTGCGGCAATTTCTCTCCGGAAATCTTTCCGTCTAGCAACCAGCGGCCGTTCGCCGCTGTCAGGACGTGGTGTCCGGAACGGAACACCCGGCGCGGAGGCTCGGACTTGATGCCGTACCAGCGCGC
>Ga0209473_1002287_pt1 | contig 10574 bp, 10 predicted proteins | sample GraSoiAngelo_133_FD_185890 | JGI IMG/M metagenome (GOLD analysis project Ga0209473, IMG submission 185890) | Grasslands soil microbial communities from the Angelo Coastal Reserve, California, USA - 14_0929_05_20cm (SPAdes) (version 2) | ecosystem: Environmental > Terrestrial > Soil > Grasslands ...
CTTCGTCTCGTTCCGGCAGCTGGACATCTGGCGCCTCACCGACGTCGTACTCGGACTCGGCCTGGCGGGATATGCGCTCTTCCGGCTGGGCCACACGCCATCCCTCGCACAACTCATGGCGTTCGGGTTGACCATAGCGGCTGCAGCCGTCGTCGTTTACGCCATCTGGGTGGTGCTGATGAGCCTGGCGTTCTGGTTCGTGTCGGTCGAGAACATCGCCGTGTTGTTCGACGCGGTGTACGAGGGTGCGCGCTATCCCGTCTCGGCGTACCCCGGCGCGCTGCGGTTCCTGTTCGTGTACCTGATCCCGATTGCGTGGACCACCACGATTCCTGCCTCGGCGCTCACCGGCCGGCTGCGACCGGAGATCGGGCTTGCCGCCGCGGCGGTCGCCGGCGTGGCGTTCGGGCTGGCGAGGGCGTTGTGGCGGACGGCGCTCAGGCGGTATGCCGGCGCCAGCGGATGAAGCGCGGGCCGCGGTTTCGTGAAAGGGAGGCGTGAAATGAGACAAGAACCGCAGCTCAGCACCTGGATCGCCGGGATCCTGGTGCGCGATCTTCGAGCACTACGACGGGAGGTGGAGGCGTTCGCCGACGAGCGCGATCTCTGGCGCGTGCCGCCGGGGATCAGCAACTCGGCCGGCACGCTGGCGCTCCATCTGGCGGGAAACATCCGGCATTACATCGGCGCGGTATTGGGCCGAACCGGCTACGTGCGCGATCGCGACGCCGAGTTCGCGCTGCGCGACGTGCCGCGAACGGACCTCTTGGCGGACATCGACGCTGCGCTCGTCGCCGTGGAACGCGGCATGGCACGTGTGAGCGACGCCGATCTGACCAGGCCCTACCCCGACCCGCCGAGGGGGCTCGCGGTCACCACGAGGGATTACCTCATCCATCTCGTCGCGCATTTCACCTACCACCTCGGCCAAGTGGACTACCACCGGCGCCTGCTCACCGGCCAACCGGGGCGGATCCAAGCCGTGGCTTTCCAAGAGCTCATGACGGCAGGAGACGATACGAAGCGGACCTAGGCCGCCGCGTCGAATGGGGAAGCGACGTGTGGTGGCGCGCCGCCCCTCACCAGGCGAGCGGTCGGCCGTCGCGAAAGAATCCGCCGGTCGGTCCGTCGTCCGGGAGGGTCGCGGCCCACACCACGCTCGCCGCCCCTTCGGCGACCGGACGTCCACCCTTACCGCCCATGTCCGTAGCCACCCAGCCGGGGCACACCGCGTTCACGAGAATCCGCTCGCTTCGTAACTCGGCCGCGAGCATCCGGGTGAGCGCGTTGAGGGCCGCCTTCGAGAGACTGTAGGCCGGGGTCCCGCCGCCCATCGTGGCCAGCGACCCCGCCTCACTCGACACGTTTACCACGCGCGCGTGGCGACTGCGTCGCAGCAGCGGCAGGAAGGTGCGCACCATGCTCCACGCCCCGAACAGGTTGGTCTCGAGCGCCTCGCGCACCTGGGCGAGATCGGCGTCCACGGCGTGCTGCCAGGTGTCGTACAGAATCGCGGCATTGTTCACCAGCACGTCGAGTCGTCCGAAATCAGCGGCGACGCGCGCCTGCGCGCGCTCGATGCTGTCCGGGTCGGTCACATCGAGCTGGCAAGGGAGCACGGCATTCTTTCCCACGCCGAGCGCCGCGACGACCCGCTGACCCTTGCCCGCGTCGCGCGATCCGAGCAGCACCGTGATGCCGCGGCCGGCGAGCTGACGACAGACTTCGAGGCCGATCCCCCGGTTCGCTCCCGTGACGAGCGCGACGCCGCGTGGGGCTGGGCTGCCTACCGGTCCGTCCACACCGCCAGCTCGTTCCCACTGGGGTCGGTGAAGTGGAAGCGGCGGCCTCCCGGGAACGTGTAGGTCGTGCGGACGACCTTCCCACCCGCCGGCTTGACCTTGGCTTCGACGTCTTCCAACCGCGCGGCGTAGATCACCACGAGCGGATTGGCGGGCCGGACGGGCGCGTCCTTGGTGAAGCCGCCGCTCAAGCGGCCGTCCTGAAAGCTGGTATAGTCCGGTCCGTAATCCTCGAACTTCCAGCCGAAGACCTGCTGATAGAATTGCTTGGTCCGGCCGATATCGGTCGCGCCGAACTCGATGTAGTCAATGCGCCGATCGTGATCGGCCTGGGTCATTGGACACCCCTTTCATGACATGACGGCCACACCCGCCCTTCCCGTTTGACTTCCCCGGTCCCGACCGCTACGCTTCATCGAGCGTTGCACGTGAAGGCGGGACTTCGCCATGGCGCCGGTCCCGCCTTTTCGTTTCCCCCTCACCCGGGCGGACCGATGGCGAAGGAAGAGGCGATCGAGATCAATGGCACGGTCGAGCAGGTGCTGCCGAACACCACGTTCCGCGTCCTGCTCGAGAACGGCCACTACGTGCTCGCGACCATCGCCGGCAAGATGCGGCGCTTCCGAATCCGCGTGCTCGCCGGCGATCGGGTCACGCTGGCCGTGTCCCCCTACGACCTCACCCGCGGCCGCATCACGTACCGGTACAAGTGAACCGGGCGCTGGCGCGGACGGGCCTCATCAAAGACGGCGGCCCGCCCCGCTGCCCCCAATGTGCGCGACCCCTCGCGTTCGGGACCGACCGGCTCGGTCGGACGACGGAAGCGTGCGGGTGCGGATACCGCGCGTACGTGCGGGTCCGGAGTACCGAGCCGGAATTGGGTGAAGCCCTTACGCGACCGGTGGCCGCCGCGCGTCGAGGCTGAGGGGGCCCGCGCCAAAGTGCGTGATCAAGAGCGCGGCGCCCAGCATCGAGACGTTCTTCATGAACAGCGCCATCTGCAGGCCGCGCATCATCGGGTCGGTCACCGCCCAGAAGTTGTGCATCTTGAGCGAGACGGGCACCAGAAACAGCACGATCAGCCAGGCGCCGATCCTGGCCTTGTAGCCGAGCGTGATGCTCAGGCCTCCGAGCGTGGCAATCACGCCCGACAGCGGGACCAGCAGCCCGGGGGCCGGCACACCCGCCTGGGCGGCGTATCCGATGTATCCCGCCGAGAAATGCCCCATCACGGTCATCAAGAAGATCGCCGAATAGAGGAAGCGACCTAGGGGGACGAGGTAGACCACGGGAATCCCCTTTCTGTAGTTGGGAGAACCAATCAGGATGTCAGCGCAGTGAGGGCGTTCTGGAGGCTCGTCGCCTCACCAGCCTTGAGTGCCCTCACGATGGCGCGTTGCGCTTCGGCGAGCGCGCGTACGCCCTTGGCGTGGGCTTGCTGGCCCGCCGGTGTGAGCTCGGCCAGAACACTGCGGCGGTCCTCCGGATCGGGACGCCGGCGGACCAGGCCGTCCTTCTCCAGGCGATCGACCAGCTGGGTGATGTTGGAGCGCACGCAGTGCTGGCGTGCGGCCAGATCCGACAGGGGGAGGGCTTCCTTCGCATCCGCCAGAAAATGGAGCACCGCAAGCTTCGCGAGGGACAATCCGGTCGGGCTCAAGGCCGCTTCGAGGCGTGCTTCGACCGCGTCCGCCGCGCTCAGGAACGAGAACACGAGGGCATCGGCCGCCGGGCGGCGCGTGCCTGTCCGGCCACGCTTGCGCACAGCCTCATTATGGCTCACTCCTTGACGGCGGGCCACCCGGCTCCCACGGCGCGATACAGCTGCACCGCGGCGACGAGCTGGTCCCGCTCCGCCTGGGTGAGCCCCAGCTCGGCGCCGAAGAGGCCGCGCTGCGCGTCCAGCACATCGAGATAGCTCGACACCCCGTTCCGATAGCGCATGTCCGCGAGCTCGAGCGCCCGGCGCAGCGCGATCACCTGGCGCTCCTGCGCCCCGGTCCGATCCTGGGCCGTGCGCAGTCCCACGAGCGCGTCCTCCACTTCGCGCAGCGCCACGAGCACCGTCTGCTCGTAGCGGGACCGCGCCTGCGACGCGCGCGCCTGCGCGATGTTGACCTGCTCGCCCGCCCCCGGCCGGCCTTCCGTGAACAGCGGGATCGAGACCCCGGCGAACGCCTGCCAGATGTTGGTCCCGGACGCGAACCACTGGGAGAATTCGGTGCTCTGCGTGCCGTACTGCCCGGTGATCGTGAAGGTCGGCAGGAAGGCGGCCTGCGCGACGCCGATCCGGGCCGTGGCGGCGCGGAGCGTCGCTTCGGCGCCCCGCACGTCCGGGCGGTTGCCGAGCAGCGCGGACGGCACGCCGGCCGGCACCGGGATGCGCGCCGCCATCTCGGTGAGCGCGCGGCCCCGCGCGATCGCGCCGGGGTTGTGCCCCACCAGCACGCTCAGCGCGTTCTCCTGTTGGGCCACCTGGCGCTCGAAGTCGGCGACGCTCGCCGCCGGACTCGCCACCTCGGCCTCGAACTGCCGCACATCGAGCTCCGAGATCAGGCCCTGGTCGAGGCGCCGCCGGGCCAGCGCGAGCGTTTGCCGCCGCGAGTCGAGCGTGCGGCGCGCGATCGCGAGGTTCAAGTCGGCCGCGCGCAGGTCGAAATACGCCGTCGCCACGTCGCCGATCAGCGACAATTGCAGCGCCCGCCGGTCTTCCTCCCGAGCCACGAGGTCCGAGCGCGCGGCGCTCGTGGCGCGACGCAGCCGGCCCCAGACATCGAGCTCCCAGCTCAGGTCGGCCGTCGCCCGGTACACGTTGTAGGTGAACGACCCGAACGTGCCGAACACCGTTTGGTTGCGGCCCGCCTGCCCGTTGGCCGTCAGCTCGGGCAGGAGCGCGCCCCGCGTGGCCCGGTACTGCGCGCGGAATTCGTCGATCACGGCGAGGGCGGTGCGGACGTCACGATTCTGCCGCAGGCTCGTGTCCACGAGCTGCCGCAACACGGAGTCCTGGATCAGGTCGAGCCACCGCAGCGCGGCCGTCGAGTCCATACGCGGAGCGGGAGACGCGGTGTCGTACGCGAACGGCACGCGCGCCGTGTCGGCGCCGGCCGGCAACAGCGTATCCCGGCTGGTGCGGAGCGAGTCGTAGAACGACCGCAGCGAGTCTTCGGACACCGCCGGCCGCCGCCAGCCGTCCGGCAGGCCGAGGGAGGAGCGGCGATATCGCGGTCCGACGGCGCACGCTTCGGTCAGGGCGAGCAGCGCGACGACGGTGAACAGTACGAAGCGTCGCATGTCAGTCGCCCTCCACGGCGACGGGCACCGCTTGCGGGACGACGGTACGCGCCCCGCGGCCGAACAGGCCCCGCTCGCTCAAGCCGCGGATCGCCGTGAAGAACAGCGGGATGAAGAACACGCCCACCAGGGTCGCCACGAGCATCCCGAAAAAGACGCCCGTGCCGATCGAGTGACGGCTCGCGGCGCCCGCACCGCTCGACGTGAGCAACGGCGTGACGCCCAGGATGAACGCGAACGAGGTCATCAGAATCGGCCGCAGCCGCTCCCGGCCGGCCTCGAGCGCCGCCTCGCGAATCGAGCGCCCCTGGGCGCGCAGCTCGTTCGCGAACTCGACGATCAGGATCGCGTTTTTCGCCGCGAGACCCACCACGACGATCAGACCGATCTGCACGTAGACGTCGTTCGCCATCCCACGCAGCCACACGCCGAGCAGCGCGCCGAGCGTGCCGAACGGCACGCCGAGCAGCACCGCGAACGGGATCGTCCAGCTCTCGTATTGCGCGGCCAGCACCAGGAACACCATCACGAGTCCGAGGGCGAACACGAGACCGCCCTGCCCGCCCGACGCGCGCTCCTGATAGGACTGCCCGCTGAAGGCGTAGCCGATGCCTCGACCGGCGTACTTGTCCTGGGCGAGCCGCTCGACGGCGGCGAGCATTTCGCCGGAGCTCTTCCCGGGAGCCGGTGCCCCGACCAGCAGCGCCGAGGTGAAGCCATTGAACCGCGTGATGACGCTCGGGCCGGCCCGGAATTCCGTCCGGGTGAGGGCCGACACCGGCACCATCTGCTGATTGGGCCCTCTGATGTAGAGCCGCCCGATGTCCTCGGGCGTCTGACGGAACCGGGCCTGCGCCTCGGCCTGCACCCGGTACGTCTTGCCGTAGCGGTTGAAATCGTTGATGTAGAGCGTCGACAGAGACGCCTGCAGCGTCTGGAACAGCTCCGACAGCGAGATCCCGAGCGCCTTCACCTTCTCGCGGTCCACCTGCACGAACAGCTGCGGCGTGTTCACCCGGATCGTCGGGTACACGCCCCGCAGCTCGGGCAGCGCATTGGCATCGGCCGCGAATTCACCCGTGAGGCCGGCGAACCGCGTCACGTCGTTCACCCCCCGGTCCTGGAGATTCAACTCGAGGCCGGCGGTCGTGCCCAGGCCGATGATCTCGGGGAGGTTGAACGCGAAGCCACGCGTCTGCTGCAGCTGGAAGAGATAGCCGTTCACGCCGCCGAGCACCGACGCGAACTGGTCGCGCGGCGTGGTCCGCTCCTCCCACGGCTTCAGCATGACGAACATGATCGCCGCGTTCGTTTGGTTCGCGTTCTGGATGAAGTTCAGGCCCACGAGCGAGACGACGTGATTGATCGCCGGCTGCTGCAGGAGAAACCCTTCGACCTGCTTCACGACCGCTTCCGTGCGCTGGCGCGAGGCATTGTCGGGGAGCTCGACGAGCATGCCGAAGTACCCCTTGTCCTCATTGGGAATGAACCCGGTCGGCACGGAGCGCACCAAAACCAGCAGCAAGGCGACCGCGACCGCGAAGGCGGCGAAGAACGTCCGGGGGCGGTCGATCACGCGACCGGCGGCGCCGAGGTAGCGCTCGGTCACCGCACGGAAGCCGCGATTGAAGCGACCGAAGAACCGGTTGAAGGCTTTCGCCACCGGGCCGCTCTCTGCCACCACCGTCGCTCCTTCCGGAACGGGCCGCAGCAGCACGGCGCACAGCGCCGGGGTCAGGGTGAGCGCGACGATGCCCGACAGCACCACCGAAACCGCGATGGTGATCGCGAACTGCTTGTACATGAGGCCGGTGATGCCCCCGAGGAATGCCACCGGGATGAACACGGAGCACAGCACGAGCACGATGGAGATCAGCGCCCGGCTCACCTGGTGCATCGCCCGGTCCGCGGCGACGGCGGGCGGCACGCGATCCTGGGCCATGATGCGCTCCACGTTTTCGATCACGACGATCGCGTCGTCCACCACGATGCCGATCGCGAGCACCAGGCCGAACAGCGTGAGCAGGTTGACCGAGAAGCCGAGCACCTGCATGCCGAAGAAGGCGCCGATGACCGACACGGGCACCGCGACCACAGGGATCAGAGTGGCCCGCCAGCTCTGCAGGAAGACGAACACCACCAGGGTGACGAGCAGCAGCGCCTCGAATAGCGTCTTCACGACCTCCTTGATCGAGGCGGTGACGTACGGCGTCGTGTCGAACGCGATGGACCAGCGGACACCCTGAGGAAAGCTCTTGGCGAGCTCGCCCATCCGGTTGACGACCTCGCGCTTCACCTGGAGCGCATTCGCACCGGGACGCAGGAAGACCGGCGTCAGGGCCGTGGGCGCGCCGTCGAACCGGCCGGCCAGGTCGTAGTTCCGGGCACCGAGGTGAGCCTCCCCGATGTCCGAGAGGTGGACCAGCGAGCCGTCGGGCCGGCCCCGAACGATGATGCGCTCGAAGTCGCTCGCTTCTTTCAGCCGCCCGCTGGTGATCACGGGAATGGTGAGCTGCGTGCCCGGCGGCGCGGGCTCGCGCCCGATGCGGCCGGCGGGGTTCGTGGCGTTCTGCTCCTGCACCGCGGCCGCGACGTCCGACACGGTCAGGCCGAGCTGAGCCATGCGGTCGGGGTCGAGGCTCAAGAGCATGGAGAAGTCGAGCTGGCCGAAGGTGCTCGCATCACCGACGCCGGGGAGCCGCTTGAGCTCGTCGTCGATATAGATCTTCGCGTAGTTGTTCAAGTACTCGGTGTCGTACCGCGGATCGTCGGAGGAAAGCGCCAGCACGACCAGGAAGGCCGTCTGGCGCTTGCGCACCGTGATGCCGTTGCGCACCACTTCCTGCGGCAGCTGCGGCTCGGCAAGGGCGATCTGATTCTGCACGTCCACGGCCGCCAGATCCGGGTTCCGCGAGACGTCGAAGTAGACCGACAGGTTCATCACCCCGTCGCTCGAGTTCGCCGACTTGAAGTACAGCAGGCCTTCCATGCCCGACAGCTGCTGCTCGATCGGGGCGGCCACCGCATCGGCCACATCCTGCGCCGTCGCGCCCGGGTAGACGGCTTGCACCTGGATCTCGGGTGGCGTGAGGGGCGGATAGCTCTCGACCGCAAGCCGGGTGAGGGAGAAGAGCCCGAGCAGCACGATCACGATCGAGATGACGGCCGCGAAAACCGGTCGCCGGATGAACAGATTGCGGATCTGCGGCGCGTCGCTCACGGGCGGCTCCTGATCCGAAGGGGGACGGCGGGAGGAGCGATCAGCGTACTATCTTGCGCTGCGGTCGCGGCGCTGTCGACCGCCGGCCGATAAGCCACAGGCCGCGCCGGCTGCCCGGGCGCGACTTTCTGCACCCCGTCGACGATCACGCGATCGCCCACCTGCAGCCCCTGCTCGATGAGCCACGAGCCGCCGTCCCAGGAGGTGGCCGCCACGTTGCGGGCCGCGACCTTATCGCTGTCGCCCACCACGTAGACGAACGCCCCGGTCAGGCCCTGTTGCACGGCGCGTTGCGGGATGAGAATCGCGCTCGGGCGCTTGAGACCGAGCAGGCGGACCCGCACGAACTGGCCGGGCAGCAGGACGTGCTGGGGGTTCTTGAGCTGAGCGCGCAGCTGCAGCGTACCGGTCGCCGGCTGGAGGCCCAGATCGGCGAAGTTCAGCTCGCCCGCCGCAGGCAAGAGACTGCCGTCCGCCAGCGTGACCTGAACGGCGAGGGCGCGGGGCGCGGGCGGCATGAGCAACCGCCCGTCCGCGATGTCGCGGCGCAGCCGCAGGAGATCCTCGTCGGACGGGCTGAAGTTCACGTAAATCGGATCCACCTGCTCGACTGTCGTCAGAAGGTCACCCGAACCCGTCACGCGCGCGCCGAGCTCCAGCTGCGCGCGTCCCGCGCGCCCCGAGATCTCGGCGCGAACGAACGTGTCGTCGTAGTCCTTTTTGGTCTGGTCGACCGCGGCTCGAGCCTGGTCGAACGCCTGCTGCGCGTCGTCCACGTCCTTCTGCGCGACGGCGCGCGCCGCGAGCAGCGGCTTCAGCCGCGCCAGGGTGCGGTCGGCATTGGCGAGCCTAGCCTGGGCGCTGCGGTATGCAGCCTCGTACGTGGTCGGGTCGATGCGAAACAGCAAGGTCCCCTTCGCGACGTCGGTGCCCTCGGCGTAGGGCCGCGCGACGATCACCCCGGTGACTTGCGAGCGAACCTCGACCGAGCGGGAAGCGGCGGCCTGCCCCACATACTCGTAGCGCGCGGCCACCGTCTCAGGAACCACGGTGAGGACCGAAACTTCCGGGGCCGGCGGCGCGGCGCTCGCCAACGGGGTGCGCCGGCGCGCCGCCACGGTGCCCACGAGAACGAGAGCGAGCGCAACCACTGCGGTCCACGTCGCTGGCTTGATGAGACGCTTCATGCGAACACCCGCTGTTGAAGGTGATGGCTACCTAACTGATAGTGCAGTAATGAACTATGTGGCTGGGAAGGTTCCCGCGGCGTGCTTCAGCGAGGCTGGGCTCCCCCGTTTAGGTGGGACCCCACCACCCGACCGGGGGAGGAGCGGGCGCGGATGCGGCGATCACCTCTCCATGTTCAACGGGCTGAGCTGATCCAAGACCCGCACGTTGTCCGCCGTCCGCGGCAGCCACAGGAACGCAGGCACCAAGGACTGCCCGAGGGAATCGTCCCTTCGCGCTGCACCGTCGTCACGCTGGCCGGCGCCGACACCGCGCGCCGGCCAGGGTGACGCTTCTTCAGAATGACAGGGTGAGACCGCCTTGCCAGGCGATGTCGTGCTGGGTCTTGTCGAAGCCGTAACGGTCGAACGTGTAGACGTAGTCGCGACCTTCCGCGCGGACGCCGACCCGCCCGAAGCGGTACTCGAGGCCCGCGCCGAAATTGCCGGCGAACTTGGACCAGGTACTGTCGGCGCCGAGCTGATGGACGCTGATGGCGCCGGCCCCGCCGAGCAGGTACGGTGTGAGCGTGGCGGACCCGGCCTCGATGGGATACCGCAGCACCAGATCCGCGTCGTAGGTGAACTTGTTGAATGTGCCGCGGCCGGTGAGCGGGGTGCCGCGAATGCTGTCCTGCGCCCAGCTGCCGCTGGCGCGGACGCCGACGTTCCGGTTGAGCCATGCTGTCCCGTCGATCGAGCCGATCCAGCCCAGTCGCCAGTCGGCGGTGCCGGCGGGGTTCAAATTGGCCGCCCCCGAAAGGCCGCCGAACGCGCCACCCAGGGTGAAACGATCGGACCAGGATCGAATCGGGGACGCGGTGCTGGACTGGGCGCGGAGCGCGGCGGGCGCGAGCGCCGCAACCAGCACCGCGGTGACGAGGGACAACGAGCGCTTCGACATGGAATCCTCCACAAGAAGAAAGGGTTTACACCACGACGGCGGCTTCACCAGCCCGCCTCCCGAATCACCGTCAGGGGCTCCGGCGCATATTCCGTGAGGAATCGCGGCTCAATCGCGCTCGAGCCCAG
>Ga0209473_1002289_pt1 | contig 10572 bp, 10 predicted proteins | sample GraSoiAngelo_133_FD_185890 | JGI IMG/M metagenome (GOLD analysis project Ga0209473, IMG submission 185890) | Grasslands soil microbial communities from the Angelo Coastal Reserve, California, USA - 14_0929_05_20cm (SPAdes) (version 2) | ecosystem: Environmental > Terrestrial > Soil > Grasslands ...
ATTTTCTATCGCGAAGCCCGGATGCGGTTTAGGGCGTTACTGCGCTGGGAATATTTGTCGATTTTCTTTTTGATCATTGCGCCATGGCATATCTGGGTCCAATGGCATTTCCCAGGATATTTTCGCTATCTGGTCAATGCAGAATGGCTGGGCCATCTGCGTGGGCTTGACGACGCAACGCACGATTTCAAAGGGGTCCAAGCGTCCGAATTTCTGCTGATGCATTTAGCATGGTGGTTTCCGTGGTCGATCGCACTCTTGCCGGGTGTTATTTTTGCCTGGCGACGTCTCGTTCGGCCGCGTGAAATCGAATTCTCCGACGCGCTTCTGCTTTGCTGGATCGGGATTATCTTCGTGCCGCTGCTCTTTCTCGGTCAACGCCAAGATTACTATTCGATGGGTATGTGGAGTGCATTGGCTCTATGGGCAGTGCTAGCATGGGACAGAATGCCTAGCAGATGGCGCGCCGTGGGCGTAATAGCCACTGGTCTTACCGGGGTCATAAGCTTGGCGTTGGCTTTTTTAGTCTCCGATGCCGCGCACACACTCAACGGCCATTGGGGCGTAATGGACAATCGCTGGACAGCTTGGAAAGCGTTGCACGACATGCCGGCCTCGACCTGGCTGATTATTCGTCCCGTATTTACGATCGCGGGGTGCTCACTGGTTTCGGTCTCGATCATCGCCTTTTATCTTGTTCTCAAGCAACGAGAGAAACTTGCCGCCATTGTATTGACAGTTGCAATGATTCCCGCCGGGCTTGGCATGATCGAAGGTGTCGCGCGAATGGCACCCTACTTTTCACTCGCCGAACTGGGTCGTTTTCTAAACGCGCGGCTTGATGAAAATGACCAGGCGCTCTTTGAAGGGCCGCTCGAAGATAGTAGTAGTCTCATCTTTTATTTGAATCGCAAATTTTTCATTGTGAATCAAAACCGCCGGAAAGAAGCTCCACTCGGCGAGCCCCAGGCTGATGTTTTCCTAAACGAAAATGCGGTGTTGGAAAAATGGGACGGGAGCAACGCCGTCTATCTCATTGTGGAGCAAGAACGTCTCAGTCACTGGAAACAGTTACTGACAGAACGCTTTCACATTTATCATCAGGTCACGGCATCCGGCACTTATGTCATGCTCAGCAATCAATTATGAGCGGACCGCGACTTTCCGCGCGCGTGAAGTGATCCACTCTCGATACGCTTTTGGTGAAATTTCAGAAGGCTTGATCTCGCTGCGCCCGCCCCAGAACACGTTCGTGTAAGAAACTCGGATACCGCTCGAAAGAAGATGCCGGTCTATTGCGGCTTTATGATCGAGAAGCCGTAGTTTATCCGTCCCGTGGGCGACCGCCATGATATTGACGTTCTTGAATTCCGGGCCTGCTTCCCGCCAATAACAATGTGTGAGAATGCGGTGCCGGCCTACTTCGCCGCCTGCTTCGACTTCGCAGCCCGGCGGCACCGCCCAATGAAAAAGCGCGTTGAATCGCGTGACGCGCACACCACTGGCAGATGGCTTTACATGTTCCAGAAATGTGGAGAAGCGGCCGATAACCTTCCGGGCATTTAAGTCTTCGGCGATCCGATAAAATTCATCGAGCGAGATGCCAGCTTCTTCCGCGCGCGCACGCCAGGGCGATGGCCTGATCTCTTCCGGCGAAAGTTCGCGCTTCAATGCAAGCAGAACGTCCCAGTCGCGCTCACTCAGCTCGACCGTTTGCACCGGAAGCATTTTCGCCCGGTGGTCCGCTTTGTCCCCGGGCTCGATCATTTTTCGGCGGACGTGGCCGACGCCGAGCGCAAAAATTCCTTTCGCCGGCATCACCCGAAAACGTTCGGCGCCAACTTTTTCAGCAAGCAGTTGGCAATGCTGTTGCAAGGAAAATCCATGCGGCACTTTTACCGTGGTCCATAGTTTGTAATCCGACCCTGCGGTAACAGTGTCCGTGGAACGTAGGACTACATGACCTGAAAATGGGTCGCGTTGGAACATCCAGTTGAAAGCACTGTCGATCTTGTCGTCAGGAACTTTCCACGCGACGAGCGCGCCATGGGCCAGATTTGTGGCCAACAATGTTTGACGGACGCGTCGGATGGTTCCGGCACGCAACATCGCTGCGATGCGCGCCATAACGACATCAACAGCTACGCCTGAGCGGCGCGCAGTTTCCTGGAACGGCTCGCGCACGAAGCCTTCGATTTTATCCTCGGAAATAGCGAGAATGCGCGCATTGATCGGGTCGTTGTGTTCGGTTGGCAGCATCATGTTCGCAAACTCACGCGACGGTCAACGGCCCGTCAAACACTGTCAGGCTGATGACTTCCGAGCGCGCGATGTGCGGACCGTGACGAACGCCTTTAGGAACGAAAAACAGCGTGCCCGCCGTGTATGCGACGCCAGATTCCTCCCAGTCGCCGCAAAGAACGTAAGCCCATTCGTTCGCCTCTGGATGCGTGTGCGCCGGGATCGTGTGTCCAGCTTTAAACTTGCGGAGCATCACCACTCGACCCGCGCTTTCATGCTGGTGCAGAACCATCAGCTCAACCCCTTCATACGGCCCCGGCTGCCAGACTTTGTCTTTTCTCAATGCAACGTACGGAAACATGCCTTCACCGAAGCGGACTGCGCCGGATTTGCAAGTAGCAGATAAAATATCCGACTCTTATCGTCACCGGGCATCCCCTGCTCCTTACCGGCAACTATTCTCGATCTCCTGAATAACAAGTTTCTGGCACTGAACGCGTGCACCGGTTCGCATCCTAGCACTCTAAGCAACGGGAGGCTTGTCTGTCTGTGAGTTTTCTAAATTTAGATGAAGAAGAGCATGGCGTGGGGCACGCGGAGCCACGTGTCGATCTTCACTTTCTAACTCTTTTCCTCGTCCAGTTTGGTCTTCACAGCCGATTCGATCTCTCTGTAAAGAGATGAATCATTTTTCAAGGCCTCTTTCGCAGCGTCGCGGCCTTGGGCAAGCTGCGTGCCTTTGTAGTTCAACCATGAGCCCCGCTTTTCGATAATTTGTTTTTCCAAAGCAAGATCGAGAAGGGCGCCGGTCGAGGAGATTCCCTCGTTGTACATGATGTCGAATTCGGCCTCAGTAAACGGCGGCGCGACCTTGTTCTTCACGATCTTAATGCGGGTGCGGTTTCCGGTGACGACGCCATCCGTCTGCTTGATCGCGCCAATGCGCCGAATATCGACGCGCACACTCGCATAGAACTTCAAGGCCCTTCCGCCGGGCGTTGTCTCTGGGTTTCCAAACATCACGCCAATTTTTTCGCGGATTTGATTTGTGAAAATGCAGCAAGTCCGCGCCTTTGAAATAAGCGAGGTGAGTTTGCGCAATGCTGCGCTCATGAGTCGCGCTTGTGCGCCGACCGTCGCATCCCCGATCTCGCCCTCGAGCTCGGCTCTGGTGACCAGTGCCGCGACAGAATCAACCACAATTACATCCAGAGCGTTGGAGCGCACCAAAGTCTCGCAAATCCGCAGCGCCTCCTCGCCGGAACTTGGCTGAGACACGAGCAAATCGTCGAGATTAACACCGAGCCTTTTGGCGTACGCAGGATCAAGCGCGTGCTCGACGTCAATAAAGGCCGCAAGTCCGCCGCGCTTTTGCGCCTGAGCGATCACGGTCAGCGTAAGCGTGGTTTTTCCGGACGACTCAGGGCCAAAAACTTCTACCACCCGGCCACGTGGAAATCCGCCTACGCCAAGTGCGCGATCGATCAAAATGTTGCCGGTGGGAATGACATCGATATCGACAATTTTCTCGTCGCCAAGGCGCATGATTGCGCCTTCCCCATAATCTTTGGCTATCTGCTGAATCGCCAGATCGAGGTTCTTATTTCGGGCCGCGGTCAGTTTGTCAGCGGCTGTTTTTTCTTCGTTCTTCGTCGCCATATGAAGATCAATTTAAGTACGACGAGGACGAGGATTCGCCAAGCATAAAAGCGAGCATCTGCGGCTGAAAGAAAGAAAAAGGCCGCGAGCTTGCACGTTCGCGGCCTTTAGCTTTCGACAAAGCTGACCGTTACGAAACGGTGATTTTGCGCGGCTTGACGTGCTCCGCTTTAGGCAGAGTCAACGTGACGAGGCCCTGCTCGATTTTCGCGCTGATTTTATCGGCGTCGATTGACGGATCTAGCTCGAACGTGCGCCGGAAATTTTCCGGACGTGATTCGTGATGAATCAACGTTCCCTCTACTGTGGGAAGCGAACGGCGTCCGATGATCGTCAGATCGTTGTTCTCGACTGAAATATCGAGGCCGTCCTTTTTCACGCCCGGCATCTCGATCTCGAGCGTGTAGCCCTCAGCCGATTCCGTTACGCTGGCGGGCGGCGTAATTAACTGTTCTCCCTGCGCGCGACCACCGTCACGGGTTTCACGGGTTAAAGTATTCATGCTGAAAATTCCTTTCGGTTTGAGTTGATTTAGCTGACCTGAATTTGCTTTGGCTTCACTTCTTCAGCCTTCGGTAATGTCACCGTCAGAATTCCGTCCCGATAGGTGGCACTCACTTTACTGGCGTCCACGCGGGTCGGAAGCGCGATGCTACGGCGAAATGCACCGACATAACGTTCTGTGCGCTCAGCTTTCTCGCCGCCAGTGCTGTCTCGCTTGCGCTCGCCGCTGATGGTCAACGTCCCGTCATGCAAAGAAATGTCGATATCTTCCTTACGCATTCCAGGTAACTCAACCACGGCGACCACGTTGTCATTGCTCTGGTAAAGATCGAGCGCCGGTGACCAGCCAGTAAAAAGCTGGCCGGGGCGTCCAAAGCTCGACCAGAATGGCATTTCAAAGAACGAGTTCAACTCGTCCCTCAGATTGCTCCAGCGACCCAAAGCCGGCCAAGGCACTAGATCTGGAGCTTGATAACGAATTAGATCCATAATTGGGGTCTCCTTTCTACACCACATTTAAAGCTGCCTTCATGCCAGCTTGTGTCTTCTGTCAGCCCCGCTGTAAGACACAATATGCAAATAAGTTAACCTTGTTCATCTCTTGTTTACCGCCGGAGCGTATGCGTTAATTTGACGCAGAGACACGGTGGCATTTCCGACGCAGATGCGACAGAGTTGCGCAATTCCTCCTCTCCGCGTAAAACGTTGCTCCGGGAGGCGAACGCAATTACTCCCTATGCATGACGACCTCGACTCAGCGAGACGAGCATTTCATGCGCGCCGCCTTAAAGGAAGCCCGCAAGGCGGCCGGACGAACGAGTCCCAATCCAGCGGTAGGAGCCGTTCTGGTTGTGCAGGATCGGATCGTCGCAAAAGGACATCACCGCGAAGCAGGCTGTGAACACGCCGAGATCAATTGCCTGCGCAATTTCGGTGGCCCAGTGCCAGAAGAGGCGACGCTTTATGTTACCTTGGAACCCTGTTCCACCGTTGGCCACACAGGTCCTTGCACAAATGAGATCATTAAAGCTGGCATCAAGAAAGTAGTGATAGGCGCGATGGACGTAAATCCTCGCCATCAAGGACGAGGAACCGCGAAGTTACAAGCTGCAGGAATCAAGGTCCGTGAGGGCATCTTGGCTGAGGAGTGCGCGCGCCTTAACGAAGCTTTTAACAAGTGGATTGTGAGTGGGCGACCTTTCGTCATCGCAAAATGCGGGATGTCCTTGGATGGCCGCTTGACGCGACGGTCCGGGGAACGGCGCTGGCTTACCGATGCTACTGCTCGCCGACACGCGCATCGGCTCCGTGCGTACGTGGATGCGATTCTCGTGGGAGCAGAAACAGTACGAGCAGATAATCCGCGATTGACGGTGCGAGGAATACGCGCGCGGCAGCCTTGGCGCGTTGTCTTGAGCGATTCAGGCCGCTTGCCGCCGGCAGCTCATTTATTTGCCGATCGGTTCGCTGAACGGACACTGATTTACATTGGTAAAACTTTGGCAGCGGTGTTGAAAGATCTCGGGCAAAAGAACATTACGAGCGTGCTGATTGAAGGCGGCGGCGACGTCCTCGGCCAAGCATTGGACGCGGGTCTCATCGACAAGGTGCAACTTTATCTTGGGCCCATTCTAACTGGAGGGCCAGTGATCGCTTTTGCAGGTGTTGGAGTAGATGACGCAATCAAGGCGATGAGGCTTGATCGCATCTCATACAAACGGATCGGTCAAAGCATTTGCGTGATCGGCTGGCCGAAGTTGACGATGGCCGAATAAACAAGGCAACCTTTCATCGGACTAATTGTTTAATGTCTTAGAAGATACTCACAGGGAGGGAAAATAATGAATTGGAGAAAACTGCTCTTGATTGGATTGGTGGCAGCGGGAATCGCATTTGTTCCGGCGCAGCGCGCTGATGCTGGCGTATCATTCGGTATAGGAATTGGGTTCCCGGGTTATTATGGGTATTACCCTTACAATTATCCGTACTACGGCTATTACCGACCATATCCGTACTATGGTTACTATTATGGGCCTTCATTCTATTGGTACGGCGGACATCGATATTATTACCGCCACCACCGTCATCATCGGTACTATCACAGGTATTACTAAGGCGACTTAGGATTGAAAATAATCGGCTGGCTCGAGAGCAATTTCGAGCCAGCTTTTCATAATGCTTGATCGTAGCACCTGCCGCAGCCGAGCAGTTTATTTGCCTTTAGGCGACTCCTTTGCCTTGGGCAGAGGACTCGCGTTCAATGGCTGCTCAAGTTGGAATTCCTTCTTTAATTGCTGAATCAAAGTGGGTAGTTGTTGCTGTCGCTCTGTTTCGACCTGATGTCGAAGTGCGCGCTCCATTTGGCGCCGTTCTTGCAGATACCGCGATTCAAACAAGTCACGCCTTTGTGGATCTAGTGATAGGCCAGACTCGCGCAAGGCTGCTTCGGCTTCTCGCCTAATTTGTTCGCGCCGCAGATTTTCTCGTGCCCGCAGGAGGTCGCGCTGTGCAGGGCTCATCCGCATCCAGCGCTCCGCATTTCGCTGAAAAGTCTGGCGCTCTGCAGGAGGTAGCGCAGACCAGCGTTCACGAACGCTATTCGCCGACGGCGGCCGGCGTGGCGGAGGCCCCATTTGCCGAGCACTAGGTCGCTGCGGTTGTGCCTGCACTGGAGCGCACAACGACGCGTAGACCAACAAACCGACGATTGCTTTTACAAGGTTGGCTTTTCTTCCCACAAGCTGCCTTCATCGGAAGCGAGCAAGTCGTCCAGGTCGGCGACGACTTCAAAGTCTTGCGGGTCAATCTTTGCCACCACATCAGGCTCGTTTTCGGAAGGCCTTTGCCACGCAGGATGATGAAGGGCAATAATCGACCCAATCGCCGCCACGGCCAAAGCCGTTGCGGGTATGAGCCTACGCAAGCTGATCCATCGTCGCACTTGCTCGAAACGGCTCGCTTCCGATGCCTCATGGATTTGCCTCAGAACGTTGCGAGCGAAGAAGGGCGATACTTCTCGTCCGGGGATCCGGCCGAGGAGATCCCACAACTCCTGGTCATCTTCGGGTTTCATATTTCTTTCCGAAAATTGAACTGTCTAGACGCGCGAAAGTTGCGTTGGGAACTGGCGCCGAAATCAATATTTATATCCCCGGCGCTTCCAAGAAACCTTCGAGCTGCCGAATCCGGGTCGGGTGTCGCATTTTGCGCAACGCTTTGGCTTCGATCTGGCGAATGCGCTCTCGGGTGACTTGGAACTGGCGACCCACTTCTTCAAGCGTGCGGCTGTAGCCGTCCACTAGCCCAAAGCGTTGCTCGAGCACCTGTCGCTCACGATCAGTCAAGGTCTCCAGTACATCCTTGATTTTCTCCTTCAACAAAACAATCGCAGTCATGTCACTGGGATTTTCCGCGCCCCTATCTTCAATAAAATCGCCAAAATTCGTCTCCTCGCTCTCGCCCACCGGCGATTGTAGAGAGATTGGCTGCTGCGCCATTTTCAAGACTGCGCGCACCCGATCTACCGGTAAGAGCACTTCTTCGGCCACTTCCTCTGGCGTCGGCTCACGGCCGTATTCCTGAACCAGCTGTTTTTGCACCCGCATCAGTTTGTTGATCGTCTCGATCATATGAACGGGAATTCGAATGGTTCGCGCCTGATCGGCGATCGAGCGGGTGATGGCCTGGCGGATCCACCACGTGGCATAGGTTGAAAACTTGTAGCCCCGCCGGTACTCGAATTTTTCGACCGCTTTCATTAGGCCCATGTTCCCCTCTTGGATCAAATCCAGAAATGACAGACCGCGATTGGTATATTTTTTCGCGATCGAAATCACCAGCCGCAAGTTCGCCTCCACCATTTCCGTCTTGGCTCGCAATGCCTCCCTTAGCCAGCCTTTCAAAGCCTGATACTGCTCGCCATATTCGGAAACGGAAAGCCACAGATTTTTTTCCAGTTCACGTACCTTGTTTTCGAGGTGAAGTCTTCTTTTACGATCACGCGGCTGTTTGTCTATCTCGCCTTGGAGATAACGCAAGGTGTCATACGCGTCGTCGGCCAGGTGGACGAATTCTTCAGTGACCTTTTGCTTGAAATAAAAATCCGGATAGATGCGCTGGAGCGAACCGATAGCTCTTTGCAGCGATTTCAGTTTGCTCGATCGCCCCTGTGAGGAGTTAGGGTTACGCGAAAGCTGGCAATATTGCTTGCTGATCGAGTCACTCAATCGTCCGACTTGTTTGCACAAGCTCGGAAGCTTTTTCATGTAGCGCTCGCGACTCTCGATTTTCTTGTCCAGAATAACGCGATCGAATCGTTCTTTCCCCTCGAGCAGTTTGCCGGCCAAGTCGAGGTGAGCACGCACAGTGAATCCGAACCGATTAATGTGCTTCTGCACCATGTCCTCCGCTTCCTCGATGCGTTTGGAAATCTCGACTTCCTGCTCCCGGGTCAGCAACGGCACCTGGCCCATTTGCTTGAGATACATCCGCACCGGGTCATCGAGCGTGTCCAACCTGACCTCTGTCTTCTCTTCATCTTCTTCTTCGTCGTCCGCGTCTTTCTTACCGTCCTTGTAGCGATCCACTTCTGACGCCTCAATAATGTCCACCTCCATCCGCCGCAGTCGCGTCAGAATAAGATCGAGATCGTCTGCATCCGTGATCCCTTCTGGCAATGCTTCGTTCAAATCATCAAAGGTGAGATACCCCTGTTCCTTTGCCAGCTTGATCAGTTCGCGAATGCGAGCCTGAATTTCAATCGCTGAATGTAGAGCCGCCACTTCCGGTTCGTTCTGCAACCGTGCCGGCAGCACGCCATTGCGTTGTAGCACGTTTACCCGCGAAATATTGTGCGTCCTGCGTTCCGCGATTTTTGACTGTCTCCTGAGATTTCGCCGGAGTGTGGAAGATTTTTGCAATGACCGACGGCGGAATCGGCTGCCTTTAAGCCGTCGCGACGACGATTGTCGTCTCCCTCCCTTTGCTTTCGAATGCCTGGCCAAGTTTGTGCGGTTAAGGATTTGACTGAGACCTTCGATCTGCTGCCTTTGTGGATCGGCGATTTAACTGCCGTCTGCGCTGGCAAGCCGGCAAAGTTCGTGGAGCTGCTGTTGCAGGTCAAGAATTTGTTTCTGCAAATTTACGATGTCACCGGTACTGAGCTGCGGGATCTTCGTTCGATCCCTGGCGATATCGAGCTGACGCCGCAAGACGCTCTGCCGGATTCCCAGCCACCATTGCTCCACCATCGTCGCAGCAGCGTCGGGCATTCTCTGCAACAGCCAAGATGAAACCAGCCTCTCGTCCGCTGCCGAGAGTGTAGCCATAAAGGCGTTGAGCGAAGGTGCGTCGTCCGGATGGAGTTCGCTCTCAAGGATACGAACCAGAATTTCTGCGTCCGGAACTTGCTCGAGAACCTCGCGCCAGTTTTGTGCCTGAAGAAAATTTCGCGCTGCTTCATCTCGCAATGCAAGGAGACACAGCATCGCGATATCATGGCGTGGTCCGGGCGAAGAAGCCTGGGGTGGCTGAGATTCTCCCGCCGACACGGGACTCCACCGAATTCGCTTTGCCAGGAAGGTCTCGAAATCTGCAGTCGGAACAGAGAGCCGGGCGGACGCTTTATTGATCGCTTCACCCCGCGACAGCGGATCGTGCACTCGCGAGATGATTTCCGCCAGCCGGCGCGCCACCTGCACTTTTGCGCCCATCGAATGCAAGTCAACATCCGCGGTCTCGTGGTCTATCCAATAGTCAAAAAAATCGCGTGCCGTTTCGATTCGTTTCTCGAAATCCTCTTTTCTCTCACGCCGAATCAGCGAGTCGGGATCCTCGCCGGTGGGCATCTCCGCCACCCGCACGATCAAATCGTTTTGCAACAGCGCCTCGAGCGAGCGCTCCGCTGCTTTTGTTCCGGCGGCGTCCGAATCGAAGCATAAAACCACTTCGTCCACATAACGCTTCAGGATCCGCGTCTGATTTTCTGTAAAGGCCGTCCCCTGCGGCGCAACCACATTGGTGATTCCCGCCTCGAACAAACTAATCAAATCAAGCTGGCCTTCGCAGACAATCGCGACGTTCGCTTCAATCAAAGCGCGCTTGGATTTATGCAGACCAAAAAGCACGCTCCCTTCCCTAAACAGCGGCGTCTCTGGCGAGTTCAAATAC
>Ga0209473_1002291_pt1 | contig 10571 bp, 5 predicted proteins | sample GraSoiAngelo_133_FD_185890 | JGI IMG/M metagenome (GOLD analysis project Ga0209473, IMG submission 185890) | Grasslands soil microbial communities from the Angelo Coastal Reserve, California, USA - 14_0929_05_20cm (SPAdes) (version 2) | ecosystem: Environmental > Terrestrial > Soil > Grasslands ...
AGTGAAGTCTTGGATTTCGGCAAGCGCGCCCGCGCCGCCGCGCGTGCGCTCGCGCGGATAAGCACTCAGCGGAAAAACGCCGCTTTGCTCGCGATGGCAGATCAACTTAGCGCCAGTACCGGCGCAATCCTGCGCGCGAATGGTAAGGATGTCGAAAAAGCAACCGCCGACCAGCTTTCCTTACCGATGATCGACCGGCTAAGGCTCGACGAAAAACGCATTCAGGGGATGGCGGACGGCATTCGTGAGGTGGCCGCACTCGAGGATCCAGCGGGAAAAGTCATCGCCGAATGGATTCGTCCCAATGGATTGCACATCTCAAAAGTGCGTGTCCCTATCGGCGTTATCGGAATCATCTACGAGTCACGCCCGAACGTGACGAGCGACGCGGCGGTGCTTTGCACAAAGACGGGAAACGCAGTCATCCTGCGCGGCGGATCGGAATCGATTCACTCGAACGTCGCCATTGCCGAAGCGCTCCAAGCAGGCGCAGCCAGCGCCGGGTTGCCCGAAGACAGTATCTTGCTCATCCCAAAAACTGGTCGCGATGCCGTGCGGCACATGGCCGAGATGGACCAATACATCGATCTCATCATTCCGCGTGGCGGCCGGGGATTGATCGAAACGGTCGTTAGTTATGCGCGGATGCCGGTGATCAAACACTACGTCGGGGTCTGCATCGCATATGTGGATAGGGAAGCCGATCTCGATATGGCGGTGCGGATAGTGGTCAACGCGAAGACGCACCGTCCCGGCGTGTGCAACGCCATCGAAACTGTGCTTGTGCACCGTGAAATCGCGGCTCCCTTTTTCAAAAGAATCGCACCAATATTGGCCGGAAAAAAGGTGGAAATGCGCGCCGATCCCGACAGCTTCCATCAGCTCTCAGCTCTCAGCTATCAGGCGCTCCGTCGCGCCCGCGACGAAGACTGGACCACGGAATATCTCGATCTCATCCTCGCCGCCCGCACCGTGGACAACATCGAAGAAGCGATTGAGCACGTCGAAAAATGTGGCTCTCATCATAGCGACGTTATCATCACTCGCGACGTCGCGCGGGCTGAGAAATTCCTCAACGAGGTCGATTCCGCGACAGTTTACTGGAACGCATCGACGCGATTCACTGATGGCGCCGAATTTGGCTTTGGCGCGGAAATTGGCATCAGCACCGACAAGCTGCACGCGCGTGGGCCGATGGCACTCCAAGAGCTAATGACTTACAAGTACGTCATCCGCGGCCAGGGCCAGATTCGCGAATGAATTCCGGTGACAAGAGGTCTAACCAGGCGCTGGAGCCTCTATCTTCTTTAAAGCCACCCTGATTCTGGGTAAGCCAGAGGCAGGTGCGAGATCCACGCTGCAGCTGCTTTTGATCGAAAGGTTACCAGCGCCGGTTAGTTTGATCCGCGCCTGCCCTTGGGCGTGTGAAGTACTCGAACAGTTACTGGAGCGACCAAGCCGGTACGGCAGTTTGCGAGAGCGGCGGGCATTTTGGCCAAGACCGATCGTATCGATGCAGAGGTGTTATGCGCCTTTAGAGAAGCCATGTGACCGCAAACCCTCAGCGCGTCCAACCTGCAGCAGGAGCAGCTGCGCGAACTGGAGAGTCAGCGTCGGCATTTGAGTCGTTTGCCGGTGATGGAGCAAAATCGAGGTGCTTGTGCGGGATGATTCTACGGTGCGCAAAAATTCTCTCTTGAATTACAAATCAGCTGGTCTTCCAACTGGGGGCCGCCAACGATCATTAACGCTGAGCGCGTAACGAACCGCCGACTGTCGTCCGTCCGTTCACATTCCTAAGGAAGCGGACGGGGTCGAACAACGCTAGCGGCGTGCAACTCTTTATCCTTTTTAGTGGCTGCCCGTGGTGCCAGTGCCGCCTTTGGTGGATTTGGATTTGCCCTCAAAACCGCCGCCACCTTTGACGTCTTTTACTGGCTTCAGGTCACGAATTATGGCGTCCTTTATGTCCTTTTTGACTCGGCGCCAAGCGGATCGAACTACATCGATGTTTGGGATTTGTGTCTTCATGCTCAAACAGCCTCCGCAATTATTTCGTCGCAATGTTTTAGCGACGAGTCCCGGCGAGAGCAAGCCGAAAAGCTGTTTGATCGCGTGCGTAAAAGCTGCACGGATAACCAATCGTCCATTGCCATCCGTCCGTTCACACTCTATGGGAAGCGGACTGGACAAAATTTGCACAGCTTTGCGGGTTCCGCGCGGCGGTTAAGCCTTAAACCGCAGCCCTCAGTCCGACGCTTTCCCCGGAAGCCACCCCTGCAACAACTCCGGTCCCGCCGAAATGCAATTTTGCCAGTGCTAATCTTTTCTTGCCCGCGCTAAACGCAGCCGAGCCGTGTCACGCCAACATCGTCTCAGTCACTTCTCCGGAAAAGCCCGAATAAGCCATTACGTTTTGGGCATAGACCGCAGCACTATGTCCGGCACCGTTGTACGACCGAATTGCTTCGAAAATGTTGCCATGTCGCGCCCACGTGCCACGAAGCTCGCGCATGAGTCGCTCTAGGCATGCATCGAAGCGATACCATTGTTTTTCAAAAAAGAAATCCGCGTCGACTCTCACAAACTGCAAATCATATTGGAAAAGGCCGTATCCTTTGTATACCCAGTTCTTCCGGCTATAACCACGCAGCACACGAGTTTTGTTAGCTTCTTCAATCAATGCATCAGTTCGTTTGTCTCCATATTCTTTTCGGAACGCTTTCGTGTCGCAGGGAAAAGCTTTACGGGTGGTATTCGGCGCATCTCCGCTCGCGTCGAGAACACACCGCGCGCACACATCTTCGACTGGAATTTTGTCGATCAGTCGAAGCCAGGAATATGCTGTCTCTTGGCACGCGATTCCGCAAATGTGATCGACCGAGTAACGAGTTCCTTCGACCGCCACGGCAATCTGCGTTCCGAAATTTTTTTTGAGCCACGAGACAGCTTGGATCGCATCTCGGCGACTAATTGGTGCATCGCTTCTCAGAGACATGCCTGCAGGGTCATTGTGGGGGGCCAAAAATGCTGGATAAACGGGCGAAACTCTCGGCATAATCACGCGTGAAACCGGTGTGCAGTCAACAATTCCAACTTGAACAAAAAATGAACCCAACAAAAATAACAACTCCACCAACAAGAAATTCGGCTAATCGCTTCCCCTTTGCAGAGTGCCTTTATTCTTATCGTCGCCCTCGCGTGGCTTGGGCTTTCTTCGACGGCTCGGACGCAGCTGCCATCTCCAGCACCCGAGGGAGGCTATCCCGGTTTCAATACTGCTGAGGGCGACGGATCGCTCTCTAGCGTACAAATTAACTTTCCGTCTCTGCACGTCAGCGGATCTAAGTGAATTTCAGTGCATTTCTTATGCGAATACGTTATGCAATCGGGGCAGTAGCTCTCGCTTACGATGGAAGCGACCCTAACGGGATTCGAGATTTGCATTCGAGCAGCATCCCCAACGACTTACGGCGCGGTCAACGCCCAGCCCGATGTAACCACCGGCCCGAACGCGCCGCCGATCAAGGAATTGTTGCTTAGATACCACAACGCCGTTTGCCGTGTGCTCGGACTGAACAAGACGAAATCCGTCTTGCCATCGCTGTTAAAATCCGCCGTGCCGATCAAAGTCCATCCTGCAGGCAAAGTCGGGCCGTAGGCGCCGCCGACAAACACGTTGTTGTTCATGTACCAGATTGCCGATTGCCGCGTGCTCGGGCTGAACAAGAGGTAATCATTTTTGCCGTCGCCGTTAAAATCGGCCGCCCCGATGAATCTCCATCCAGCGGGCAGCGCCGGGCCAAAATCAAGGCTGAGGTAAACGTTGTTGTTCATGTACCAGACGACCGTTTGGAGCGTCGTCGGGTTAAAGTTGACATAGTCCGGTTTGCCGTCGCCGTTGAAATCGGCTGCGCCAACCATCGTCCATCCGGCTTGCAAAGTCGGACCGTAGGCGCCGCTGACAAGCACGTTGTTGTCCATGTACCAGATGGCCGACTGCAGCGAGGTTGGGTTAAACAAGAGATAATCCGGTTTGCCATCTTGATTGAAATCGGCGATGTCGATGAACCTCCACCCGGCCGGCAGAGTCGGGCCGAAAGCAGCGCTGAAGTAAACGTTGTTGTTCATGTAAGCAATTACGGTTTGCCGGGTGCTGGAATTCAGCAGCATCAAATCCGGTTTGCCGTCGCGATTGAAATCGAACCGGCTGGTCGTCCCGCTCGCCACGCCGAGATCGTAACCGATAACGTCCAGGCTTATGCCTTCCGGGGAAGTTGCGGAAATATCCGTGCTCTGGCCGGCGCAGTTAAAGGCATTCTGCACGTACAAACGAGTTGCCGGGCAAAAACCGTCGCTATCCCAATCTCCAAAATCACCGTCCGGATTTTGGTTAAACTGAGCTAGGAAGTGGAATCCCTGGTCGATCGAGAAGAAACGCTGCCCACTCGCGCCGGTATTGCGGGCGTTGAGGCTCGCCCAGCTGAATAAGTCTTGTGGTTCCAAAAACTCCGGCCTTGGGCTGTTAAGGTGAGATCCCAGCCCGAGCACTTCGTCGATCTCGTGCTCGGTAAACATTTGCGCATCGTAATTGCCCGCCGCCACCGGACGTGTGAATTGCAATGGGTGGGCCGGGTTGAGAGTGATAATCCCATCATACGGACCGCCCGGGCCGAGACTGCCATCCGCAAACATGACCGGCGGTGTGTCCAGCAAGCCGACGGCCCGGCCAGCGGCGCTGCGCACCACTATGTTAGTCGCTAGCGGAGTTGACGGCAGAGTACCGTTTGCGGTCATATCATTCTGCGTCTTACCATCGGCCTTGAGGGCGGCGATGTAGGTATTCCAGGGTCTGAACCAGCTCGAAGAGTTACTGGCTCCGACCAGAGTGCCCATTGGATCTCCCTCCAGGTGGAAAGCTGACAAACGGAAGCGAATGAAAACGGTGATCGGATCACTGAAGAGCGTCTGGTACCTTTGAATAGCAGAGATAATCATCGCCTGGATGGCGCTTGATCTCGGGTCCGAAGTGATCGTGCTGTCGAATGTGGGAATAATTACCAACCCCGAGCTGATGTTCGCCGTTGTCTCAGTGCCTGGTTGAGAGCTACTCCCTATCCCAGCGTAGCTATAAGGCCGGACGCGATAGTAATACTTCGTTCCTCGGTTGAGGCCGGTGACGATGTGACTGGTTATGTTGCCAAGATCAAGATCGCGATACCTGCTTACGTAGCTGTCAAATGACGGATTGGTCGAAACATCCAGACGGTAGCCGGTTGCCCCTTTGACCGCACGCCATTTCGCTAGAAACGTGCTCCGCGTCGGCGTCATCACGGGCGGTTCGATGTTCCCGCCAACCGCGTCGGACGTTTCCCGCGCAATCGCTTGAAAATCGGCCTGGCTCGGGTCTAGGCTTCCTCTGGAAAAATGTTTGGCAACTTCGGGCGGTGAACTCGGGGAGGTGCCGCTTCTCTCCTGGGTTTGCGAAGTCGCAGCCCCGCTCATCGACAGCACTGCTCCGCAAAGGAAAACGGCATTAGCTAGCGCAGTCATGCCTGTCACTTGTCGAGATTTGAAATCCGAGCGGACTCTATTAAACGACCCTATTGGAGGTAATTTAGGTTTGCGCAGACATTGTTTTAAGTTCGCTGTTTGTTTCATACGTGTTCTCCTTTGGATTTCGGTCTTCGTACTGGGTAAAGCGGAAAGCCCCGTTAAAACCCGCCAGGTTTTTCGTTGCGTCGATGGGCGCGAGAAGAACGGCGTGCCCCGGCGAATTTGTTCACCTCAAATCCGCTGCGGGGATTGACCCGCGCTGGCTTACTGAGCGGTGACTTCGGCCGCTGCTTTACTCATGGCTGCGACGAAAACCCGATTCGTTAACCGCTCCTATCACGTGCGTGGTGCTGCTGTGATCGTGTAAGATCACAGCAGCCTGAAGTCAGTCCGAGGCGGACGGGCGGTTATTACTGGATGGTATCCTTATCGGTGGCTGTGTTGTTGGCCGTGTTTGGATCGCTCACGCCCGCCGGCACGCTCACGTTAGCCGTGTTCGAGATCACGGTTCCCGAATTGCCGTTAATGAACCCGGTCGCTTTATAGGTTACCGAGCTGTTAGGCGGGAGATTCAGTGACTGACTAATGTTGCCGCTGCCGGCCGAGAAGCCGGTCGCGCCACCTCTCCCCGTCGCCGTATAACTCACGTTCTGCACCTGAGCCGGAAAGGTATCGGTGACAACTGCACCGTTTACGTTTTCCAAACCAGCGTTGGTCACCGTGATTGTGTAGGTATTAAGGCTTCCCGCAGCGACCGTAGTCTTACTGTCGGTGCAGGTGACCTTGAGATCAGCCACCACGCCGCTACGGATTTCGTGGTTGTATGAATCCGCCACATAGAGGACGCCTGAGCTGGCGACGGCGATGCCTGCGGGGGTAAAAAAGCGCGCCGAGCGGCCCGTTCCATCGGCAATCCCGTAGCTGCCGGCCACGCCGCCAAGAGTGGTGACAACACCCGCAGGCGTAATCTTGCGAATGGTTTGATTGTTTTGGTCGGTAACGTACAGGTTCTTCGCACTGTCAATGGCAATTCCCCGGGGGGAAAAGAATCGCGCGGCGCTGCCGGTGCCATCGGCGCTCCCGGAGATCCCGGGCGTGCCAGCCAGCGTGGTCACTGCCCCGGCAGGCGTGATTTTGCGGATGGTAGAGTAGGTGTTATCGGCGACATAGACATTGCCGGCGCTATCCGCAGCAATGCCAAACAAGTTACCGAAACGAGCGTTACTGCCAGTCTCATCGGTATAGTCGTGGTTTCCGGCGAGTCCCGCCAGCGTGGTCACTACCCCGGCCGGCGTAATCTTACGCACAGTGTAGTTGTTGGTGTCGGCAACATACACGTTGCCGGCGCCGTCGACTGCTACAGCAAAGGGGTAGAAGAATTGCGCCGCGCTGCTTGTGCCGTCGGCGCTTCCGATCACTCCAGCCGTTCCAGCCAAAGTTGTTACCACTCCGGCTGACGTAATTTTCCGGATGGTACTGTTAAGGTAATCGGCTACGTAAAGGTTGCCCGTTTTATCGGCGGCAACACCAAAGGGATACTGAAACTGCGCGCTGGTTCCATCCGCGCTCCCAGGAACTCCGGCCGCGCCGGCAAAGGTTGTGACCACCCCATTGGAGGTAATTTTACGAATCGTGTGATTATAAGTGTCGGCCACGTAAACTGTAGTGCCGCTTACCGCCACGCCATTTGGATAATTAAAACGAGCTGTCCGCCCAGTGCCGTCGGCACTGCCGATACCGCCGCCATCCGGAGTGGCGGACCCTGCGAACGTAGTCACTGCCCTGGAGGGCGTAATCTTTCGGATTACCATGTTACGCGCGTCCGCGACGTAGATTGTGCCAGTACTAGTGGCCGCGACACCGTAGGGATTATTGAACCGGGCAGCGCTCCCCGTGCCATTGACGTTCCCAAAACCTCCAGCTGTCCCGGCAAAGGTGGTGACCACCCCGGCTGAAGTAATTTTACGAATTGTGCTGTTAAATGTGTCGGCCACGTAAAGTGTAGTGCCGGTTACCGTCAGAGCATACGGATAATACAAGCGCGCGGCGCCGCCCGTCCCATCTGTGCTCCCGGCGATCCCGGGCGCGCCAGCCAACGTCGTCACCACCCCGGCGGAGGTAATTTTACGAATCGTTTCATTACCTGTATCGGCGACGCAGAGATTGCCAGAGCTATCCACCGCGATGCCGCCAGGAGAATTAAAACGCGCGGCGCTGCCGCTTCCGTCTGCGCTGCCGAACACGCCAGCGGCACCGGCAATGGTAGTAACTACCCCGGCGGGAGTAATCTTTCGGATGGTACTGTTACCTTGATCCGCCACGTAGACGACGCCGGCGCTGTCCACGGCAATTCCCCAGGGTTGCCAGAATTGCGCAGCACTGCCGGTCCCATCAGCGCTCCCGTAGACCCCGGGCGTGCCAGCCAGCGTTGTCACGACCCCGGCAGAAGTGATTTTGCGGATCGTATTGGAGAAATCGGTGACGTAGACATTGCCCGTGCTATCCGCGGCAATGCCATTCAAGTAACTGAAACGAGCGTCACTGCCTGTTCCGTCGGCAGATCCATCGTTGTCAGCGAGTCCCGCCAGCGTGGTGACTACCCCGGCCGGGGTAATCTTGCGCACCGTGTAGTTGTAGGTATCGGCAACATACACATTGCCGACGCCGTCCACGGCAGTGGCACTAGGGAAGTTAAAGATCGCCTGGCTACCGGTACCGTCTCCGCCGTAGGCATTGCCGGCGAAAGTATTAAAGTAGTACGCGCCCGAGTAGTTACTCTGGCCGCGCGCGCTCAGCGCAATGAGTGAGCCAAGGGCGAGCATTAACACAAAGAGTCCGTGCAAAAACCGGCGCGTCGGTTCGGAGAGGTGAGTGGGGTAGCCGGGAATGATCACGCCGGAGATTCTTTTTGTTTTCATGTTAGATGTAGAAGTTGGTTTGATTTGTGGGTTCAATTCAGCGGGGTTGGTAGATCAGCGGTCTCGGGGGTTGATAGTTGGGAGAGGTGTTGGATTAGTTGGGCGAGACCGAATGAGGGGAGAAACCGCATACATCTCCTTCTGCGGAGGGTTGGCTCCAAAGTTTCGACAAACGACAAGTAGTGATCGTCGCGGCCTGGGTGCTGAATGCGAGAGGCACAATGCGCATCAGCTACCGTCACAACATAAAACGATCTGCGCCGACATTGCTTGAAGTTCCATGTTTGTTTCATAGGTGTTCTGGTTTGGTTTCCTGGTCTTTCTATTGCTCGCTCTGGGCGCCTCCTTTTTGGTAGCTGCACAGATGTGTTTCTGTCCGGTAAAGCGGAAGTGGCGTTTGAAACCCGCCAAGTTTTTTCATCCCGCGGGGTAAAGCAGATAAATCTTGGTCGAATACACCCTGTTTTCGTTTATCTCCTGCCAGCAGCACCGAAGATGGGTAGAATTTCCAGACACTAGTTCTCGAAAACCAGGCGAAATCCTGGTCACTTTTCGCGCCGCTCAGATTCAGCCGACAAAACGTAGCGGCAGCAATCGCTCCTGGTGTCCAAGATGTAGTCGGAATCCGAGGATTCTGGCTACATTCTTTAACGGCTTAACATTTCCTCGCTGCCCGCGACACCCATGTCAGTAACATTTCTAGTCCAGATTTCGAGCTAAGCTTTGTACAGGTCTGCGAACCTGAAGCTTGTCGCTCACCGTTTGAATTTTTTTGTCCTGCTCTTCGAAACGCGCCATAAGAACTTCCGATCTCTTTCGTTGCTCTGCATTGACTGCTTCTTGGTTCGCAACCGCAGACTTCAATTGGAGATTCTCAGTCGCCAACTCCTTGATCGCCATCATCATAATCCCGGCCATGTCTCCGCTGTTGATTGCCGTCGGCGTACCAACTGTTCCGATTGCATCGTGCCCAAACGCTTCATAAAAATCCTGCGCCATGGGACCATAGTGGCGCAGCGTCTTCGCGTCCTGGCCGATGTAGTTCCAGCTCGTGAGATTGAACTGCCGAATCTTCCGTAACACCTCCTCGCCATCGACGGGCTGAAAGTATTCTTTCTTATTCCGGTCAGAGGAGAAGGTATACGCGACCTGGCCCTCGATGACGGTGACGCTGCTACTGCCGATGCGAACTTTGTTACTGGCATCTACAATTGCATTGGCCCCGATGGCCGTAGCATTGGTCAGATCGCCAGATCCAACATCCGCCCCGACGCCTATCGCCGTGTTGAAGGTGCCGGTGGTATTGCTAGAGAGAGCGTAGACGCCGTCCGCTATGTTGTAAGTGCCGGTGGTGTTGTTTTGGAGCGAGTACAAACCGTTTGCCGTATTGTTGTTGCCGGTGGTGTTGGCAAGGAGTGCGAAGCTACCGGCGGCGGTGTTGTTGTCGCCATCGGTATTGTTCAGGAGCGCCTCAAGACCGTTTGCGGTATTGAAGCGGCCCGTTGTATTGTTATAAAGCGTGCCATCGCCAGTCGCCGTGTTGTAGCTGCCGGCGGTGTTGTGCGAGAGCGCAACTACACCGTTGGCTGTATTGGCGGCGCCGGAAGTATTGTCAGAGAGCGCGGCGAAACCGGTGGCCGTGTTTTGATAGCCAGTCGTGTTGCTATGGAGCGAAGACCAACCGTGTGCGGTGTTGTTAGATCCGGTTGTGTCTAAATTAAGCGCGTCAACGTTCTCGGCCGCACTGTTACCATTGCCACGGTCTTCACCGAGTGGTGGCGTGGCAGTCGGTGTCGGGGTGGGCGTCGGCACCGGCTTTGCCAGTGCCGCAGGTGATGCGGTAAAGTAGGCGAGCGCGAGCAGAACCGATGTAAACGTGATCTTTTGATTTTTCATAAACGTTTTCGCTTTTGATTGTTTGGGTTTTCGGTTTTGAATCTGTGCGGTGCTGGTATTTGAGCGTCGCACAGATGTGTTTCTGTCCGGTAAAGCGGAAGTGGCGGTTGAAACCCGCCAAGTTTTTCGTCGCGCGGGAGTCTGCCGCGGTGGTTGGCCTGCTTCAGTAAGGAACGGTGCAGCCAAGCGAAACTGCCGGAC
>Ga0209473_1002292_pt1 | contig 10571 bp, 8 predicted proteins | sample GraSoiAngelo_133_FD_185890 | JGI IMG/M metagenome (GOLD analysis project Ga0209473, IMG submission 185890) | Grasslands soil microbial communities from the Angelo Coastal Reserve, California, USA - 14_0929_05_20cm (SPAdes) (version 2) | ecosystem: Environmental > Terrestrial > Soil > Grasslands ...
GAGGCCCAGGGGCAGCTCCAGGTCCACGCGCTGCGCCGGCACCAGGTCGTCGGGGCGCAGAAGCTCGCCCGCGACCGCGAGAAACGCAACACGAAACGCCTCGTAGCGCTCCCGCCGGATGGTGAGGCCCGCCGCCATGGTGTGCCCGCCGTATTTCTCGAGGTGCGGGGCGACCCGGTGGAGCGCGGCGTGGAGGTCGAAGCCCGCGATGCTCCGCCCCGAGCCGCGCCCGGTGCTCCCGCCCTCGTCCCACCCGATGAGAAACGTGGGCCGACCGTAACGCTCCACCAGACGCGACGCCACGATCCCGATCACGCCGGGATGCCACGTGTCCGCCGCGAGCACCAGCGCCCGGTCTTCCGGCCGCAGCACCCGCTCGGCCAGCTCCACCGCCTCGTCCAGGATGCGCTGGTCCAGCTCCTGGCGCCGTGCGTTGAGCGTCTCCAGCTGCCGCGCGATGGCGGCGGCCTCGGTAGCATCGTCGGACAGCAGCAGCCGCAGACCCAGGTTCGCGTCGTCGATGCGGCCGGCGGCGTTGAGCCGCGGCGCGAGGATGAACCCCACGTGACCGGACTTGACCGGCTTGCCGGCCAGGCCGGCCGCGTCGAGCAGCGCGCGCACGCCGGTCCAGCGGGACTCGGCCAGCATCTTGAGCCCGTGGCGCACCAGGATGCGGTTCTCGCCGGTGAGCGGGACGACGTCCGCCACGGTCGCGAGCGCCACGAAGTCGAGAAAATGCAGCGGCAGGTTGGGCGACAGGCCCAGCGCCGGGACGAGCGCCTGGACGAGCTTGAACACCACTCCGGTGCCGCAGAGGTATTTGTCCTCCGAGGCACAGTCGGACCGGCGGGGGTCGAGCACGGCGGCAGCGGGCGGCAGGACCTCGCCGGGCAGGTGGTGATCGGTGACGATCACGTCGATGCCCGCCGCGCGGGCCGCGGCGACCGCGTCGACGGCGGTGATGCCGCAGTCGCAGGTGATGATGAGCCCCGCGCCCACGCGCCGGGCTTCCGCAAGGCCGGCGGGCCCGAAATCGTAGCCGTCGCGCAGCCGGTGCGGCACGAATGCCCGGACGTTTCCGCCCGCGCTCGCGAGCACCCGAGTGAGCAGGGCGGCGGCGCACTGGCCGTCCACGTCGTAGTCGCCGTGGACCAGAATGGTCGCGCGCGCGCGCACCGCGGCCGCGATCACTTCCACGGCGCGGGCCATGTCGGCCCAGGCGAGCGGGTCGGACAGGCGTTCGAGCTCGGGGCGGAGAAACGCCTTGGCGAGCTCGGGGGCGGCGAGGCCGCGCTGCACCAGGATCGCCGCCAGGGGCTCGGGAATGTGCAGGTCGGCAGCGAGCGTGGTCGTGAGACCCGGGTCGGGAGGCGCCGCGACCGCCCAGCGAGCGGGAATCATTCGCGCGCGTACAGCAGCACACCGCAGGCTTCGCAGCCTTCGATCGACGCGCCGCGCTGAATCAGAGCCCGCCGCTGCGTGGGAACCGCCGTGAAGCAGTGACCGCAGGCGTCGGCGTGCAGGGGATAGAGCGCGAGCGGCGCTTTGCCGCGGCGGATGCGCTCGTAGCGCGCGAGCAGCCCGGCGCCGACGCGGGTCGCGGCGCGCTCGCGCTCCGCCACGGCCCGCTCGCGCTCGGCCGCGATCGCATCGCGCTTGCCCGCCAGCGCCTCGCGCAGCGGCGCCTGCTGCGCGCGCACCTCCTGCAGGGCCTTCTCGGCCTCGGCCGCCTTGCGCTCGGCCTCCGTCACCGCGTCGCCCGAGCGCATGAACTCGGCCTCTTCCTTAGCCAGCACCGAGCGGGCCAGGTCCAGCTCCGCCATGAGCGTCGAGGCTTCCTTGGCGCCCCGCACCCACTCGAGCCGCTGGCGCCGCTGCTCCTGCATGGTGCGATAGTTGGCGATCTTGCCTTCCAGCTCGTCGCGCCGGTCGATCGCGGCCTGAATCGCCGCCTGGGCCCCGGCGAGCACGCGCTCGGCCGCCGCCTGCGCCTCGTCCAGCGCCTGGAGCTCGGGCGCGAGCGCCGCCAGACTCTCGTCCGTCGCCGTGACCGCCTGATCTTTCTCCTGCAACGCCAACAACGATTCAAGTTCCGGGTGCACCTCTCCTCCTCGCAGCGATTTTGTAACGCGGGTAACGTTTGCGGAGCTCGTCGAATACGCGTCGCTTCTCCGCAATCAGGGACGCCTGGCGTTCGGGACTCTCGAACGGCAGCTGGTCGTCGAGCTGCTGCAGCTGCCGCTCCAGTCGCCGTGCTTCCATCCAGCTCACGGCCAATTGGTACATCTCGTTGGGATCGCGCCCGCCGAGGCCCTCGCCCTTGAGCTGCTCGTAGGCGCGCGCCGACGTGTCGTCCAGCGCGAGCACGGCGTCGTCCGCCACGGCTTCGAACACCGCGCGATACGGGGCGAACTCGAGCTCCTCGGCATCGACGGCCTCGGTCACGCGGGCGCACCATGGCTCGCCCTCGAGCATCAGGAGCAGGAGAGCTTTTTCGGCGCTGGCGGGCAGCACGGGAAACGGGACACGGGAAACGGGAAACGTCGGTGTGCTGCCCGTTTCCCGTTTCTCGTTTCCCGTTTCCCGTTCCAAGACGTCCTTCCGCACGCCCGCGGCCTCGGCCGCTCTCGAGATGTACAGCTCCCGGGTGATCGGATCTTTCGCCGCACGGATGGTGGGGAGCAGTCGGTCGAGCGCCCGCCGCCGCCCCGGGAGGCTCGAGAAGAAGGCCTTCCGGTCGAGGATCTGGATTTTGCGCTCCAGGGGGTCGACCGCGTCTTTCAGAATGGCTTCGAGGCCCGCGGCGCCACGTTTCTGGACGAGGGTATCCGGATCCTCCCCCGGGGGGAGCGTGGCCACGCTCACGCGCAGGCCCTGGCGCAACAGCTCGTCGCCGGCGCGGAAGGTAGCGCGCAGTCCGGCGTCGTCCGAGTCGTACAGCAGGGTGACGTGCGGCGCGTGACGCTGAAGCAGCTGCGCCTGGTCGGGCGTGAGCCCGGTGCCGAGCGGGGCCACCACTTCTTCGATGCCGGCGAGCGACAGGCGCAGCACGTCGAAATACCCTTCCACCAGGATGGCGCGCTCCGCCTTGCGCATGGCGTGCTTCGCGACGGGCAGGTTGTAGAGCAGCTTCCCCTTGTGGAACACGGGCGAGTCGGGCGAGTTGAGATATTTCGGCTCTCCTTCACCGAGGATCCGGCCCCCGAACGCGACGACACGCGCGCGTAGATCGTGGATCGGAAACAGCAGACGCCCCCGAAAGCGCGGCAGCAGGGTGCCGTCATCTCGTTTAATGAGGAGCCCCGCCTCGAGCAACACCGCGTCACGCACGCCCAACCCGTTCATTGCGTCGAGAAACGCCTTGCTCCTGGGCGCGTACCCCAGGCCCAGCGGGAGGACGACCTCGAGCTCCAGGTGCCGGGAGGCGAGGTAGTCCCGGGCCAGCTGGCCTTCCGGGCTGTCGCGCAGCTGGCGCGCGAACCAGTCGGCGGCCGCGGCTACGGCCTCGTACAGCGGCTCGCGCGGGTCGGGGCCGGTGGGCCCACGCTCCGGAATCGCGATCCCGACCCGGCGCGCGACCTCGCGTACCGCTGTGGGATAATCCATGCCGAGCTTCTTCATGAAGAACGTGAAGACGTCGCCGCCCTCGTGACACACGAAGCAGTAGTACATCCCTTTCCTCGGGATGACGGCGAAATTGCGGTGCGTGCCGCCGTGAAACGGGCAGGGGGCGCGAAAATCCGCGCCGGTGCGCTTGAGCTCCACGTGCTCGCCGATGATCCCCACGATGTCGGCGGCTTCCCGGACCTGCTCGATCACGTCGTCCGGAATCAGGCTCACGCCGTGAACTCCGCGATCGTGACGCCGTGCCCGCCCTGGTTCGGCGGCGCGAAGCCGAAGCGTGCGACCCGCGTGTCGGCGGACAGGATATCGTGCACCAGCTGCCGCAGCGCGCCGGTGCCCTTGCCGTGGATGACGCGCAGGGAGGGGAGGTCGGCGAGGACGGCGTCATCGAGCGCTTTGACCAATCGGGCTTCGGCTTCGTCCGCCCGCAGCCCGCGCAGGGAGATCTCGGTCGTCGCAGTAGCTGTCGGGTGCCCCGCTCCGGCCGGCGGCCGCGCCGGGCTCGGCGGCCGTCGCGGGGCACCCGACGCCTCCTGCTTCGAGCGGCGCAGCTCGTCCAGCGACAGCCACGTTTCCCGTTTCACGTTTCCCGTTTCCCCTACTTCCGTCTCTTCGATGGCTCTTTCGACCAGCCGCCTTGCTTCGCGCGCCGTCGCCTCGTCCACCGCCGCGCGAGCGCGACCCAGCGCCTCTTCGACCTTCTTGCGGGCCTCGAGCAGATACGCCCGGGTCTGGTCGCGGGCGGCCTGCTCGAGACCCCGCGCGCGGGACTGCACCTCCCGCTCTCGGTGCGTCAGCTCCTCGCCACGCGCGTCGACCCGGGCGGCATCGTCACGTAGCCGCTCGTCCCGTGCCGCCAGCTCGCGCTCGTGGACCTCGAGCTCCCGCGCCCGTGCTTCGACGGTCGCGAGCAGCGCATCGAGCGTCCGCTCGCGGTCGGGCACGGCGCGCTCGGCGATGTCCAGGACCTCGGACGCGACTCCCAGCCGCCGGGCGATCGCCAGCCCGTAGGAGCGTCCCGGGACGCCCTTGAGCAGCCGGAACGTGGGAGTGAGCGTGTCGACGTCGAACTGCAGCGACGCGTTCACGATGCCCACCGTCTCCGCGGCGAGCTGCTTCAACGCGCCCAGGTGCGTGGTGGCGAGCGTGACGGCGCGACGGCGTGTGAGCGTCTTGAGGACGGCGGCCGCGAGCGCGGCGCCTTCCGCGGGATCGGTCCCGCTCCCGATCTCGTCCAACAGCACGAGCGCGCCCGACCCGGCGCGCTCCAGAATGTCCTTCAGGACGGCGACGTGAGCGGAGAAGGTGGAGAGGCTGGCGGCGATGGACTGGCGATCGCCGATGTCGGCGAACACGCCGTCCAGCACCGGCAGCGTCGACTGCGGTCCCATGGGCGGGACGATGCCGCTCTGCGCCATGAGGCACAGCAATCCCACGGCCTTGATGAGCACGGTCTTGCCGCCGGTGTTCGGGCCGGAGACGAGCACGGTGAACTCGTCGGAGGCCAGTATCAGATCGAAGGGGACGACCTGATCCCCCACCAGCAGCGGATGCCGGCCTTCGTGAATCTCCAGCGGCCCCGTGCCGATCGCGGGAGCGAAGCCGTTGACGAGCACGGCGTAGCGGGCGCGGGCGCACAGGTCGTCGAACGCGACGCACATCTCCCACGCCGCCGCGATCGTCTCGCGCACCGGGCGGAGCAGCTCGGTGAGGTCGCGCAGCACCTGCAACACCTCGCGCTGCTCCGCTGCCTCGTGCTCGCGGAGCGCATTCCCGAGCTCGATCGCCTCGGGCGGCTCGACGAACAGGGTGGAACCGGTGGCGGACTCGTCGTGCACGATGCCGCCCACCTTCGCCCACGCGGTGCCGCGCACCGGGATGACGTAGCGGCCGCCCCGCAGCGTGACGGCGGCGTCGGGGGCGCGCCCGGATTGATCGAGCGCGCCGAGGATCGACTCGAGGCGTTGCACGAGGCGCTGGCGCGCCTCGCGCACGTCCCGGCGGGCGCGGGCGACGCCGCGCGACGCGCCGTCGAGCACCTGCCCCTCGGGGTCGAGCGATTGGGCGAGCCGGGTCTCGAGCTCTCTCGCGGGCACGGCGACGCGCAGCGCGGCGGTGCGCGGCGCCTGCGCCGCCAACCGGCCCAGCTCGGCGGCGACGATGCGGGCGGCGACGAGCGCCCGCCCCAGTCCGGCCAGCGCCGCGCCTTCGAGCACGCTGCCCGCCACGGCAAGCAGCTCGAGGGCCGGCCCGATGTCGGGCACCGGCTCGGCGCGGATGTCGTCGTCGCGCAGCAGCAGCGCCGCGAGCTCGGCCACCTGCGCCAGGCCGGCGCGGATCGCGTCCACGTCGGCGACCGGCCGCCGGCCGCGCACCCGCGCCGCGCCCAACGGCCCGGCGGCATGCTCCGCCACCCGCTCCAGCGCGGCCGGGAATTCGAGTGTCTCGAGCACCGCGGACGCGACCCCACGGGGGGCACTCATGCGGCCGACAACTCTTCCCGCACGATCTGGTTCACCACCTTGCCGTCCGCCCGGCCCTTGAACTGAGGCATCACCTGCCCCATGACCTTGCCCACGTCGCGGGCACCGCCGGCGATCGCGTCGCGCACCGCGCGGCGGATTTCCTCGGGATCCACCGCCGCGGGAAGGAATGCCTCGAGCGCCTTCACCTCGGCCAGCTCGGCGTCGGCCCGGTCGCGCCGTCCGGCGGCGGCGTATTGCTCGGCGGCTTCGCGGCGGCGCTTGATGCCGCGCCGCACCACCTCCGCCGCTTCGGGGTCGGAGGGCGGGTGCTGGAGCTCGAATTCGCGGTTCTTGAGGTCTGCGAGGATCGTGGAGAGGAGGAGGGTACGCGCCTGATCGCGGTGTTTCCGGGCCTCGTTCATCGCGGCACGCAGCCGCTCGGGCAAGCTCACCACGTCACGCGGCGCGCGGACGGCGGCCCTTGCGGCGCGCCGCGCTCATCTTGCGCTTGCGCCGCTCGCTCGGCTTCTCGTAATGACGGTGCTTCCGCAGGTCGGAGAGGATTCCCGCCTTCTCGCATTTCTTCTTAAAGCGCCTTAGCGCGCGCTCCACGCTCTCGTCATCGTGAATGACGACTTCCGGCATACCCTTCTCGCTAACTGTGATAGTCCCAAAAACTTAGCCGTGCCCATGACCCCGTGCAACCCTCAGCCGGGGGGCCACTTCATGGGCCGACCTCCCAACACGTGCACGTGCAGATGAAACACCGTTTGCCCGCCGTCGGGGTTGGTGTTCATCACCACCCGATACCCACGCTCCGCGATTCCCTCGGCGCGTGCCACCTCGCGCGCGAACCCGAGCAGGTTGCCGAGCAGGCGCGGGTCCTTGGCGTCGTTGAGCGATGCCAAGTGGTCGGTAGGAATCACGAGCACGTGCGTCGGCGCCTGCGGGTTCAAATCCCGGAACGCGAGCATCCCGTCGCCGCGCTTCACTACCGTCGCCGGGATTTCGCCGGCGGCGATCTTGCAAAACACGCAGGCGCCGGCCATCGTCAGCGCCCGAACGCCTGGCGCAGCTGCTCCCAGAACTTCTTGCCGGCGTGCTCATCGCCGGACGGGACGCCTTCGACCTTGGCGAGCTGCTCGAGCAGCGCGCGCTGTTCCGCGGTCAGCTTGGTGGGCGTCCACACGTGGACGCGCACATGGAGATCGCCGCGGCCGCCCTCGCCCACCCGCGGCAGCCCCTTGCCGCGCAACCGGTAGACGGCGCCGGTCTGAGTGCCGGGCTGCAGCTTCAGCGTCGCCGGTCCATACGGGGTCGGCACGCTCAGCTCCGCGCCCAACGCGGCCTGCGTGAACGACAGCGGCAGGTCATAGATCAGATCGTCTTCCTGACGCTCGAAGCGCGGATCCTCGGCGATGTCGAGCACGGCGATCAAGTCGCCCGGCGGACCGTTGCGGGGGCCCGGGGCGCCGGCCCCGCGCATCGTGAGGTAGTGATGATCGGCGACGCCCGCGGGGACGTTGATCTCCACCATCTTCTCGGCGCGAACCCGGCCGTCCCCCTGGCACTTCGGGCAGGGCTGCGCGATCACGCTCCCTTCCCCGGCACACGTGGGACACGGCGACACGGATACGAACTGGCCGAACATGGAGCGCGCGGCCCGCCGCACCTCGCCCGAGCCGCCGCACGTGCCGCAGCTCGTGGGGCGCGAGCCCGATGCCGCCCCGCTGCCGCCGCATGCGGCGCACCGCTCGTAGGTGCGCACCTTGATCTTCTTGGTGGCCCCGCTCGCCACCTCGGCGAGATCGAGCTTGAGGGTCACCTTCAGGTCCTGGCCGCGGTGCTGCTCCGAGCGGCCGCGCCCGCTCCCGCCTCCAAAAAGCGCATCGAAGCTGCCCAGCCCGCCGAAGTCCCGCATGAACACGTTGAGCGCTTCGGACAGGTCGAAGTGCGCGAACCCGAAGTCGCTCTCCCCCCCTCCGGCCCCCCGCCGCAACCCGGCCGCGCCGTAGCGGTCGTACGTGGCGCGCTTCTCGGGATCCCGCAGCACCTCGTACGCCTCCGTGATCTCCTTGAACTTCGCTTCGGCCGCTTGCTTTTCGTCCGGACCCACGCGATCAGGATGATGCTGCATCGCGAGCCGCCGGTAGGCCTTCTTGATCTCGGCCTCGTTCGCGTCGCGCTTGACGCCGAGCAGCGTGTAGTAGTCGTGCGTCACTCGAGCAGTTCTCCCACCAGCCGGCTCGTGTGGTCCACGAGGGCGACGATCTTGTCGTACGGCATGCGCGTCGGACCCATGACGCCGATGACGCCGGCGAGCGCGCCCAGCCGATAGGAGGCCGTGACGAGCGTAAAGGGGACGAGCTTCGGATCCTGATGCTCGCTGCCGATGGTGATCGTGAGCCCCTGGCCGAGCCGCTGAGCGAGCGCCTCGCGCAGCAAGTCGCGTCGCTCCGTGACCTCCATGAGTCCTTGCAACCGCTCCTTGGTCGCGAACTCCGGCTGGCCGGCGAGGAGCTGCGCGCTGCCCAGGACGACGCCGACGCCGGCGTTCCCCGCGGTCGGCAGGTCGAACAGCTCGTCGGCCTCCTGGATGAAGATGTTGAGGAGCTCGCTCGAGTCCGCGTCGGGCGTGGCATCGCGCAGCCGCTCGGGGAGCGTGCCGCGGATCTCGCGCAGCGTCAGCCCCGCGAGCCGTTCGTTCAATACGACGCCGACTTGGGCCACCGCTTCAAGAGCCAACCGCGCGGGCACCTCGACGAAGATCGAGCGCACCACGCCGCTCTTGAGGGTGAGCACCAACAGCACCCGCTCGGACGACGCCTGCAACAGCTCGACCCGCTCCAGCACCGCAGCATCGAACGTCGGCCCGACGGCGACACCGAGCTCCTTGGTCAGCACCCCCAGCACCTGCGCCGCACGCTCGAGGATCTGGTCGACCGCATTGTGGTCGCCCAGCCCTTCGCGGATCTGGTGCGACTCCGACGCCGAGACCGCGGGCAACCGCATCAGCGAATTCACGTATACGCGATACGCGAGATCGGTGGGAATCCGCCCGGCGGAGGTGTGGGGGTGGTACAGGTACCCCTTCTCCTCCAGGTCGCTCATGGTGTTGCGGATGGAGGCCGGTGACAGGTCGAGCCCGAAACGCTTCGAGACAGTGCGACTCCCCGCCGGTTCGGCGGTTTCGACGTAGGTCTCGATGACGGCTTCGAGGACCTGTCGCTCGCGCTCGTTCAGGGACGTTGCCATATCAGCCAAGCTGTTAATTGCTAACAATTTAGCTCGTTGTGCCGCAACCGGTCAAGTCGCGGACCAAGGCATCCAGCCGGAGCCAGCCCTCGGGCGTGCAGACCAGGCGTTGGTTGCGGACCTCGGCCCAACCCCGGTCCACCCAGAGGGCGGTAGAAGACGGTAGAGGGCGGTACAGAGTCGCAACATCCAGCCCCGCGTCGGTGCGCAACGCGAGATATACCCGCTCGAGTTCCCGTTGCTCATCGCTCAGCACCTCGCGAGACGCGACGGGAGACCGACCTGCGGCGACGGCGCGACGGTACGCTTCCCATGCTGCGAGATTCCAGTGTCGCACCGCTCCGTCGAACGAGTGGGCCGCGGGCCCGAGGCCGCGATACGGGCGTCCCGACCAGTAGGCCGAGTTGTGGCGCGAGCGGCGGCCGTCGCGCGCGGCGTTCGAGACCTCGTAGAAGCGATATCCGCAAGCTGCAAGCCGCGAGTGCGCCAACAAGTACTCATCGGCATAGCGATCATCGTCCGGCGGGGCGGCGGCGCCGCGCGAGATCCAGCGGGCGAGGGGCGTCCGCTCCTCCACTGTGAGACCGTAGAGCGACAGGTGAGCGGGCCGCAGCGCCAGGGCCTGGTCCAGGTCACGCGCCCAATCGCGCTCCAGCATGGTGGGCAAGGCGAAAATCAAGTCGAGCGAGATGTTGTCGACACCAGCGTCGCGCAGGGTCCGCACGGCGGCGGCAATGCGTGCCGCATCGTGGGAGCGGTGCATCCACTGCAACACCCGGTCGTCGAATGACTGGGCCCCCAGAGAAACACGATTGACTCCCGCTCGACGCCAGGTCGTGGCCGCGTCTGGCGTGACGTCTTCGGGATTGGCCTCGAGCGTCACTTCGACGGCGTCACGCGAAGACGTCAAGCGAAAGACGTCGCGCAAAGACGTGAGGAGCGTCGCCAGAGCGTCCGGCGGCAGCAATGAGGGTGTGCCGCCGCCGAAGTAGATGGTCTCCAAGCCATCCTCGGAATCCCCGGGCTCGCGACCGGGGTCAGTCAACCCTTGTCGCAGCTCCTGAACAACTGCATCCACGTACTCCCGCTCCGGGATGCGCTTGCGCACCGCGATGGAGAAGTCGCAGTACGTGCAGCGGCGCCGGCAGAAGGGGACGTGGAGATAGAGGTGGGGCATGGAACGAAGGATAACGCGGAACGCGGAACTCGGAACGCGGAACAGGGGGG
>Ga0209473_1002296_pt1 | contig 10564 bp, 13 predicted proteins | sample GraSoiAngelo_133_FD_185890 | JGI IMG/M metagenome (GOLD analysis project Ga0209473, IMG submission 185890) | Grasslands soil microbial communities from the Angelo Coastal Reserve, California, USA - 14_0929_05_20cm (SPAdes) (version 2) | ecosystem: Environmental > Terrestrial > Soil > Grasslands ...
CGCTGGACGGTGGGCAGCGGAATCTGAAGCAGTTCGGGATTGAACCACGCGCTCGCCTGGCTCGCCTTCGCGAACAGAATCTGTACCTGCTGCCGCCTGGCATTCACCTGGTTGTCGCGCTGATCTTCGTCGTACTTGAGCGACGCGAAGTACCACACCTTGTAGGTGAGCTGCCCGATGTCGTCGGACAATTTCATCGCGGCGAGGAGCTGCTCCGATCCTTTCGCGAGCGATCCCTGCAACGCGGCATACGCGGCGATTTTCGTGTCGAGCTCGTCGTACGCGGCCTGCCATCCGCGCCAGTCATGAAAAATGTGCGAGAGGTTCCACTTGAAACGATCAGGGATGTCGGTTCGCTCGCGTAGCTGAGGCGCTGCGGGCGCTTCGGCTGGCCGGAAGGAGGTCATCTGGAAATCATATAGCGGACCGGACCTGATCTTGCTCATCGTCCACGTCGAGGAGGATGCGCATGGATCACCCACGTCCGTGGCTGAGGTATGTTGACGCCGGCGATCTCGACAAGACGACGGTTCCGTTCGATGGCATGAACGTCGACGATCCGTCCGGCGAAAAGCTCGGCGACGTCGACGGGTTCGTCATCGATGTCAATTCCGGCCGACCGTACTACGTCGTCGTGAACGGCGGCGGCTGGTTCAAATCGAAGTACTTCCTGCTGCCGGTCGGTCACGTGCGCCTCGGCGCCGACTCGAGGAGGATGACCGCTGACGTGGCGCGCGAGCGCGTCAGCCGGTATCCGGGCTTCGATCGCGATGAGTTCGACGAGCTCACCGATGCGGAGCTGCTCCGAATGGATGAGCAGATGATCAGCGCGTGCTGTCCGAACGAGACGGTCGACCCTTCGAGCAGCGAATCGCTGTTCGGGAGCTCGTCGCACTACACCTATCCGACGTGGTGGGAGGCCGACTACTACAACCCGGCGCGCGGTGCCGAGGCCGGTATGACGAGCGGCGTTGCGTATCCGTCCCGCGACGAGGTCCGAGAGCAGCGCGATCGCGACAAGGATCGCGAACACGAGCTCGTCCTCGGCCAGGGCGGCGAGGTGAGCCCGCATGCCGGCGGCCGCGCGCAGCCCGGCGACGTGACTGGCCTCGACGAAGGCGGCGAGCGCACCCATCTGGGCGACACATCGGAGGACGAGAACGAGCGGCGGCGCGATGCCGCTAAGCAGCGCCGCGACTGATCGGCGCCCTGGGAAACGCGCGGCGGATTTCGCCGCGCGTCACCTCCCGCCACGCTCCGGGCTCGAGGTCGCCGATCTCGAGCCCGCCGAATTGCACGCGCTTCAACCGCGTCACCTCGTGTCCGATTGACGCGAACATCCGCCGCACCTCGCGGTTCCGTCCGCTGCGCAGCTCGACGATCAGGTGGGACTCGCGCGTCGACGCCTTGCGCACCTCCGCGCGAGCGGCGGGAAGCCGTTGCGCCTCGTCGGGGGTGACTTCGCCCCGGGCCGTGACGACATACACGCGCGGTACCGCGTTGGCGGGATCGGTCACCCAGTTCGCCAGCTGCGTGTCGGACGTCAGAAGCAGCAGACCGGACGTCGCGAGATCGAGGCGCCCCACCGCATTCAGTCCGTGCGCCGCATCACCGAGCACGTCGTAGACCGTGCGCCGACCTTCGGGATCGCGCCGCGTCGTGACGATGCCGCGAGGCTTGTGAAAGAGGATGGTGCGCCATGCCGCTCGCGTCTGCGGCTCGCCGTCGATGGTGATCCGCACCCGCTCCGGCACCACCAGTTGCGCCGGATCGGCGACGAGCCGTCCGTCGACGCGCACGCGGCCGGCGCGAATCGCGTTGGTCGCCTGCGAACGTGACACGATGCCCAGCTTCGATAGCGCGCGATCCAATTGAGTCAGGCGGGTCGGATGGGTCGCCGACGCGCCTGACCTACCTGCGCTCGTAGATCACCCGTGAGATGTCGGCAGCAAGCGCGCTGCCCTTCCTGGCATCCTGCAATCCTCGGACGAGGATGACGAGGACGTAGGGACGCTCGGCGAACACGATGGCGGCATCGTGCTGAATCTTCGTGATCTCGCCGGTCTTGTGCGCCACGCGCGTTCCCTCCGGCAGCCCGGCGGGAATGCGATCGTTGAAATGCTGACGTTCGAGGATTGCGATCATCTCGTCGCTCGACGGCTTGTCGACCGCCTCGCCTTTCGCGATCTTTTCCATCAACGTCATCAACCCCCGCGCGGTCGTCGTGTTGTTCAACCCCTGGCGAAACGCCTTGTCGTCCTCGACTCCGCGCAACACGTGCATCCCCGCCGCGCCGAGCGATTCCGTCGTGCGCTGGACGTTCTTCGCTCCAAGGCGCTCGATGAGCAGGTTGGTCGCGAAGTTGCTGCTGACCGTGATCATCGCTTCGCACAGGTCGCGGTAGGACATCACGCCGCCGACGTGCTTGTACACGTCGGCGTCCGAGTCGTCGCCGACGGCCAGCTTGTACGGGCTGCCGTCGACGATGCTGTGGAACTCGTTGGCGACGGGAATGCGATCGTCGAGCTTCAGCGCGCCGGCGCGGGCTTTGCGGAACAGCTCGATCATCACAGGGACCTTCATCGTGCTTGCTGCGTGAAACTCGACGTCGGGCTGGATGAGCAGCTCGTCCCGGCCGTCCAGCGTGCGAAATGCGAGACCGACGTCGGCTCCGCTCCTCGCGATCAACGTTTCGATGTGCGCCCGCCGCTCGGTAGTCCCTTTCGGGCCCGCCGCGCATGCCGCAAGAACCATCGCGACGATGAGGAGCGCTCGTTTCATGATTTCTGGTATTTCGCGCGCGGCCCTACATCTTCTTATGCATTCTTATGCGCCGGGAGCCCGCCCCGCCGGCAGCGATTCTATGGCATCCTGTGGCGATGCGACATCGAGGCTCGGTCGAAAAGCTCGTGCTCGCCCTCGCGGCTGTCTCGTGCTGCGCCTGTTTCGAGTCGACGACCATCCTGCGCGTCAGGAGCGACGGAAGCGGCACTCTTCAACAGCGGACGATCGTCAAACAGGCGGCGCTCGCACAGCTCCGGACGTTCGCGGCGCTCGGCGGCGGGCGCGCGACGCTCGATCCGCTGTCGGAAGATCAGGCGCGGCAGCTGGCAACGTCGCTCGGCGCCGGCGTCACCTACGTGTCATCGACGCCGATCGCGAACGCCGACGGCCAGGGACGCGAAGCCAACTACGCGTTCACCGACGTGTCGCAGCTGCGCGTCAGCGAGCAGCCGCAGGCGCCCGGCGGCGTCACCGTGCGCACGCAGGGACTCAGCACCGACTCGCCGGCGATCACGCTCTCGCTGACGCACGAGCCGGGCGGCAACGCCGTCCTTCACATCCTCGTTCCGCCGCCCGCAATCTTCGCCGGTGCGGACCAGTCCGCCGGCATCAACCCTGCCGTGTTCGAACAGCTTCAGGGTCTGAAGGCGATGCTCGCCGGCGCTCATCTGCTGCTTGCGATGGAGCCGCAGGGACGGCTGGTGCGCACGAGCAGCCCGTACGTCGACGGCCAGCGCGTCACCCTCCTCGAAGTGGATCTCGATCGCGTGCTCGGCGACGAGGCGTTCCTCGACCGGCTGCGCGCGGCGAAGACGCTCGACGAGGTGCGCGCGGTGACCAAAGACGCGCCCGGGCTGAAGATCAATCTCGATCCTGAAATCACGGTGGAATTCACCGGCCAGCCGCCCCCCGCCGCTGTTGCTTGGCGCATTCGCGCCTCGCAACGGCTCAAGGCTGTCACGCGCTGACGCCCTCGCGCCGCAGCGCTCGGGCGCATCTAGAACAGAGCGTGGCCGGCCCACCTCCGCCCGGCTTGACTTGTCATTTTAGTTTCAACTAAACTCACGCGCATGTCGATCGAGCCGGGCGTCCTGGCCGCCATCGCGTCGCCGCGCCGGCGGGAGATCCTGCGCCTCGTGTGGGACCGCGAGCTGTCGGCGGGCGACATCGCGCAGGCGATGCCCGACGTCACGTTCGGCGCGGTTTCGCTGCAGCTGCGCGCGCTGGCCGACGCCGGGCTCGTCGAAACGCGCATCGACCACCGGTACCGCTTCTACCGCGCGAACATGGAAGCGCTCGCGCCGGTCCGCGAGCTCCTCGAACGAATGTGGAGCGATGCCCTCTGGCGACTGAAGGTCGCGGCGGAGCTCGAACAGACGCGGCGCGGCCCGCGTCCGCAGTCGTCGCGGCGGCCGTCACCCAAGGCGATGAAACGGAGGCAGAAGAAATGAACGTCCTGGCACATGCGCTCGATCGCACGATCGTGATCCGCGCGACGCGAGACATCGTCTTCAGCTTTTTCACCGACACGGCGCGGTGGGCCGCGTGGTGGGGCGCCGGCTCGGCGATCGACGCCAGGCGCGGCGGGCGCGTCCTCATCCGGTATCCCGACGGCACCGAGGCCGTGGGCGAAGTCGAAGAAGTGGCGCCGCCCGATCGACTGGTGTTCACGTACGGCTACGTCAGCGGTCAGCTGATCCCGCCTGGCGGATCGCGCGTCACCATTCAGCTGGCTCCTCACGAGGAGGGCACGCGTCTCCATCTCAGACATGAGTTCGCCGACGCCGCGACCCGCGATCATCACGTGCAGGGATGGCGGTATCAGCTGTCGCTCTTCGCGAATCTCGTCGCCAACGAGGTCAACGCCGGGGCGGCCGCGGCGGTCGATCGCTGGTTCGCGGCGTGGGCCACGGCTGACGATCGCCAGCGCGACGCCGCGCTCGCTGCGCTCGCTGCGCCGGATGTTCAGTTCCGCGATCGGTTCAGCGCGATCGACGGCGTCGCCGAACTGAGCCCGCACATCGCCGCGGCGCTCCGCTTCATGCCGGGTATCCGCCTCGAGCGCAGCGGCGACATCCGCCATTGCCAGGGCACGGTTCTCGCCGAATGGACGGCGACAGCCGCTGACGGCCAGCCTCGCGGACACGGCACGAACGTGTTCGTGTTCGGATCGGACGGCCGCATCTCGTCAGTGGTCGGTTTCTGGAGCTGAGGAGCCTATGGTGACGTTCTGTTCTGGATACGCGCGAGCGGTTTACGCCGCGAGCGCCACGCGTCAGAGAATGGAGGAATGATGTCGACTCGCCACGTCGTTCGGGCCGTCTCGATCGCTGCGGTCGCCGCCGCGCTGTCGCAGGTCGTCGGCGCGGAGCAGCCGGAAACCGTGATGATCACGCTGCGGCCGAAGCCGGGCGCCGAGCGCGCGCTCGCGCAGACGATCGCGCGCCATTACGAAACCGCGCAAAAACTGAATCTGCTGCGCGAAGACACGCCGCACCTCACGCTGCAGGCCAGCGACGATCAGGACAAGACCTATTTCGTCGACATCTTCACGTGGCGCGACGCGGCGGTTCCCGACAACGCGCCGCGCGAGATTCAGGCGATTTGGAAAGAGATGAACGGGCTGGTCGAGATGCGCGGCGGCCGGCCGGCGCTGGACATCGTGCCGGTCAAACCAGTCGCGATCACGTCAGGGAAATGATCCGGACGCTGGGCGTTCCGCCATCGATCGTCAGCAGCGCCACGCTCGGCTGGATGTCGAACCGGCGCGGCCCCGCGGCGCCCGGATTCACCGCGATGCGGTCGTTCGTGCGCGCGAGGACGGCGCGATGCGTGTGGCCGAACATGACGACGTCGCCGGCGTAGCGCGCGAGGACGAGCTCGGGCGTCGGCCCTCCGAGCTCGTGGCCGTGGCTGACGTGAATGGTCACACCTTCAATCGTCACGACGCGCTCCCGCGCCAGCGCGGGATCGTCCGCGTCGTCGACGTTGCCGAAGACGGCGTCGACCGGCGCAATCGCTTCGAGCGCGCGCAGCACCGCTGCGCCGCCGACGTCGCCCGCGTGAAGAATCCGCGACACTCCGTCGAACACACGGACGATCTGCGGCCGCACCAGTCCGTGCGTATCGGAGATGAGGCCGACGACCTGTCTAGGCATCGCCGGTCGCGGCGGCCCGCTCCGGCAGCCCGGCCTGGACGGCGTCGGCGTCTTCCTTCTGATAGTGGCGCAGCCGCGCCGTCGACGCCGCGACCCATCCCGTTGCGATCAGGCATCCGATGCCGCCGCTGACGACGGAGACGGTCGCGCCGAACCAGTTCGCGACGACGCCGGCTTCGAGCTCGCCGAGCTGGGGGCCGCCCATGAAGAACACCATGTTGACGCCGGTCATGCGGCCGCGCAGCCGATCGGGCGTCTCGAGCTGACGGATCACGTTGCGGATGATCATGCTCACGGTATCGGTGGCGCCGGTCATCGCCAGACAGAAAAACGTCAGCCAGAACGATCGCGAGAGTCCGAACACGGCGGTCGCGATGCCATAGCCGGCGACCGACCAGAGCAGCGTGGGACCGCGCTTCCGGATGCGCTCGGTCATCGGCACCATGATCGCGCTCATGACGACCGCGCCGGCAGCCGGCGCCGCGTAGAGCCAGCCGTACCCTTCGGCGCCGACCTTCAGGATGTCCTGCGCGAAGATCGGCAGCAGCGCCATCGCCGACGAGAAGAACGTCGCGAAGAAATCGAGCAGCATCGTCGATCGGATCAGCGGTGAGCGGAAGACGAACCGCAGTCCCTCGAGTGCGGCGTGCCACGACACGTCGTCGCGTGCGCCCGGTGCGGACGGCTGGCGCTCCGGAATGTCACGCATCAGCAGCAGCGCGACGATGACGAACGCGAACGAAATCGCGTTGGCGACGTACGCCCAGCCGACATGCGTCGCCGCAATCAGCAGGCCGCCGAGCGACGGGCCGACGACCGATGCCGTTTGAAACATGATCGTGTTCAGGCTGATCGCGTTCGGCAGGTGCTCGCGCGGCACGAGCGTCGGGACGAGCGCGTTGCGCGCCGGCAGGTCGAACGCGCCGACGGCCGACCCGAGCGCCGCGAGCACGTAGATCAGCCAGAGGCCGGTGACGCCAGAGAACGCAATCGACGCCAGCGCGAGCGCGACGAGCGTGGCGGCCGTCTGTGTGAACAGCATCAGCCTGCGGCGATCCCAGGCGTCGGCCACGACGCCGCTGATCATCGAGAACACGACGACCGGCACCACGCGCACGAGGCCGACCATGCCGAGCGCGAGGCCTTTGCGCTCCGGCGTGACGAGCAGCGACACGTGCCACAGCAGCGCCGCGTTCTGCATCATCGAGCCGGTGAACGACACGAGCAGTCCGATCCAGATCAGCCGGAAGTTGCGGTGGCGCAGCGCGACGAAGGACTGGCGGGAGATCAATGGCCGAGAATCCGATGCGGCCGGTAACAGTCCTCGAGAAACCGCATCTCCTCCTCGTCGAGGCGGATGCCGAGCGCGCCAACCGCTTCCTCGAGATGGTGGGGCTTGGACGCGCCGACGATCGGCGTCGTGACGCCCGGCTTGGACAGCAGCCACGCGAGCGCGATCTGGGCCGGCTGCACGCCGCGCCGCCCGGCAATCTGCACCGCGCGATCGGCGACGGCGAAATCGGAGTCGTCGTAGTACATCTCGTGCGCGAACTCGTCGGTCTTCGCGCGAACCGTCTCGCCGCGATCCGCCCGGCGGCGATTGCCGGCGAGAAACCCGCGCGCCAGCGGACTCCACGGAATGACGCCGATCCCCTGGTCGTGGCAGAACGGCAGCATCTCGCGCTCTTCCTCGCGGTAGATCAGGTTGTAATGATTCTGCATCGTCACGAACCGCGTCCAGCCGTGGCGGTCGGCGGCGTGCAGCATCTTCGCGAACTGCCACGCGTACATGCTCGACGCGCCGACGTAGCGCGCCTTGCCGGCCTTGACGATATCGTGCAGCGCTTCGACCGTTTCTTCGATCGGCGTCGCCGTGTCGAAGCGGTGAATCTGATAGAGGTCGACGTAGTCGGTGCCGAGCCGCTGCAGCGAATCGTCGATGGCGTGCATCAGATGCTTGCGCGACAGCCCTTTCGCGTTCGGATCGTCGCTGAGCGGATAGAACGCCTTGGTCGCGATGACCACCTGGTGGCGCCGGCGCAGTTCCTTGAGGGCGCGCCCGAGCACGCGCTCGCTCTCGCCCTCGGAGTACATGTCGGCCGTGTCGAAGAACGTGATGCCGTGGTCGAGCGCGCGCGCGATGAACGGACGGCTGTCGGCCTCATCGAGCACCCACGCGCGCCATTTCGAGGTGCCGTACGTCATGGCACCAAGGCACAGACGCGAGACTTTCAGGCCGGTGTAACCGAGGCGAACGTAGTCCATGACATACGAGAACGCAGCGATCGCAAAAAGCGCTTACTTCACCCCTACGAGCTCGACGTCGAACACGAGCGTCGCATTCGGAGGAATGACGCCGCCGGCGCCGCGCGCGCCGTATCCGAGATCGGACGGGATGATCAAGGTCCGCGTGCCGCCGACCTTCATGCCGGCGACACCCTGATCCCATCCGCGAATCACCTGGCCCGCGCCAAGCTTGAAGGAGAACGGCTCGCCGTGATCGCGCGAGCTGTCGAACTTCTTGCCGTGCTTGTCCATGGCCTTGGGATCGTACAGCCAGCCGGTGTAGTGGACCGTCACCTCTTTCCCCGTGGCAGCGGCGACGCCCGTGCCGACTTTTGCATCGCTGACCTGCAAGCTCGTGATGTTATCCATAAACAGATAATTGTAATTGGGTAATTGGGTAATTGGGTAATTGGGTAATTGGGTAATTGGCGGCGCGCGCGATCGATCACGAGCGCGGCCAAGTTGGCAGACATCGTGCGTTGGGCGCGGGCATGAGCGAAGAAGCCGAAGCCCTGAAAGCGCGCACGATGTCGTTTGCCCTCGATGTCTGCAGGCTGATTCGCGAATTGCCGCGAGAAGAACCTGGACCTACGGCGAAACGGCAGTTGGCAAAGGCGGCAACCTCAGTTGCAATGAACTATCGCGCAAGCTGCCGAGCACGATCCCACACCGAATTCACGGCCAAGATGGGGCTCGTGGCCGAAGAGGCAGATGAAAGCCAGGGTTGGCTGGAGTTTATCGACGCAGCGAGTCTGATCGTCAGCGCCGCCGAACTTGCCCGCCTTCTCCAGGAATCGACGGAACTGTGCGCGATCGTGTCGACTTCATTCGCAACAGCCCGACGTAAAGAACATGAGCGTAAACGCAAACGTAAGCCCTGACGGCGCTTGCACCCGCGTAACGGGTTGCACCCACAGACGTCTTTTCAATCATCCAATTATCCAATTACCCGATTACCCGATTACCCGATTACCCGATGGTCAGAACAATTTTGCCGATGTGGTCGCCAGATTCCATGAGGCGATGGGCAGAAGCCGCGTCCCGCAGCGGAAACGTCTTGAACACGACGGGCTTCACCGCGCCCGATTCGACGAGCGGCCACACGTGTTCGCGTACCGCGCGCGCGATCGCGCCTTTCTCGGCGACCGGACGCGCGCGGAGCGTCGATCCGGTCACGGTCAGGCGCCGGTGCATGATCGTCTGGATGTTCAGCTCCGCCTTCACGCCATGCAGCGTGGCGATTTCGACGAGCCGCCCTTCCACGGCAAGCACGTCGAGGTTGCGCGGAAAATATTCGGCGCCGACCATGTCGAGCACGACATCGACGCCGCGTCCACCCGTCAGCTTGTTGACCACGTCGACGAAATCGGCTTCGCGGTAGTTGATGCACCGCTCGGCGCCGAGGCGTTCGCACGCCGCGCACTTCTCGGCCGTGCGGGCCGTGGCGAAGACGCGCGCGCCGCGCGCCCGCGCGATCTGAATCGCCGTCGTCCCGATGCCGCTCGATCCGCCGTGGACGAGGATCGACTCTCCGGCCTGCAGACGCCCGCGCTCGAAGACGTTCGTCCAGACGGTGAAGAAGGTTTCGGGAATGGCGGCGGCGGCGGCGACATCGAGTCCGCGCGGCACCGGCAGACACTGCGGCGCCGGCGCGGTGCAGTACTCGGCATACCCGCCGCCGGCGACGAGCGCGCACACCGGATCGCCCACGCGCCAGTCGCGGACGTCGGCGCCGAGCGCTTCGATTGTCCCAGCGATTTCGAGCCCGGGGATGTCGGAGGCCCCGGGCGGCGGCGGATAGCGGCCGCGCCGCTGAAAGACGTCCGGCCTGTTCACGCCCGCCGCGCCGACCTTTATCAGTACCTCTCCCGATCCCGGCGACGGACGCGGCCGCTCCGCCGGGACGAGGACATCGGGCTCACCAGGCTCACGAATTTCGATCGCGATCATGTCGGCAGCTCTATCGCTCGTCGCCGAACGCCGCCGTCGTCGTCGCCGGCTCGAGCACCAGCGCCGCCAGCACGATTCCGAGCGCGAGGCTCAGCGCGCCGACCGCGGGCAGCGCGCGTCGGCTCGCGATCAGGACGCCGTCGGCGAACAGCATGGCGCACATCAGCAGATCGAGGAGCAGCGTCGCACGGCCGGTGCGCCGCCGTTCCCAGGCCAGCCAGCTGCGGTTCATGCGCTCGGTGAACACGAGATGGCCGCGCAGCACGCCGCCGATCGTCGCCCCGGTGCCGAGCGCGAGGAACAGCGCGACGGTGACCGGCGTCTCGAACCATTCCTTGATCTGCCACGCAAGGGTCGCCGCCGCGATGTAGAGCGCCCCGATGACG